>Ga0310811_10013225_pt1 | contig 10747 bp, 10 predicted proteins | sample YCmetagenome_FD_207642 | JGI IMG/M metagenome (GOLD analysis project Ga0310811, IMG submission 207642) | Soil microbial communities from experimental microcosm in Duke University, North Carolina, United States - YC | ecosystem: Engineered > Artificial ecosystem > Soil microcosm > Unclassified ...
GTTTCGCGTATCGCCATCTGTCCTCCGCAAGCTTACACCAGCATCCAGGCGTAAGGCTTTGCCTGACGATTAGCTTTCGCAGCTGATGGGCCTGAACCGCTGAGTTCCGCGAACCATCTCACCACTTGGCGATCCCTGCTTCGTTCCGATTTTAGTATTCCCCGCCCTTGCAGGCACAAAAATCTTGGCAAGCCACGGGGCGGCGGTTTAGTATGCGCGTTTCTCTCCTGCGGCCTTCCCGGGAGGAAACCGTCAGGTTCTTGACATCCGCGTCCCAACCCGTGGTCGTGATCGGCAGTGTCAATCTGGACATAGTGGCCGCTGTGCCCCACCTTCCAGTCTCCGGTGAAACCGTTGCCGGCGCCGCTCTGCACAGATTCTACGGTGGAAAAGGCGCCAACCAGGCGGTCAGCGTGGCCCGGCTGGATTACCCGGTGCGCATGATAGCCAAGGTGGGCGACGATGATGCCGGCGAACTGCTGCGCCAGGGCTTGCGCCAGGCCGGAGTGGACGTTCGCGGTGTAACCTGCGCGCCGCAAACCCCGTCCGGCACGGCTTTGATCTTCGCCGATCCCGCCGGCCAGAACAGCATCGTTATAATCGCCGGCGCCAATGGCCAACTGCTGCCCGTGGACTTGGCCAAGTTTGAGGGTCTGATCAATTCCGCCGGCATCATTCTGCTGCAGTTGGAAGTGCCCCTGCAGACCGTGATCTATGTCGCTGAAATGGGTTACCGCAAGAATATCCCGGTGATGCTCGACCCGGCCCCCGCCCGTGATCTACCGCCCAAACTCCTGCTGCAGCTTGCCTGGCTCACTCCCAACCAACTCGAGGCTGGTTTCTTGTGCGGACATCCGGGCCACGCGATTGCCCCTGCTCAGATTCCGCAATGCGCCGAGGAACTGCTCTCCCGCGGCCCGCGGCACGTGCTTATCAAATTGGGTGCGCATGGCGCTTACCTGGCCACCCGTGATGGCCTGCGCCAGCACATTCCCGCTTACAAAGTTCGCGCGGTGGATAGCACCGCCGCCGGCGACGCCTTTAACGGCGCCCTGGCAGTCGGTTTGCTGCAGGGCAAGAGCCCGGTTGAGGCCGCTATGTTTGCTTCCGCGGTTGCCGCCCTCTCCGTCACTCGCAAGGGAGCGCAGCCCTCCATGCCCACTGCCCAGGAAGTCAGCAAATTCCTGAAGAAAGCCAAAGTGAGCGGCGGGCCCGGCTTGGCCGCCGTTTGACCTCAAGATCTCGACGCCGAGAGCGCGGAGATGAAGAATTTGAAGCCTCAGCGTGCTCAGCGCTTCGGCGGCTTCATCTTCCTTCGCCCCCGCGGTTGTCATACGGCCGCCGGATACACCCCCAGCACCTTCACCCACTCCGCCACTTCTTCCAGGTGACGCAACGAGCGCTCGCGAACCGCGGCTTCCCCGCCTGCGATGTCCACATAGAACACATACTCCCAGGGTCTCCCCCGCACCGGCCGCGATTCTATCTTGATCAGGCTCAGGTCGCGCAGGGCAAACACACTCAGTGCCTTGAACAGCGCTCCGGGCAGGTTCTTTAAAGAAAACGCGATGGAACTCTTGTTGGCGCCGGGCAAAACACGATGTTTCCTGGTAACCAGAAAAAAGCGCGTGAAGTTTTGCCGGTCATCCTCCAGGTCCGACTGAAGGATATGGCCGCCGTATTCCGCCGCCGCCTGCTTCGGCCCGATTCCTGCCGCATCGGCGAGCCCCTGCTCCACCACGCGCTTCACGCTGCCAGCGGTATCGTAGAACGGTTCGGGACGGATCTGGGGATGCTTGCGGAAGAAGTCGCGGCACTGGTCCAGCGCCACCGGATGTGAAAATGCCCGCCGCACTTCCTTGAGCTTTACCCCGGGAGCCGCGATCAGGTGATGGTTGATGCGCAACCGGTGCTCGCGTTGGACGAACACATCGTGCGCCAGCAGCAGATCGAAATGCTCCAGCACCGATCCGGCCAGCGAGTTCTCAATAGGAATAACCGCGGCAGCCACCGCGCCCCCGCTCAGCCGCTCAAACACTTCGCGCGAGAGCGCGCAGGGCACGACCTTGCATTTTGGAACCAGCTTCAGCGCCGCCTCATGGCTGAAACAACCGCGCTCCCCCTGGATGGCGACTCTCATTGCGCGCTGGCGCTCAGTGCGCGCGCAATGGCCGGCAGGGGCGCAGCCAGAGCCTGCATGGTGGCGGCGAAGCCCTTGAAGTCCAGCGACTGCGCGCCATCGGAAAGCGCCCGTTCCGGACAGGGATGCACCTCGATGATCACGCCGTCGGCGCCCAGAGCGAAGGCGGCGCGGCAAAGCGGCGCGATCAGGCTGGGACGTCCGGTTCCGTGCGAAGGATCGGCAATCACCGGCAGGTGCGACAGTTCGCGGGCCAGCGCTACCGCCGCCAGGTCCAGCGTGTTGCGCGTTTCGGTTTCGAAGGTCTTGATGCCGCGTTCGCACAGCACCACCTGGGAGTTGCCGCCGGCCAGCAGGTACTCCGCCGCCAGCAGCCATTCCTTCACCGTGGCCGAGGGACCGCGCTTGAGCAGCACCGGCTTGTTGATCAGCGCCAGTTTGCGCAGCAGCGCGAAGTTCTGCATGTTGCGCGCGCCCACCTGCAGCATGTCCGCATGCTCGCAGATGAGGTCAATGTCCTCCATGCTCATAACTTCGGTGACCACCGGCATGCCGGTCTCGCGTCGCACCGCGCTGAGAATTTCCAGCGCCTCCAACCCCAGGCCCTGGAAGTCGTACGGCGAAGTGCGCGGTTTGTAAGCCCCGCCGCGCAGCATGACCGCGCCCGCCTCCTTCACCGCGCGCGCCGTGGCCAGCATCTGTTCCCGCGATTCCACCGAGCATGGTCCGGCGATGACCACGAACTCGCCCCCGCCCATGCGCACTCCGCCCACCTCCACCACGGTCCGGTGCGGCTTGGTCTGCCGGTTGACCAGCTTGAACGGCGTGGCAATCGTCACCACGTCTTCCACCCCGGAAGCGGCCTTCAGCGCCTCCAGTTCGTGACGTCGGCCATTAGCGCCCACCGCCGCCACGATGGTTTTGGTTTCCCCGCGGGTGACGTGCGCCTGGAATCCGGCTTCGCGGATGCGCTCGATCACGTGCTCGATTTCCTGCTCGCTTGCCCCTTCCGACATGTTCACAATCATGGGACTGCTCCTTGAGAAACAAAAAGCCGCGATCCCTGAGAGATCGCGGCTGCTTTGGCTAGAACCTTTGGGCTTATCTACGCTGCCCGGGCACACGGTCCACCGGCGCCGCTACTCTCAAAGTAGTAGCGATAAAATCGCCGCCAGCTAAATCGCGCCGCGTGCATGGTGAGTGAATATACCTTCCCGGCAGGCTGCTGTCAACGCACTCACAATTTTCATTATTGTCATCTTGAGCGAGGGCGCACGCCCGAGTCGAAAGACCCCTACGCACAACAGTGCGCCGAGCCGCCGAAAGGACTTTCTACCAATAAACAGAAAGATAGAGCTAAGAACTCCCTGGAAGGGCTGGAATGGCGCGCCACGAACTCGGGGTCCTTCGACTTCGCGGCGGATTCGCAAGCAAATCCGCCCGCTACGCTCAGGATGACAGAAGGTGCGGTTTAGCGTTTGTTACGCCGGCACCGCCGTGCGCTTGCTCTCCTGCTTCACCGTAACCGGATCGAGGAACTTCATCATGGCCCGCAAACGCGCGCCCACTTCCTCGATCAACTGCTCCTGCTCGCTGGCGCGTTTGGCGTCGAACCACTCGCGTCCAGTTTTGTTCTCCTCGATCCACTTACGCGCGTAGGTGCCGTCCTGAATTTCGCGCAGCATCTGGCGCATGGTGGCGCGGGTTTCGTCGTTGACCACCCGCGGCCCCCCGGTATAGTCGCCGTGCTCGGCGGTGTCGCTTACCGAATAGCGCATATAGTTCAGCCCGCCCCGGTAAATCAGGTCCACGATCAGCTTCAACTCGTGCAGGCACTCGAAGTAGGCGATCTCCGGCTGGTAGCCGGCTTCCACCAGCGTATTGAAGCCCGCCTTGATCAGTTCGCTCACGCCCCCGCACAGCACCGCCTGCTCGCCGAACAAATCGGTTTCGGTTTCCTCGCTGAAGGAAGTCTCCAGCACCCCGGCGCGAGCGGCGCCAATCGCCTTGGCATAGGAGAGGGCCTGCTCGCGGGCGCGCCCGCTGGCATCCTGGTGTACCGCCAACAGCGCCGGCGTGCCCCCGCCTTCCACGAACACCTCGCGCACTCGGTGCCCGGGCGCCTTGGGCGCCACCATGGTTACGTCTACATCCTTGGGGCAGGAGATGGTCCCGTAACGGATGTTGAAACCGTGGGCGAACATCAGCGTCTTGCCGGCGGTCAAGTAGGGACGAATTTCCTTTTCGTAAACCTCCGGCTGGGTGGTATCCGGAATAAGGATCATGACCACGTCGCCCCAGCGCGCCGCATCGGCAACCGAAGTCACGGTCAGCCCCGCCGCCTGCGCCTTGGCGCGCGAGCGGCTGCCTTCATGCAGTCCGATTCGTACATTCACGCCGCTGTCCTTAAGGTTAAGGGCATGGGCGTGGCCTTGTGAGCCGTAGCCGATGATGGCGACTTTCTTGCCGCGGATCAGAGCCAGATCCGCATCTTCGTCGTGATAAATCTTGGCCATGGAGGAGTTCCTTTCCTGTTTCAGTTCCGAAATGAGCAAAGCTCGGGGCCGAAGCCCCATCTCCACACTAAACCGAATATGAAATTGTGCCAGAAGCCGGCGCAGCCTCCGCCGAATCCGTGCCCGCGCTGGCGCCATTGGCCGCTTTGGCGCCCCGCCGCATGGCCACGCGCCCGGTGCGCACCATTTCCAGCACGCCGTAGCCTTCCAGCACGTGCAGCAAGCCGTCAATCTTGTCGTCCGTGCCGGTGATTTCAATCATCATCGAATCCGGGGAAACATCCACCACCTTGGCGCGAAATACCTCCACCAGGTCCATGATGTGCGAGCGCTGCGCCGCCGTCGCGGTCACGCGAATCATGGCCAGCTCGCGGTACACCGCGGCCTCCGCGGTCACGTTTTCCACCAGCAGCACGTTAATCAGCTTGTAAAGGTGCGCCTCCAGCCGCCGCGCCCCGGTCTCATCCGTATCCACCACGATGGTCATGCGGGAAACGCCCGGCTTTTCCGTGCGCCCCACCGTAAGCGAGTCAATATTGAAGGCGCGCCGGCGAAAGAGCGACGCCACCCGGGTCAGCACGCCCGGCTTGTCTTCCACGTAAACCACAAAGGTGTTCAGCATGTTTGCCTTTTACTCGTCCGCCGCGGTTTCCACCAGCACGCTCGGCCGCCGGATCATCTGGTGCAGGTCCGCGCCCGCCGCCACCATGGGGTAAACCGAATCTTCCTGCTCCACCTGGAAATCAATCAGCACCGGTCCCTCGTGCTGGCGAGCCGCCTGGATCGCCGGCACCACCTCGGCGCGCTGCTTCACCGCCGTGCTGCGGATGCCGAACGCCTCCGCCAGCTTCACAAAATCCGGATTCAGCAGCGGCGTGGATTCGTAGTTCCGATCATAGAAAAACTCCTGCCACTGCCGCACCATGCCCAGGTAGCCGTTGTTGATGATGGCCACGTTGACCTTCACCTTCTCCTGCACCATGGTGGCAAGCTCCGCCATGGTCATCTGGAAGCCGCCATCGCCCACCACCACCCAGACTTCCGCTTCCGGCCGCGCCACCTTGGCGCCAATCGCCGCCGGCAGCGCGAAGCCCATCGTTCCCAGCCCCCCGGAGGTAATCAGCGAGCGCGGGCTCTCATGGTGGTAGTACTGCGCTTCCCACATCTGGTGCTGGCCCACGTCGGTCACCACCAGCGCCTTGCCTTGGGTGGTGCGCCACAGGTCGTTGATCACGTGCGCCGCATAAAGATGGCCGCTGTCGGGCAGATTCTGGATGTCGCGCACCGCCGAATCGCCCTTCAGCTTGCGCAGGTAGTCCAGCCACTCGCGGTGCTGGCAGGGCTCCAGATCCTCCAACAATTCCTGCAACACCTGGCGCAGGTCGCCCACCAGCGCCACATCCACGCGCACGTTCTTGTTGATCTCCGCCGGGTCAATCTCCACATGAATTTTTTTGGCGTTGCGGGCGTAAGTTTTCAGGTTGCCGGTCACGCGGTCGTCGAAGCGCATGCCCAGGGCGATCAGCAGGTCGGCTTCCTGGATCATGGTGTTGACCCAGGCCTCGCCGTGCATGCCCATCATGCCCAGGTTGAGCGCGTGCGAAGCGGGAAAGACGCCCAGCCCCAGCAGCGTGAGCGCCACCGGAATCTGCGCCTGCTCGGCGAATCGCAGCAACTCCCCGCCGGCTCCGGAAACCAGGATGCCGTGGCCGGCGAGGATCACCGGGCGTTTAGCTTGATGAATCAGCTCCATCGCCTGCTCGTATTCGTCAGGCTTGGGCGAAAGGTCGGGACGGTAGCCGGGAAGTTGCGGCGCCGCCGCCTCCCAGTCAAACTCGCAGCTCGACTGCTGCGCGTCCTTGGTCACGTCAATTAGCACCGGCCCCGGCCGCCCCGATTTGGCGATATAGAACGCTTCCCGGATGGTGCGCGCCAGCTCATCCGCATGCGTCACCAGGTAATTGTGCTTGGTGATGGGCAGGGTGATGCCGGTAATGTCCGTTTCCTGGAACGCATCGGAGCCGATCAGCTTGCTGCCCACCTGCCCGGTAATGCAAACGATGGGCGAAGAATCCATCATGGCGGTGGCGATGCCGGTCACCATGTTGGTGGCGCCAGGGCCCGAAGTGGCCATGGCCACGCCCACTCCGCCGGAGGCGCGCGCGTAACCATCGGCCATATGCGTGGCCCCCTGTTCGTGCCGTACCAGGATGTGGTGGATCGAGCTGTGCTGCAGCGCGTCGTAGGCGGGAAGAATGGCGCCGCCGGGATAGCCGAAGACGTGCTTCACGCCTTCGCGCTCCAGGCACTTCCAGATGATCTCTGCTCCGGTTTTGCGTTCTTTGCTCATGATGAGTGCCTGGCGGTTGCCAGTTCCGCGGCCTCAGCCGCCGTGGTGATTGCGCCCTCGGAAGCGGAGGATACCTGGCTGGCATACTTGGCAAACACGCCCCGCGTAAAGCGTGGCGCAGGCGCGCTCCATTTGCGCAGGCGCGCCGCCAGTTCCCCCTGGCTCAGTTCCAGGGTCAATTCCCGCTTCGCCAAATCAATGCTGATGGTGTCGCCATCCCGCACCGCAGCAATGGGGCCGCCAACAAAGGCTTCCGGAGCCACGTGGCCGATCATCAGCCCGCGGGTGGCGCCGGAGAAACGTCCATCCGTGATCAGCGCCACTGATTCGCCCAGCCCCGCGCCCACGATTGCTGCCGTCACCACCAGCATCTCGCGCATACCCGGCCCGCCGCGCGGTCCTTCATAGCGGATCACCACCACGTCGCCCTTTTGCAGTTGGTTATTTTCCACCGCGGCGAACGCCGCTTCTTCGCTGTCGAACACTCGAGCCGGCCCGCGGAAGTTGTCGCCATGATGGTGCGCAATCTTCACCACGCAGCCCTCCGGCGCCAGATTTCCTTTCAGGATGGCCAGGCCCCCGGTCGGGCTCAAAGGTTTTGTCGCGGACCGAACCACTTCCTGCCCGGGAGTTTCTTTCGCTTCCGCGGCCTCTTCTCCCAGCGTGCGGCCGGAGGTCGTCATCGCCTGGGAATGCAACAGTCCGGCCTCGTGCAGCCGCTTGGCCAGCAGGCGCGTGCCTCCCGCCCGGTACAGATCGGTCGCCATAAAGCGGCCCGCGGGTTTCAAATCGGCGAGCAGTGGAACTTTGTTGCTGATGGGATTGAAATCGTCCATGCTCAGCGGAATGCCCAGCTCGGCGGCAATGGCCAGCAGGTGCAGCACCGCATTGGTGGAGCCGCCCGAAGCGCACACGCTGGCGATCGCGTTCTCCAGCGCTTGCCGCGTGATGATGGCCTTGGGACGCAAGTCGCGCCGGTAGAGTTCCATTACCTGCGCTCCTGCCCGCCGGCCTACTTCGTGCTTCAGAGGATCAGTGGCGGGAACGCTGGCGCTGCCCAGCGGCGAAATTCCCAGAAACTCGGTGGCCATGGCCATGGTGTTGGCGGTGAACTGTCCGCCGCAGGCGCCCGCCCCGGGGCAGGCATTATCTTCCAGGCAGGCCAGGCGTTCGTTGCTCATGGTGCCGCGGGCGTGCGCTCCCACCGCCTCAAAAACATCCTGGATGGAAACGTCTTTGCCTTCGAAGTTACCCGGCGCAATGGAGCCGCCATAAATCATGAGCGAGGGAATATCCAGGCGGCAGAGGGCCATCACCGTTCCCGGGATGGTCTTGTCGCAGCCGGAGAGCGCGATCATGCCGTCAAACATGTTTCCCCGCCCCACCAGTTCGATGGAGTCGGCGATCACCTCGCGGCTCACCAGCGAGGCGCGCATGCCCTCGCTGCCCATAGTGATGCCGTCAGAAATAGAAACCGTGTTGAACTCCAGCGGCGTGCCCCCGGCTTCGCGAACGCCCTGCTTCACGTATTCCGCCAACTCGCGCAGGTGCAGGTTGCAGGGGCCGATTTCTATCCAGGTGTTGGCCACTCCGATCAGCGGCTTTTCCAGATCTTGGCGGCTGAAACCGGCGGCGTGCAGCATGGCCCGGGCCGGCGCGCGGTTCCACCCCGCGACGAGGGGGGCGCTGCGGCGTTTTCCGTTGTGGCTGGACATCGAACCTTTTCCGAATGATTGCCGGCTGGGAGCGGCAAGGTGTAGGGGCACTATCGCAGGTCAGAATTGATTAGTCAAGCTTATGATTATTATAGAGTTGATAAGTCAGGCTAATACTATTTTGCGGCTACAGGGGTGGCTGCGGCCGTGCCAGATAAGCTACCCGGGGAATACGCCTGTCCTTCGCCCGTCTCCACCGGTGATCACAAATGGCTTGCGCCGCCCCGCGGCTGATCCCCAACACCATCGGCACCGCGAGCACATCAAATGGCTTGATCCAGGAATAGGCCAGCGAGAGGGCTACCGTGGCCCATAGAAGCGGCGTTGCCAGCCAGATAAACCACTGTCCCAGAAATGAATACGGCTCAACTTTCGGGGCGGAAATGGGGGAAATAATGCAGAACGCGGAAAGCGCCGAGCCGGCAACCGCCAGCATTACCGTGAGCCAGAAAAAAACCGGGCCGAGTAAATTCGCAGCGCCCTGCACTAGCGGCCACAACTCTATTGCACTGGCGTTTACGAACATCCCGGGATTGACATGCACAAGTTGCATGACCTCAGTTCCGCTTCTCTGCTTTTTGGCTCGCTTACAACTTTGGAGGCGAGCAAGTCGGCAAAGGTGCCTTCCCGGAGGGAGAAGACGCGCCCGCAAGTAGAGCCCGGTTCGGGAAAGCCGGCAGCTAACCCAACTTCTCTGGCTGTAGTAGGCTTATAGCCCTGCCATCGTGCCCTGGAGCTTGCAGCAGCGGCTGTTTCGCGTGATCTCCAGAACCTGCACTGCGGTTTACGGCCGGTTCCCTGTTTTTGGAGCCCTGCGCGGCTCCGCCGCGGTAATCCGGCGGGGAGACCGCTTTCTTGTTATTGAGCGCAGCGATGGCCTGGGCCTGGCCTTTCCCGGCGGCCTGGCGTTGCTCTGGGAATCCGATGAGCGTACCCTGGCCCGCGAACTGCTCGAAGAAACCGGTCTTCGCCTGACCGCCCACTCCCTCCTGCTCCGCTATTCCACCTCCGTTCCCTATCCCTCCCGGGTTTCTGTTTTTCTGGCGGAAGCGGAAGGCGAATTGCGCCCCTCCTGGGAAGGCATTCCCGGCTGGGTTGACATCGCCGATCTGCGACAACGCCTCATGCGCAATCAGCGCCCCATCCTGGAGCAAGGCGTGCTTGACGCAACCTGATGGTTGTGGCGCGGGCGCCCATTCGACTCTGCTCAGGGCGGGCCCTCGCCCGCGCTCATGCACCCAACGTACGGGACCAGCGGTTGCGACGGTGTGGAAGCGTGCGGATTCAGCCGCACGAACACCGAATCGAGGTCACCGGGCTTCAGCCCCGGTGGGATTCCTCGCGGACTGAAGTCCGCTCGGAATGGAATAAAACAAGCAAGCTTTTCACCCGGCTAAAGCCGGGTGCTTCCACGAAGGCGCGAAACGGATGCTCGAAAGTACCCCATACCCACCCAGATGACAAACCTTCTACGCTTTCGCTAACCTAGAAATTGACACCATGAAAACCGAAATCTCCTTCTCCTCTCCCAGCCAGGTCGAAACTGAGTGCCTGGTCGCGGTGGTTCTCGACCGCGGTGAAAACGGCAAACCGAATCCCAGCCTGCAAACCAGCGACAAAGCAGTTTCCGCGGCAGCCACCGATCTGCTGGCTTCCGGCGAACTCACCGGCAAAATTTTCGAGACCACCCTGATCCATCGTCCGCAGGGTGTGAAAGCCAAGCGCCTGCTGCTGGTGGGGGGAGGCAAGGCCGCAAATTTCTCCGGTTACGAATTGCGCAAGCTGGCCGGCACCGCCGTCCGTTTTCTCAAGCCCAGGAGCATTCGCGCTTTTGCCTTCATCGCCCCTGAGGGCTGGTCCGGCGGTGATGCGGCCGACGCCGTCAAAGCCGTCGCCGAAGGCGCCTTCGTCGGCAACTTCGATCCCGACACTTACAAGAGCGACCGCAAGGACCAACGGGTGGAGCAGATGACCGTAGTCGCGCCCGGCAAACAGGAGGAAGCGCGCCTGCGCCGCGCTCTGGAAG
>Ga0310811_10013226_pt1 | contig 10747 bp, 11 predicted proteins | sample YCmetagenome_FD_207642 | JGI IMG/M metagenome (GOLD analysis project Ga0310811, IMG submission 207642) | Soil microbial communities from experimental microcosm in Duke University, North Carolina, United States - YC | ecosystem: Engineered > Artificial ecosystem > Soil microcosm > Unclassified ...
GAGCTCGGGATCGACGGAGACCACCGGCGAAGGATTCAGGATCGTCCGCGCTCCGTAGCCGCGGGCGAGCCGGAACGCCTCGAGCGCGATCTCGGGCGGAGCCTCGAGCTGGCACACCACGACGGATGCATCCTCGAGCGCCGCCGCGCGGCTTCGCACGAACGCGGCGTCGAGGTCGACGTTCCGGTCGATCGCGGTCGCGATCGCCGGGATTGCGTTCGGCGGCAGAAGGACGAACCCGACGTCGGTCGGGCCGTCCACGACGAGCGACCAGTCGACGTCGACTCCCGCCTCCCGGAAGTACGCGAGCGCGCGGCGTCCGCGCTCGTCCGAGCCGACGATGGTCAGGAGCCGCACGGGGACGCCGAGCCGCGCGAGCGCGACCGCCTGGTTGGACGCCTTGCCGCCGTCCATCGGCTCCTCGAAGCCGTGCCCGAGCACGCTCTCGCCTTCCTTCGGAATCGCCTCGACGTGGAGCAGGAGCCCCTGCGCGTGCGCACCGACGACGACGACCGGGCCCGGCCCGGTCATGACCGACGGCTCAGCCACGACCGACCTCGAGCATGGCCCGCAACCTCCCCTGCGCCTCCTGCGCGGACCAGACCGTCGCTCCGACGAGCGCTGCATCGGCTCCGAGCTCGGCCGGCACGAGCGTCGGCATCGCGGGTACGAGCGGGCGGATCCGCTCCCGCAGCGGGCGATAGAGCGCCGACCCCGCACCGCCCAGGCCGCCGCCGAGCACGACCATCCCGGGGTTGAGCACGATGATCGCGTTCGCGATCCCCACCGCGAGCTCGTCGATCGCGACCGCGACCGCCGCCCGCGCCGCCTCGTCGCCCAGCTCCACGCGGTCGAAGACGGCCTCGGCGCTCTCGACGTCTGTGTCACCGCCGGCCTCGTGGTAGTGACGGACGATCGCCGGCCCCGCCGCCTCGAGCTCGAGCTGGAGCGGAGGCGCCGTCGCGCTCCGGCGGAGGAACCCGACCTCGCCCGCTGCGCCGGTCGCACCGCGGTAAAGACGGCCGCCGATCACGACACCCGCACCGACGCCGGCGCCGATCGCGACGAACAGGACGTCACCCGCGTCGCGTGCGCTTCCGTGCGTGCATTCACCGACCGCGCCGAGATTCGCCTCGTTCTCGACGAGGACGGGCGCGTCGAACTGCGCGAGCCAGCGCGCGGGATCTCCCTTCGGCCAGCCGGCGACCGTTGCAAGCGACACCTGCCGCGTCGCAGGCTCGACGATGCCCGGGACCGCGAGCGTGATCGCGAGCACAGGGCCGCTTGCACCGCGGCTCAACTCGGTGAGCGCTGCGACGAGGACCTGCCGGAAGCGCTTCGCGTCCGGCGTGCTCGAGGTCGGGAACGCCCGCTGCTCGAAGATCCGGCCCGCGACGTCGGCCGCGGCAATGCGCACGTTGATCGCGCCGACGTCGACTGCGAGCACGCAGCCGAGCGACCGTGCGAGCTCGATGATCGTCGCACGCCGCCCACCGGTCGACGCAACGGTCCCGGTCTCGTCGACGAAGCCCTGCGCGCGCAGCTCCTGCACCGCGGCGGTGATAGTCGACGCGCTGGCGCCGAGCGCATCTGCGAGGCCGACACGCGTGGCGGGCCCCCGTTCGCAGAGGGCGCCGAAGACGCGAACCGCGGCCCGCCGCCGGTCGGCGGCCTCGGCCGTTGGCGGCTTGACCGGATTCAGCATCTGCCGTACTTTAGACGGATGACCGAAGTAAGTCACTCCGGCGCCTCGCTCGACCCGGCGCGGCTCTCGGAGTGGCTCGCGATCCCGGTCGAGGAGCTCGCCGAGCGCTCACCCGTGCCGCTGACGATCTGCGCGACGAAGGAGGAGCTGTACCGGCACTTCGCGCAGGAGATGTTCGACGAGGCCGCCGGCGCCGCGAAGCGCGGCGAGGAGCTCTCGGTGATCGTGCCGCTCGGCCCCAAGGCGCACTACTCGCTCCTCGCGCGAATGGTCAACGAGGCGGGGCTGTCGCTCGAGCACGTGACGTACTTCGGCATGGACCAGTGGCTCGACTGGCAGGGCCGCCCGCTGCCGTGGGAGCACCCGTTCAACCTCGAGGCGTACTTCCACCGCCATTACCTCGAGCTCGTCGACCCCGAGCTCCGTCCGCGCCCGGAGAACGTCCTCTTCCCGTCGGTGCTCGAGCTCGACCGGGGGTCGGAGGCGATCGCGCGACGGCCGGTCGCGACGACCTACGGCGGCTTCGGCTTCCAGGGCCACCTCGCGTTCAACGAGCCGCCGTCGAGCCGGTGGAGCCCCGTCACCCTCGAGATGCTGCGCGAGGGGAAGACCCGGATCGTCCCGCTCGCAGTCGACACGATCATCGCGCATGCGCAGCGCGCGCTCGGCGGCAACGTGGCGGGCGTCCCGCCGATGGCCGTGACGCTCGGGATGAAGGACCTGCTCTCGGCGCGAAGGATCCGGCTCTACACCGACGGCGGCACCTGGAAGCAGACGATTCTCCGCATTCTGCTCTTCTCCGAGCCGACCGTCGACTATCCGGTCACGCTCGCGAGCGACCACCCGGACGTCCACGTGATCGTCGACGCAGCGTCGGCGCAGGCGCCCTCGGCGGAGTGGTGAGCCCGGGTCAGCCCTTGAGCGCGCCTGCGAGCACGCCGCGGATGAAGTGCCGCTGCAAGACCAGGTAGACGGCGACGACCGGCAGCGCCACCATCACAGCGGCCGCCGCGACCTTCGTCGGATCGCCCGAGCGCGTCACGCCGGCGAAGTAGCTCAAGCCGAGGGGCGCCGTCGTGTTGTTCGACCCCTGCAGCATCACGAGCGCGAGCAGGAACTCGTTCCAGGTGTACATGAACACGAGCACGCAGAGCGTGAGCAGCGCGGGACGCACCTGCGGGAACAGGACGCTGCGCAGGATGCGCAGGCTGCCGGCGCCGTCGATCCGCGCCGCCTCGACGAGCGACCGCGGAGTGGTCAGGAACACGGCGCGCATCCAGAACGTGCCGAGCGAGATCGACTGGCCGATCTGCGGCAGGATCAGCGTCCAGTACGTCCCGCTCAGATGGACGTCCTGGAAGTCGTAGTACAGCGGAATCACCGTCGCCTCGTACGGAAAGATCAGCCCGAGCACCATCAGGTTGAACCAGATCCCCGAGCCGCGGAACCGCATCGTCCCGAGCGCGTAGCCGGTGAGGAGCGAGAGCGCAGCCGCGACGGCCGTGACCGACGCTGCGACGAGGAAGCTCCCCCACATGCCCTTCGCGAAGCCCCCCTCGGTCCATGCCGCGGTGAAGGTGTGGAAGCTGATCGTCGTCGGCAGCGAGAACCCCGTCACGTTGTCCGTCTTCTTGTGGAACGCGAGGAAGAGGATCGAGACGAGCGGATAGATCGCGAGCGCCGAGAAGAGGCCGAGCGCTGCGTACGTCGAGTAGCGGTCGAGCCGTGAGGTCACTGGCGCGCCTCGGTGTAGAAGCGGCTGATGCCGAGCGCGACGAGCGAGATCACTGCCGTCAGCACCGTCGCGATCGCCGCCGCCAGTCCGACACGGTGAATCTCGAAGGCGTCGTGGAACATGAGCCACGACGGAACCTCCGTCCGCCCCGCCGGGCCGCCGGACGTCGTGTTGTAGACGATGTCGAAGTTACGCAGCGCCGTGATCGTCGTCAGCGTCGCCGCGACGAGCAGCTCGTTGCGGACGCCGGGCAGCGTGACGGCGACGAACTCGCGTACGAAGCCTGCGCCGTCCACACGCGCCGCTTCGTACAGCTCCTGCGGGATCCGCTGCGCGCCGGCGAGGAGCAGGATCAGGACGAGGCCGAAGGAGATCCAGGTGCCGATCAGCCCGACTGCCGGCAGCGCCCAGGTGAAGTCGCCGAGCCAGACCTTCGCGAACGAGCCGGCTCCGACCGAGCGGAGAAACGCGTCGAGCGGGCCCGACGGGTCGTAGATCCAGGTGAAGGCCTGTGCGACGACCACCGTGGCGATCGTCTGCGGCATGAAGAGCACGGTTCGGAAGAACATCAGCCCGCGCACGCGGAAGTGCGTCATCAGCGCGGTCAGGAAGAGGCCGATCGCGAGCGAGAAGACCGCGTAGAAGAGGATCAGCTCGACGGAGTGCCCGAATGCAGCGCGGATCTCGCTCGAGCCGAAGAGCTCTCGGTAGTTGCCGAGCCCGTGCCACGCCTTCGACGTGATGCCGTCCCAGTCGTAGAACGAGAGGCGGACCGTCTGCACGACGGGGAAGAGCGTGAAGACGACGTACGCGACGAGGCCCGGCAGGAGGAACAGATAGGCGACGCGATGAGGCTCGCCCGGCGCGCGCCCCGTGACGCGGCGCGGCCGGGGAGCCTCTCGCGAGGCGTCACTCACTTCTTGTGGATCCGCTTGTCGAACGCCTCCCAGTTGCCCTGCACGGCCTTCGCCATCTTGTCGGCGGTCTCGCGGCCCGCCATCAGCTCCTGCAGCTGCGCGCCGAGGAACTGGAACATCGTGTCAGCCGACCAGTCGGGGAAGAGGGTCAGACCGTTGTCCTTGACGAGCTGCTGCCAGCCCTTGCCGAGCGATGCCATGTACGGATTGCCCTTCGGAGGGGCCGGCGCTCCGAGGATCGCCGGAACCTGGTTCTGCGCGTACATCAGCCGGGCCGACTGCGGTCCCGCGATCTGCCAGTCGATGAACCGGGCCGCGACATCCGGGTACTTCGACTTCGCCGAGATGTGCAGCGGCAGGCTCGTCGCACCGACCGCGACGTACTTGCCGCTCGGGCCGGGAGGCATGTTCATGAAGCCGACGTTCGAGCCGAGCCCGGCGTGGATGACCTGCGCCTGCCAGTTCCCACCGAGGTAGAAGATTCCCTTGCCCTTTGCGAACGCAGCCGCCGCCTCGTTCTCGTCGACGGCGTTGTAGTCGTTGCCGAAGTAGCCCTTCTTGAACCACTGCTGGTAGAGCGTCAGCGCCTTGATGTTCGCCGGGGTGTCGTAGCGCGCTCCCGGGGCGTGGAAGATCCAGTTGCGAACGGCAATTGCGGGCAGGAACGCACCCTGCACCAGGCCGTAGCTGTGCATCGACTCGTAGCCGCTCTTGTCGCCGATCACCGCGAGCGGCTCGTTCTTCGGCACCTTCGGCCTCAGCTGCGCGAGGAGCTTGTCGAAGCCCGCGAACGACGTCGGCATCTTGTCGGGGTCGAAGCCGTACTTCTTCAGTGCCGTCCGGTTGTAGAAGATGCCGGTCGACTGCCCGAACTGCGCGACGCCCCAGACCGGGCCCTTCCCGTAGGTCTGGCCGTCGGGCGTCCAGCGGAACTGCGCCATCGCGCCCGGCGGGAAGTACTTGTCCCAGTGGTACTGCTTCACATAGCTCGTGAGCGGCCGGATCAGCTTCGCCTTGACGAGCAGCGAGTCCGTGCCGTACCCCTGGTTGCCCTCGGCGACGTCGGGCGCCGAGCCGCTGTTCAGCGCGAGCTGGATGATCTTCAGGTAGTCCGTCAGCCCGTAGAACTTCAGCTTCACGGTGACGTTCGGATAGCGCGCGTGGAACGAGTTCGCAAGCGCGACGATCACCGGCTTCGGGCCTGGGTCCTGGTTGTCCGCCGACCAGACGTTCAGCGTGATCTTGCCGTAGTGCGCGAACGGATTCTGCGCAGCACGCGTCGCACCGCTCGTTGCCGCTCCCGCCGAGGCAACGCCTACGGCGACGAACGCGACGAGCGCGGCTGCAACCAGGCCGAGGCCGCGTGGCCTCCAGCTCTTGTTCATGTGTGCCCCTCCCTCCGACTGGTCGACCATGCGTGGGCCCGATCCAGAGCGACGGTGACTTAGTTCAGGTAGCTGTCTAAAGTACTCCAGTCGCAGCGGTGGGTCAAGCAGCCGGAGCGGCCGGCACACCGCGGCGACGTGTTGATGTTCAACTATTCAAGTGATATCTTGAAAAGATGGCGAGCGGACCGGCGAAGGTGGCGTTGTTCGATGCGCTCGCGTCGGTCGCGCGGGCGCTCGGCAGCGGGCGGCGGGCCGAGATCGTCGACCTGCTCTCGCAGGGTGAGCGTTCGGTCGAGGAGATCGCGAACGAGCTCTCGCAGAGCGTCGCCAACACCTCGCAGCACCTCCAGCTGCTCGCCGCCGCGGGCCTCGTCCGCCCGCGCCGGGAGGGGACGCGTGTCTTCTATCGGCTGGCGAGCGAACGGGTGGGCGATCTGTGGGCTGCGGTGCGCGACGTCGCCGTGCGGCACGTCGCCGAGGTGAACCGGCTGGCCGACGACTACCTCGGCGGACGCGACGGGATCGAGCAGGTCTCCGCCTCGGAGCTCGAGCAGCGCCTGGCACGCGGGGATGTGGTCGTGCTCGACGTGCGACCGGAGCCCGAGTACAGGGCGGGCCACATCGCCGGCGCCCGTTCCGCACCGCTCGCGGCCCTTCCGTCGCTCGCGCCGAAGCTGCCGCGCCGGCGCGAGATCGTCGCCTACTGTCGCGGCCCCTACTGTGTCTACGCCGACGATGCGGTCCGGCAGCTTCGCCAGGGCGGGCTGAGGGCGCGCCGGCTCGACGTCGGATTCCCCGAGTGGCGGCGGGCAGGCCTGCCGGTCGAGTCGAGCTGAGGAGGAGAGCCCCATGTTGCTACGCCCGTTCCTGAACGATCAGACGTCGTGTGCGAGCTACGTGTTCGGTTGCGGCACGCACGCGAAGCTCGCCGTGGTCGATCCGCACGTCGATCTCGTCGACGACTACCTCGCCACGGCAGATGCACTCGGCGCGCCGATCGTCGCGGTGTTCGAGACGCACGTGCAGGCAGACCACGTCTCCGGTCTTCCGGCGCTCGTCGCGCGCACCGGGGCGACCGCCTACTTGCCCTCCGGCGCCGGAGTCGAGTTCGAGCATGTCGCGCTCGCGGACGGTGACCGGGTGGAGCTCGGGAACACACTCGTGACCGCGGTCTCGACGCCCGGGCACGCGCCCGCCCATCACGCGTACACCGTCGCCGACCGACGGCGCGGGACGGAAGAGCCCTGGCTCGTCTTCAGCGGCGACTCGATGCTGATCGGCGACGTGGGCCGGCCGGACCTGCACGTCGCCGGAGACGCCCGCGGCCAGGCGCAGCTGCTGCGCACGAGCCTGCAGCGGCTCCTGGAGCTGCCCGACCATGTCGTTCTCCTGCCGAGCCATTACGCCGGCTCGGTCTGCGGGCGGGGCCTGTCGGGCAACCCCTTCTCCTCGATCGGATTCGAGCGACTCCACAACCCGCTGCTCGCCCCGGCCGATTCCGAGGCCTTCGCGGACAGCTTGCTCGCCGACATGCCGCCACGGCCCGCCGACCAGGAGCGGATCGTCGCCGCGAACCGCGGCGGCGAGCCGGTCGCAACCGCATGAGTGCCGCCGCATGAGCACGCCCGTCCGGCTCGGCCTGCGCGCCAATGCCCCGCAGTTCGCGCTGCTCGTCGCGCTGAACGCCCTCGTCGGCGGCATGGTCGGTCTCGAGCGGAGCGTGCTGCCGCTCGTCGGCAAGCGGGACTTCGGTATCCACTCGAGCGCAGCGATCCTCGCGTTCGTCGTCGCCTTCGGCGCCGCCAAGGCGGTCACGAACCTGGCCGCGGGCGCACTCGCCGAGCGTGCCGGCCGAAAGAGGCTGCTCGTGCTGGGCTGGCTCGTGGCGCTGCCGGTGCCGCTGCTGATCGGGCTCGCGCCCTCGTGGTGGTTCATCGTCGCCGCCAACCTGCTGCTCGGCGTGAACCAGGGACTCGCCTGGTCGATGACCGTCGTGATGAAGATCGACCTCGCCGGGCCGCGCCGGCGGGGGCTCGCGCTGGGGCTGAACGAGGCGGCCGGCTATCTCGGCGTCGCGGCAGCCGCCTTCCTGACCGGCGCGCTCGCGGCCTCGTATGCCCCGCTGACCGTCGTGTGGGTGGGTGCCGCGGCGATCGCGTTCGCCGGATTGTCGATCAGCGTGCTCGCGGTGCGCGACACCGGTGCGCAGGTGGCCCTCGAGCAGCGGGCGCACGGTGCCGATCGATCCGCACACGCGACTCTCGGGGCTGCGTTCGCGCAGGCGAGCCTGCGCGACCCGATCCTGCGTGCCTGCAGCCAGGCGGGTCTCGTCAACAACCTGAACGACGCGCTCGCCTGGGGGCTGGCGCCGCTCTACCTCGCCGCCCACGGGGCGAGCGTGCGCGAGATCGCCGTCGTCGCCGCCGCCTACCCGGTCGTCTGGGGAGCAGGCCAGCTCGCGACCGGCTGGGTCTCGGACCACACGGGGCGGAAGCCGCTGATCGCGGCCGGGATGCTGGTGCAGGCGGGCGCGCTCGGCCTGCTCGTCGCGGGCGGGGGCGCCTTCGGCCCGTCGCTCGCGGCGGCGCTGCTCCTCGGCGCGGGCACGGCCATGGTCTACCCCACTCTGATCGCCGCCGTCTCGGATGCGACCCAGCCGCGTGACCGGGCACGCGTCGTCGGCGTCTACCGCTTCTGGCGCGACTTCGGCTTCGTGCTCGGCGCGCTGATCGCCGGCGTCGGCGCCGACGCCGCCTCACCCCGGACCGCGATCCTGATCGTCGCCGCGCTCACTGCCGCGAGCGGCGTGCTCGTCGCGGCAACCTCCTGGCAGACGCGCACGGCGCTCCTGCCCGCCTCGGTCCCCTGAGAAAGAGAAGATGGTCATGAAGAGACGGCGCGACAACCCGAGGAGGCGTGATGGCTGTTGAGGTCGAGATCGACGTTCAAGTCCTGAAGGGCGAGATCAGGAAGACCTACGCGGCCGTCTCGCAGGAGCCGGAGCGGGAGTTCATCTTCCCCACCGGCCGGCCCTGGGCCGAGGACCTCGGCTATCCCGACGAGCTCGCGAAGGTGCCCGAGACGGCGGTCGGGTCGTTCGCCGGGGTCGCAAACCCGTGGCACCTCGGCAGGCTCGCTCCAGGCGAGCGGGTGCTCGACATCGGCTCCGGTGCCGGCACCGACTCGCTCGTCGCCGCGCAGATGGTCGGCGAGCACGGCCACGTCACGGGGATCGACATGACGCCCGAGATGCTTGCGAAGGCGCGCACCGCCGCGGCCGAGCTGGGAGCGTCGAACGTCGAGTTCCTGGAAAGCGAAGCGGAGCAGCTGCCGTTCGAGGCCGGGAGCTTCGACGTCGTGATCTCGAACGGCGTCATCGACCTGATCCCGGACAAGGACGCCGTCTTCGCGGAGATCTTCCGTGTACTCGTGCCCGGTGGGCGGATCCAGATCGCCGACGTCACGATCCAGAATCCGGTCAGCGCCGAAAGCCGGCGCAACATCGACCTCTGGACCGGCTGAATTGCCGGAGCGCTGCTGGAGGCAGCGTACGCCAAGCTCCTCGAAAGTCACGGCTTCGAGCGGATCGAGACCGGTCTGCTCGTCGACACCTACGCGCGATCCGCGTTCGAAGACACGCGCCGCAAGGCGCAGAAGTTCGGCGCCCGCGGCACCATCGTGAAGGCGTTCAAGCCGCGGACCTGACGATTGGCGCGCGACGACGATCGTGTGGAGGCGGCGGCGATTGCCGCGCTCGTCCCGCTCGAGGGCAAGCGCGTGCTCGAAGTCGGTTGCGGCAAGGGACGACTTACCGTGCTGGCCGCCGCCCGCGCATCGCGCGTGTACGCGTTCGACCCGAGCCCCGAGAACGTCGCCGCCGCCCGTGAGACCCTGACGGCCGAGCAGCGCCGCAGCGTCCGCTTCGGCGTCCACGCCGCGGAAGCGCTCGACGTGACGCGTGAGCGGTTCGACGTCGCCCTCTGCGGCTGGTCGTTGTGATGCGTCCCACTCGAGGGCGTCGTGCACGTCCTGCGCAACATCCACGAAGCGCTCGCCCCCGACGGCATTCTCGTCGACACGCAACCGGTCTCGGCCCGTCCGCCCGTCGCCGCCGGCGAGCTCAGGCTCGGCACGCTCGACATGCGCGACTGGCTCGAGACGATCCTGGCAGTCGACGCGCTCTTCGCCGAGACCGTCGACGCAGGGCTCTTCGAGCTACAGGGCGAGTCCCGGCTCGTCGTCACGGACACGTTCGACGACGGGCGCGAATGCCTGGAGACCGTCGCCGGCTGGCGCGGCACGCGCGTTCCCGAGGACGTCTCGACCGGGCTCGCGACCGTGACGTCTCAGGTGACGGTTCGGCAGGAGGTTCGCCTTCGACTGCTGCGCCGCGCGTCGTAGCACGGCCGTCAGCCGCACGCGCGAATCATCCTCGGCCCGGTCTGGAACATCGAGGGCTGGCGGTGGAAGACGTAAACGAGGAAGAGGAAGCGGTGCGCGCGCGCCCACCGCTTCCTCCGCCGAGCGCTCAGAACGAGCAGTTGCCCGGGGCGTCCTCGTCGATCTTTCTCGGAGCGTCCTTCGGAATGAGCTGCACCGCCATCGTCTCCGCGGGGACGGTGCCCTCGTTCCTCAGCGTGTGGACGTCGGAGCCTCCCGGGTCGACGAACCCCTCGCCCGCGGTGTAGACGTGCCCGGCGCACGCGGGGTCGTCGCCCGTGTAGTTCGTCACCGCTCCTGCGACGACCAGGATGAGGCTGGGACCCGGATGCGAATGCCAGCCCGTGGTGCCTCCGACCGCGATCTTGTTGTCGACGACGTACACGTCGGTCAGGCCCTGCGTCTTCAGTCGGGCTTGCCAGGTGTCTGCCGGAAGCGTGTGAGCGTTGAGATCAATCTCGCCGAACGTCGACTTGACGAAGGTGCTCGTCGAGCCCACGCCGGGCGTCGCAAGGACGTTGCCGCCGTACACGGCGACACCCACCACAGCCAACAGCACTGC
>Ga0310811_10013227_pt1 | contig 10747 bp, 9 predicted proteins | sample YCmetagenome_FD_207642 | JGI IMG/M metagenome (GOLD analysis project Ga0310811, IMG submission 207642) | Soil microbial communities from experimental microcosm in Duke University, North Carolina, United States - YC | ecosystem: Engineered > Artificial ecosystem > Soil microcosm > Unclassified ...
AATACCGGGATCACACTGACAACACAGCAACTAACACGGCGCGCTGAGGGCTATGACGATAAAGGTCTCAAAGAGCCCCACATCCCGTTATTCAACGGTGCCGCCGGCGCCATGAAATCCTGTTTGGACGACATGCTCAAATACATCGCCTTCCAGCTGGACGAGTCCAACCCGGCGGTCATGATGACCCACAAGGCCGCCTGGGGCGATCCCCAACAATTTGCCATAGGTCTGAACTGGTTCCTGGGGACATTTGAGGGGAAGCGCCGGGTGAACATGGATGGGACGACCTTTGGTTTTACGTCCTATTGCCTGTTATATCCCGAGCTGCATTTCGGCGTGATGGTGATGACCAACGAATGCGTCAATAATTCGAGTATCCAGGACAAGACGGAGGCTATCGCGAACAAAATCTTCGTGGAGAGCAATTATACACCGGAAGAACGAACCGACGACGCCTTCGGTTTCTCAAAAAACATCAAACGCCTGGCAAAGACGGGAGACACGACGGGTCTGGACGAAAACGAGGTCAATTACTGGGCGTACAGCCTCCTGAGAAAAGGCAAGAGCGAATACGCTTTAAAAATCTTCCAGCTGAATACCCAGCTCCATCCCGACAGCTGGAACGTCTACGACAGCGAAGCCGAAGCGTACGAGGACATGGGCGATAAGGCAAACGCCGTCAAATTCTACAAGCGATCCCTCGAGCTGAATCCAAAAAACACCAACGCCGACGACCACCTGAAGAAGCTGGGCGCCTTGTAGTTGAAATGCTACCGTCAATAGAGCAAAGGCAGCGATCCCGCAGGAACCGGGCGGGCGCTACTTTTACATCATAAGGTTTTACTGGTTAACGGTAAAAAATTTAAGAAGAGGTAAGCATAGAAAACCCCGCATATCCATGTGGGGTTTTACATTTTCCCCCGCCGGGCCGCCACGTATTCCCAGGCCACATCGCGGGGCGCAAAACGTACGGGCAAAAAAAAAGAGACCCGAAGGTCTCTTTCACCAATGATTTTGGCGGCTCTTAAAACGGGCGGATAGGGTACGGACTACTCAGATAGGATATTGGATTCACGCCTGCAACGATACAAAGATGCGCCCAAACGAAAGCGTTATCGATAGCGCGGAATGGGAAGTGGACATCGAAGATCGACGATCTCCTATAGTATAAACGCCACAAGGCGTCAAATCAATTTATTTTCCAGTGCATACCGCGTCAGGTCCGCGTTGGAGCCAAGGTTCATTTTCGTCAGGATCTTGGCCCGGTAGGTACTGACGGTGGAGGCGCTGATGGAGAGCTGGTCGGCGATCGCCGAAATGGATTTGCCCGCTGCCAGCAGCTGGAAAATCCCGAATTCCCGGTGTGTGAGCAGCTCGTGGGCCGGTTTGGGAGAGCTCTCCTGGTCCAGCTCGTTGACCAGCTTGTCGGCGAGCGACGGGGAGATGTATTTGCGACCCATCAGGACGCGGTGTACCGCCCGGACGAGCTCCTCGGGGGCGCTGTCCTTGCTGAGGTAGCCGGCGGCGCCGGTTTTCAGCGCCCGGATGGCGTATTGTTCCTCCGGGTACATGCTGAGCACGAGCACCGGTGTCCTGGGGGCGTGTTGTTTCATGTGCTGGACGACATCCAACCCTGTCTTGCCTGGCATCAGCAGGTCGCAAACCACGACATCCCAATGGTCGTGCAGGCTTTTTTTGATCAGCTCCTCCGCGTCCCGGCATTCATCGACCCGTGCCGAAGGGAATTCCTCCAGGAGGATTTGTTTCAATCCTTTTCGGATCAGGGCGTGGTCGTCAGCGATGATAATGTTCATTAAAGCGTTTTATAGTGGGATCGAAACCGTCCAGCGCATTCCCTTGCCCGGTTCGCTGCTGAGCGTATATTGGCCGTTGAGCAGAAATACGCGTTCCTTAATACCCAGGAGCCCAAAACTTTTTTTCCTGGGGGCCGCCGTCAAATCCATGCCCGCCCCATCGTCCCGGATCTCCATGACGACGCGCCCTTCATCCATGCAAAGGCTGCTATCGATGCGGTGCGCGCCCGAATGGCGGACGGCATTCGTCAATACCTCCTGGTAGATACGGAAAAGGCCGGTACTGATACCCGGCGGCAGATCGATGTTCGGCGGTTCGGATTCGAAGGCCACCGTGATACCAAACCGCTTCTCCACGTCCTGACCCTGCCATCGCAACGCTTCGGCCAGGCCAAAGTTGTCGAGCAGGTGGGGGCGAAGGTTGGAGGCGATCCGGCGAACCGACGTTACCAGGTCTTCGATCAGCGACATGGCCTCCGTAAATTCCTGCTGGAGACCGCTTTTTTTGGATAGTGAATACAGCGCCATCTTCAACCCGGTGATTTGTTGTCCCAATTCGTCATGGACGTCCCGGGAAATCTGTATCCTTTCCTCTTCCCGGACGTTTTGCAGGTGGGCCGACAATTCCCGCAGCTCCAGGTTCATCTGCCGGATATCCGCTTCCGCCTTGAGTTGCTCCGTGAGGTCGTTGATCAGGACCAGCCGGGCGGAGTGGTTGTTATAGAGTACGGGTGTCGAAATGATTTCGGCGTCGATCACCCTTCCATCCTTCGTCAGGTGTTTTACGAGGCCGTCCTCCCGGGAGCGTTGTATGCTGCCGAGGTCCAGGCCTTTGAATTCGGCGGGTGTATAACCATACAACCTTGCGGCGGCCGAATTGACGGTCAAAAAGCCTAGTGTTTGTTCGTCAATGACCCACGCCGCCAGTGGTGTCAGCTCGAAGAGCTGCCTGTATTCCTCCTCACTTTGACGCAAGGCGGCTTCGGTCAGCATCTTTTCCCGTTTAATCCGGCGTTTTTCCATGGCCCTGTCGATCGCAGAGGGTAACCGCGTCAGGTTGTTTTTCAGGATATAGTCGTCGGCGCCTTTCTGGATGACATCGACGGCGAATTCTTCGGAAACGGTCCCGGTCACCAGGATAAAAGGGACATCGACCCTGTGTTCCCGCAGCACTTTCAGGGCCTCCAGGGAATTGAATTGCGGTAGCGAGTTGTCGGCCAGCACTACGTCGAAGCGCCCCGAGTCGATCGCCTGTTCGAAATCCGCCCGGTCGCTGGCAATATGGGCGTCGGTCGACAGTCCTGCGTTCCGCAGAAAACGCTGGATCAGTTCGGCGTCGAGCGGGTCGTCCTCGAGCTGCAGTATGGTCAGGTCTTTTTTCATAACGAGGAACCCGGTGGGGTTTGGTTCAACAAAAGCCAGTACATGCCCAGCTCGCTGACGGCCCGGGCAAAGGATTCGAAGTTTACGGGCTTGACGATATAGCTGTTTACGCCTAACTTATAGCTTTCGATGATGTCCCGTTCTTCCTTTGAGGACGTCAGTACGACCACGGGAATCAACCGTGTCCATTCATTTTCTTTTATCTTTCGCAGGATTTCCAGCCCGTCGACCTTGGGCAACTTGAGGTCCAGCAAGATCAATTTCGGCCGTAACTGGCGCAGGCCGGCGTCTTCGGCCGGAAAGAGATAAGCCAGCGCCTCTTCTCCGTCATCGATGTGCTTCAAATGGTTGGCGAGGTTGCTTTTCCGGAGGCTGCGGATGGTCAATTCCGCTTCGTGTGGATTGTCTTCGATCAGCAGGATTTGTATTTCGTGTCTTTCCATAATGTCATCGGCCTGGTATGGTGAAAAAAAACGTGGCGCCCTCTCCTTCTTTTGCTTCCGCCCATACCTTGCCGCCGTGCCGGTGGACGATCCTCTGCACCAGCGCCAGGCCCACGCCGGTACCCTCGAACTCACTTGGCTTGTGGAGACGCTGGAAAATGCCGAATAGCTTATGCGCATAGTTCATGTTGAAGCCAACGCCGTTGTCCCGGATCGAATAGGTCGCCATCCGGCCGTGTCTGAAGGACGTGATATGTATGCGGGGTTCGGGTTTCCCGGAAGAATACTTGAGCGCGTTGGAGACAAGGTTGATCCAGACCTGGCGGATAAGCCGCTCGTCGCAAACTGCCGGCAACAGATCGTCGTTGCTAACCGTGGCTTTGACGGATGCGGACGCCAGCTGCTCCTGGACGACGGAGTCGACCAGCCGGTTCATATCCACCGCGGTGGTGACGAGCTCCTGCCGTCCCTGGCGTGAGAGGTTGAGCAGGTCGTCGATCAACTGTCCCATTCGCCGGGCGCTGGAAACGATCACGGCCACCGTCCGCTTGCCTTCCTCGTCGAGGGCGTCGCCATAATCGCTGGAGAGGATATCGGCAAACCCGTCGATGATCCGGAGCGGCGCCCGGAGGTCGTGGGAGACCGAGTACACGAAAGCCTCCAGCTCCCGGTTCACCGAAGCGAGCTCCTCCGTTCTTTCGGCAACCTTCCATTCCAAGGTTTCGTTTAGGTTATTGATGTGGCGCTGGGCGTTTTTGAGCTCCGTCACGTCTATGGATACGACCATCGCGGAAAAGATAGTCCCTTCCTTGTCCCGGAGCGGGACAAAACGGGATACGAAGTCGTAGTCGCCCCTCCTGATTTCCCTCGAAAAGGATTCTCCCGCGAAAACCCGTTTGAGCCCTTCGACGAATTCCCGGTAGATCGACGGGATAAGGATATCCGAAATCCTTTGACCCAGCAACGCCTCCTTTATGTACCCTATTTTCTGCAGCATATCTCCCTCGATGAGGGTATACCGGTAATCCTTGTCGAACAGGCAGATGACCGAACCGGGGATGCCGGCCGCGATGGATTTATAGATGGCTTCGCTTTCTTTCAGCCGCAATTCGACCTTTTTCTGTTCGGTTATGTCGCGGATAAAGACCGATAGCCCCTCGGGCCCGGGATAGATGTGATTTTCCTGCCAGAGGTCGAGGGGGGCGTAATAGTCGGTATTGGCGACATACCGGTTTTCCCGGAGGGCTTCCTGGAACGCGTCATAGGTGGCCGATCCCACGGCTTCGGGGAATAGGTCCCAGACGCACTTGCCCAGGAGGGAGGAAGGGTCTTGTCCGATCATGGTCCCGATTTTCCGGTTGGCGTAGACATAACGGAAGTCATGGTCGAGCATAATAAAACCCTCGGTGATGCGGTCGAATACGCCGATGAGCTCGTTGGATTTGGCCTGGACCTGCGCTTCCAGGCGCTTGCGGTCGGAAATGTCCCGAAGGACCTTGGAGGCCCCGGTGATCCGCCCCAGGGAATCCCTGATCGGGGATACGCTCAATGAAATGAAATGGAGCCCCTGCGATTTATCTATTCGTTGGGTCTCATACTGTTGGACATGTTCCCCCCGGGTAATCTTTTCGATGATGCCGTCCTCTTCCTCCAGGCGGTCACGGGGTACGATCAACGAAATATTCTGCCCCATGGCCTCTTCCTGGGTATAGCCGAAAAGCCTTTCCGCGCCGTGGTTCCAGCTGGTTATGACCCGGCCCAGGTCGATACTTATGATGGCATCGTCCGAGGATTCTATGATAGATAGAAGAAGTTCCCTATTCGCCCCAACCGTTTTCCTTGTAGACATAGGTGCGTTCGGCCAATGTACCGAAATATTCCCAGGAGTCCTACCGTGAAAACACCGCTTGTTGAAAATCCGTATTTTAGCGGACAAAAGAACAAAATGAATACCGAAAAGGCCATCCTGGCCGGCGGGTGTTTCTGGGGCGTGGAAGAGCTGATACGCGCTTTGCCCGGCGTCAGGAACACCATCGTGGGTTATACGGGAGGGGACATAAAGAACGCCACCTATCAGAACCATGGCACCCACGCGGAAGCCATCGAGATCACCTTCGACCCCTCAGCGCTGAGCTATCGGAAACTGCTCGAGTTTTTCTTCCAGATACACGACCCTACTACGCTCAACCGGCAGGGCAACGACGTAGGGACGTCCTACCGTTCCGCGATTTTTTACACCAGCGAGTCGCAAAAGGAAACCGCCGAAAAGCTGATCGCGGAACTGGGCGCCGCCCATATCTGGAAGCACCCCATCGTTACCCAGGTAGTGCCCTCATCCGATTTCTGGGTGGCGGAGGAATATCACCAGGATTACCTGCAGAAATACCCCAACGGCTACACTTGCCACTTCGTACGGCCTAACTGGAAGCTGGCATGAAGCGGTTACTGGTAGCCGTCCTGGTGCTGGCCGCCTGTAAGGGCCCTCAGGACCCCGATAGGCCGCACATCGTCATCGAGACCCAGGCGGGCGACATCGAGGTGGAGTTGTATCCCAAGCAGGCGCCAAAAAGCGTGGCGGCTTTCCTGTCATATATCGACGCGGGCCTCTACAAGAACGGCTCCTTTTACCGCATCCTCAGCGACGACAACCAGCCCTCGGGTTCCGGGGCCGTCAACCTGATCCAGGGCGGCATCTGGCAGAACAACGCCGCCAAGGCCCGGTCGCTCCCCGGTATTCCCCACGAAACGACGCAGCAGACCCATATCCTGCACAAGGACGGCACGATCTCGCTGGCGCGCACCACGCCCGGATCGGCTTCCTCCGAGTTCTTTATCGTGTTGGGCGACCAGCCGGGATACGATTACGGCGGCGCCGACAGTCCGGACGGCCAGGGATACGCGGCCTTCGGCCGCGTAGTCAAGGGCATGGACGTCGTCAAAACCATTTACAGGCAACCCGAAAAAGGACAGACCTTTACGCCGACGATCCCGATACACGATATCGTCAGGGAGTAGCCGCCGTTTTCCTATCCATCTGCCAGATACCCGTGTACCGGCTGACGGCGTCGTAGTCCTTTGTGCTGATGCCCTCTTTGTGCAGAGCGTCCACCAGGTTCCCGCTCATCATAACCACTTTGAACGTATAGGCTGGAATAGGGAAGGTGCTCAGCGTAGGGAGCGTTGCGCCGATCACGATTTGCTCGAAGAAATAGTCGAGCTCAACCTTTCCTACATATGGCTGATAGGCCAACACGTAGTAAAAATCCTCGGAGCCATCCAGGAATTTGAAAGGCAGCGGGTTCCAGCCGACGGTGTTGACCAGGGGGTTGGGCACCATATAAACCTCGACGGCGCCGCCCGCCAGCAAACCGGCAGTGATGTTGGTCTCCGTCCGGACGTAGTATCGGGTGAAGTATTCGGTATAGCTGCCTGGCGATGTCTCCAACGAAAATTGGGAATTGTATTTCCATGAAGCGCTGGCGACGACCGTAAAGGTATCCACCAGGACATTGGCGTTTCCCTGCGGTCCCTGGGGTCCTTGCGGTCCTTGCAGGGAGAGGGGGGCGCCCCAGCCCGACGCCGTCTTCGGACCGTACAGCATATAGGTAGCAACGTCCAGGTAGTAGTCGCCGATATTCCCAAGGCCGGCCGCGGGTGGGGTCGCGCCCGACAGGATTTGAGAACCGGGCGTGCCGGCGGCGCCCGTCGCGCCTGTCGCACCCGTAGCGCCCGTCGCGCCTGAAGCGCCTGTTCCGCCTTTTAGTGATAACGGATTTCCCCAACCAGACGTAGTCTTTGGCCCATACAAATCCGCGTCCGTCACATCCAGGTAGAAGTCTCCCGTATCACCGAGCGTAGTGGGCGGCGGCTCGGTGGTGCCGCTATAGATTTTGCTCCCATTGGCACCGGCGGGTCCCGCGGGTCCGGCCGGTCCGCTGGTGGATTTGGTACAGGAATAGATCAGGATGGCGCCGGCCAGGAGCAACAACGATATTTTGTTCATAGCACTATTTTCCGTGAAAAATAGGACTCCTGAAGCGATATTTCTACGAGTTACACCCTGATAATCAATAAAATGCGTAGTTGTACGGGTCGCGACAACGCAAACCGGCAAACAGTGTGCGTAGTTATACGCTTCACGCGCGGTCGGCAGATCGTCAGATCGCCGCCACCGATCCCCCGTCCACCCGGATATTGGTCCCCGTGATAAACGAGGCGGACTCCGAGGCAAGGAAAGCGACTACGTCTCCGACCTCTTCGATCCGACCGGCGCGTTTCAGCTCCACGTTCGGTCTTTTTTCGGCGAGGAAACCCTGAAGGGCCTGCTCCGGCGTGATGTGCCGTGCCGCGGCGATATCCTTGAGCATGCCTTCCACCAGGGGCGTATAGATGAATGCCGGGGAAACCGTGTTGACCAGGATGTTGTACTGGCCCACCGTCTTGGAGAGGCTTTTGCTGAAGTTGATGATGGCCGCCTTTGTCAGGTTATATGGCGTCATGTCCGGATCGGGCTGTAAACCGTTCTCCGAAGAGATATTGATGATACGGCCCCATTTTTTGATCTTCATCTCGCCAAGCACCGCCTTGACGAGCCGGACCATGGAGACGACGTTCAGGTCGTACAACCGCGAATATTCTTCCACGGGCACGTCGTCAAAGGGCCCGATCTGTCCCGCGGCTCCCGCATTGTTTACCAGGATGTCCACCGGCCCGAGCTCGCCCCGCGTCCTGTTGACCAGCCGCTCCACGTCCTCCTGTCTCGTTACGTCGGCGGCGATGGCGAGCACACGCACGCCCGTTTTGCGTTGAATATCCGCGGCCATCGCCGCCAATTCTTCCTGGTTACGGCTGCAAATACTCACGGACGCGCCAGCCTCCGCCAACGATAGCGCGCAAGCGGCGCCGATTCCCTTGCTCGCGCCGGTGACCAGCGCGACTTTACCTGTAATAGATGTATTCATAGGCATCAAAGGTACGACACCCGGCTGGCGCCAGTTCAGAGAGAAATCCCCACCCCGCGACCAGCCGGGCCATCCATATCGGCACTTTTTTGCCTTGTCAATGAGGTATTTTGATAAAAAAGTGCTTAAAAAATTTGCATCAACGATTAATATTTTTAATTTTAATTATTCGATTGCTGTAAGGATTTCAAACCTTTTCGTTGTATGCCTGTACACAGGTTTCGCTCTTCTCTGGCGGTACTCGCCGGGGTAGCGATATTTTTTGCCGTGCTGCACACGGAGTTCCTCCTGGCCTGGGTCTGCCTGGTTCCCTTTTTTATGTCGTTGGATGGCGTCAGCCTGCGCGCGGCGGCGCGTCTGGGTTTCTTAACCGGTGCGGTCGTTTCCACGCTCAGCTTTTATTGGATGATCGCGGGGGCGGAAACCTTTACCGGGAGCAGTGTATGGTATGGCGTCGCCGTATTCGCCCTGTGTACGGTGGCTTTTTCGTTGTATTGGGCCGTGCTCACGATCTTATATGCCCGCCTCACGCGCCGCGGCGCGGATGCCTTTTTGCGCCCTGTGCTGCTCGCCGCCTGCCTCTGGGTCTGTGCCGAAGCGGCCCTGCAATGGCTCGCCCGGGGCATGCCCTGGTTCCTCTTCCGCACCGGCAACGCCCTGGCTGAAAACCTCTATGCCATACAGCCGCTCAGTTGGGTTGGCGTCCACGGCGCGACATTCGTCGTCGTCGCCGTTAATGCCGCGATCGCGCGTTGCCTCATCCGCTGCGATTGGAAAAGGCTCGTCTGGCCGGCCGCCGCCATCGCGCTTTATTTTTGCATCGGCTGGTCGCTGCTCCAAGCGCAACCCGAATCGACCGGCGAAGGTTTTACCCTCGCCATACTATCCGGGCAAATCCCCCCTTCCGTCCAATGGGACAGCGCCAGCGGCAACCAATTGGTCAGTCGCCTGTTGGATCTAAACCACGCAGCCGCTGCGCAAAAACCGGACATGGCCCTCTGGTCGGAATCAGCCATCCCTTGGACCTATCGTCCCGACGACGACCTCGTTGCCGAGATCACCCGCGGGTCCACGATGACGCATATACTGGGTATGAACACCGCCGTCTCCGATGGCGTCGTCAACAACTCTGCTTACCTCCTTGGCGCAGGCGCCGTCACTCACTACGACAAACAAGCTCTTTTGCTCGGCATAGAGCAACCCTTCTTCGGCCGCCTCATCCCGTTTTTCTCCTCCAACGGCTTCGCCGTCCAACCCGGCCCCAACGCAAGCCCTCTTCAAACGCCTTTTGGTCCCGCCGGAATTATGATATGTAACGAATCGGCCGTTCCGAAAGCCGCCGCCTCCGCCGTCCGGCGGGGCGCCCGCTATCTCCTGAACATGAGCAACGACGGATGGTTCGCAGACACCTACCTGGTCGGTCTGCATTTTTACAACGTGCGCCTGCGGGCTGTGGAAACGCGCAGGGACATCGCCGTCAACAGCAACCTCGGTATCTCCGGTCTCGTCCGCGCTTCGGGCCGTATCGAAGAAGGCCGCCGGAGCGACGACCCCTATGTATCGATTGTAAAGGTGCAACCCCGCGAAGGGGAAACGCTCGCGGTGCGCCTCCCCTGGCTCCCGGTGGCGCTTTGCGGTCTGTACATTATCGTAAGCCTATTGCTTCCATATAAAAACCTACAAACATGAAACACGTTCTACTCATCGCCTTGCTGCTAAGCACGTGCAGCGAGGTCTTTGCCGTATTCAGCGAGGCCCACTGGCGCTGGCGCAAAGACAACGGCCCCCAGGCCTCGGCCGGCTGGCGGGCCTCACAGGACTTCCCGGGCACGATCATGGATTCCTCGGGGATCCGGCTGCGTATCGAAGTCTATAACGGTACGGGCAACAACGAAACAGGAACCGTCGGCCTACAGTATCAACGCGATACCTCGGGTCCGTGGATCAACGTTTCCACCACCGGCGGCGACTTCGTGATGGCTGGCCACAGCCCGTATGTGACCGACGGGGAGCCGACGACCATGCAGGTCAACGACCCCGGCGCGGGCACCTTTGAAGGCGGGAAGGTGCTGGTGAGCACCTACAGTTTTCCCGACACCTTAAACGCGGGCACAAAAAAAGAATACGAATGGTGTGTCAAACC
>Ga0310811_10013228_pt1 | contig 10746 bp, 9 predicted proteins | sample YCmetagenome_FD_207642 | JGI IMG/M metagenome (GOLD analysis project Ga0310811, IMG submission 207642) | Soil microbial communities from experimental microcosm in Duke University, North Carolina, United States - YC | ecosystem: Engineered > Artificial ecosystem > Soil microcosm > Unclassified ...
AACTGGAATTATTTGACCAAGGCTTGAAGCCAAGGCATGGGTTGACTAGCCTGAAGGCTAAGCTATCAGACTTTGTCTTTTAGGGGGATACCTAGTAGTCATGTCCATGCATGATTCCTAAATCATGCAGGACAATGCCCTCTCTCAATGCGTGCACTCTATTATCTCCTTAAGCTGTGCATGCTCATAGCACCCCTTATGTGGCACACTCAATACCTCAGCACTCCTTCTCTTACCTTTAGCACACATGCAGTGCTTGCACTTGTTCTTAGACCAAAGCTCTAGTCATTGATCTCCCTCCTTTTTCTTTAGAGGAATCATTCTCAGTAGCAATCTCCTTGAGACAAAATAGCCTCACACCCAGAGGAGCTTTTGAGCCATCTCACTTATCTTTTATAGTGGTTAGTCACAATTCCTTGCCTTCATCGGCATGAGTATGTACCATTTATCATACTCCATGTTACAGACATGATATTTTTCAGATACTGAACATCATCATCACTTGGACAACCTTGAGCATGAGGACAAGCCAGAATTGACAGGAGGTAATGAAATCTTGGGACTGGATCATCAGGTAACTGTCTTGAAAATGATGAAATCATGTAAAGCTTTGTCTATTCTAAAATACATATAATATCCATCACAATTGTAGTCCAAATGAGAAAGCTTTAAATACCCAGACTAAGTTGGATGGAAACTACCAAAGGTACAATCTCAACAGTTAGTTGGCAATTACCTATCAAGTTGATGAATATCTACCAATTGTAACAAAGCTTTAGAAGCCTAGAGTGCTTTGGACAAACTCACCAAAGACTCAAATGTGCTGAATACTGTAGATGATTGCAATAATTTATTTTCAAAAACCAAATTTATTGACAAATATATACTGGTGCTACATAGTAGTATATAGTGGGCTATGATACAAGAAACAAAGAAAGAAAGTACTGTAGAGATATGCACTTACCTTCGACATGATCCAGGTGTGACCAACCAAATCTTAGCTTCGAAGATTCAAAGACGGGTGTGACATGTGATGCATCAAAAATAGCTTCGACCTGCTACCAGCTGTCAGTGCCTGCAGCAACATGCATATGGCAAACAATGATCCTCAGGGCTTGCGCTCACCGTGGAGCACTTCCAATTTGTATTTTTGTATCTGTCAGTTAATATGGATCCTCCAATGTTCGGTACTAAGGCATCAGTGAGCTCTTGGACGGTGAGCTCTAAAACAATCTCTATCAATTTGAAAGCGATTCAACACCATGCCCAGTTCATACAATGCCTCTGCCAGTGACTTGGAGTTAGAAATGAGTCACAGCAAAATACTATCTAATCTACTATGTGTTCCTACAAAGTATTGTGCAATCATTCCTTTGCATATTTGCATACCCTCTCAGTCACTCAGCTGCTTGTCTTCAACCTCTCCACAAATCTGGAAACCAATTTGTCAACTACCAATATCATCTTTTCTCAAGAGTCCCCTATGATCCAGCTCCCTGCCAATTTTGTTTCACAATCAGTTCCTACATTTTCAACAGCCACCGCACTTTGTGATCATGTTAGTAGTGCCTGGCAGGATGAAAATCAATCAGTCATCCATCCTTCATTCCCTGATGACCCACTTCCTCTATGGATCTTGTCATACTGGGTATCCATGTCTCATGCACTTGAACATCAACGTGATTGGCGCATATCGCATGACTGGATCTTAGACCAACTGGACACCATTTCATGTGACTGTCCTGAGTTGGAAATTATTGACAACATCTTCGATGTCATAGAGCATCTTCTGTGGGATGCTCCACTCAAAGGAGTTGGCGCTTGCACTGATCTGTCCAATAGCAGTGACCTGCACCAAACTGATTTGGTGCATGGCTGACTAATCCTCTCTCACCCTAAGCCTATAAACTAGAGCACACATTAATAGTCCATTTTTTACTTTGCCTCTAGGCTTGATTATTTTTGAAGATTTTTTTATGTAACCAGTTTTACTCCGAAGGCTGTGAGGATGACTAAGAAAGAATCTCACGCATATCAGGTGACCTAGAAAATTATTTCCCGCATGAGTTGTCCTGTGGGAAAAGGCACAAAACCCCAAATACAAAGGACATGTTGAAAGACCACTGGATTAAACAACTGAGAAGTGTCAATATTGAGAGAGAGTCCATAACTTATGTAATCAGTTCTAGACCTTTTGCTTTGCCTTTGTTAGGCCACAGGGAAGTCACATGATTTACCTGTGCTTGACATGACTCAGCTATACACCACAGTGACTCATCTGATATGACTCAGCCTGACTCCAAATGACTCAGATTAAAGTTCATGACTCCATATGACTCATGATGACTCCTAGTAACCTTATTATGCCAGTAGCAAACTATATTGTACTAGTACCACACAGCCACATGTATTTGTCTATATAAAGGGCCCACTTTGAGCAGTGAGTCCAGAGAGAACTTTTGACCCCCAATTACTAGTGTGAGGTGTGATCATAGCCAACAACAGTGAGAGACTGTAAGATTGGTGAAGGTACCCTTCAGTGAGACAGTAATTAGTGTGAGCTCATTGTCCTCCACAACCAGCAAGGCCTGGTACTGCCTCCTGTGTTTGTTTTTTTTCTGTTTTCTTCTTTTATTTTTCTGGATCTCTTTGTCTTCAAGCATAAGATATTCCACACATTTGTGTTGTCTCTTTAGACCACCTAAGACTTAGAATAGCTTAGTGGGGGAGACATTAGGAGTTGATAAGTGTACACTTGACCTCACACATCTGAGTAGAGAGAGTGAGCCAGGGTTTCATTGCCACAGCTTTAGCTATTGAAAGGGGACTTGGTATTGAACGCTAAGGACGTCCGTTCCTGTATCTGTTTAATACTCATTGTGAGTACCTTGGCAGCAGGTTCAGTAGTACGTAAAGACTCTAAGCATTGATTAGTCCTGACCATTGGTCCTACCTGTTTTGTGCTGAGGGAGTGATCATTATAACTCTGCACAGTCTGTTGGGATAAGATTGTCTCAGGACACCCTTCATCCAGGATACGAGTACGTGTTTTTCATTTTGTTTTATTTCTTTCTTTTGTCACCATTGTGGTCATAGCCACACACATTGCTGACCTCACACAGTACCTTCTACTGACTATAGCTTAGGTATCACTAGAGAACCACCCATGAATGACCACGTTATCAGTCATTGGTATTTGTCTGGATCGCTGACCATGGAGATAGATTGGTTTTGTAGGTGTTCCATCTATAGATCAACTATCTAAGAAGACAGCGGGCTCTGACCACTGTTAGCATCAGGTCCAATCAGTGGCCATATCGTGGATACTATGATTGCTGTGATAGTCAAATGTATGCAGTCATCAGAAAATGGAGACCTTCAGACAGTCTGTGTCGAGTCCCTCGACTTTATGAATACACTTCAGCTCAGTGAGAAGCAGTGGAAAAACTATGAGCCCGAGAAGGCTTTTACTCGCCTATGTGCCATAGGCTCCACATTACACACAGGAACACTTCAGCAAATCATCTTTCTTATCAACATCCATGATGTCCATTGGGCCATTATTGAGGTCAATGGTGTCAATCGAAGCATCTCATATGCTGACACTCTTGGGTGGAATTCACCTACCCACAACATCAATGCCATTCGTCATTGGCTGAGCTGTCTCAACCTCTCTGGATTTAATGAGGCAAACACACTGCAGCATGACAAACAGCAGGATTCATTTTCGTGCAAAATAGCAGCCATCAACACTATCAAGCACACTGTGTTTCATGATCCTCTGTTTGACAATGACAGAGCATTCTCCCTCTGCATGGACAAGTTTCTGGATCTTGCTCATGATCATCTCGAGGTATGACTATCTCATGCTAAGTGATGTAATGTCGTTGATCATTGATTTTATAGCTCTCAGTTCCTAGTGACAACATGGATATATATAATGGTTCAGACATCAACAATGGCAGTGACTTTGACTCAGATGTAGAGATGTCAGAGAGCGGGGATGATCTTGAGGTAGAAGAGACCCAGAAAACTATCCCTGCAAAACCATTATCCATGCAGAACAAACCCAAACTTAACCTCTGTACTACTGATGCAGACCGGAACAAAGGTCTGCTCAAGTTCTTCCCACAGATATCATGCGAGGAGCATCTTCAATGTGCTTGGAAGCCTTTCGCTTGGGAGCTCAGGGATAAGGAGCAGGACCTTTATCAGCAAGAATTTGAGAAGTTTGAGAAGGCTGCTCACATGCGCAAAAGAGCAGCAGAGCAAAAGAGAAAATGGCGAGCACATGAAAAAGTCGCTAAGCAGGTAAGCATATGTCTTATTTTCTCTCGTCTTAATATCTGATATGTTCTGTCATCAGAAATTGAAACCCTCCGTTGATTCTGTTCTTCATGACAGCAATCCTCTGCCACCAGCAATTAGTATCATGGAGGCATCACATCCATATTGCCAATTGCAAAGGCATACTCATACCAAATGGACATCCAACCTAGGCCATAAGCACAAGCGGGAGGACACATATGCTTTGCACATCAACCGGCAAAGCCCCCTGTTATGGCCAACTATCACAAGCATTAGCATAATTCTGCTATCAATCATCACATTATCATGTTTCACCATGTAGAGGAAAGGAGAGTTCCTAATTTTCTTACCCATGTGTGTGGTCTGGAAAAGACTTTCACATTGCTTAAACTCACATTTGAAAGGAAGTCAGAACAAAAGCTAACGATCAGGCTAGAGGGGTTACAATCGCCACGCTGGAAGCGAGGCTTACGATTCTGAAGCCAAGAATGAATAGTATCATGTCCTAGAGAATGACAATGTGTCCGACAAGTGAGCGAGAATGAATTTATGTACTGTCATGAGTTTTGACGCCATCGAAGCAAAATTCTTGATGTCCGTCAACTGAAGGTTGACTGCTCGAATGACGATGAAAGACAGCATCATTTAAAGAACAACTATGTGAAGCAAAAGCTGATGATCAGGCTAGAGGAACCACGATCGCCACACTGGAAGTGAGGTTTATGATTATGAAGCCAAGAATAAATAGTATCATGTCCTAGAGAATGACGATGTATCCAACAAGTGAACGAGAATAGATTTATGTACTGTCGTGGATTTTGACGCCATCTAGCAAAAATTCTTGATGTTTGTCAACTATATATTGATTGGGAATTCGTGCGAAAAAGCTTTACCTCTGCACAACAGCCAGAATAAGTGCAACATTGTGAGTGATAAATTATTTATATCTTGCTTGGAATATACATGCGACCTTCTGTACTTATGCAATGACCAGCAGTTGCATTTCGCTTTGGATACCGCGAGCATATTATAAATCACGCCATACCATCAGGACAATCACATGTCTTCACATACTACAAAGAAATGATTCATGTGGGCATTTAGGAGCTTGGTGGTTCAGGTTCTTGAATCAGAGACGATGACATTATCGGGCAACATAATGTATGTGCAACAAGCTCTCCACGGCGGAAAGAAGCTCTATGGAGACCCTGAAATTACAGATGATAACTGACCTGTCTCAGGTGTCATCAGTAGATTTTTGAAGTCGAATTACTTCCCAACCGCATTCATCTTGTAGGTTCATACTTTCTGTCTTGTGATCGCTAGGGTCGCGCTGTATTTCCTTGCTGGAATTTACCTTCCCAAGTGGCCGGATGCATGAACTGCAGTTTGATTCATGCCATTAGCCCGACAACTAGATCATACAGGAAGTACCATGGTCATCCTGTATTTCCTCACTGGAACTCATTCACTCCGAGTGAGTGAATGTGCGAACTACTAACTTGATCTATGCTATTAGTGTGACATCTAGACAATACGGAGATCACCATGGTCGTGCTGTATTTCTTCAGTGGAACTCGCTAACAACTTGACAGATGGATGCATGAATTGTAGCTTGATCTATGCTATTACCGCAACATCTAGACAATATGGAGATCACCATGCTCGTGCTGTATTTCTTTCAGCTGAACTCGCTAACAACCTAGCAGATGGATGCATGAATTGTAGCTTGATTTATGCTATTAGCGCGATATCTAGAAAATACAGAGATCATCATGGTCGCAATATATTTCCTGACTGGAACTCACTAACGACACAGCGGACGGATGCATGAACTGTAGCTTAATTTATACTATTATCATAATGTCAGACAATAAGATCACCACACCAACTGGAGCTTGAGATTGAGATTCGCTGAGAGATTATTTATTATCCATGTGTTTCATTAAAGACAAACCAATAACTAACTACGATAGTAAGGGAGCTAGGTGACGAGTTCTAGGGTGAATAAAAAAGTCTACGGGGAGTCAAAAGCGGCATTGTCACGTTCCGCCCTCTGCCTTGCAAGAGCATTGACAGACATATTGGCCTTCACTGTGTTGCTAATGTCATCATGATGGCTCCTTCCGAAAACCTTGCTAAAAAGGGTTCAGGCGAGGGTTCTTGGGAGTGTACATAACTCACCAAGTCCACCACTCTAGGAGCCTATTGACCCTGCAATGTACTTCTCGACCAGGGGCCTTTTCTAAGAAGTCCACGATAGTGCGTCAAAATTGAACATAGTCGAAATCGCCATCAACTGACCGCCAAGAGGTAACAGAAGAAAGTGCAAATCGCACCTGCCAGTATGTGGTCATCAGCATCGTTATCACTCTTGCCAAAGGCTACTTACTTGGCATGCTATGTACGCAATTGAGCGAGGTGTAACTTTTTTCATGTTGATAATCTGCACTACGTGTTTCTTTACCTTGAGCCCAGAGGAGGACCTCCTAGTGTGTCTATTGTTCTTGATAATGTCTGTGCCGTCACCATCACCCTCGACGTCTTTTGCTGAGGAAGGCGATGTGAACACCGCTTTGTAGCCCTGAGAAAAATGGTGAGATCGAAATTAAGCTAGTCTGGTGCAACAAACCTGAATAAGGATTTTGCCCTTGAAAAGGCCCTCCTCAAGATCATTGGGATTGGCGGTGTACCTGTCATACAGGTAGGCCGGAAAGGAGAGATCTGTCATGATGTGACCGTCTGAACGATCTCGAATCCCTGCCTTTACCCTAGCGAACAATGAGTATTATTATCAGGATTCAGAGCGAACTACTTACAGTGGGTCATTCCAATCGAGCTCAGCCAGGCAGAGGAGCTTGCCGCATGCATCGTTAATGAATCCACAGGAGTGTTTATCATCAGGGTCAACCGGAGTATCTGGCTTGAATTTGTGATTGACCCATTCAGTGACCAGAACCTTGAGCTTCGAGGTGTTGTCACCTCGAGCACCATCAGCCCCATACCGAAGCTTATGAAAGGGTCAACATGGCAAAGCCAAACATTGAAGTGGGGAAAGCCAACCATTTTCAATAGTTGTATGTAGTCATCATACTCCATCTCCATACCCTCCTTATGAAACCACGGCAGGGTGCTGGTGAGGCAGACATACCCTATCTGTAACCAATCTTGGCTGTATTAAGAAGGCTAATGGTTAGCACTCACAGACCAACTTGAAGGGCAAAACTTATTACTCGACAGTAGTATCTTGGTCGTCGTCGTCGTCATCACATCTTCGGTTGTTTTCGCTGACAAGGTCCTCAACGTTGTCAAACAAAGCAACAACACGTCTTATGGCCCTCCCTTAAGCTATGTAATAGTTCGATTGCCTACAAAAGGTGAGCAAAGCCAGCCGAACCATTTTCATGCTGCCATACCTTTCTTTGACTGCATGCCCTGACTCGAGAGCCTCCAATTTCTCCTCCAGCTGTGCGATTCTACGTCTCTGTCGGGCCTGCACAGATGCTTGTGCTGCTTGGGATTGTTCACTGTGCTTGTCCTGCCGATCCTCGACGGGTGACATGCTGCTGCTTTCTTCCTGCCAGTTCTCGACATGCGGCTGCGTACTAGAGTTGGACGTGCTGAACTCCATGTGCAACCTAGAGACAGCTGTACTGCCCTCGATGTGTGACATGGAGCTGGGGAGAGAGAGGGTGTGTTGATATGGAGCAGGGCACTGCTCGATGTTCAAGGGAAGAAGGGAAGGCGGGTGATGATGGACAAAACTAACTGGGTCGCATCTTATATACCAGTCGGAACCAGTGCTGGTAGCCCAAATAGCATATATGTTAATGACAAGACATTTATTTCACTTGAGCAAATGCCTAATTAGGAAAACATTAATATGACAAAAATACAGTCGATTCAAGTTGAATGAGCAGTGATCCTGGGCTTACATGAGTAGACATAGGGAACCCAGAGGGTCTGAGTGCTGCGAGATTGAATGTGCGACGGTCAAAAAAAAACATCTGAAAGGCCTTCTCCACGATGGGGATGGGCCTGATTCCCCCTTTCTGAAATTCTGATCATGTATTGCCAATCACCAGTCAGCTACTGCTTGTGCCCGGTAAAGGCAGATGCCTAAACAGGATATAATGACCGAGCTCAGCCTAAGGTACAAATTCGGGGAGGAAGTCCCTCTCTGTCTCCGTGTGTAGGGCGTACTGTGTGATGAGCTCTTGTGCCATCATTCAGGATGGTACACTTTTGATAGCCATGTATGCTGATTGAATATTTACTTTGCCTTGGATCGTATCTGTCCCTCCCTTGGTGCCGAAACTATTAGTGATGCTCTGGAACCTCAAAGAACCTGACTCACTTTCATGTCACATGGAACTTTCTTTGTCAGAAGCTCTAGTTCCATCATCTCTGACTCTCTCACTTGGATTTGGTCGAACTTTTGTTGAATGTCAACTGACATCAAGGACACAAAACAGACCACCCACCTCCATACTCATACTGAGCATAGAAAGCGCATCAGCTTCAGTCATTTTGGGTTTGAACTCCTGGTTAAAGACTTTGATGGAAGCATATCAAATGTAGTACCTGGCCACTATCCTGCCAAGGTCCGTTATCAAAAACGCACTAAATTGTTCAGTAAGGTACATCATCCCTGCACTGGCCAGTCTTCGAGCCGCTGTCATGACTAGAAAATTTCGCTTCTGGCCTAGATGTAGATCTTCTGCCACATCGTCCCAAGACATACCTAAATGAAGTGTCAGCTGCTATGATAAAACAGGGCTCCAAAAAACTGGCTATACTATAGGAAAGGATTCTTCTGCATGGGAACATACAGATATGTATATCCTAGCCATCGAAAACCTTCATCGGCATTTGTTACCGTACCAAGAGCAATCTCGGCATTCAGTGTGTGTACAATGCCTGAGATAAACCTATTTTTCATCAGAGATATCGGCATAAAAACAACCATTCAGCCTACCGAGATTCAATCAGGTTCTAGATGATCATTCAGCATGTATCACTCGTTGTGGCTGGATAAACGTACCTATGATGTTATAGCATCAACATAGTGTACGAGCTTGTCTTCAGTAGTGCAGATGTGTCCTTCACCACTTGTCTCGAGACCAGGCCGGCCAGCATGGCCAAACACTTGCAATACATCCAAAACCGAGAGTTCTACAAAGGATCCCTTTGCACTGCCGTACACCTGAGTACCTTTGATTACAACTTGACTCCTCCATGAGAGAAGAATAAAGGACACAACAAAGATATCTCACCTGCATGAGTAGGCAAGTTGACTTCCCATGCAAGGGTCGTTGTACAACAGAGAACCTTCCTCCAATATCAACTTCCACCTGTATCATTTCCCTATCAATGTCACTGACCTTGATAGCACGAGTTCCAAACATCCTCTCCATCACGTTTCGATCGGATCGCAGCATACCCGCATGATGAATACCAAACCCAAGGTCAAAAAGTTGCTTCATCTCCTTGTTCCTAGAATCTCCTATATTCCTTCAGACAAATGTCCACTGAGATTGCTCCTCGCAGTTGTATACATGAGTGTTGGAGAAATCTTCAGAAGGAGAAATCTTCGAATTCATCGTCCTCATCGCCAAGCTCATCATCGGACTCTTCATATTCTTCCTCATCACCGTCCTTATCCTCATTGTCCGAGTCACATTCGTCATAACCCTCACCATCTCTGGCCTCCTCGTGGTCCATATCCTCGTTACTAGCATCGACAACATCCATGGCATTGGTATGTGTTGCCAACTCGGGGCCTAGACAGTCTCTAGTGATCCTCCGCAGCATTGCAGAGTGTCCAACACCAAGGTGGGTGTAGTGCATGAACATATCTCGATCAATGAATCTAGCTCATGCTTGAGAATTCAAGTACCACCAGGAAGGATATATGTACTCACATCCCAACGTAATGTTGTTCCCAGTCATTGAGCTCCCCCCCTGGGCGTCCCAATGATTTTCCATGTCGGAGCGAGCTGACACTGCATCCAGAGGAAAACGCGGGAATCAAATGTGCGCCTCAAATCACCTGCCCTGGATCAAGGAACCCAAAAGCATCTGGGTCCGACTCCTCCACAAACGCTATCTTTGGGAGACGAGCATGTTTCATGCCTGATTTATGGCCCCGCAAGACTGCAAGCCATCTAACCCAAAGGAACTCAATGTACCACTTCACAGGTTCACCCCCATGATTGAGCCATACCTCCGTATGGTAGATACCCAATACACAGGCATACCAATTTGGGTGGTTAGGTGCTGCCTCCCCTGACAATACCATGACATCCCCATGGCTTCTTGGGTTGATAGTGTCATATTCTCGCCTGAAGTCATAGGTGGTATAATGTATTTGCATTGTCTGGACTGAGTAGACAGTGTTGTTGGGTATGATGACGGAGTTACGTTCCTCGTCCGTGA
>Ga0310811_10013229_pt1 | contig 10745 bp, 7 predicted proteins | sample YCmetagenome_FD_207642 | JGI IMG/M metagenome (GOLD analysis project Ga0310811, IMG submission 207642) | Soil microbial communities from experimental microcosm in Duke University, North Carolina, United States - YC | ecosystem: Engineered > Artificial ecosystem > Soil microcosm > Unclassified ...
TCGCCTAGCTCTTTACGTGCCGGCTATCCCACTCGCCGCGTGCACGTAGTTTGGCAACTTCTTCGCGAGCTATCTCCTGTGCGCGGAGGTAGTCCGGTTTCGCCAGCCGATTCAGCGGCATGGTTCCCGGTTCGAGAATGATCCAGTGCCGCGGCCGCATGTACGGCGGCAGAGTTCTCGCATGCTGGTTCAACTCCTTCAAATCCAACTCGACCGCAGCCTTCTTTTCGACCAGGGCCACTACGGCTTCTGAAACCACTTCATGTGGCGCTCCCACCACCACGCAGGTAGCCACCTTGTCCGCTAGAGAGCAAACGTGTGACTCAACGTCGCCCGGATAGATCTGGTGACCGAACGATTTGATGACCCACTTCGCTCGCCCCGTCAGCCGCAACCCCGCCGCATCTTTGACGCCGAGATCGCCTGTGTACAGATAGCCATCACGAGAGATTGTTTTCGCCGTAGCCTCAGGATCGTTCACGTATCCAAGAAACGTCTGGGGCCCGCGGAAACAGACCTCGCCAATCTCGCCGTCCGGTAGCTCGTCCCCGCCGTATCCGTCCTCGCGCATCGCCTGACGAATCGAACATGGATAGATTGGCATGTCCACGCCGAGCCCGTTTGCAAGCAACTCGTGCTCTCCTGATTTAACCAGCGCATACGTGCAGAACCCAGCACACTCTGTAAGTCCCAGCCCGGTTCCGACCAATGGCGCCATTCCGGCAGCTCGATCGACAAAAGCTTTTGAAACAGAGTTACCGCCAAACGCGACCAGCCGGAGACTTGAAAGATCGTATTGCTCGTAATCCTTCAGCATCCAGATCAGATTGAACATCGCCGGAATCTGCGCCAATAATTGAACACTGTGCTGTTGAATTGCACGCATGGTTTTCGCTGGGTCGAAGATCTCAAGCAGCACCACCGAGCCACCGCCAAACAGAGTGCTCATCATCATCTCGGTCTGGCAGCCCACATGCGACGGGGGAAGATGCACCAGCGTGCGCAAGCCCTGGTCAGCGCCAAAGATGGCGCCACTCATACACATGTTCTGGACGGTGATGTTACGGTGCGATAAGAGTGCTGGTTTTGGAGATCCGGTTGATCCGGTCGTAAAAATCACCAGCGCTCCATCATCCGGAGTAATTGCAGCGGTCGCAGTCTTCAAAGCAGAAGAAATTACGCCTTCTTTATTCTCCGCCGCACTCCGTGCAGGTTCTGTGATCTCCGCCAAGTTTCGAGTTCCCGGAATTGCCTCGGTCGAAACTGCAAACAGGTGCTCGATCTTGCTGTAGTTTTCCAGCACCGCACTCCACATTGGGCGGAAATCGAACGGCGCGGCCAACCCGAGGCCAACGAATCCACGCGGCCGCAGCTTCTCCAGTACACGCACTACTTCGGCAGGCGGAAGCCGCAGATCGATGGGCGCAACGATCACGCCGATCTTGAAGCATGCGTATTCCAGCAGCACATGATCGACGGTCAAAGACAGTTGCGTAACCAGGAAATCGCCCTTGCTGAACCCAAGCTGCAGCAGTTCGGACGCGAGCGCGGTCGTGTGCCTGTCGAACTGGCTCCACGTGAGGGTTCGGCTTCCGTCCGCGCTTAACAGGGCAGTCGCGTCAGGCTTGGCGAGCGCCCATTTCGCCACTACCCCATGCAGCAGGTGGCGGTCAACGTATTCGTTCTCGTAATCGGCGAGCGTGTAGCGCGGCATTTGCATGCGGTTGAGATTCGATCCAATCGGCTTGCCTCTCCCGCATCTGGGCAAAGGCAGCTTACCGCGGGGAGTGTCGATGCAGAGTCTAGCCTAATCGCTCTCCAGAGCGGTATTCAGTTTCGTCGAGAAATTTTCGCGCGGATAGTTGCCGTTTTAGTTACCGATTTAGGTATTCTTGGATGTCACGAAAATCGGTAAATTGAAACGGCCTTGTTTACGGGTTGTATATAGCGCCCATCCCGAAGTTTTTCAGGAGTGCTCAACCGATGTCGCTCATCAAAAGCAAGCTTGTTCTCTGCGGTTTTTTCCTTCTTCTCGGCTGTTCTGGTTTGGCTGCACAAGGTAATGCTGACCGTCATCAAGTGCTCTGGTACAAAACTCCAGCACCAATCTGGGATCATGCTCTGCCGGTTGGCAACGGACGCCTGGGTGCCATGATATTCGGCGGAGCCAACACCGGGTCAAACAACGGCGATGCGCAATTTATGCGCCTGATCCAACCTCTTTTGGATGGAAGTCAGACTTACGCCGGTGACGAGCACCTGCAACTGAACGAATCTTCACTATGGCAGGGAAGCAGGGCGAACCGTCTTAATCCCTGCGCAGGCGAGGCCTTTCCGAAAATTCGTCAGCTCCTTCTCGAGTCGCACGGTACCGACCCCGCAAAGATCACCGCGGCTGAAAAGCTTACAGCGCAATGCATGATCGCTATTCCGCCAGGCATGCCTGGGTACAGCACGCTCGGCGATTTGTACCTGCGTTCCTCCGACAAAGGCGCGGTGTCCGATTATCGGCGGCAGCTTGATCTTGATACGGGCGTTGCGCGCGTAACCTACACGCGTAATGGCATCCACTACACGCGTGAAGCTATCGCGTCGGTTCCCGACGAAGTCATCGTGATGCGTCTCAGCTCCGACAAGAAAGGCTCCATCAGTTTCAAAGCCAGCATGGACCGCCCGGCTGACTTTGTAGTCCGCACGCGCGGACGCGACACGATCGTATTGCGTGAAGGACCAGAACACAAGGCGCAGATTCGCTTCGCGGGAGAAGTCACCTTTCTTCCAACCGGCGGCTCGGTGGAAGCACAGGGATCTGACATCATCGTCACCAAGGCTGATTCCGTAACGGTGCTCATCGCCGCGGCTACGGACTTCAAAGGGGGCCCGTTCGCTGGCGGTGATCCCGAGGAACAGTGCGAGCGCGTACTTGCTCGCGCAAGAAAACGCTCCGCTACGCAGATCATGGCCGGCCAACAGGCCGTGTATCAGCCCGTCTTCCGCCGCATGGCGCTCCATCTTGGAGATTCGCCCTCTCCGAACGATGCACTTCCCACCGACGAACGAGTTAAGCGTGTGAGCGCCGGTGCAGATGACCTCGGCCTGCAGGAGTTGTACTTTCAATTTGCCCGGTATTTGCTCATCAGTTCTTCGCGGGTGGACGGCTTGCCCGCCAACCTGCAGGGGATTTGGGCAGGAGGCATCGATAACCCCTGGGGCTCGAAGTGGACGATCAACGTCAACACCGAAATGAACTATTGGCCCGCGGAACCGGCTGCGCTTGGCGAAACAACTTTGCCGCTGATCAACCTCATCGACATGGTCCGCACGCCTGCCAGCGGTACCGGCACCCAGGTGGCCCAGAAATATTATGGTGCGCACGGCTTTGTTATTCATCACAACACCGACATCTGGGGCGACGCTGAACCAATCGATGGTTATCGATCGGGCATGTGGCCCATGGGTGGCGCGTGGCTCTCACTCTACGCGTGGGACCACTACGCCTACTCCCAGGACAAGACATTCCTGCGCGATCGCACCTGGCCCATTCTGCATGACGCATCGCAATTCTTCCTTGACTACCTCGTCGACGACGGCCAGGGACACCTCGTCACGGGGCCTTCGATCTCGCCGGAGAACCAGTACAAACTGCCCGATGGATCGCGACATTCACTCGCCATGGGCCCAACCATGGACATAGAGTTGGTGCGCGAGTTGTTTACGCGTACGCTCGATGCCGGCAGGATCCTGGGAGAAGACGAATCCTTTCTAAAGCAGATTGAAACCGCGCGGAGCAAGCTCCCGCCCTTCTCCATCGGTAAGCAAGGCCAGCTTCAGGAGTGGCAGCAGGATTACGACGAAGCAGAACCCGGCCACCGCCACATTTCTCACTTGTGGGCGCTTTTCCCCGGCTCGCAGATATCGCTCCGCGAAACGCCCGAGCTTGCCAGGGCCGCGCGCAAGACCCTTGAAATGCGCCTGGAACATGGTGGCGGGCAAACCGGCTGGTCACGGGCATGGGTTGTGAATTATTGGGATCGTCTCCACGATTCTGCGCAGGCATACGATAGCCTGCAGGTCATGTTCCGCCAGTCCACATTCCCTAACCTGATGGATACCCATCCGCCGGGCCTGTTCCAGATTGATGGGAACCTCGGCGCGGCCAACGGCATGCTCGAGGCTCTTCTTCATTCACGCTGGACGCAGGAAGCTGCGGAAATCGAACTGCTTCCCGCACTGCCTAAGCAATGGGCTGACGGGTCCGTACAGGGATTGCGCGTGAGAGGAAACGCAGCCGTCGATCTGGATTGGAAGGCCGGAAAGCTAAGTTCCATGCAACTGCACGCAGGCAGTGATGAAGTTTTCCATCTGATCGCGCCCGAAGGGCAAACGCTCAAGGCAGCCCGCGCCCTGAAGGGTGCGCCCGTCAAACTGGAGCAGAACGGAACCATCCGCGTCAGGAGCGGAGCCACAGTCTCCTTGACGTTTCAGTAAGTCCAACGAGCTGTATTCTGGTCCTCCATCCGCTTCAGTGTTGCATCGAAGCAGAAGGAGGACCCGATGTCCAGAGCGACGCAGACAACAGCGGCTCCGTTCGTTCCTGACAAGCGAACCCTACCTGTGCTCCGTGATGCCGTCCAGCAGTGTCGCGGCTGCGACCTCTATCGGAATGCCACGCAAGCTGTTTTTGGCGAAATCGAAGCAGCGACCAATAAGAAGAGCTCACGCATAAACATCATGATGGTGGGCGAGCAACCGGGCGACCGCGAGGATCGGGAGGGTCATCCGTTTGTGGGGCCTGCCGGCAAGCTGCTCGACGCCTGTCTCCAGGAAGCGGAAATCGACCGCCGCACAGTTTACGTCACCAACACGGTCAAGCATTTCAAATGGGAGCCGCGCGGCAAGCTACGGCTGCACAAGAAGCCGAGCATGCAAGAGATTCACGCCTGCCGTCCATGGCTGGATGCCGAAATCGAAACCGTGCAACCGAAACTAATTGTTTGCCTCGGCGCAACGGCGGCACAGGGCTTGCTCGGAGCCAAATTCCGCATTACCCAGTCCCACGGCGAAATCCAGGAACAGCCAGGCCTCCCGCCGATCATCGCAACACTGCATCCGTCAGCGATTCTTCGGGCTCCCAGTCCGGAAGACCGCGAGCAAAGCCGCCAAACCCTGATCGACGATCTGCGCCACGCCGTAATCTTCACAAGTCGAACGCACCCTAAATAACTCCGGCCGAGTATCGTTCTCCAAACAGTTTTCCGACGGAACTGATGCCGACGGACAGCGGGGCCATCGTGCATCCGCAGCTAAGCTTCCCGGTCAAACATTTCAATGTGTATACTTTCGGCCATCCGGTTTCCCCATCAAGAACGAACTCCAAAATCCGGCATGCATGTGCAAAGCGAGGCGCTCCACAATGAAGAGGTCGACCAAGGTATTCGCCTACTCTCTGTCTGCGATTGCGTTTCTGAGTGTAATGGCCATCGCGCAGAACCCCCTCCCATCGCCCGATAAGAAGCCGCTCTACAACACAGCCAAACAGGCGCTTCTCGACGGCAAGCAGGTATTCAGTTTCACTCAATCGAAGATGGATATCCCCGGCTACTGCGAAGCGGCCAAGCATTACGACTTTACCTGGTTTGAAATGCAGCACAGCACGCTGGAGTTTGCTGACGTTGAAAAGATGATCGCCGCATGCCCGCACGTTAGAGCCACTCCCATGATCCGGCTGCCTGATGCCCAGGAATGGCACATACAGCACGCTACAGACATCGGTGCGCTTGGGGTTATTGTTCCCACCGTCGACGATGTCGACCGGGCGCGGGAAGCCGCCAAGTGGGCCCGTTATCCTCCCACCGGACGGCGTAGCGCCGGGGCCGGACAATACCGCAAGCTTTGGGGCAACGACTACCGCCAGACCATCAACAACAACATGCTTGTCGTGATTATGATCGAGACGCCTACTGGCGTGGCTAATGCTTACGATATCGCCTCCGTTCCAGGAGTAGACGTGGTGATCATTGGCAACAACGACCTGAGTTCCTTCTCCGGATTCTCACAGAGCGATGAGCGCTATCATCAACTAGTCCAGAAGGTTCATGACGACGTCTTGAGGGCAGGGAAGATCTTTGGACAGGCCAATTCCATGTATGCCACTGGCCCGTACAGCAAAGATTCTTATTTCTTCCAAAATGGCAAATCGTTCGATGGATGGAAGCCTTTAAATGGCCTCAACCCGAACGCGCCGCCCCCTGGAGAAGAAACCAAATAGCTGCTGCAAAAAGATCAGGACATCCTTGGGCATGAATCAAAGGACAAGTAATCGCATGAACACGCACGTATTGTGTCGCCGAACTCCGCGCCTTTTCGCTCTAGCTGTGGGGCTCGTGTTGACCAGCACTTCTATGTGGGGCCAATCTACAGTCGCGAATAGCAATTGGCCGACCTACGGGGGCGATCTGGGCAACACCAGGTATCGGCCCTTCGACCAGATCAATGCTTCGAACTTCGAGCAGCTCGACGTTGCCTGGCGATTTAAGACGGACAACTTGGGGAACCATCCGGAATACAGGTTGGAAGGAACGCCGCTGATGGTGAATGGCGTTCTATATGCCACCGGCGGAACACGGCGCGACGTATTCGCGCTAGACGCCGCCACCGGTGAATTGCTGTGGGTGCATGGCGAACATGAGGGAGAGCGCGGGGCGAATGCGCCACGCGGTCTGTCCGGACGGGGATTGGCCTATTGGAGCGACGGCAGGGAATCGCGGATTCTCTACACGACTCCTGGCTACAGGCTTATCTCTCTGGATGCTAAAACGGGCGCGTACTCGAAGGGATTCGGAGACCACGGGGTCGTAGATTTAAAGCTCAACGATGACCAGAAGATCGATCTGGTCCACGCCGCGATCGGCACTCAGGCGGCTCCGGTGGTTGCTGAGAACGAAGTCATCATTGGATCAGCATTCGTTGACGGCGGAGCAATCGCCAGCAAGAAAGAATACAAAGGCTACGTCCGGGCATTTGATGTGCGAACGGGTAAGCGACTCTGGATCTTTCATACTGTTCCGATGAAGGGTGAGTTCGGCTATGACACATGGTTGAACGGTTCCGCAGAATACACAGGAAACACAGGCGTGTGGACGCAGTTCAGCGTTGATCCGGAATTAGGTCTGGCCTATCTGCCGGTGGAATTGCCGACAGGCGACAACTATGGCGGCAACCGGCCCGGCAACACGCTCTTTGGCGAGACGCTGGTGTGTGTCGATTTGAAGACAGGCAAGCGGAAGTGGCACTACCAATTGGTCCATCACGGACTTTGGGATATGGACATTGCCGCACCGCCTATTCTTGGCGACATCACGGTGAACGGCGAGACGATCAAAGCAGTAGCTCAGCCGACTAAGCAGTCAATGCTGTATGTCTTCGATCGCGTGACGGGGAAACCCGTGTGGCCGATTGAGGAAAGGCCGGTCCCAAAAGGCGACGTGCCTGGTGAGTGGTATTCGCCCACGCAACCCTTCCCCACAAAACCGCCCGCTTACGACCGCAATGGCATCTCGGTCGATGACCTGATCGACTTCACGCCGAAATTGCGGGCCGACGCACTTCAACTGATCAAATCGTATGCCATCGGCCCAGTCTTCACGCCTCCGGTGATGAGCAAGGTTGGGGGTCCCCTGGCGCTGCTTACTTTGGGAACAAACAACGGCGGCACCAATTGGGCCGGTGGATCGTTCGATCCTGATACTCATCTCCTCTTCGTTTCTTCGTGCTCATCGTGCATGATCCCCGACGGGATCGTCGCGGCGCCGAAGGAAGTTTCAGATATGGGGTATCTGAAGGGAACTGCGGGGCAACCGGTAGTTGCGCGCATGGGAGGCACCGGTGCAGGAGCCAACGCGGACGCAATTGCGGCAGCTGCCAAGGGCGTGAAGGGAATCCCAGCACCATTTAAAGCCCCGCGCGGACCACGTGTGAGCCTGGCCGTCGACGGCTTACCGCTGATCAAGCCACCTTACGGGAAACTCACGGCAATCGACCTGAACCAGGGCGAGATCAAATGGCAGATTCCGTTTGGCCCCACGCCAGATGCGGTGCGTTATAGTCCTTTGCTCAAGGACATCAAAATTCCGCCCACTGGAGAGTCCGGACTTAGCGTTGGATCTTTGGTCACAAAAACATTGCTGATCGCCGGTGACGGCGCGGTCGGTACATCGGCTTCAGGAAAGCGAGGTGCAGCCTTGCATGCCTTTGACAAGTTGACGGGCAAAGAGGTGGGAGCAATCTTCCTTCCTGCTCCGCAAACCGGGTCGCCGATGACTTACATGCTGAATGGCAAGCAATACATCGTGGTGGCAGTCGGGGGCGCCACCTACTCGGGAGAATATATTGCGTACACCTTACCCACTCAATAGAACTGCGGCAGTCGCGATCGTCGCCTGCGGATTACTGGTCGCTCTTGAAGCGTTGACAGCACAAGCACCCCGCTCTTTGTGGGACGGTGTTTACACGCAGGAACAGGCAAAACGAGGCCAAGCGGCGTATGTAGAGCGTTGCGCGCGGTGTCATGGTCCTGAACTGATCGGCGGAGATACGAACCCGCCACTCGTCGGTCCGGAATTTCTTTCCACCTGGAACACTAAGACAGTCGGTGATCTGTTTCAGCGGATTCGCAGTACTATGCCCGCAGATAAGCCTGGAAGTCTGACCCGGCAGCAGGATTCCGATATCGTGGCTTATTTACTGAGTGCCAACAAATTTCCGGCGGGCAACACAGAACTGGACACCCAAACCGAACTGCTCAAGCAGATTCAGTTCGATGCGTTCAAACAATAGCGACCTGTCGTATTGGAATGCGAACATCAGGTTGACGGGATCTCTCCGCCGACACTCGTTGGCAATTTGCCTGCAGTTGTTGAACGCGGACTTTCGCGTCAGCCCGAGGGCGCATTCGCACCAGCACCAGCACCTTGGTGCTGCACCGGTCTGACTGGTAAGGGAGAATGAAGAAATGAAGATTGTTCCACGTGGTTTTGTGCACGGATTGGTTCTCTCCCTTTTCTGTTTTGCTTTTTCAGTAGGAGCGCAGGAAGCCGCCAGCCGCGGAACACCGCTCAATGGACAGGACGCGCAGCACTGGGTCGCGAGTTGGGGAGCTTCGCAGCAAATCCCTGAACCGCGAAATGCATTGCCTGTGGCTGACATGACGGATGCGACGATCCGTCAGATTGTTCACCTGACTCTTGGCGGCCAGAAACTGCGGGTGCGCCTTTCAAACGCCTTCGGGACCGCGGCATTGCATCTGGCCGAGGTACACATTGCAGAGCCAGTCTCGCCTGCAACTAGCACCATCGTGCCTGGGTCGGATCGTGCGCTGAAATTCAGCGGAGCGTCCGGCGTAACGATTCCAGCAGGTGCGGAGTACCTCTCCGATCCGATCGACTACCCGATGGCTCCACTCTCCGATCTCGCGATCACTTTTTACGAGCAGGAGGCGCCTGCGCAAGAAACCAGCCATCCAGGATCGCGAGCAACCACGTACTATACACACGGCAATCTGGTGAGTGCTGAGCAGTTGCCGGGCGCAAAAACCATTGAGCACTGGTACACGATTGCCGGACTTGATGTATCAGCAGTTCGATCCGCATCTGCCGTCGTCACCCTTGGAGACTCTATTACGGATGGTCACGCGGCCACCACCAATGGAAACGATCGCTGGCCGGATGTGCTGGCTCACAGCCTGCAAGGCGCAGCCAAGACACGGAATGTGGCGGTGGTAAATGTTGGCACCGGTGGCAATCGTCTGCTCACGGACGGTCTGGGACCCAATGCGCTGGCCCGCTTTGATCGCGATGTTCTTGCGCGGTCTGGCGTACGCTACCTGATGGTTCTGGAGGGTGTCAACGACCTCGGCACGCTGCATGGCACCATCCCGCCCAGCGCCGAGCAGGTTCGACCTGCAGAAACAGGAACCGCGACAGGAGCGGTTACGAGCGCACACCCTGCTGGCGGTGTGCCTGCTGGGCCAACGGATCGCGCACAAGATGCGGCCAATGCATCCGCACCGGCTCCGCAACAGCCACCACGCGTATTTCGTTCCCCAGAGGCGACGCCTGAACAGCACGATGAATTAGTTAAAGCGATGCTTGCGGCCTATGCGCAAATTGTGGCGCGGGCGCATGCAGCGGGCATTTACGCGATCGGAACGACAATTACTCCATTCGGTGGCTCAGGCTATGGCCGTTCGCCGGCCAACGAAGCTGATCGCCAGAAGATAAACGCATGGATCCTGGCGCCGGGAAAGTTCGATGCCGTAGTGGACTTCGCCAAGATTGTCGCAGATCCTCAGGAGCCCGCCAGGTTGGCGCCGCAGTTCGACTCGGGTGACCACCTTCATCCGTCGCCCGCCGGATACCACGCCATGGGTGAGTCGATCCCGCTGACCTTGTTCACGCAGCCGTAGAATTCTAATTCGACGGCGATCCAGGCAGCGGGGCCAGTGTGCTCATTCTCATTGCGCAGGTCGACTCACATCGGATCGGGCGCGCGGAGGTACCGTTCGGGTGCGCAAGATCCGCAATAGAGTAATTTCGACCTTCTCTTCCGTACCTCACCCGACGACATGCAAACTCCATCACCGGACCGGTTGTGCTGAGTTACTGCTGGACCGAGGTATATGTCGTGTTAACTTGAGGCAAAGGAGCAGTTGATCCGAATTTATGTTTACCCGAGTCAGAGTGTGTCTA
>Ga0310811_10013230_pt1 | contig 10744 bp, 7 predicted proteins | sample YCmetagenome_FD_207642 | JGI IMG/M metagenome (GOLD analysis project Ga0310811, IMG submission 207642) | Soil microbial communities from experimental microcosm in Duke University, North Carolina, United States - YC | ecosystem: Engineered > Artificial ecosystem > Soil microcosm > Unclassified ...
GGGTCAAGGCGCGCCGCCATACCCTTTATCTCGGCGTCCAAAACACGGTCCGAAAGCTGTAGAAGCCGGGGGCCGTCGGTAAACACCAGGCCGCAAACGACTCGCTTGCCAGGGAATATCTTCGCCGCCGCGGCGCGATAAAGCGCCATCTGGGCGAGATAGACTTTGGGAACCTCAGCTTCGCTGAGCGGCGCCGGCCGGTTGGTCTTGAAATCCAGAATCAGGACCCTGCTTTCGGTTACCGCCAGCCGGTCGATGCGGCCATTGACGCGCGCGCCTTTACCAAGTTCCGGCAATTCCGCGACCAGCCCCGCTTCGGCCTGGCTGCCGGGTGCGAAGACATTGGCGAAGGCGGGATCGTTCAGCACGGCCAGGGTTTCGCGCACCAAGGCTTCGGCGTCTTTCACGCCCTGCGCTTGCGCATAACGCAGGGCCAAGGCGTGGCGTCGCTCCGGCGCGATTTCGGGCAGGCGCGCCAAAAGGGCATGCACCACCAGGCCGCGGCGGAAACGGCTATTGCCGCGCGGCGAAAAGGTCGGCGGTTCGATCCCCGCGGCTTCGGACGGACGGATCAGGCGCGGCGACGCGGGCTCGGACGGTGCCGGCGCTGCGATCCAGCCGGGCATGCCGGCTTTCGGAGAAGCGGCTTTTTCGATCGCGCCCGCGTCTTCGTCCAGCGTACCGATGGCGGTGATCTCGCCGTCGCCGCGCGTGACTTTCACGCCCAGCTTTTCCGCGGCAGCTCTGGCCAGCTCGTACCAGGAGCCCTGTTTGACGCCCTTCTTGTTTTCGAAACCGCAGATATAGAGCCGGTCGCGGGCACGGGTGAGCGCGACATAGAACAGGCGGCGATGCTCGCGCAGCGTCTCGGCTTCGGCTTCCGCCTTGGCCCGCTTGACGATGTCCGGCGCGTCCGCATCGGAAAGCGGAAACAGCACACCGTCCTCATGATAGAGCAGATGGCCCTTGCGGCTGGGCGGTTCGGGCAGGGAAGTGGTGTCGGGCAGGATCACGATATCGGCCTCCAACCCCTTGGCGCCATGCACCGTCATCACCCGCACTTCGTTGCGGCCGCGCTCCATGTCGCGCTTGATCTCAACCTCGCCGCGCTGAAGCCAATCCAGGAAACCTTCCAGCGAGGGCGAATGACTTTGCTCATGCGTCAGCGTGAGGGAAAGAAATTCCTCGATGGCATCAACCGACTCCTGGCCCAGCCGCGCCAGCAGTTTTTCCCGTCCACCCAGCGCGGTGAGGGCATGGGAATAGAATTCGAAGGGCGGCGCATAGTCGGCCCGCTCCAGCATGGCGGAGAGGAACGTGTGTGCGGCGGCGAATTCACCCTGGCGCGCCACCAGCGCGCTCCACAAATCTCCCCTGCGGTCGTGCGCGAGAGAAAACAACGCCTCCTCGCCAAGGCCGCATAACGGCGAACGCAACAGCGCCGCCAGATTCAGATCGTCTTCCCGCTGCAGCACAAAGCGGCCCAGCGCCATCAGATCCATGGCGGCGATCTGCTCGGTCAGCCGCACCCGGTCGGCGCCGGCCACGGGAACGCGCAACCGCTTCAGGTGCCGTATCACCTCGCCGCCGAAAGGCTGGCGGCGCGGCAGCAGGATCATGATGTCGCGGGGTTGGATTGGCCGGTCGTGGCCCGGCAGCCGTGCGCCGCTGTTCAACCAGCCCGCGATCTTGCTGGCCACCTGCATGGCCAGGCGCGCCACGGGGCTTTCCTGCTGCACCCTGTCCACCGGGGCGTAATAGTCCACCTCTTCATCGTCTTCCGGCACCAGCGCCGGCCAGAATTCGATGCCGCCCTTGGCGGTTTCACGATGGGCCTGGTGCGTTATGGCGCCGCCGCCGACCGTCAGACCGGCACGGGCTTGCTCGCTTTCAAATACCGTGTCCACGAAGGAGAGGATTTCCGGCGCGGAGCGGCGGGAGGTGATCAGCGGCACTTCCTGAAGATATTGCTCGGCGCCCGCGATCACCTCGGCGAAATGGCGGCGATTGATGTCGAACTGGCTGGGATCGGCGCCCTGGAAGCTGAAAATGGATTGCTTCTCATCGCCCACCGCGAAGATGGTGCGCAACTGGTACCGCTCGCGGCCAAAGCCAACAAAGAACTCCTCGGTCAGCTTCTTGACGATCTCCCACTGCTCGGGGCTGGTGTCCTGCGCCTCGTCGATCAGAACGTGATCGATGCCGCCATCCAGTTTGTACAGCACCCACTGAGCCGCGCCGCGGCGGGTAAGCAGATTGCGGGTCTCCACAATCAGGTCGTCATAGTCCAGCACCCCGCGCAGCCGCTTGGCGAGATAATAGTCGTCACGCATTTCGTCGATGACGGTCAGCGCAGCCTCCGTCAGCGCGGCGGCGCGCGCGGCCTTGTGGCGTTCCGCTGCGGCGCAATAGCGCTCCTGCAGCGTGGTCAAATAATTCAGCAAGTCGGGCCGCGCATCTGCCAAGGCCTTGGTCGCCAGCCTTTTGCGCGGCTCGCCTGCGCCGGTCAGCAGCGCGCGTCCTATCGCCACAAAGCCGTTGCCGATATCGGCAATCGTCATCGCCAGATGGCCGGCGATCTCGCCATCGGTCTTGCCGCCGGAGGTCAGCCAGCTTTGCGCAGCGCGAAGCTGATCGATCTCATCCGCCAATTCGCTGCAGAAGCCAGTGGCAACCCCGTCTTCGTCTTCACCTTCCGCCACGCCGTGCTGATCGCGCACGGAAGCGGCAAAATCCTTCACCCGCGCGAAATAGCGGTCCAGCTTGCGGCGATCCCCGCCCACGGCTGCTTCCAAAAGGCCGTTAAGCGTGGCTTCACTGGTTTCGGTCACCAATTTCGCCACGGCGGCAGCCAGCGGCGCTTCCCCGGAACCGGCCCGTTCCAACACCCGCTGGCGCGATTGCGCGATCATTTCCTGGGCCGTCTGATCGTCCAGCACGTCGAAGGCCGGCGGAATTTTGGCTTCCAGGGGAAAGCGCGACAGCAGGATCTGGCAGAAGGCGTGCAGGGTCAGCACTTTCAAACCGCCCGGTGTTTCCAGCGCGCCGGCAAACAGCCGCCGGGCCTTGGCCAGATCGGTATGGGCCTCGCCGCCGATGGCGATAATGCGATCGCGCAGATTCTCGTCCGGCAGCATGGCCCATTCACCCAATTGCCGGAACAGCCGCTCCTGCATTTCGGCGGCGGCCGCTTTGGTGAAAGTGAGGCAGAGAATTTTCTGGGGGCTGGCGTCGGCCAGCAGCAGCCGCGCCACCCGGTTGGCCAGGGTATAGGTCTTGCCGGCGCCGGCATTGGCCGCGACCCAGGCGGAAATATCCGGGTCCGAGGCGATCATGGAGGCGTCGCGCCTCATGGCTCTTCACCCCAGCCGGATGGCGACCATTCCTTCACGCGCGCCAGATGGTCGTAATCGCCGGCGATGTCGGCACGATAGGGCTTGATGCGGGAGCGATAGGGCGTCTCCTGCTGGTTGAACCAGGCAATGCGGCGCACAAGCTGGGTCACTGCTTCGCCGGCCAGGGTTACCGGATTGGCGACAGCGCGCGGTTTGCGGGCCTGCTTCTCGCCGGCCAGGCTGAAATAGACCAACTCTTCGGCAGTGAACTTGCCGATACCGAAGCCGTCCTCGGCCAGCATGGCCGCCTCCAGCGGCAGCTGCGGCGACAAGAGTTGTTCGACCTGTTTGGCGCTGGGCACCGCGCCGGTCTTGTAGTCCAGGATGGCGGCGCGGCCATCACGCAGCACATCGATGCGATCGGCGATGCCGGTGAGGGTGAAGCCGCCCAGCTCCAGCGCGCCGCGCTTTTCCAGATGGGACGCTGTGATCGTCCCGCGCCGTTCCTGCTCGAAATCCACAAAGGCCCTGGCGGCGCCGAGGAAACGCGGCCGCCACACCGCCAGCACGGCCTTGGGAATGCCCGCTCGTTCAAACAGCGTGTCGGCCAGCGCGATCAATCGCTCGGCGCTGCCGCCGCCCGCTTTGACAAACTCCTCCAACGCCTTGTGCAGGATATTGCCGCGCTCCAGGGGACCGACGGGTTCGTCCAGGGCGTCCAGCGGCCGCAGCCGCAGCACATGCTTGGCGTAGATCGCATACGGATCGCGCAGCCAGGTCTCGATCTCCGTGACCGATAGTTTTCTGGGCCGCACCTCGACTGGTGGCCGCGGCGCCGGCCGTTCCAGCCGCGGTCCCAGCGGCACATCCACCAACTGCGCGGCCAGGGCCGAATAGTCGGTTGCACGCGACAGGGCATCCGACAGGCCGAGGCCACGGGTCAATTGCTCGAGACGTTGCAACCAGCGAGAAGCGACGGTCGGCGCCCCATCCGCCTTCAGGCTGCGGGTCAGAAGCACGCAAGGGCCCGCGGCCAGCACGGCGAAATCGTGCGCGGCAAGACCGATGCTGCGCTCCGGCTGCTCCAGGCCCAGGGTCGCGCGCATGGGACGCGAGAACCATGGATCGGTGTTCGCGGCGCGGGGCCAGGAGCCTTCGTTCAAGCCACCCAGGATGGTGAGGTCGAAACGCTGCAGCCGGGCTTCCAGCGGCCCCAGAATGGCAAGGCGGGGGTGACGTCCGAATGCGGCGCGTACCGGCGCCTTCATCGCCAGATGGCGGAACAGGGCGGCATAGGAGCCCGGCTCGATCGGCGGCAGGTCCTGTCCATCATCTTCCAGCGCGGCGCACAAGGTGGCGGCCTGTTCGCCATCGCTGTTGGCCCAGAGGATGCAGTTCTCTTTCTCATCGCAGGCCAGCGCTTCCGCAGCAGTTACATGGGCCGCGATAAGATCGGGCAGGGGTACATCCTGCTGGGCGTAGATCGTTTCCAGCGGCGCCAGGGTTTCCGCAATCCCGCTCCACCAGTCCCGCAACGCTGAAAGAGCTTCGGCGGGCGGGGGAAATCTTTCCTGCCCGCATGTCTCAATTCGCTTGGCGATTCCGGCGAGCCCCGCGTCGGGCCGCGGCCCACGCAGGCACCAGCGATCCAGCTCGCGGGCGCGGGCGCGGAACGCAGCGTGGTCCTGGCCGCGCCCGGCGGAATCGTCGATTGCGATATTCCATCGCGCCATTTCCGCCGCTACGCGCCGCGCCAGGTTGCGGTCGGGTGTTACCAGAGCCGCGGTGCGGCCCCATGTCTCCAGGCTTTCCCGCAAGGCCAGAGCAATGGCGAGCGCTTCCTGCGCCGGGTCAGCCGCCGTGATCAGGCCCAGATCCTTCACGCCTTCAGCGATTTCATCATCGCCATTTTCCGCCAGCGCCCGCCAGGCGTCGGTGGTGGGCGCGGGCCGCAGGGTTTCGCTGAGCAAAGTCTCGCGCGCCGGATTGTGATCGGCGGCGAACCAGTCCTGCACATCTTCGCGGCTTACTTCGATCGTTCGCAGCAACTGGCCCAGGCCGAATTGCGGATGGCCCGGATCGAGACTGTTCCAGCTTTCGTCATCCAGCCGCATATCCAGGCCCGGCAGCACCACCGCGCCCTGAGGCAGGCGCGCGATCACAGCCATCAGTTCGGCGGTGGCGGGGATCGAGCCGGTCGAGCCGGCGGCAATGACCCAATGCTGGGGCCGCGACGCTTCCAGGCGTGTGCCCAGAGTCTTCAGCGCCAGAGCGCGCTGCGCCGCCGGATTGAGCGCCTTCTCCTCCGCCAGGATCGCCGGCCAGGTGTCGCGGATTACGGCCAAAAAACGCGTGATGCCTTCCCAATGCTCGGCGAGATTTTCCGGCGCGAGGTCTTTCAGTTGCGTCAGGTCGCAACCCTGCGTCTCCACTTCGTCCATGACCTTGGCCAGGCTGTCGGCCAGTGCGGCGCATTGGGCGAAAGACAGGGTGCCGTCGCGGTCGCGCCGATCCCATTGCCGCACCAGCTGCGCCAGCAGCAATTGCCGGCGCAACGGACGGATGGCAGGCGCCAATTCCAAGCCTTCGCCGATGGGATCGAACAGCAGCTCATCTTCCTCGCTGTCGCCCAGGGCGCGGAATTGCGGCAGCAGCGCCGCACCGCCCAGCACCCTGGCGAAGGCATCGCCGAAGGTGCGCGCGGCACGCCGGGTCGGCAGATAGATCACGGCCGATGACAGCGCCAGCGGATCGTCGCCGGCCCGCGCAATCAGCCCGCGTGCCAGGGTCTCGGCGAACGGCGCGGAAGAAGCGATGGTGAAGACGTTCGGAAATTTCACGCCGGCGCGCGGAGATAGGCTTCCGCCTCCTCGCGCGCTTGCGGCGTGCCGACATGAATCCAGACGCCATTGAGCAAGGTGCCGAACAGCCGGCCTTTGGCGATGGCGCGGTCCCACATCAGATTGGTGGAGAAGGCCCCTTGCGGCGCATCCTCGAACATCCGGGGATGGGCGATCTGCACGCCGGGATAGGCGCATGCCGGAACGCCGGCATGGTCGCGGGCCCGTCCGATGCGGCCATCCTCCATCAGCACGAAGTCGCCGGTGCCCTCATAGCCCATGGCGGTGTGCATGTCGGCCAGCAGCAACAGCCCGTCCATGCGCGCCGCATCCCACACTTGGATCATCGCGGGCAGCGCCGCTGTGGCGCCTTCCACCCAGATGGAGTCGGAATTCAGAATAAAGAACGGCGCGTGACCCAGCAGCGGCAGCGCCTTGACCACGCCGCCGCCCGTGTCCAGCAGCTTGTCGCTCTCGTCCGAAAAGATGATCTCGGCATCGTGCCGCCGCCCCAGATGGGTACGCAGCATCTCGCCGCGATAATGCAGATTGACCACGATCCGCGTGACGCCGGCTGCCACCAGCCGGTCGATGGAATGATCGATCAAGGTCTTGCCGCCCACCGTCACCAGCGGCTTGGGTCGGTCGTCGGTCAGGGGACGCATGCGCAAGCCCATGCCGGCGCCCATGATCATCGCGGCCGTGATCTTGCTCACCGGATCTCCACTGCCCGCCCAAGGTCTACAGAACGAAAGTCTTTGGGAATCGTCCGATCATACCATGCCTTGAGATCGGCGAGAGCCGGATGGGCCAGGTCGCGTTCCAGATAGCCCCAGACCCGCGGCAGGAAAGCGAGATAGCGCGCCTTGCCGTCGCGGCTGTACAGGCGGGCGAAGATGCCCACGATCTTGGTGTTGCGCTGGGCCGCCATCACCGCCATCTCGTAACGGAACCCCGCTTCGTCCAGCGGCGTGCCCTGGGCCGTCATCGCCGCCAGATATTGGCGGGTGGCGCCTTCCGCCAAGGCGGGCGAGACATCGCGGCGGGCATCCTCGGTCAGCGAGATCAGGTCATAGGCGGCGCTGCCCGCCACCGCGTCCTGAAAATCGATCAGGCCGACCTTGGCCAGACCCTGGCGCTCGGGCAGCCAGAGCAGGTTCTCGGCATGATAGTCGCGATGAACGAAGACGCGCCGGCCGGCCAATCCCTCAAGCGCCGCGCGCCACAACCGGCGATATTCTGTCACTTCTTCATCTGTGGCCTTGCGGCCCAGCGCCAAGGGCATGAACCATTCGGTGAGAAGATCGGTCTCGGCCAGTTGCGCGACCAGATCATAACCGAACAGCGGCTTGTCGGCGGAGAGCCGGGCCGGCGCATCGCCGGCATGCATCTTGGCCAGCACCTTCACCGCGGCTTCGTACAATTGCTTTGGATTGCCGCCATCGGCCAGAACTTCGGCGAACAGGGCATCGCCCAGATCTTCCAGGATCAGGAATCCACGCGCGCAATCGGCGGCATAAACCTCCGGAGCCGCCAAACCATGGTCCCGCAGCCAGGCGGATGCGGCGGCGAAGCGGGCGCAATCGGCGCCAGCCAGCCGCGCCACGGCATTGTAACCCAGGGCGCGCCGGGTCGCCGCATCGGCATCCGCGGGCGCCACCGGTGCTTCGGCACCCTGCGGCTGATCCATCAGCATCGCCGTCTTGCCGTTCAGACTGAGCCGCGTATAGCGGCGGGTCGAGGCATCGCCCGGCAGCGGTGCGATGTTCGCTGCGCCCCAGCCCGAGCGGTCGAGAAATTCCCGCATTTCGTGTTGGCGCAATCCGTCAGCCATGCGGCAGGCTTCTCAAGTCATGGGCCCAGCGGCCGGGTCCGGTGATACGCGCCAGCCGGCCGGCCTCGCGCATACCCAGCCGCACATGCAACGCCTCGGGCGGCAATGCTTCCGGCGCGCGTTCCGGCCATTCCACCAGCACGGCGCCCCGATCCAGCGCATCCTCGAAACCCAACTCTTCCATCTCGCGCGCGCTTTTCAACCGATAGAGATCGTAATGGGCGACCGGCGGGACGGTGCGCAGACCGCCCGCGATGGCGCGGCCCAGGGCCGCGGTGGCGTCAAGGTCGGGGAGGGGAAACTCTCCCCGGAACGTCTCGCTGCTTTGGGCCATATGCCCTGCTTTTAGCTGCCATCGGCCTTCCCGGAAAGGGTTGTTGTACCCCCCGCCGCCGCCATGCTAACCCCGCGCCAGATTTACGGAAAAAGGGCGTCTGGCGCGGTCCATAGCGGCAGCGTATGGACGACTGCCCCTAGGGGAAAAGCGCGAGAGACATGGCCGAAAAGATCGTGATCATCGGTGCCGGGCAAGCGGGTGCCCAGGCGGTTCAATCGCTGCGCGCCGAAGGCTTTGACGGACCCATCACCATGGTGGGCGATGAGACTTTTCCACCCTATCAGCGCCCGCCTTTGTCCAAGGCCTATCTGCTGGGCAGTTTCGAGCGGCCGCGCCTGTTCCTGAAGGCGGACAACTATTACGCCGAGACGGGCTGCGAGCTGATCCTGAACACCAGCGCGAAAGCCATTCATCGCGCCGAGCGGCAGGTGGAACTGGCGGACGGCCGCAAGCTCGCCTACGACAAGCTGCTCCTGGCTACGGGCGCGCGGGTGCGCAAGTTGAGATGCCCCGGCGCCGATCTGCCGGGCGTACATTATCTCAAGACCATCGCCGATGTGGACGGGCTGCAAAAGGATTTCATTGCCGGCAAGCGCATCGCCATTGTCGGCGGCGGCTATATCGGGCTGGAAGTGGCGGCGGTCGGCGCCAAGCGCGGGCTCGATGTCACCGTGTTCGAAGCCATGGACCGGTTGATGGCGCGCGCCGTCTCGCCTGACCTGTCGGCTTTCTATGCCGCCGAGCACGAAAAGGCCGGCGTCAAGCTGAAGCTGCGCACCGGCGTCGAAGCCATCGAAGGCACGGATAAGGTGACGGGCATTGTCGCCGGTGGAAAAAGCTATCCCGCCGATCTGGTGCTGGTCGGCATCGGCGTCATTCCCTGCCAGGAATTGGCGGAAGCGGCAGGCCTGGGCTGCACCGACGGCATTGTCGTGGATCAGAACGCCCGCACCGGCGATCCGCATATCTGGGCGGCCGGCGACTGCACCCGCCATGTCGGGCGCGAAGGCCACGAGATCCGCCTGGAATGCGTGCAGAACGCCATCGACCAGGCCAAGCATGCCGCCTACAGCATGGTGGGCAAGCCCAAGACCTACAGCGAAGTGCCGTGGTTCTGGTCGGACCAGTATGACCTGAAGCTGCAGATCGCGGGTCTGGCGCGCCCCACCGATACGCTTGTCCGCCGCGGCGATCCGGCGGCGCGCAAGTTCGCCGTCTTCCATTTGCGCGATGGAGCTGTGGCGGCGGTGGAGGCGGTGAATGCCGCGCCCGAATACATGATCGGCAAGAAGCTGGTGGCCGAAAGCAAAAAGATCGCGGCCGAAACCCTGGCCGACACCTCCATTCCGATGAAACAGATGGCGTGATGCCCCCCCTTTTTATGAGTCAGCCGAAACACAAAGTGACCTATGTCGAGCAGAACGGCACAGCCCATACGGTGGAGGTGGCGGAAGGCTGGTCGCTGATGGAGGGCGCGGTGAAACACCTGATCCCCGGCATCGATGCCGATTGCGGCGGCGCCTGCGCCTGCGCCACCTGTCAGGTCTATGTCGCACCCGGCTGGGAAGACAAGCTGCCGCCCAAAAGCGACATGGAAGAGACCATGCTGGATTTCGCCCCCGATGTGCGGCCCAATAGCCGCCTGTCGTGCCAGTTGCGCATGAGCGCGAACCTGGACGGCATTGTCCTCAACCTGCCCAAGACGCAACACGCATGACCAAGGCACATGAATAAACCGTGGCCCCGGCCGCTGGGTGCACTGGCGGGATTTATCTTCCTGGCGCTGTTCGTGGTGGTGCCGGAAGGCCGCCGGCTCGGCTGGCCGCATGAGGCCTTTTCCTATTTCGCGGAGATGGCACTGATTTCCGGAACGGTCGGGGCCATTGCCGGCTGGGTGCTGGTTATCCTGCGTAACCGGCTGATGGTTCAGAGATAGGCTGTCTGCCGGTCCGAGCTCTGCTCCGGATGCGGTTCATCGTCATGAATGCGTCGGGGCAGATGGCAGCGCACCAGTGTGCCGCCGCCATCGCGGCTTTCGATTTCCACCCAGCCGTCGTGCAGCTCCAAGAAGCGGTTGACCAGCGCCAGGCCAAGTCCGGCGCCGGCGCGGGTGCCGGAGCGGCTCTTGGCTGAGAAGCGTTCGAACACGCTGGCCTTCACATCGGGCGGCAGACCGGGGCCATTGTCGGCCACCGCGATCTGCACATCTTCCGCCACGATCCTTGCCGACAGCACGATCGTGCCGCCACGCGGCGTGTATTTGAAGGCGTTGGAGAGAAGATTGAACACCACTTGCCTCAGGCGGCGCGCATCGGCCAGGAACGGCCCGGCATGAGGTGGCATATCCACTTCGAGAGTCAGGCCCATCTTGCCCGCCCAGTCGCGGGCATGGGCGGCG
>Ga0310811_10013231_pt1 | contig 10743 bp, 7 predicted proteins | sample YCmetagenome_FD_207642 | JGI IMG/M metagenome (GOLD analysis project Ga0310811, IMG submission 207642) | Soil microbial communities from experimental microcosm in Duke University, North Carolina, United States - YC | ecosystem: Engineered > Artificial ecosystem > Soil microcosm > Unclassified ...
GGGTGCGCGCGGCTTCCAGCTGGCCGGCGCGGACCAGGTTGCACAGTTCGGCGACTTCGCGCGGCGCCACGTTGGCGACGGCATTCATCGTGCCGCCCGCACCCAGGCACATCATCGGGAAGGTGAATTCCTCGAGCCCGACAAAGACCCGGAACTCCGGACCGAAACGGTGCAGCATCTCGGTCACGAACGAGTGGTCGTCCACCGCGTGCTTGATACCGACGAAATTCGGCAGCGCTTCCGCGATGTCTTCCAGCGTGCGCAGGTCGGTCTTGAAGGCCGTGCGTCCGGGGATGTGATACATCATCAGCGGAATATCGACGCGGCGTCCGATGTCGATGAAATACGCCGCGACGCCGCGCTGCGGCGGCCGCACGTAGTACGGTGTCACCAGCAACAGCGCATCCGCGCCGGCCTTGGCCGCATGCTCGCTCAAGACCACGCTTTCCGCATGCGACTGCGAGCCGGTCGCCGCCACGACCTGCAGGCGGCCACGCGCGGCGGCCACGGCAACGCTGACTGCCTGGTTGCGCTCTTCCACCGTCAGCGTCGACGGTTCGGAGGTCGTGCCGTTGATCAAGACCCCGTGCGTGCCGTTCCTGGCCTGGAAATCGATCAGGGCGGCCAGCCGGTCGTAATCGACCTTGCCGTCCCGGAAGGGGGTAACGATGGGAGGAATGGACCCGCGCAGGGCATCCTTCTGCAGTTCGATCATTCGATGCTCCGTGCGGTTCAGGCGGCCTTGCGGTTGGTCGAAAACCCTTCCTGCTTGCCCAGCACCACGGCGGGATGGTGCAGGTCTTCCTGCCACAGCAGCGATTCCATATAGATGTTCAGCGGCTGGTCCTGCACGGTCAGCTCGTACACATAGTCGTCGTACGAAGCATGGTTGTGCACGGCCCATCCCGGTGCCGACAGCATCAGGTCGCCGGCTTTCCATTCATAGCGGTTGCCGGCCACGCTGCTGTAGCCGCTGCCGGAAAAGTAGTAGTTGATGGCGGCGGATACGTGGCGGTGTGGCCGGTCGATGATCTTGGGCGGCCGGATCGTCATGGTGGCGAAGAAATTCGGGGTGATGCCGTTGAAGCGTCCGGTCGCGGGGTTGTAATACATGTACAGGCGACGGCCGACGTATTCCTTGCCCAATGCCTCCAGCTTGTCCAGCTGCGGCTTTACCTTGTCCCAGGCGAAATGCAGGGCGCGCGATTCGACCGCCGTGGGATTGATCAAAGTCTCGTAGGGCATCAGCAGGCCGCCGTCGTCCGTGATGGGAAACATGCCGAAGGGATTCCGGCGCCGTGGGTCGTCGACAACCTCGCGCGGCGCGGCCGGTGCCGATGCGTCGGGCGCCGAAACGTCGGTGACGTAGATGTCCATGAACTGCAGCAGCGGCACGTTCGAATAGGTCAGCCGCACCTGCAGGTCCTTGCCGTCGTTGAAGTGGCTGTAATGCGAATAGCTGGGGTGATTCCATACGTCGTACTGCTTGAACGCGATGCGCTGGCCGCCGACTTCCGTCACGCCCTGGCCGCCGATGCAGAAGTTGATCTCGGTGGCGTTGTGCCGGAAAGGCTCGCTGCGCTCACCCGGTTTGAGCACCGACAGGCGTACTTGGATGCCCGGCGCCATGCCGGGCGCGAAACTGTGCGCGGACGGATGCACGATCAAGGATTCGCGGCGTCCGGAGGACGGCAGCGCGGACGAGGCCAGGCGTTCGACCTCGGCGTCGATCTCTTGCTTGGTCACGACGATGGGCGCCCATTGCGTGTTGCGCGAGACAGGCGCCTGTCCTGCACAGTCGATGAAGCTGCCGTTGACGCGGGCAAAGTCGCGGTGGTATTCACTCATGATGCGGTCTCCATGGATATCGGTATGCGTGGGAAAGGCGGGGCTGGCGTCATCCGGCCTGTGCCGCCGGCGGCGCCGCGAAGAATCGGGGTTTGCTCTTGACAGGCGCGGGCATAGCTCGACCCATACCCTGCTGGCGCGCCCGGCGCAGGATTTCCGTGCCCAGGGCGACATCGGACAAGCCCATGCCCATGGCCTTGAACAGTGTGACATCGGCGGCCGGCGGCCGGCGATCCTGCTGCTGGATGCGCTCGGACAGGGTCTGCACGCCATGCCAGTCATCCCCGTAGCGCGTGCGGAACTCGCGCGACAGCGCGCGGACGCTGGACAGATCATCGACCACGACCGCGGCGGTACGATCGAAGACATCCTGGTGAAATTCCTCGCGGTCCGGCGCAATGGCGCCGATGGCGTTCACATGCACGCCATCGGCCAGCATGCCGGCGGACAGGAACGGCTCGCGCGCCCGCGTGGCCAGCGTGACGACATCCGCGCCGTCGCAGGCGGCGGCCATGCTGGCACAGGCCCGCGCGCCCACCTGGCGCGCGCCGAATTCATCGGCGATGCGCGCGGCGAAGTCTTCGCGCTTGGCCTCGGTGGGGCTGTATACGCGGACTTCGCGGATATCGCGCACCGCCAGTACCGCTGCCACCTGGGACATGGCCTGCTTGCCGGTGCCCGCCATCGCCAGGACCCGAGCATCGGCACGCGCCAGCCAGTCCGTGGCCAGGCCCGTCGTGCCGCCGGTGCGCAGATTGCCCAGCGCAAAGGCTTCGATCACGGCGGCCAGTTGGCCGTCGTCCGCGTTCCACAGCAGCAGCAGCGGGCAGGTGCCGCCCTCGGTGTGGGCCCAGGTCTTGGTGCCTACGTAATCGCCCAGCCGCGCGCCCAGCGCATGCAGGTTGTTGCGGCCGAACTGCAGCATGGTCTTGGGCATGCTTTCGGCCTTGCCCTGCGCCTGCAGGAGCAGTCCCTGTTCCAGCGCGGGAATGGCTTCGGCCAGCGTCAGCAGCGACGTGACCTGGGATTCGGTGATCCAGAGGGGTTCCGCGTTCATCGGTGCTCCTGTCATTGCGTGTTCCCGCCGCCGTCCGCCGCCTGCTGCGACAGGCCGAAGCCGTCATCCCAGATGGAAGGCACGGGTGGCGCCAGGCGAAAGGTATTCACGACCAGGGCGTGAGTGATATAGCGGCCGACCAGCATGGCGACCGCCACCGCCTGGCCAGGCGGCAGCAGCGCCGCCAGCCGTTCGAATTCGGCCTGGGCGTCCAGGCCGCGCGAGGCGATCGCGGCCCTGACGTAAGCCTGCACCGCGCGTTCGGCGGTCGACAGCAGCGTGGCGTGCTCCGGATCCAGCCGTTCGACGTCGCCTATCCAGTCGCGTCCGAAACCCAGGCGCACGCAGAGACGCTCGTGCTGGTTGCGTTCGTAGGCGTTGTCCATCAGCGTGGCGGTGGTCAGAACGGCGGCCTCGGCCAAACGGTCGGGCAGGGCGTCCTTCAGCGCCTCGGTGAATTGCATGAATGCCAACAGCACGTCGGGCGCATGGCCGCTGACCTGGAACAGTTCGCCCAGATAGCCCAGCCGGCGAACGCGGGGCGTCAGATACTCGGCCAGGTCGGGCCGCATGGCGTCGAGGGAAAGGCGGGGAATCGATGTGCTCATGGGAGTCGGTGCGAAGGGCTGGCGGTCCGGGCATCCGGGATGTGCCGCGAGAAGGTTGAATCGGCGATCCGCGTCAGTCGATGGTGATGTGGTATTCGTCCGCGAGCTTCTTCCACTTCACCAGCTCCTGGGCGATCTGTTCTTTCAACTGCGGGCCGTCCATGTCCAGCGGTACGAACAGGCGCTGCTGCAGCGCATCGCGGGTATCCTTGCTGCGCGCCAACGCCAGGATTTCGGTGCGCAACTTATCGACGATAGGTTGCGGCGTCTTGGCGGTGACGAAGAAACCCAGCCATACCGCGAAGTCGTAGTCCTGGAATCCGGGCATTTCGGCCAGGGCCGGCACGTCGGGATGGAAAGGAACGCGATTCTTCGTGGCCACGGCCAGCAGGCGGATCTTGCCGCTCTTGAGCTGCGGGCTGATGTTGGAGATGGCGTTGAACATTACGGGCACTTGGCCGCCAAGGCCGTCGCTCAGGGCCGGCGCGCAGCCTTTATAGGGCACGTGAACCATGTCGATGCCCGCCCGGTGCGCGAATTCGACGCCGGCGAAATGCTGCGCCGTGCCGGTGCCGCAGGACGAAAAACTGAGTGTGCCGGGGTGGGCCTTGCCGTAGGCGATCAGTTCCTGCACGGTATGGACCGGCAGCTTGCTGCTGACCGCCAGCGCCACGGGGGTCTCGGCGATGGCCGCGATCGGCGTCAAATCCTTGAGCAGGTCGAAGTTCTGCTTCACGCCCAGCGCGGCGTTCACGGTCATCGTGTTGTTGCCGATCAGGATGACCTCGCCATCGGGGGCCGAGCGCACCACGTATTCGCTGGCGATATTTCCGGATGCGCCGGCGCGGTTTTCGACGATGAAGGTCTGCTTGAATATCTCCCCCAGCTTGGGCGACAGCATGCGGCCGATCACGTCCGTGCTTCCGCCCGGCGGAAAGGCCGACACCAGCGTCACGGGGTGATCGGGATAGGCGGCACGGCAGGTGCCGGCCAGGGCCAGCGCCACGACCAGGGCGGCGCTCCAGCGGCGGCCCGGTTTCGGTGCCAGGGCATGGCGGTTGAGCATGCTTGTCTCCAGGGTTTTTTGGTTTTCTGAAACGACGCCGCCATCGTAGAATTCAAATCAACCTATGTATAGATTGATTTACAATCAATCAACCTATCTGGAAGCGACCACGCCGCATGGACAAAACACGCAGGAAAACCGTTGTGCCGGGCTCGCGCGGCAACACGCCGGGCCAGGCCGGCGGCACGCTGGTCGATGCCCGTACCGCCATCGAACGCCTGGGCATCAAGATGCAGACGCTGTACGCCTACGTCAGCCGCGGCTGGATACGCGTCGTTCCGGCGGTCGGCGGCAAGGGGAATCTGTATTACGTCGAGGACCTCGAAGCCCTGGGTGCCCGCGGGCGGGGACGGTCGACGGCCGGCGCCAGCGGTGAACGGATGATCCGTTGGGGCGGCAACGCCGTCATGCAGACGTCGATCACCGCCATCGGCCCCGACGGTCCGCGCTATCGAGGCAAGCCGGCCGCGGACCTGGTGCGTGGCCATCGATCCTTCGAAGAGTGCACGGAGCTGCTGTGGAACGGCGTGCTGCCGGATGCGCCGGTGGTCTGGCAGCCGGCCCGGCCCGGTGCGGGCTTCCAGGCGCTGGCCGACGGCATTGCCCAGGTCGCGGCACGCAACCATTCGCGGCGGCTGCTGTCGGTGGCGGTGGAGGCCTATGCGGCCAGCCTGGGCCGCAATCCCGAACTGACGCTGGGCGCGCCGACGCTGGCCGCCCGCCAGTTGACGCAGGCCATGGCGGCCGCGACCGGATTGCTGGCGGCCAAGCCGGGCTATGTGCTGAGCGATGCGCCGCAGTCTGTCGCCGCGACGCTCGCGCACAACCTGGGCATCAAGGCCACGTCCGCGCATCTGCGCATCCTGGACGCGGCGCTGATCCTGAGCGCCGACAATGAGCTCGCACCCGCGACATTCGCGGCGCGTATCGCGGCATCCGCGGGCGCCGACCTGTTTTCCTGCGTGACCACGGCGCTGGGTGCGTTCGAAGGCATGTTGACCGGACTGGGCTGCGAGCAGGCAGAGGCCGCGCTGGCGCAATCGAAGACGGCGGACGCGTATCTCGATCAACTGAAGGGGCTGCTGGCGCGCAAGAGTCCCGTGCCCGGCTACGGCCATCCGCTCTATCCCGACGGCGATCCGCGCGCCACGCTGCTGCTGGAGCTGGCGCGCGACGTCAATCCCCTGGCGATACGCGGCAGGACGGCGCTGAAGTGCGTCGATCGCGCGCAGGAAGAACTTGGGCTGAAGGCCAATCTGCCCATGGCGCTGGCGGTGCTGTGCGCGGTGCTGGCGGCACCCGCGGGCGCGCCTGGCGCCCTGATGTCTGTCGGGCGCGCGGCGGGCTGGGTTGCGCATGCGCTGGAACAGCGGCTCGCGGGGTTTCTCGTGAGGCCGCGGGCGCGCTATATCGGGCCTGCGTGATCCCGTCGCGATTGCGTCTCCATGGCTGGCATGCCGCCCCGGTATCGGCCAGTGCGTGGCTTCTTCCCGCGCTGACAGGCCTAGTCGCCACGGGTCAGCGCGTTGGCCATGGCCGGCGCGTATTCGCGGCCGACCCGCGCATCGATGACGGCGACCTTGCCGGTTCGCACGGCCACGATGGCTTCATTCAATGCGCGTTCCAGCTCGTTTTTGGTGTTGACCGGTCCCCATGCCTGGGCGCCTTGCGCGCGCGCCATCGCGGCAATGTCAATTTCTGGCGTTTCCAGCCGCTGGCCCACCCATTTGTTCTCTACAGGGCGCTCGCGCACGATCGCGACTTTTTCCTGATGGACTTCGTCGTTGAAGAAGGAGCGGTTGTTGGCGACGATGACCAGTAGGGGGATTTCGTAGCGCACGGCGGTCCAGAATGCCGTGACACCCATCAGGAAGTCGCCGTCTCCAAGGACGGCCACGGGCAGGCGCGTGCTGTCTTTCAGGGCCAGGGCGGCGCCGACGGACATGCCGGGGCCCGATCCCACGCCGGCGCCGCCGTCGTAACCCAGATAGTCCAGGGGATGGGAAATGGGGTGCGCACCGCCGGGCCAGCCCAGATTGGTGCGTATCAGGCAGGCCGGCGCATGCTGTCGCAGAGAGCTGCTGATGGTCCCGGCGAATCCCGTCAGCGGGATGCCATCGGGGCCGGATGCTTCGTCGCGCGGCGCCGCCTGGGGCGATTCAGTGGCGGGCGGCGCCATGCGCGGTGCGCCCAAGGCGCGCATCGCATCCAGCAATTGTCCGCCGCACTCGTCCGGATCGCACATCAGGTAGGTATCGATACCCGTCAATCCTTGGTGTTCCCCGCCAAAGCCGTTGTGCAGCGTCTGGTCCAGCGATACCTGGATGATGTGGGCAGGCATGGTGTCCGCGCCAAACGCGGAGCGCAGCGTGCCCGCCAGATCCACCCAGTCCAGGCTGAGTATGACGTCCGCGGCGCGCAGCGCGGCCAGTCCCTCTTGGGACATGAAATAGCCGGGCGCGGCTCCGTGCAGCGGATGCCGTGTCGGAAAGGCTGCGCCGACCTTGAAGTCCGTCAACACGGTGGCGCCGCATTGTTCCGCCAGCGCCACACGGCGATGCCAGTCTTCTTCGTTGCGCGATACGCGACCCGCCAGGATCAACGGCCGCCGCGCGGCGTACAGGCGGCCGGCGACCTCGCGCGCGACGCTGTCCGGCACGCCAGGCCGGCGTGGCGCCTCATGGCGCCGCAAGGGCGGCAGGGCGGGCGCGACGGCACAGGGTGCTTCCTGCAAGGCGCTATCGAAACAGACGTAGACGGGGCCTTGCGGCAAGGTGGTCGCGATCTGGCGGGCGCGTAGCACCGCATCGCGCGCGGCCTCCAGCGACGCCGGCTCTGCGTCCCATTTGATGAACGAACGCACCAGCGCGCCCTGGTCCTTCGATGTGTGCAGCCAGTCGATCCACGGACGCCGGCGTGCGGTATCCACCGGCCCGGTGGCGCCGAAGACCATCACTGGAACGCGGTCGCAGTAGGCGTCGAAAATCGCCATGGATCCGTGCAGCAGGCCGACGTTGGCATGCAGGATGGCGCCCATGGGGCGGCCCGCGACCTTGGCATAGCCGTGCGCGATGGCGACGGCGTGCTCCTCGTGCAGGACGGTCAGCATACGCGGCGACTGCTCGGCGGCGTAGTTGACCAGGCTGTCGTGCAGTCCGCGGAAGCTGGCGCCCGGATTCAGGGCGACGTATTCCACGCCGACATGGCGCATCAGGTCCACCAGATAATCGCTGCCCCAGCGCGGGGCGGCGGAATCATTTTTCGTGTTCATGGGCTTTGCATTTCGGGCTGGGGGCTTGTGGCATCGGATTTCTAGCCTCGGGCGGCGTCTCCGCGGCCAGGACGTCAATCCAGGGTGACGTTGATGTTCTTGATTTGCGTGAACTCCAGCAGCTCTTCCTTGCATTCCTCGCGGCCGATGCCGGAATGCTTGTAGCCGCCGAAGGGGGCGCCGATGAAGTGATTGGATGAGCCGTTGATCCAGACATAGCCCGCCTGTACGCGCGCCGCGGCACGATGCGCGATGACCAGGTCGCGTGTCCAGATGGAAGCCGTCAGGCCGTATTCCACGCCGTTGACCGCGGCGAACAACGCATCTTCGTCGGACCATTTGAATACCGACAGCACGGGGCCGAAGATTTCTTCGCGGGCCACGCGCATCGCGGGGGTCACGTCGGCCAGGATCGTGGGCTCGACGAAGTAGCCCGCGTGTAGCGCCGCGTCGTCGCAGCGGCGCCCACCGTGCGCCACGCGGGCGCCCTCGGCGGTCGCCGATTCGATATAGGCCAGCGTCTTGTCCATCTGCTCGCGCGAGACCAGCGCGCCCATGGTTGTACGCGTATCGGTGGGCAGGCCGGGACGGTGCATGGCGGCGGTCAGCTCGGCGATGCGCGCCAATATGGAGTCGTGCACCGACTCATGCAGGAACAGCCGGCTGGTGGACCCGCAGGCGCCCAGTGCCGCTTTTTCGGGATCGGCATCGGGGTAGACCAGCATGGCGTTCTTGCCGCCCAGTTCCAGCAGGACTTTCTTCAGGCCGTCGGCTGCCGTGCGCATGACGGCCTTGCCGGCATTCACGCTGCCGATCAGGGCGATGGCGGCGATGTCCTCGTGCGCGGCCAGCGCCGCCCCTGTCGTCCGATCCCCCGTGACGCAGTTCAGCACGCCGGGCGGGAAGACCTGTCCGATCAGTTCGAACAGCCGCAGACTGGACAGCGGCGCCTGTTCGGGCGGTTTGACGATCACGGTATTGCCGGCCGCGAGCGGCGCGGCGATCTTGCCGGCGGCGAACATGAAGGGATGGTTGAAAGGGATGATGCGCGCCACGACGCCTAGCGGCTCGCGTAGCGTGTAGTCCAGCGAGCCGTTCTGGGTGGGGATGGTTTCGCCCTTCAATTCCAGCACCAGCCCGGCGAAATACTCCAGCTGCGTGGCGGCGATCACGGCGTCGTCGCGCATCTGCCGCACGGGGTTGCCGCAATCGGCGGCGTCGATCAAGGCCAGTTCCCAGGCATGTTCACGCACGATAGCCGCGGCGCGCCGCAGCAGCGCGCCGCGTTCAAGCGGCGCAATGTCGCGCCAGCCGGGCGCCGCCGCAACCGCCGATCGGACCGCGGCGTCGACATCGGCGGGTCCCGCGACGGCATAGGCGCCCAGATCCTGCTGGGTAGCGGGATTGGCGCTTCGGGCCTGCAGCCCGGACAGTGGTTCATGCCAGCGTCCGTCGTAAAACAGTCCGCGCTGGGTGGGCAGCGCCGCCGCGACGCGGTCGGAAAGATCGGGAGTTTCTTCGGTGGCGGTCATCGTTATCGCTTGCCTGCGAGTGGATCGGTACCGGTGGCCCCTGCCACCATTCCCCACAGGCTATCGCCATGGATATATATGGGTCAATCTTGATTTCAAATCAACTATGAGAGCGCTTTTACATCACGGTTTCGGCTTTCGGCCACATGAAGGGGCGCTTTTTTGTCCTGGGGAAAAGTGTTGTTTCCTACCTGGAACTGGTGATGTGTGGAGTCTGGGATCTACCTAGAATTCCTGGTCCATTCATTCCTGGATTCTCCGGCCATGGCCGTTTCGGCAGACGCATGCGGCGCACCGCATCGGAATTCGATTACTCGCGCGCTGCGCCGCAACAAGTTGGCAGCCGCGTTGGCGAGCGCGGTGCTATCGCCGGTGCCTGTACGGGTAAGCGCTGTGCTTCCGGTAGCGCTTGTTGCCGCCTTGTCAGCGCCCATGGCCGCGATCGCGGACGGAGGGGCGGGTGGTGTGGGGCTTACCGTGCCCGGTGTGCACTCGCCGGGCGGCGAAACCAGCTATTTGTCGGGCGATCGTGGCGGAACTGGCGGTGCCGGGCTCGCCGATGGTGGCGGCGGTGGCGGTGGCGCAGGCTTTTCCCGGGGAGTCGGCGGCACCCCGGCCGCCGGAGGCCGGGGTGGGGACGGGGGCATCCATGGAGACGAGGATACCGCGTCACAAGGGCTCTTCGAAGGTACGTATGATGGGATCGCGGGCGGTAACGGTTCGACAGGCCCAGTGAATGGCGGCGGTGGGGGCGGCGGCGAGGGCGGATCGGGATTCGTGATCACCGCTACGACGGTTACTGGTTCCACGGTCCTGCAGGCTAGTTTTAAAGGTGCGGACGGCGGCATGGGCGGGACCGCCGGTCCGGGCGCCTCCGGCGCTGTCGGCGGCGGTAACGGTGGCGACGGCGGAAACGCGGTTGTGGTCACGCATTTCAGCCCGGTCTCGCTGATATCGAATACCACCCAGCTACTGGCTGGCGCGGGCGGAATAGGTGGCTCGAACAATACCGGAGGCGGCGGTGGCGGCGGGACTGGCGGCCGTGGCGGAATAGGGTTGCTCTACACCACGACATCGGCGAGCGGCAGCGTCATACCGATTTCGATGCCGGATGGCGGCTCGGTGACCGGCGGCAACGGCGGCGCTGGCGGTTTCTCGCTCTCGGCGATAGGTGGCAATGGAGGAGCGGGCGGCAACGGAATACAGACGGGCGCGGGTTCGTACTCGATCACGATAGGCAGCACAGGCTCGGACCATATAGCCTCGGTGGCGGCAGGCCTGGGCGGAGTCGGAGGCTTGTCCGTTACGGCCACGGGCGGCATGGGTGGGGCGGGCGGGATAGGGATCCTGGGCAATAGCCT
>Ga0310811_10013232_pt1 | contig 10743 bp, 7 predicted proteins | sample YCmetagenome_FD_207642 | JGI IMG/M metagenome (GOLD analysis project Ga0310811, IMG submission 207642) | Soil microbial communities from experimental microcosm in Duke University, North Carolina, United States - YC | ecosystem: Engineered > Artificial ecosystem > Soil microcosm > Unclassified ...
GTACTCAACCTCCAGCTTTCAATAGGACTTAGCTCGCGAAAAGTTTTTTGAAAATGCCTTTGTGAATCCTGATTTTAGATGGAAACCTGCCCTAAAGAAGTTTCTGCAAAGCAGAATCACGGATGATTATTCGTCATCCAAGTCAGGGTGAGAACCGAGTGTGAAAATCAACGATCGTGTTTCATTAATCTCTACCAAGCACAACTCCTAATTTTTTCAATACTTCAATAGCGTTGGTATTCTTAGGGTTTAATTCTAACGACTTCTTATAGCTCTCAATCGACAATTCTTTCTGACCGTTTTTTAAAAGGGCCTCAGCATAACTGTCATAGGCATTCCAGGAATTTGGAAAGTGCGCCGCATTAATTTTGAAAATAGTTAGTGCGGCCAATACGTTATTATTAGTCAAGTATTTATATCCCAAAGAGTTTATTTCATCTTCAACAAAATCATATTCTTCTGGTTTGGGCGAATAAACGTATCGGAAAAAAATTTCAGCTTCAGTAACACCCTTTTTCGAAATTATTTTATTTAGTTCAGTTGCCATGTTAGGTTTTACTTGTGCCAGCGGCCTATCAGCGTTAAGCAAATGAAAGCCTAAGTCATCTACTCCAAAATCTGAGTTTGTAAGGACTACTACGCCCATGCCTTTTTCTTTCGCAAAGCCAACAAAAGCTCTGTAACCACCAGTACCTCCATTGTGCCAGAATACGTCTCCGATGTCACTTTTTTCAATTAACCATGCCAGACCAACTCTCAATTTCCCGTTCCTCGCTTTTTCATGACGCGTCTGTTGCGTCAGGTCCATCGCCTTTCTCAATGGGGTTTTCGTTAGCGCTAGATTTGCTGAAAGAAATTTCAACATATCTGATGTTGAACTGCGTATCGCACCAGCTCCTTCTAAAGCCTGCGAGTCCCAATTCTCAACCTGTTCAATGCCATTATAACCATAAGCCAGATTCTTTTTCATTTGTGCACTAAACTTGATTTTAGTCTCCTGCATGTTCAATGGTAGCGCGATAGTTTTTAACATAAGGTCTTCATAGGACGTGCCCGCATACTGCGCTAGAATTTGCCCCAGTAGACCCTGGGCAAGATTTGAATACTCAAATTCATCCCCTATGTTTCTTGTTAATTCATAGTTTGAGAGAAAAGAATATAGTTGATCTAAACTATAATCAGCATATGGATTAGCTGGATTAGAGGGATTGAAATTGTTAGGCATTCTTGGGAGACCGGAAGTGTGGTCAGAAAGATTACCCAATGTAATTGCGTTAGCACCTCGTTCTGGAACCTTTACATTTTTGGGTAGATAATTTTTTATTGGATCATCTAGTTTCATTTTTCCATCAACAACATTTTGTGCCAAAAGAGTTGCAGTAAATACTTTTGTTATTGATCCGATCTCATAAATCGTGTGTTCGTCTACAGGAGCACCATCTAATATCGTTGTTCCAAAATTGAAATACCTTGCGCCATCCTTGTCAACAATGCCAATTGCAAAACTAGGGCTTTTTCCATAGGCCACCCTTTTCTTAACGGCCTCTTCAACGTCAACGGGTAATTTTTGAGCTAGGAGATTAAAATTCAAAAGAGAGATGAAAAGCCATATCGTTACGACGGCGCTATCTGTTTTCATAGCCTGTATTTTTAAAACAGCCGTTAAGACAGCAAAAACAAAAACAGTAGAGGGAACAGCAGTCCTATCAATGCAAGTTTCCACCCACGACTTTTGAAACTAAGCTTTCCTTTTTCGATGAACATACCCGTAAGGCCCAAGGTGAACATGGCTATTCCAAATGAATCTGAAAAATAGATCCACCACTTACTCGTGTCCTTGTGCAGTTTTATCATTTGAGTGATCAGCGGAGCAGCCCCGTAAGTGACAATAGTTCCGTTTCCATTTGTAAGGTCTATTTCTACGTCATTTTTCTCGAAAGAAATTCGGAGTGAGTTTCCGTCCATACTATAGCCACGAAGATTGTCGTCTAGGTTTTGTTCTCTTACAAAGTTATTGACGAAAGCATCATTCACTGAGTCCTTCGCAAAGGGTATTATGTGAACTTCTTTTTTATCGACTGTATAGTGTGTAGGATTCCACGACCTCCGGTGGTTGAGAAATATCCCAGATAAGGAAAAGGAGAGGATTAATCCCACATAAAAATAGGCGATGTCACGATGCGTATTGCGAGCAGTGAGTTTCATTGTCGGATATTTTGTTCTTGAATTGAATCCAAATGATTAGGAAGGAATGAAGCTTGGCGGGTTAGGTCTTACTTTGTAGTAAACACGATTGCACCATTCTTCCCTTTTTTTCCATACCTTTTCACGGCTTCTTTCTGAGAATAAACGTTAATCGTTTTTATTTTTTCAGCACTAAGTTTTTTGATGTCTTCGGCGGCGTATTCTTTGCCATCCACAAAATAAATTTCAGACGTCGGAGGATTCCGAATAATCTTTTTCACAATTTCTTCGGTTGCATCGGGAGCAGACCTTTCACCGTTTTGTTCTTCGTTTGCATCTTTATGATCCTCACTGGAAGCTCTTTTGGTATAACCGGCAGCAATGTCAAGCTTAGTTGGCCGACCTTTCTCGTCCAAGTAGTTGATCGTAACTTCCGCTGTTGAATCGTTCTTTTGAAGGATCGACACGTTTTCGATTTTTAAGGAAGCATTTGGGTTCAGCTTCGGATCAGTTTGACCATTGACACCTTTTACGGTGAGTAAGGTAGTTACCAATAGCAATATTGGCAGGGCACATACTCTTTGCACGTAAGAATATTGCGCATTTGTTGATGTTGTTAGCATAATTAATCTACGTTTTATGGATGAATTGAAAAAAGAATGAGATGGAGTAAGGTATTTTCCTTCATTGTGGGGGAGTAATATCATCGCAGCAAAGGCTTGTGCATCTCCCCGTTGAATTGATTTTGAGTCGGCAATAAATTCATGCACTACATTCAATTCTTTTTGAATGAACCAATACAAAGGGTTCATCCAAAAAAGACACAACACCACTTGTGAAAATAGTTTGTCATAGCTGTGCTTTTGTTTGATGTGAGCAAGCTCGTGAACAAATATCTTTTCACCGATTTTTCCATTTATATGGATGTCGGTACGCCAGAACAAATTATTTAAAAAGGAGAAAGGGGCTTGTTTCAATTCGGTCTCAACTAAGTCGAATCCCTGCATTTTGATTATCGAGTGCTTCTTTTTGATGTGGTAGATCCAGGCAATTCTTATGATCAACATTGCGAACATGATGGCACTTACGGTTGCGCAAACCGGCACCAAAAGGTTTATCCACTCAAACGAGGTGGGAGACGGATTAACGTCACCCAACACGATGTGATAGGATGATGAAATCAAAGATGGGAATGCTTGTTGGTTAAAGTTGCTTAGCCTGAAATGTAGGAACGGAACGATTATCGATGTCACCAATGTAAATAATAAGTAAAACCTGTTGTACTGATGAAATCTTTTGTCTCGCAAGACTAGGCTATAGTAGCCATAAAGAACAGCACTCGAAATAATTGATTTCAATAGAAATGAAATGAAGAGTTCCATGGTCTTATTTCTTTTTTAGTTGCTTCAACAATAGCTCAATGTCTTTAACGGATAACTTATTCTCATCTACCAAGAATGATAGAATATTGCTAAATGAACCATCGAAGTATCCCTTTGCAATATTTGTAAGCGATGCTTTTGAATACTGTTCCTTGGTGATCGTTGGATGATAACGATGGATTCGACCCTCAACTTCGATTTCAACGAAGCCTTTATCAACAAGCGTCTTAAGAATGGTGGCAACGGTGTTTTTATGAGGTTGAGGGGCTGGCATATTGTCGACAACCTCCATCAGTAATCCATTGTCAAGCCTCCACAACACCTTCATGATTTGTTCCTCAGCTTTTGTTAGTGTTTTCATAGTTGAACTATATTTATAGTTCAAATGTAAAACTATTTTTATAGTTTACAAGCGGTTAGGTGAAATTTTAAAAAAAGAAAATTGGCAAACCTGAAACGTTAACGCCGTTTTGGTAGGAGGGAAAGAGTACCGAACAATTGCAGTCCCCATTGGCCCTCATGGAATTGGCCCGGATTTCCTGTTCCATTTCAACCAGACATGATGCATTGCAAGGACCGGTTTGCAGGAAAGGAATTTTTTCTATATTTACTTAGCAAAAGATAAGGAAATGACAAAAGAATACCTCGGAGAGTTTGAAGAACTGGTGCTCATATTGGTTGCTGCACTTAAGAGCGATGCGTACGGCGCCGCCATCGTCGCACAGATTGAAGAGAAACTCAACAGAAATGTGAACTTCAGCGGCGTCCATGTTGCCCTTTACCGTTTGGAGGACAAGGGATATATCCGATCGGAGTTTGGGGGTTCAACCAACGAACGCGGCGGTAGAAGGAAAAGAATATACACCATCACCAGCGCAGGAATGGCAATGCTTAAAACCATGCAGGAGTCAAGGATGGAATTGTGGAAAATGGTGCCGCAACTAAAAGTGTACGGGGCATGAAAAAATATCAACCCGTTCCGCCTACATGGGCAATACGGCTGCTCCGGATCATCTGCCCCGCGAAATCGTTCGAAGAAATCGAAGGAGACCTCACGGAGGAATTCTATCGCGACTTGCGGAGGTTCGGACCAAAACGCGCCAGAAGAGAATTTGCATGGAACGTTGTTCGTTACGCAAGGCCGGCAATCGTTTCGAGAAACAAATATTCCTTTCACTTAAATACGCTCGCGATGTTTTCCAATTACTTTAAAATTGCATGGCGAACAGTCACCAAGAACCTTGCTTATAGCATGATCAATGTTTTTGGTTTGGCTTTCGGAATTTGTGCTTGCCTGATCATCTACCTGGTGGTCAGTTACGAATTTAGTTTCGACAGATTTTTTCCCGACGAAGACCGAATCTTTCGTTTGGAAATCACTGCCAAATCAAACGACAAAGAGGCGCGATGTATTTGTGTCCCGCCTCCGACACCTTTCACAATGCGCCAAGAAGTTTCGGGAATCGAGACCGTGGCGGGCTATTTTCAGTATGATCCCAAAATCAGCGTGCCCGATGGAGCCAATCCACCAAAGCATTTCGAACGGCAAACCAGTTCGCTCATCATTGCGGGTCCTGAGTATTTTGACATCTTCCAATATCGATGGCTGGCGGGGAATCCACGCGTGATCAAAGATCCGTTCAAAGTCGTTCTCTCCGAATCGCGGGCGCATGCCTATTTTGGTTCGGTGCCAGCTCACCAAATGATCGGCAAAGAAATTATCTATAATGACTCTCTGCAAGTGACGGTAGCAGGCGTTGTTCAGGACTGGAAAGAGAACACCGATTTTCGCGTCACGGAGATACTCTCGATGAGTACAGTAGAAGGCAGTTTCCTGAAGCAGGTGATCCCGATGGACAATTGGCAATGGTACATGCACTCTTCGCAAGCGTTTGTCAAATTGAAAAAGGGAGTGTCACGTTTACAAACTTCGGATCTGATGACGGCGTCATTCCGAAAGCATATCCCGGAAGACAAGAATGCTCCGCAGAGAGTAGAACTTATGCCGTTGCCATCCATTCATTTCCACAACAACGACCATGAAGAGTCGAAACTTCTGACCACACTTTATGCCTTAATAGGACTCGCGGGGTTCATCCTGATTTTGGCCGTCATCAACTTCGTCAATCTTTCCACCGCGCAATCGCTAAAAAGAGTTCGCGAGATCGGTATCCGAAAAACGCTAGGGAGTTACAGGATCAATATTGTGTTCCAGTTCCTCGTGGAGACACTGGTTCTCACAGCCTTTGCGTCGACAGTAGCCATCCTTGCAGTCAAACCCGCACTCAGTTTTCTAGGCCATTATATTCCTGGGGGTGCCTCTTTTGACATTTCAAGTCCTGGTCTTTGGGTATTCATACTTTCTCTGACGTTTTTGACCACCTTGCTGGCCGGCTTTTATCCGGCACAAATGGCCTCCGCCTATCGACCCGCAATAAGCCTGAAAGGGACGGCGGGGCATCGCGGCAGCAACAAGTGGTACCTGCGAAAAGGCTTGATCGTTTTTCAGTTCGCGATTTCTTTGTTCTTTATTGTGGCTACACTGGTGATGCGTGATCAGATCCGGTTCATGCAGACAAAAGATCGCGGCTTCTCCACACATGCCATCGCCACGTTCCGCACCAATTGGAACGACAGAACATCTAGAACGAAAATGCTGGCAAATGAACTTAAGTCAATTCCGGAAATAGTGGGTGTAGCACTTCAAAGCGTACCGCCCATGGGATTTGCCAAGATGACAAACATGTTTAAATATAAAGGGGATACGATGGTAGAGACCGAGGTTTCAGTCAAAGCCGGAAATTCCGATTTCATCACGCTATATGGATTTAGATTTTTAGCGGGAAGAAATATAGCTAATGGCGACAGTCTGAGAGAACTGGTGATAAACGATTACTATCGCAAGGTGCTGGGGTTCAAAAATGCAGAAGCTGCGCTAGGATCACTTTTGTACTTCAATGACAAACCTTACCCGATCGTCGGTGTGGTGGAGGATTTTCACGAGCAATCGTTCCATGAAGCCATAGGCCCTGCAGTGGTTGGCCATTGGAACGAATTTGAGCATAGCGTTGCCGTGAAGTTTCCCGAAGAGGTCGTCGCGAGTGGCAGGGCGCCAGAGATAATGGCTCAGGTCGAGAAGCGTTTTAAAGCACTATTTCCGGATGAACCTTTCAACTATCATTTTGTCGAAGAGGAAATACAATGGATGCACGAGGCTGAACAGAAGACAGAATCCCTCATGAATCTCTCTATGATGATCACCATTTTCATTTCTTGCTTGGGCATCTTCGGTTTATCGATGTACACAGCAGAAATGCGAACGAAAGAGATTGGCGTACGCAAGGTGCTGGGGGCGAGTGTTTTCAATATCGTGATTTCCTTAACCAACGAATTCATTGTCTTGATTGCAGTAGGTATCTGCGTGGCAACACCGATCGCCTGGTATTTCATGAAGGACTGGCTTTCCAAGTTTGCCTACCGGATTGATCTCTCCATTGTTGAGTTCCTTGCTGCCGGAGCAATTGCTCTTTCAGTCGCTTTGATCACGATGAGCTTCCATGCGATAAAATCCGCGCGTGCGAATCCGGTCGAGAGTTTGCGTACCGAATAATATGCAGCAACCAACAAAGTAAATATGGAAAGGGAAAGCGCTCGGCCACCACGGTGGGCATTGAGATTGTTGCGAGTCATCTGCCCCACAAGGTCGTTTGAAGAGATCGAAGGAGACCTCACGGAGGAATTTTATCGTGACATGCGAAGGTTTGGAGCAAAACGTGCCCGCCGTGAATTTGCGTGGAATTGCATCCGCTATACAAGACCTGAAATTATCCTAAGAAACCATGTTTCGCTTGAGCTGAATCCCATCACTATGTTACTTAACTATCTCCGAATTGCCTTTCGTAATTTAATGAAGCAGAAGGCGCTTGCATTCATAAATGTTTTTGGATTGGCCGTGGGTATAGGTTGCTTCTGTCTGCTGTTGCTGTTTGCGGTCAATGAATTCAGTTTTGACAAATTTCATGGGGATGCAGCCGACATCTATCGGGTTTACAACGTTTGGGACAAGTCGCTGTGGGGAAATGAGAACAGTTCGCAGAATGAAATCTACTATACTGAATTTAGTTCATTTAAAAAGCAGACGCTGGCAGAGGCAATGAAGGAAGGGCTGCCCGACGTTGTGAGCTATGTGCAGATGCAATTGCCTTGGGGAGAAAACCTGGTGCAAGCCAATAACAAAATAATTCATGCATCGGTCGGTTTTGCCGATCCCTCTTTTTTTTCCGTATTCAACTTTCCATTGAAATATGGCAACAAGGCAACGGCCTTGCATGACGTAAGCGATATTGCGCTGACATCTTCCCGAGCAAAGACAATATTCGGAACCGATGATGTAATTGGTAAGACCGTAGAGATACAGCTCGGAAATTCATTTTATCCATTTACGATATCGGCAGTGGCGGAAGACGTTCCTGAAAATTCGAGTATTCGATTTGATATCCTCGGAAGTTTTGCATTCACCGAATCTCACAATCCTGATTCGTTCATTATTGGTCGCAATTGGCATCCAACGGTCAAACAAACCTATGTTCAACTTAAACCGGGAAGCACGTTGCCCCATGATCCGGCAGCCATGGACCGATTTCTCCACACGTTTACCCCGTTGAGTATGTTCAAAGATATGGGTGTAACCAACTGGACAAAAAAAGAACTGCCTGTCACGCTGAAATTGCAACCCTTACTTAACATACATACGGATAGTTGGTTCAACGGATGGGCGTTCGTCGATTATGCAGTAATCAATCCCAAGACCATTTGGATATTGTTGACCATTGCGGGTGGTGTATTGCTGATCGCTTGCATTAATTTTACTACGCTAGCAATCGGGCGATCCGCAGTCAGAAGCAAAGAAGTGGGCGTTCGCAAGGTGATCGGTGCGGGAAAACATCAAGTGGTTTTTCAATTTTATGCCGAAGCGTTGCTGTTATCTTTTTTTTCTGCAATTCTTGGCCTGATGCTGGCCTATTTACTTTTACCTTGGTTCAATCAATTGTCAGGGAGGAACCTAAGCTTCTCTTCGTTTTTATATCCGCAAATGATTCTTATCCTCATAAGCCTTGTGGTGGTAGTTGGCCTAATGGCAGGCAGTTATCCCGCGCTGGTTTTATCCAGTTTCAAACCCGTTGAAGTTTTGAAAAACAAAATACGGATGGGTGGCTCAAATCTTTTTACCAAGTCATTAGTCACATTTCAGTTTGCTCTATCCATTATTTTAATTGTGTCTACAATTATCATTCTACAGCAGACCAATTACCTCATTAACAAAACCCCTGGGTTCAACCGGGAAAATGTCGTGGCAATAGACGCCACTGAAGTGGATGCGAACAAGATTTTTCCTGTGTTCAGACAGGCGGTTGCAAACAACCCCGAGATTGTGGGAGTAGCAAGTGCAGCTGCAGGCCTTGGTGCGGGCAACGATTTGCTGGGATACTCGGACCAAGGTCTCTCGGCAGCCGTGAATATTGTTGATGCCGACTACATCAAGTTGCTTGGAATGAAATTAATTGCCGGAAGAGACTTTGAACCCGTTGCGGTCAATGACACCATAAGACGCGTCATCATTAACGAAACGATGGCGCATGCATTGGGATGGACTGCCCAAGGCGCAGTAGGGCAAGAGATAAAGCACTTCCAAGGCCGAATGGCACACGTCATCGGCGTGGTCAAAAATTTTTCGTATCGACCGCTGAGCGAGGGGATTAAGAATCAACTCTTTGCAACATCCGCTGACAATGGGTACAGCCACTTCTACGTGCGCATCAATTCCGGCAACGCAGCAGCATTGAATGTGATTCAGAAGGCGTGGGATATTGCTGCACCTGGTGTCCCCATGAAATTCAGTTTTCTTGATGAGGATATTAGTAACTATTATCGTTCCGAACAAAGATGGAGCGCCATGGTGGGATGGGCCGGTGGTATTTCCATTTTTCTTGCCTGCCTCGGTTTGTTGGGGTTGGTGGCACTTGCGGGTGTCAATCGTACTAAGGAAGTTGGCATCAGAAAAATCATGGGCGCTTCTTTAATACACATCGCCCATCTCCTGCTGAAGGATTTTTTGAATTTGATAATGATTGCGTTTGCTATCGCTTCCCCTTTGGCTTGGTATTTCATGAATGTATGGCTTCAAGATTATGCAAATCGGATTACCATTAGCTGGACCATATTTTTGTTTGTGGGAATCTTTGCCATTTCAATTGCATTTCTCACCGTTATTTTTCAAGTGATTAAAGTAGCACTTATGAATCCCGTAAATAGCTTGAAAAGTGAATAATCAAAGACAAGCGAAAGTGTGTGGAGAGGCAGCGGCTTAAGGTCAGGCCGGTCATTCGTACTTCAACGTTTCGGCGGGATTCACGGCCGCCGTTTTAAACGCGTGATAACTTACCGTTGCCAGTGCGATCACCAACCCTGCCAACGTACTCAGTGCGAATAATTCCCAGCTAATCGCGATGGAAAATTTGAAACTCGCAAGCCACCTGTTCATGAGATACCAGGATAAGGGCACGGCCAGGACAAAGGCAATCAACGACAACCATACGTATTGCTTGTTGAGTAAAATAAAAATCGAGGCCACCTCGGCACCCAATACTTTTCTGATTCCAATTTCTTTCGTTCGGTTTACGGCATTGATGCCCGCCAAACCGAACAAACCCATGCAAGAAATCAAAATCGCAAATCCGGTGGCAAGACCGGTGATACTCATCCATCGCTCATAGCTTTCATATTGTTTCGCTACATCCTGATCAAGAAACGAGTAGTTGAAAGATTTGTCGGGAAAAAGTTCTTTCCACAGACGCTGCACTTTTTCCAGGGAGGCTGGAACATTTCCCGCCTCTACCCGAACCAGCATTTTGGTATGATAACCGAAAAATTGGTCCATGGTGAGAAACATGGGTTCTATGTTTTCTTCGAGTGATAGGAAGTGATAGTCTTTCACTACGCCAATCACTTTGGACCCAAGGCCAACCGTATCTTCCCGCCAATTCAAATGTTCGTTCAAAGGATCGGCCCAGTTCAGGTCTTTCACCAATGCTTCGTTTACGATGACCGCAGACGAATCTGAAAATACATTCGCATCGAAATTTCTGCCCTGCACAAGGTGGATGCCGAGTGTTGAAAG
>Ga0310811_10013233_pt1 | contig 10743 bp, 9 predicted proteins | sample YCmetagenome_FD_207642 | JGI IMG/M metagenome (GOLD analysis project Ga0310811, IMG submission 207642) | Soil microbial communities from experimental microcosm in Duke University, North Carolina, United States - YC | ecosystem: Engineered > Artificial ecosystem > Soil microcosm > Unclassified ...
CGCTGAGGTGCCGTCGCGGAGTTGGTTGGAAATGAGGGTGGCGTAGTCTCCGGGGTGATCAACCTCGAATCATCCGGCGTTAGCGCGTCGGACTGGAGACCACGCCATGACGAGCACTACCACGCATCCCGATTCTTCGCATCCTGCAGGCGAGATGGCTGTTGATCTTTTCGACAACTGGTTTGATCCGCTCGAGACCGAGCTGCGGGCCCGGGCGCGCTCGTTCATCGAAGAGCTGATCCGTGGCGAGCTCGACGCCGTGCTGGCCCGGCCACGGTACAGGCGAAGCCAGGTGACTGGCAATGAAGCCAAAGCGGGTGTTGCCGGCCACCGCCACGGCAGTCGGAAGCGGACGCTGACCGGGACCTTCGGGCCGGTCGAGATCGCGGTGCCGCGCGCCCGGTTGGACGCCGCCGACGGCAAGACCACCGAGTGGCGCAGCTCGGCGCTGCGGGCTTATCAGCGTCGCACGCTGGCCGCCGACGCGCTGATTGCTTCGACCTATCTCGCCGGCACCAACACCCGCCGGGTCCGCCGCGCGCTCGCGGCCTTGTTCGGCGGGACAGTCGGCAAAGACACGGTGAGCCGGACCTGGCGCAAGGTGAAGAGCGACTGGGATGCCTGGAACGCCCGCTCGCTGGCAGAGGAGCCGATCGTGCGGTTGATTCTCGACGGCACCGTGGTGCGCGTGCGGCTCGACCGCAAGGCCACCTCCGTCTCGCTGCTGGTCGTCCTCGGCGTGCGCGCGGACGGGCAAAAAGTGCTGCTGGCGATCAAGAGCATGGGCGGCGAGAGCGCCGAAGCCTGGCGCGGTGTGCTCGACGATCTCGTTCGGCGCGGGCTCAAGCGGCCTCAGTTCCTCATCGTCGACGGGGCGCCGGGCCTCGACAAGGCCATCGCCGCCGTGTGGGACGGCGTGCCGGTCCAGCGCTGCACGGTGCACAAGCACAGGAATTTGCTGGCGCACGCCCCCGAGCGCCTGCACGAGGAGATCACCGCCGACTACAGCGACATGATCTACGCGACGACCTGCGAGGAGATCGAGGCCCGCCGCAAGGCCTTCATCCGCAAATGGCGGCTCAAGCACCGCGCCGTCGCCGACAGTCTGGAGGAAGCCGGCGAGCGCCTGTTCGCCTTCACCCGTCTGCCGCCGAGCCAGTGGAAAAGCGCACGCACAACAAATGCGATCGAACGACTGCACGAAGAGTTCAAGCGGCGGATCAAGACGCAGACCGTGCTGCCGTCTGCGGACACCGCTGCCATGCTGTTCTGGGCGCTGCTCGCCTCCGGCCAGATCAACATGCGCAAGATCGATGGCTGGCAGACACTCGCCACCAAACCCATCGATCAGCCAATTGACCTCGCAGCCTGAACAGATACCTTCATGTTACCCGGAGATCGCGTCACCGCGAATTCCAACCACTCTTCGGACGGCACCGGGACTTCAAATCGGCGGCACTAGACGGAATAGAAATGGTCGATTGATGCATCTCTGAACGTCTCCACCTCGACGGTCGCCTATCATTGATTGAGCACCCCATTCCTGCTACCGGAATGCGTCGTGTTGAAATCAATGACAAATGTCCGGCTTTCGGAGCGAAATAGCAGGTCTGCGGGCGCTTGCCGTCACGGCTGTCGTGCTGTTCCATCTCAAGGTGGAAGCGTTCCAGGGCGGCTTCGTCGGCGTGGACGTCTTCTTTGTCATTTCGGGCTATCTGATTAGCCGCAATATTCTGAACGACCTCCAGGCTAACAGATTTTCGTTCGCCGAGTTCTATTCGCGACGAATCCGGCGCATCTTCCCTGCCTTGATCTTCACGGTGCTCATTACCTATCTGGTCGGCGCACTTTGGTGCTCGCCGCTGATGTTCCTGGATGTGGCCAAAGAAGGCACCCACGCTCTCTTGTCCATTGCGAACATTCAATACTGGAGGGAATCGCATGCGTATTTTGCGCGCTCCTCCGATGAGTTGGCACTCCTTCACTGTTGGTCGCTATCTGCCGAAGAGCAATTCTACGCTGCCTGGCCGCTTCTTCTTGTAATCGCTCACAAGCTCGGTCGGCCATTTGCCACGGTCGCAGTCGCCAGTCTCGCTTCATTGCTGGCTGCGGCAGCCTATGCTTCGAGCGACAGTTCGGCAGTCTTCTTCCTTACGCCCTTCCGCGTCTATGAATTCGGCTGCGGCGCATTGACCATTTTTGCAGAGCGCACGCTTGTCCGGCCAGCCACAAGAGACGTACTTTCCGTCGCGGGGATCCTGATCATCTGCATCAGTACCATCGTCCTGAGGTCCGACACGCCAGGCCTTCCATTGGCAATTCTCGGGCCCTGCCTGGGAACATCGGCTGTCATCATCGGAGGAAGCAAAACTGCCGGCGCACGGGTACTGAGCCATCCTATTGCAATTGGATTGGGCGCCATTTCGTACTCCGTTTATCTCTGTCATTGGCCGATCATTTATTACGGGCAGTTCATTTTCGGCGAAAGCGCCAGAACCGTCGCGGGCACCATTCTAATTTTGCTGACGATATTGGCGGTCGGAGCCCTCATGAACCTCGTTGTGGAACGACCGTTCCTGCGGCGATCATCCCAGCCGACCGGCAACTTTCGCAAGGCGTTCATCGTGTTCGCGTCGATTGTGCTGCCAATCGTCGCGTTGACCCATCTCACCTTTCTTCAAAAGGGGCTGGACTGGCGAATAACCGGCGCACAAAGACAGATCGCTCGCTTGCAAAGTTTTCCGACCGGAGCGGACATAGAGCCGGTGAATGGGCCCGTTGCGTTTCAATTGGTCGGAGACTCGCATGCCGTCCAATACGAGGCGGGTCTTTCAATCGTCAGAAGGCGCCTGGGCGCAAACATGGAAATCCTGGGCGGCTCAAATTGCCCAATTCTTTATGGCGTAACGCTCAGAACCTCGCGCGAACGTCAGCGCTGCATCGAGATACGGGATCGGTCACTTGCACGGATAGAACAAGCATCTGTACCGATGATATTTGTGCAATCGTGGGCGACCTACGATGACTCGCAAATCGACTATGATAGTTCAACAGATCTCGCGGAGACCAAGGGATCCTACAGAAAGTTGAAAGGCGCCTTGGAGGCGACAATGAAGCGTTTTGCGATGATGGGTAAGCGCGTCCTGCTTTTGGGCGCCCAGGTGAACGCGGAATGCAGCTTCGATCGAGCCCGATTGCTTCCCGGTCCGCTGCCGCATGCACCGTTGCCACCGTGCCTGCCCGGCTTCAGGGCCGCCGCCGCGGCCTTTGGTGAGCCTTTCAACGCCATGCTGGAAGAGATACAGGCGCGGTCACCGCGCGCCATTGAGCTGCTAAAGCCGGTCGATTATCTATGCGATTCCACCTGCCCCACGATGGATGGCAAGCTCTGGCTGTACTTCGACCCTGGCCACTTCACGGTTGCTGGCTCCTATTTCATGTCGGGGCGTATCGAGGAGCCCGTAGCGAGATTTCTTCTATCGGCCAATGAACACAAGGCGTGCGGCAGTCTCAACCGAACCGTAGACTCTCCGCCGTCGGATTGCCTTCCCGATCCGGCCGGATCTCGTAACTGACGCGCACGCCTTGAACGAGGTCGGTGTAACCGGCCTTCTGGACCGCGGTGATGTGCACGAAAAGGTCCCTGCCGCCGTCATCGGGGATAATGAAGCCATAGCCCTTCTTCGGATCGAACCACTTCACTTTTCCCGTCGGCATCCTGAATTTCCTTTGAAAGACCGCTTCATTTTACGACGGTGGTCATGCGGGCGGCAAGCACCCGCCCGAGAGACCACCTCTTCCGCGCCGCCGCAAGGGCACGCGTGCCTTCTGTCACGCTTTCGCCGCCAAGCTGGCCGGTAATCGACCTTCGATTCCGAATGTCTTAAGCAGGCTCCTGCTAGACTCACACGCTCATCCCCGAGGGCGAGACATTGACCGAAAGAGTGCCCGTGGCCGATTGGGCCACCGATTTCGACCACACCGATCCCGAGTTCATCAACGACCCCGCCCCGATCCTGCGCGATCTGCGCAGCCGCTGCCCGGTCGCGCACACCGATCGCATGCTCGGCGTCTATCTCACGACCACCTACCAGGCGGCACGTGACGTGATGCTCGACTGGCGCACCTTTTCCTCGCGGCGCGTGGTGGTGCGCAACGACCGGCCACAGCAGATGGTGCTGGCGCCGCCGGTCAGCGTCGACCCGCCGCATCACACCCACATCAAGCAGATCCTCCTGCCGGTGTTCACGCTCGAGGCGACCAGGAAGCGCGAAGCGGATATGCGCGCGACCTGCCGTGCGCTGCTTGAGAAGCTGAAAGGACGCGAGCGCTGTGACGCCGGCCAGGATTATGCCGCCCATGTCGCGGCGATCTCGCTGGCACGGCTGCTCGGGATTCCGGAAGGCGACAGCCACCTGTTGCTGAAATGGATCCACGAGATGTTCGACGCCGGCGTGACCGACCCGGCCCGCCTGTTCGCCGCCATCCGTGAGAGCGAGGCCTATTTCGCCGAGCTTGCCGAAACGCGGCGGGCCAAGAACGCGGACGACACCATCACCCTCCTGGTCAACGCCAAGGATCAGGACGGCAAGCCTTTGACCGACGCCTATATCCAGGCCACGGTGCGCGTGCTGATGATGGCGGGCGTCGATACCAGCCTGTGCGCGATCGCCTCTGCGATCTGGCATCTTTCACGAAACCACGGCGATCGCGACCGCCTGGTTGCCGAGCCAAAGCTCATTCCCGGTGCGATCGAGGAATTCCTGCGCGCCTATCCGCCGGCTACTGCCGGGCGCGAGGTGATGAAGGATACGAGCGTCCAGGGCTGCCCCATGAAACCCGACAACATGGTGCTGATCTCGTTCATGGCCGCCAACCGCGACCCCGCCGTGTTCAGGGATCCCGACGAGGTGGTGATCGACCGCGCCGACAGCAACAAGCACCTCGCCTTCGGCTACGGCATCCACCGCTGCATCGGCATCCATCTCGGCCGCGCCGAGATGACGATCGCCGTGGAGGAATGGCTGAAAGCGTTCCCGAAATTCAGGCCCGATCCCGACCGCGAAGTGCGCTTTTCAATCGGCCAGATGCGCGGGCCGCAACATTTGCCGATTTTGCTGTCTTGATCCGGCTCAGTGCTCAAATCCGTCATGGCCGGGCTTGACGACAAACTGTGAGGCCCCACCCCGGCCCATTTCGGTCGGCGAAAACACTTGATGCAAATCAAGGTCCGGAGCGGCTTCGGCCTCACCCTCGCCGGGGTGGACGACGCAGCCCGGAGTTTTCCCATGAAAGCTGTTTCCGCCGAGCAAGCCGTTGCGATGATTCCCGATGGCGCGACGATCATGATCGGCGGCTTCATGGGCGTGGGCACGCCGGAACGCCTGCTGGATGAATTGGTGCGGCAGAAGAAAAGCGGGCTGTCGATCATTGCCAATGACGCTGCCGTGCCCGGCCGGGGCATCGGAAAGCTGGTCGACGCCTCGCTCGTCTCCGCCATCACGGCGAGCCACATTGGGCTCAATCCCAAAGTACAGGAACAGATGTTGGCCGGGAAGATCGCGGTCTCCCTGGTGCCACAAGGCACTCTCGTGGAGCGAATCCGCGCTGGCGGGTCGGGTCTTGGCGGCGTGCTGACGCCGACCGGCGTTGGCACCACCGTGGAAGACGGCAAGCAAAGGATCGAAATCGACGGCAAGCCGTTTTTGCTGGAGCCAGCCCTTCGCTCGCAATTCGCGCTGGTGCATGCCTTCCTCGCCGATTATCTCGGCAACCTCTCCTACGCCCTCACCGCGCGAAATTTCAATCCGGTGATCGCCATGGCGGCCGACACCGTCATCGTCACGGCGGAGCATATCGTTCCCGTCGGAGTGATCGCGCCTGACCATGTCATGACACCGGCACCGCTCGTCGACTACCTCATCACCAACGGGTGACGCCATGGACCCCCAAACGATCATTGCCAAACGCGTGGCCCTCGAGCTTCGTCCAAACAACCTGGTCAATCTGGGCATCGGCATCCCCACCCTGGTTGCGAACTACGTTCCGCCGGGGCTCAACGTATTCTTCCAGTCGGAGAACGGCCTGATCGGCACCGGCCCGATCCCCGAGCAAGGCATGGCGCATCCAATGCTGACCGATGCCGGAGGCCGGCCGATCAGCGCCCTTCCCGGCGCGGCGACCTTCGACAGCGCCACATCCTTTGCCCTGATCCGGGGCGGTCATGTCGACATCACCGTACTCGGCGGACTTCAGGTCGACGCCGAGGGCCACCTCGCCAACTGGATGATCCCCGGCAAAATGGTGCCGGGCATGGGCGGCGCCATGGATCTGGTGACCGGCGCCAAGCGGGTCATCGTCGCCATGCAGCACGCCGTGAAGGGAAAATCCAAGATCGTGAAAAAGTGCGCCTTGCCGCTGACGTCGGTGCGGCCGGTGGACCTTGTCGTCACCGACATGGCGGTGCTCGGCTTTGATGGCGGCAGGATTGTGCTGATCGAAACCGCGCCCGGGGTGAGCGTTGCGGAAGTGCTGGCCGTGACGGAGGCCAAGCTTGCCATTCCGGACAAGGTTCCGGAGATGAAAATATGACGCGCTAATCGATGAGCTAATCGATGATGTGATAGCCGCCGTCGATATACATGACATCGCCGGTGATGAGCTTGGCGCCATCGAGCGCAAGGAACGCCGTCGCTGCACCGACGTCATCGATGCTGACGAGGCTCCGCGTCGGCGCCTTGGATTGCGCCTTGTCCATCAGCTCGTCGAATTCCGGAATACCCGATGCCGCCCGGGTCGCCAGCGGGCCGGGCGAAATCGCGTGGACACGGATACCCTTCGGGCCGACTTCGGCCGCGATGTACCGGACGGTTGCCTCCAGCGCCGCCTTGGCTACGCCCATGATGTTGTAGTTCTGCACGACCATCTGGCTGCCGTAATAGGTCATCGTGAACATCGTGCCGCCGCGCTTCATCAGCGGCTCGGCCAGGTGCGCCATGCGGATGAACGACCAGCACGAGACGTCCATCGTCTTGAGAAATCCCTCGCGCTCGACATCGATGACGCGACCATGCAGCGATTCCTTGGGCGCGAACGCGATGGAATGAAGCAGGAAATCCAGTTGTCCCCATTGCTTCTCGATGTAATCGAACACACGTTCCATCTGCCCGTCGACAGTTACATCAAGCGGCATGAAAAGCGGCGCCTCGAGCATCTCGGCCAGCGGCTGGACGTGCTTCTTCGCCTTCTCGTTCAGATAGGTGACCGCGAGCTCCGCCCCCAGCGCGCGAAAAGCCTTGGCGCACCCCCAGGCGATCGATTGGTCATTGGCGATGCCAACGATCAGTCCCTTGCGTCCCCTAAGCGCGACCTTGGTCTCCGGGAAAGCGGGAATGTTCATGACGCCCTCTTTTTTGTCTGGGTGGACGGATGTCTGTTCCACAACAGCGACAGCGTATGCTGCGCGATCATCAGTTCTTCATCGGTCGGCACGACATAGACGGGCATGGTTCCGGGACGGGAAATCTGCTGCGCGTGCCGGGCATTTGCCGCAGGGTCAAGCGCGATGCCCAGCCATCCGAGCCGCTCGGCGATGCGCGCCCGGATGCTTTCCGAGTTCTCGCCGATGCCGGCGGTGAACACGAAAGCGTCGACGCCCTGCAACGCAGCCGCCAGCATCCCCGCATTGAGCGCGGCGCGGTAGACGAAATAATCCAGTGCAAATTGCGCCTTCGGATCGGTGCTGTTTTGCAGCTCCCGCATGTCGTTGCTGATGCCGGATAGGCCCTTCAGCCCACAATCGCGATAAAGCAGGTTCTGTACATCGGCGGCCGGTATGCCTTTGACCGCCATGAGGTAGAGGATCACACCCGGATCGATCTGCCCGGGCCGCGTGCCCATTGGCAGTCCGTCGAGCGCGGTAAATCCCATCGTGCTTTCGATGCTACGTCCCCCGAGCAGCGCGCACATCGAGGCACCGCTGCCGAGATGGGCGACGATGACGCGACCGCTCGCTATCTCCGGCGCAATCCCGGGAAGCGTTTTGGCGATGTATTCGTAGGACAGTCCGTGAAAGCCGTAGCGCCGCACGCCTTCCTCGTGCAGCCGCAACGGAATCGCGTAATGATCCGCCAGATCGCCATGAGCGCGATGGAATGCCGTGTCGAAGCAGGCGACCTGCGGCAGATCGGGGAAATTCGTCAGCAGCGTGCGGATGGGCGCCAGATTGTGCGGCTGGTGCAAGGGTGCGAGCACCGAATAGCACTCGAGACGCGTGACGACGTCGTGGTCGACCAGCACCGGCCGATCGTAGTCAGGCCCGCCGTGAACCACACGGTGGCCGACGGCGAGCGGAGTGATGCGCCGCTCGTCCCGCAGCCAGTCACCCGCCACCCGCAGCGCCGCCGGGACATCCCGAACGTTCTCGATCGGAAAGACACGATCGGCCAGTTGCTCGCCGGCCGCGTTCGTCGCTCGCAGCCGCGGACGGCTGCCAATGCCATCGACCTGTCCCTTGATCCGCCGTTCCAGCCGGCCATCGCCATCGACCGCGAAGATCTGGAACTTGACGCTCGACGAACCCGCATTGACGACCAGGATCGTGTCCATGACGCTTACGCCGCGGTTGCCGCCCGGCGGCGGCGCGCGTCGGCATAAAGGGTCGCGACCGCGCAGGAAGCCATGCGTGCGCGCAGCGAATCCGCGCGCGACGTCAGCACGATGGGAACCCGCGCTCCGAGCACGATGCCGGCACCATCCGCCTTGGCGAAATAAGCGAGGTTCTTGGCGAGCATATTGCCGGATTCAAGGTCCGGCACCACGAGGATCTGGGCGCGGCCCGCCACCTCCGACTTGATGCCCTTGATCCTTGCCGCCTCCTTGTCGACTGCGTTGTCGAAGGCGAGCGGACCGTCCAACAGGCCGCCGGTAATCTGGCCGCGATCCGCCATCTTGCACAGCGCGGCGGCTTCGAGCGTGGATGGGATCTTTGCGGTCACGGTTTCGACCGCCGACAGGATCGCTACCCTGGGCAGGGTGCCGAAGCCGGCCTGCACGAACAGATCGATCGCGTTCTGGATGATGTCGCGCTTGCAATCGAGGTCCGGGAAAATGTTGATCGCAGCATCGGTGACGAACACCGTTTCCGTATACGTCGGCACGTCCATGACAAAGACGTGGCTGATGCGTCGCTCCGTTCGCAGCCCCGTCTTGGCGGTGACGCTGCGCATCAGCTCGTCGGTATGCAGGCTGCCTTTCATCAAAAGCTCGCCCCTGGCTTCGTGGATCATCTCCACGGCCCTGGCGGCGGCCGCCTCACTATGCGGCACGTCGACGACCTCGAAGCGGCTGATGTCGATGCCGTGCTTGGCGGCGGCGTCCTTGATCTTCGAGGCGGGGCCGACCAGGGTTGGCTCGATCAGACCGGCATTGGTCGCCTCGACGACGCCGCGGAGCGAGCTTTCGTCACAGGGATGCACCACCAGCGTCGCCGCCGGCGGGATCGCCTTGGCCATCGCGATCAGGCGGTCATATTTGCTCGGACGGGCTTCGCCCGCATCAATCGCCTGCACGTTCATCATTTCACTCCCTGAGCCTTGAAAGGCCTCACGACGCCTTTGCCCGCGGGCGAAAGGAGCTTCCGCCCTCTTCGGGCACCCCCTCGTCTAGACCGAACAGCTCCGCGACACGCTCCAGACGCGTTTTGGTTTCGCCGGCGATTGCGCCGGCCGCCGACAGCACCTCGCGGATGATGGCGAAGACCGCACGACGCGTATCCAGGTCCTTCGGCAGCATTTTCGGGATGGCAGCCAGAGCGGCGTCCTGGTCCAGCAGCAACATGAAGAACTGCTCGCGCACCAGCATCTTGAATTCGGCAATGGTCAGACGCGAGTCGGCGTCTTCCCTTCGCATCCGTCGCAGGGCTTCTAGGCTTCGCTCGTCGACCATGTCGCGGGCCATGCCGACATAGAGCAGCGCGCGAATCCCGCTTTCCCTGAGACCACCGTGGGCAATCTTCGACTTCAGCTCGACGATGCGTGCATCCAGCGCCTTGCGATGCTCGGCCGACATTTCCGGCCGCGGCGAAGGATTCGCATCCGGGTCGATGCCGACGGCCGCCTGCAGCGCCGGCGAGCCATAGACGGCAAGAAACATCGATTCACTCAGCGCTTCCTGCGCGTCGCGCCAGTTGTCGAACGCGTTGACGATGCTCTTGGAGATGGTTTCCTGGGCTTCGAGGAACGGATTGGTCTTGGTGACGGGCTTGCGGTGCTCGCGGATCTCCTCGGCTTGCGCTGCGACCTTCTCCATCAACGGCCCCTCGCCGCCAAAAATCTCATAGCTCAGCCGGAGCGGATGCAGCCTGTGCATCCACTCCGCCATCTGCGGCGTCGTGATTGCGCGCACCCAGGGCTGGACGTAGGTCCGGTAGTTGGTGAGGTTGATTTCCGAAACTTTCTTGGCGGTCGCGAACCGCCGCTCGTCTTCCGGCGAATTGCCGCCCATGGCGCGAAGATCATCGAGCGTACGCCGCTCGCAGCGCATGATCCATTTTCCCTGCGCGAGATCGGGGTTGGCGGTTTGCTCGGATTTCGCCTCGAAGGTCGCCTCGTACAGGCCGGGCGGCAAGACGTCGATCAGGTCGATGTTGCTCGAGAACTCGGCGTGCTCCTTCTTGGCGACGCCGCCCGAGACGAAGATGCCGAGATGACCTACGGTCTCGTGCACCGTATAGACAATGGTCTG
>Ga0310811_10013235_pt1 | contig 10743 bp, 8 predicted proteins | sample YCmetagenome_FD_207642 | JGI IMG/M metagenome (GOLD analysis project Ga0310811, IMG submission 207642) | Soil microbial communities from experimental microcosm in Duke University, North Carolina, United States - YC | ecosystem: Engineered > Artificial ecosystem > Soil microcosm > Unclassified ...
GCGTGTCGCTCGAGCCACCCGCGCCCGGCCGCCATCGATGCGCGGAGGTCGCCCATTCACCCGGACGTCGCACGATCGGCGCGGAGTGCCGCCGCCCACGACGTCATGTCGAGCGCATCGTAGAGGACTGCCGCCTGATCCTCGTGCACCTCGGCCTCGGCCGGCCGGCCCTGCCGCCGTAGCATCCGGCCCAGTCCACGGTGGCAGTGCGCCATCAGCGGACGCATACCCAGCTCCGTCGCCGCCTCCAGCGCCTCTCGATAACTCGTCTCGGCTTCAGGGTTGTCGCGCGCCGCGGCCACCTCGGCGATCAGACGCCGCGCGTAGGTCGCGTTGCCGCGCTCACCGTGATCGAGCGCCAGCCTCAGCGCGCGCTCGGCGACGAGCGCCGCCCGCTCGACGTTGCCGCTCAGCAGGTGAGCCTCGCCCAGTCCCGCCAGCCCGAGCGAGATGCCCGAGACCAGCTTCAGGCTGTTGCTCTGCGCGACGGCTTCCTGCATGACCGCGAGCCCTTCCGGCGTCCGCCCCGAGAAGGCCAGGGCGGAGCCGAGGAAGAACGCGCCGTACACGAAGCCGACGGGGATGTTCGCCGTGCGCGCGACGTCGACGCACGTCTGCAGCCGGGCCAGCGCCTCCGGCCAGGCGCCCTGTCGCAGGGCCACGGCGCCCGCGCCCAGGTACGCGTACACGCGGCTGGACGGCTGATCGACCGCATCCGCGAGCTCCACGGCCTGCTGTCCCACGGCCCGGCCGTCGGCGAACTCGCCGAGCTCGGCCAGGCACAGCGCCTCGAACGCCCGCGAGAAGACGGAAGGGTGGCCGAACAGGCCGAAGCGCTCGAAGCGCAGCGGTCCGTCGAGATGCTCGGTATTCCAGCGCAGGAACGTCGTGGCCAGCCGGTAGTCGCCGAGCGTCCGGTGCAGCAGCCCCAGGGGCAGGTTGGTGATGACCCGCATGGCCAGGTCGTCCAGCCGCTCACCGATGTCCAGGGCGCGGCGGCCGGCCTCGCTGGCCAGCGTCGTCTCGCCCAGCATCCGGTAGTGCTCGGTCAGATAGGACGCGACCCATCCCAGCCGCCGCTCGTCACCCAGCGGCGCCGCGAGCGCCTCCGCCTCACGCAGGCAGCTCACGATGCGGCCGAGGTCGCCGAGCGGCTGCAGCGCGTTGCGGAGATCGAACCGCAGGTCGATCGCCTGCTCGGTGCGCTCTCGCGTCTGGGGCAGGTGGCTCATCACGACGAGACACTGCTCGAAGTACGCGGCGGCCTCGCGGTTGGCGCCCTGCTCGACCGCGCGCGTCCCCGCGCGCCGCAGGTAGGTCAACGCTCGCGGCCATTGCTCCGCCCGCACGGCGTGGTAGGCCAGCTGCCGCACGACATCGCCCTGCCCGTCGGGATGCGACCGCTCGAGCACCTCGACGACCCGGGCGTGGAGCTCGCGCCGCTCCTGCTCGGGGGCGCTGTCGTAGACCACCTCCCACGTCAGCGCGTGGTTGAACGCGCTGGCGGCGTCCGGGCCCAGGCGCCGGGGATGCAGGAACTCGGCGCTCTGCAGCCTCGACAGGAGCGCGGCCAGACTCTGCGGCGGATGGCCGGTCACCGTCTCCAGGAGCGCCAGCGGGATGTCTCGGCCGATGACGGCCGCGGCCTGCAGGACGCGGCGCTCGGCCAGCGGCAGGCGGAGCACGCGCGTGGCCAGCACGTCGTGCACGGTCTCCGGCACCCGCAGGCTGTCCGGCTGGTCCTCGTCGCGGAGGGCACGCATGAGCTCCTCGAGGAAGAACGGGTTGCCCTCGGCGCGGGCGAGGATCGCCGCAGCGACGTCCGACTGCACCGGCGCGCCCGTGGGCAGCGACTCGAGCAGGCGGCGACTGGCCTCCAGCGGCAGCGGCGCCAGCGCGATCTGGCTCGCGTGCAGTCGTCCGGCCCACGGCAGCGTCGTGCCGGGCCGGGCCGTGCACACGACCAGCACGCGCAGCCGCGCGACGATGTCGGCGAGCGCCGTCAACAACTCCTCGGACGTGCGATCGATCCACTGGACGTCCTCGATCACCAGCAGGAGCGGCTGCCGTTCCTGCTGGGCGAGCACGAGCTGCTGCAGGGCTTCGAACGTCCGCGCCTTCACGGCCTCCGGCGCGGACGCGAGCCCGGCCGCGTGCTCGTCCGGCTGGAGGAGGTTGAACAGGTAGGGCACCCACGCCGCGCGACCGACGCCGAGCCGATCCAGGACGTCCCGAACCTTGGTCTCGACGGCGTCGGCGCGGTCCGTGTCCTGGATCCCGCACACGTCGCGCAGGATGTCGAGGACCAGATAGTAAGGAGCGCTGGCCCCGTACGACACGCACTGGCCCGTGAGGACGGTGACGGGATAGCCGTGGAGCGCCAGGCCGAACTCGCGCACGAGGCGTGATTTGCCGATCCCGGGCTCTCCGAGAATCGTCACGAGCTGACCGAGCCCCTCGCGGGCGCGCTCCAGCAGACCCCGCAGGAGGGCCAGCTCCGCGTGGCGCCCCACGAACTCAGCCGAGGTGAAGATGCGATCGGCGGGCGTCCGGCCGACGAGCAGGAACGCCACCCGGCTGCCCACCGCGTGCCGCGTGATCTCGAACTGACGGCCAAGGAACGTCGCGGCCTCGTCGGTGAGCGCGATCCCCTCGTCGGTGACCGCGGCCAGGGCATCGATCCGCTGCCAGGCGTCCCTCTTGCCGTCCTCGTCCAGGACGAGGGTGCCGTTCACGCCGGCCAGGAGGATCCGCACGACGTCGATGGCCACGGCGATCGACAGTCCCTCGGGCAGGACGCCGTCGCGCTGCGTGCTGGCCGCGGTCTTCACGATGGCGAGCGCGGCCATGCCGCCCCGCCGGGGCGCGTCCTCGTCCGGGTCGATGCCGAAGACGGCAAGCAGGCCGCGGGGACTCAGCTCCTCGACCCGGCCGCCGAAGCTGCGCACCCGCTCCACGAGTTGATCGAGCGAGCGCGCCGCGAGCGCGAGCGAGGCTGCGCTCTCGCCTCGCAGCACCACGCGCATCAGCGTGACGCGACGGCGCTCCCACCGGAGGCCGATCGGGCCTGGCGCCGCCGCCACGTCGAGCGCGGCGGGCGGCGCGAGTGCGAGCGCCGCCTCGGTGCCGACCGCGCCGCCGCCCGTCGTCGCTGCGCTCGCGGCGCCGGGAGCGGCGGGCCGGGCGCCGGTCCGGGCGCCGGACCGGAGCTGCGGGAACCAGCGCTCGAGACGCCGCTTCACCGCGTTCCGCGTGACGCCGAGCGCCTCGGCCGTCCGCGAGATGTTGCCGCCCGTGCGCGTCCACGCGTCCAGCAGCGCGTCGCGATCGGGCTCGACGGTCTGCCCCGTGGTCGCTGGCGTGGCGCGTGGCAGCCCGAGCTCGTCGGCGGTGACCGGGCTCGCGTCGCCCATGACCACGACCTTGCCGATCAGGAGCTCCAGCTCGCGCACATTCTGGCGCCAGGCGTATCTGCGCAGCGCCGCCCGCGCCCCGGACGTCAGCGACCGCCGGGGCAGCCCGTACTTCTCGCACTCCCGGGCGAGGAAGCGCTCGGCCAGTAGCTCGATGTCGGCCCCGCGCTCCCGTAGCGCCGGGATCTCGAGCGTGATGCCGGCGATCCGCCCGTAGAGATCCTCGCGGAAGCGCCGCTCGCGCATCGCCGCCTCGAGGTCGACGTTCGTCGCCGCCACGATGGCGACGTCCACGCGCTCGCTCTCGTTGGCCCCCACCCGGCGCACCGCCCCGTCGGCGATAGCCGTGAGCACCTTGGCCTGCAGGGCCAGCGACATGTCGCCGATCTCGTCGAGGAACAGCACGCCCCGGTTGGCAGTCTGGAACAGCCCCGGCCCGCCGGGTCCCGCCTCCGTGTAGGCGTGGCGGGCGCGGCCGAAGAGCTGACTCTCCAGCAGCGTGTCCTGGAACGCCGCGCAGTTGATCTCGACGAAGGGATACTTCGCGCGCGCGCTGGCCCGGTGGATCAGCCGGGCCAGCATCGTCTTGCCCGTCCCGGTCTCGCCGCGGATGAGGATCGGCGGTAGCCCCGGCAGCGACGCGACGCGCTCGAGGACCCGCGCCAGCTTCGCGCGGAGCGCCGCCATGGGTGGACTCTCGCCGACGAGGTCGTCCAGGCCGGTCATGCCGCTGATAGTACGCTGGTCCGTCGCTGGTCCGCGGACCATTCCGGCACCCACCTGGACCATGGTCCACCGCTCTTATCCCATTGATTTTTCTGGGCACCCGACCGGGCACCGGCCTTGCGATGCACAGCGGCGACGACGCGCAACGGGCGATCCGATAACCCGAACCAGCAGGAGGAGAACGGACATGAACGGGATACGTGTGGCTCTGGCGACGACGCTGATCGGGCTGACCCTCACGCTCGGCAGCAGCACCTCGACGCTCGCGGGGCAGGGGGACATCCAGGCACCGCGGGGGCAGGAGACTGAGCGACCGCGGGGGCAGGACACCGAGCGACCGCGGGGGCAGGACACCGAGCGGCCCGCAGGCCAGGCGCGCTAGGCGATGTCAGCGGGGCCGTGGCATGGCGCGTCGATCGGGGCGCTGCGCCACGGCTCCGCCTCGGCCATGGAGGAGATTGTGATGACGAACGGCGTCGAGCTCAGCCCCGCGGCCGAGCGACTCACGGTCCGAGATGCGAGGTCGCTTGCCACCGGACGAACGCGGGCGGCCTACGAGTCGGGGCTCCGATGGATCGTCGCGATCCCGGTGGGATGCCTGCTGACGGCGATGCTGGGCGTGGCGGCGCTCTCCCGCATCGTCCCTCTGCACCCGGATGGGGCCCAGGACGCGGCGGTCGAGCGGGCTGGCGCCGCGGAACCTCTCCTTCCAACGGTCGAGGAGCTCGGCGGCGGCGAGGCTTTACTGCGACTGGGCCCAGCCTACTCGCGCTGAGGGGCAGGGTGACGTCACCGCTCAGTGTCTCGCCGCCTTCACGTCGGCCACCACGGCCGCGGTGAGACGGCAGATGTCGATCATCGCCAGGGGCAGGTCGTAGGTGGTGCCGAAGCGCGCGATGACCAGCCGCGCCGACGGCACGACGACGACCGTCTGGCCGTAGATGCCGAGCGCCATGAAGGCGTCGGCCGGCATCCCGTGCTGACGGCGGAAGCGCGCGCCCTGGCTCTCGCCCTCGTTGATCCACCAGCCGGCGCCGTAGCCGACGGAAGCGTTGGCGGTCGGCGTCGTCGAGTCCTGCACCCAGCCCTCGGGCAGGATGCGCCGCCCGCCCACCACGCCGTCGTCGAGGAAGAGCATGCCGAAGCGCGCCCACTCCCGCGCCGTCATGAAGCCGAAGGCGCCGGCGATGGGCGTGCCGGTGGCATCCGTCTCCAGCACGGCGCGGCGGATGCCGAGCGGCTCGAACAGCTCGCGCCGCGCGAAGCGGACGACGTCCGCCGCGCGCCCGCCGACCCGGTCGCGCATCAGGCGGGCCAGGATCGCGGAGTTGCCATTGGCGTACTTCCAGCGGGCGCCCGGGGCGACCTGCAGCGCGGCGCCGGTGGCGAATCCCGCCATGTCGCCCTCGTTGAACATCATCCGGGCCGAGGTGTCCCACGAGCTCGACAGGCTCGCCGTCAGCGAATCGCCGAGAGCCAGGCCGCTCTCCATGCGGAGGAGGTGATCGGGGGTGATGGCGCGCCGCGGATCGGTGGCGCCCTGCCAGGCCGCGACGGGCGCCGGCGCGTCCATCTGCAGCAGGCCCTGGCGCACGACGATGCCGAGCAGCGCGTTGTTGATCGACTTCGTTGCCGACCAGCCGTGCAGTGGCGTGTCGATGCCGAAGCCCGGCGCGTAGCGCTCGGCCACGAGGCGGCCGTTGTGGGCGACGACGATCGCGTGCGTGCGCCGCACGGCCTGGCCCTCCGGCTCGGCGAACGCGGCGTCGAGCGCCGTGGCCAGACCGGGCGAGGTGGGCGTGACGACCGCGGACCCGGAGGGATCGGCGACCGCCCCGCCGTCGCCGTCCAGCTCGGCGCGAGTCGGTGCCGCCGGCGCGGGCGAGCCGTTCAGGTTCAGACAGCCGAGCCCCTCGCGGTAGACGGCGCGGCTCTCCAGGCCACCGATCGTCCACGCCGACACCTCGCGCTTGTCGCGATCCACGTGGTGGCTGAACGCCCAGTGAAAGCCGCGGAAGACCGGGTTGGCCGCGACGTCCTCCTCGGCGACGCGTGCCGGGTCGAGCCCGGAGACGAAGACGTACGAGCACACGACGTGGCTGATGTAGCCGGTGACGATGCGCGCGGGAAAGCCGGAGCGAGCCGAGCAGCCGGCGAGGGCGACCAGCGTGAGCCCGACGAGGCCGCGCAGCCAGTGGGCGCGCGCGTGGCCCCTCGGGCGGGCGTGATCGCCCCGCCGGGACGAGCGGCTCACTCGGGCCGGATGTTCTGGTTCATGCGGAAGAAGTTCGTCGGATCGTACCGGCGCTTGAGGCCCACGAGCCGATCGTAGTTCTCGCCGTACGCGGCGCGCACGCGCTGGGCCCCCTCGTCGCCGTCGAGGAAGTTCACGTAGGCGGCCTCGGAGACCTGCGAGCGGACGGCCGCGAACAGCTCGCGCACCCAGGCGATGTTCCGTTCACCGTCGGCCTGGCTCGCCCAGTTGCCGATGATGACCACGTCATAGGTGGGCCGGCGATGGCTGTAGGCCGTGGCCGTCGAGGCCGGCCGGCTATAGGCGCCGTGGTAGTGCTCGAGCATCACCGCCGAGTGGGGCGAGGGCACCCGGACCATGTGCTCCACGATCGTGTCGATGAGCTCGTCGCTGAGCTGGGGCGCCAGGCTCGACTTCCAGTAGTTGTAGCGGCCGGGCGGAAACGCGTCGTTGAACATCCGCTGCACGGCCACGTACGGCATGGCGCCCACCATGTCGACGGCCGGCGGTCCAAACCTCCGGAGCCGCTCGACGACCTTCTCGCCCTGGTCGGGCGGCCCGGCGAAGCATGGCACCAGGCCCACCAGCGGCGTGCCGTCGGGACCGGTGAGCAGCCCGGCATAGGTCGTCAGCTCGTCCGGCTCGCTCGCGCTGAACTCGCGATAGAAGCGAAGGACCTCGCGGGCGCGCGCGGCCGGATGGAACACGGGACCGCTCAGGATCATCGGCCCGAGCGGGTGCAGCCGGTACTCGAAGGAGGTGACGATGCCGAAGTTGCCGCCGCCGCCGCGCAGCCCCCAGAAGAGATCGGCATTCTCCTTCTCGCTCGCGCGGACGAGCTTGCCCTCGGCCGTGACCACGTCGGCCGCGATGAGGTTGTCGCAGGCCAGGCCGAAGCGTCCGTTCAGCCAGCCCACGCCTCCGCCGAGCGTCAACCCGGCGATGCCGGTGGTGGAGATGACGCCTCCGGTCGTGGCCAGGCCGAACGCCTGGGTCTCGGCATCGAGATCGCCCCAGGTGACGCCGGCCTGGGCCTGCACCGTACGGCCGACCGGATCGACGCGCACGCCCTTCATGAGCGACAGATCGATCACGACCCCGTCATCGCAGATGGCGTTGCCGGCCACGTTGTGACCGCCGGCGCGCACGGACACGAGCACGTCGTGCTCGCGCGCGAAGCGGACCGCGGCGAGCACGTCGGCGACGCCGGCGCACCGGACGATCAGCGCCGGCCGCCGGTCGATCATGGCGTTGTCGATCTTTCGGGCGCCGTCGTATCCGGGATCCGCGGGCTGCAGGAGCTGACCGCGCAGGCGGCCCCTCAGGTCACGTACCGCGGTGTCGTCGAGCGAGCCAGTGGTGGTCATGAGCATCCCCTTTCCATGCGTCTTCGATCATCGCACCGGAGGAAAGGTGCAGGCGATCTCGTGTCGCTCGCGCAGCGACTGCTCGACCGCCAGGCCCACGGCCACAGCTTGCCGCGCCTCCTCCGCCGACACGAGCGCACGCCGCTCGCGGAACGCGGGGACGACCTGGCGCAGCTGCTCCTCCAGCTCGTACAGCTCGCCGGACACCGCGAGCGGGATGCTCTGGGGCGCTTCGGCGCCGCGGCGCTTCGCCTTCAGCTCGAAGCGAGCCTCTCGCGTGCGGTCGAGCCCGCCCGACCAGTAGCCGCGCACCGCGCCCTCGGTGCCGACGACCTCGGCGGCGAGGTGATACTCGAAGCCCATCAAGGTGAAGGTGACGACGGCGTAGCGATCGCCCGCGAAGCGCAAGGTGCAGGCCAGGCCGTCGGACATCGCCGGATCGCCGCGCCGCCCGTGGCCCACCGCGCTCACCGCGATGGGCGGGCCATGGCGCGCGAAGTACCAGAGCAGCAGATCGAAGTGGTGCACCAGCTCCTCCAGGATCCACGAGCCGATCTGATCGACCTGGTAGCGCCAGCCGCCGGAGCCCGGCCGGTAGGGAAAACGGAAGAGGCTCATGACGGCGGAGGTGACGTCGCCCAGGTCGCCGGCATCGATCAGCGCCTTGATCGCGCCCCACTGGTGCGACAGGCGCAGCTCGTGGCCGACCGTCAGCACGCGACCCGTCCGCCGGGCGGCGGCGATGAGGCGATCACAGCCCTCGAGCGTGGGCGCCAGCGGCTTTTCCAGCAGCACGTCCTTGCCGGCCTCCAGCGCAGCGACGCCGATCTCCGCGTGCAGCGCGTTGGGCACGACGACGGCGACGGCATGGACGTCCGCGCGGGCCAGGAGCTCACGGTGGTCGCGATGCACCGGCACGCCGGGAAAATCGCGGGCCGCCGCCTCGGCGGTGGCCGCGCTGTGGCAGGCGATGGCGGCCAGGCTCGCCCCGGGCGTCTGCGCGATGGCCCGGGCGTGATGGCGGCCCCACAGGCCGTAGCCGATCAGGCCCAGGCGCAGCGGCGCGTCGCTCATCCTTTCAGCGCTCCGGCGACGAGACCGCGCACGACGTACTTCTGTAGCAGCAGCACCAGCAGCAGGGTCGGGGCGAGGCCGAGCAGGCAGATGGCCATCATCAGGGTGAAGAACACGAAGTAGTCCGACACGAGGCCGGCCAGCACGACGGGCAACGTCATGGCCTCGGGCCGGCTGACGACGATCAGCGGGATGAGCAGCTCGTGCCAGGAGAGGATGAAGACGATCGTCGCACACGCGGCCAGGCCCGGCGCGGCCAGCGGCAGCACGATCCGCCAGAACGCGGCGAAGCGCGTGCAGCCGTCGATGCGCGCGGCGTCCTCCAGCTCGCCCGGCAGCGAGGCGAAGTACGGCACCAGGATGAGGATGGCGTAGGGCAGGAGGAAGCCCACCTCGGCCAGCACCACGCCGCTCAGCGAGTTGAGCAGGCCGTAGCGGCGGAACAGCACGTACAGCGGCACCATCAGCACGATGAGCGGGAGCAGCCGGGCGACCAGCGACAGCGAGACGACGGCGCGCACCCAGCGGATGTCGAGGCGCGCGACGGTGTAGGCGGACAGCGCGGCCAGCGCCAGGGTCAGCAGCGCCACCGACGCAGCGACGACCATGCTGTTGAGGAACGCCGCCGGGAAGCGCTCGATCGACTTCGGCAGGTAGCTGACCTGCTCGAAGATCGGCCCGCGCGTGGCGCCGCCGGAGAGGACGAGCCGGAAGTTGGCAAGCGTCGTCTGCCGCGGCAGCAGCGCTCGCACGTCCGCCTGCAGCGACTTCTCCGACTGCACCGCGCCCAGCACGACCGGCAGCAGCGGCAGCACCAGGAACGCCAGCGCCGCGAGGTTCGCGAGCCAGAGCCCGACGCGTCCGAGCGGTGAGAGACGTCCCACGCCTCAGGCCTCCAGCCGGCGGCCCACGAGCCGCGCGTAGACGAGGGCTGCCGCGCCGAGGATGAGTGCCATCACCCACGCCGAGGCCGAGCCGAGCCCGATGTTGAACGGCGGCTGGAAGGCCGCGCGGTACGTGTACCACCCCGCCACCCATGTGGCGTTGCCCGGCCCGCCCTGGGTGATCGCGAAGATCTCGTCGAAGACCATGAACGCGAAGGTCGTTCGCAGGATGAGCGTGACCGCGATGACCGGGCGCAGCAGGGGCAGCGAGATGTGCCAGAAGCGCGCCCAGCCGGAGGCGCCGTCGACGGCCGCCGCCTCGTAGCAATCGCGCGGGATGCCGCGCAGCCCGGCGTGATAGAGCAGGATGTTGAACGGCGTGGTGCGCCAGACGTACGCGGTGACCACGGCGCCCATTGCCAAGGTTGGATCGCCCAGCCAGTTGACCGGCTCGCGGATGGCGCCCACCGCCAGCAGCGCGCGGTTGAGATAGCCGTACTGCGCGTTGAAGACGAACGACCACAAGAGGCCGTTGACGACCGGCGGCACGCCCCACGGCACCAGCAGCAGCACGCGGGTGAGGCGCGAGAGCGCCACGCGCTCGTCGTCGATCACCAGCGCGATCGCCAGCCCGATGACCACCTCCAGCGCGACGGCCACCGCCACGAAGACGACGGTGTGGCGCAGCGAGAGCCAGAAGACGTCGTCGCCGAACAGGCGCGCGTAGTTGGCGAGGCCGGCGAACGGCAGCTCGCCCGACCGCAGCTGGCGGAGGCTGACCTCGTGCAGCGAGAGCCAGCCGGCATAGAGGACCGGCCAGGCGAGCACGAGCACGAGCACGACGCCCGCCGGCAGGTTCAGCAGCACGGCCAGCGCCCCGGCTGAGGGCTCGCGGCTACGCGCGGTCGGACGGGGCTCGAGCGTCGCCACCGCGCGGAGTGTATCCGGAAACTCGTGCTACTTTTGAGCCCTCGATCCCCCGAGCCTAGATCCCCAGGGGAGGACGGCTATGAAGAAGAAGGCCA
>Ga0310811_10013236_pt1 | contig 10742 bp, 10 predicted proteins | sample YCmetagenome_FD_207642 | JGI IMG/M metagenome (GOLD analysis project Ga0310811, IMG submission 207642) | Soil microbial communities from experimental microcosm in Duke University, North Carolina, United States - YC | ecosystem: Engineered > Artificial ecosystem > Soil microcosm > Unclassified ...
CGAGCGGATCCACGACATCACCGAGCTGGTCCGTGGACACTTGCAGGAGTTCCTGAGCATCTACGGGATCATGCTCAACGACGTGAAGATCCTCATCCGGCCCAAGGACGAGCGGATGCGCGAGCTGATCTCGCTGCGTGCCTTCGGGCTGTCTGAGCTGGACGCGGTCCGCTACTACGTCGCGATGAAGATGGCCGAGCGCGGCCTGGTGTCCGCGCCCAACATGGCCGTCGGCCAGCCCTTCAACATCGGGCTCACCGGCGGCGGGCTGCCGACGGACATCCCCAGCCTGTACGGCCACCACGGCACGGGCAACAACAGCCAGGCCCGCGCAAGCCAGTGACCCGATGACCGACTCCGTTGCCGACAAGCTGCGCGGCCTGCTCGCGTCCGACATCTACTCGGCCAAAGGCAGGCTGCGCGCTGACGACTTGCTTGTCAGGGAACGCGTGGCCCGCAGCCTGGCGGCTTCGACCGCCAGGCTGCGGGACCTGGCCAGCCAGTGGCGCGCTGACCGTGTGCCGCCGTCGACCAGGGAGAACCCGTTCCCGCCTGCTGAGGTGATGGCACCCCTCCGGCAGGCGGACCGGCTGAGCAAGGACATCGAGAGCGTGGCGACCGCGGTGCGCGGCCTGCCGCTGCTGCCCGAGGACAGGGTGTGGGACCGCGTGCGGCGCGGCGGCCTCGACGAGCTCATGCAGTTCGACTGGGCCCTGGTCGGCGAGGCCGACGAACTCACTGCCGTGCTGTCCGCCGTCCCCGACCTGGCCGCGATTGACCAGGCCGGGGTCCAGCAACGGCTGCGCCGCCTGACGGAGGTCATCGCCGACCGCCGCCGCTACGCCGAGGTCATCGCCTAGCCAGATCCCCTAGGCCGTCAGCCACTCCACGGCACCGGCGAGGTGGCGCAGGAACGCCGGCTCGGCGTATGTCCGGGCAGCATGTCCGAGGGCGGTGTAGAAACAGCGGCCGCCGCCGTACTCGTGGCACCACGCGACCGGGTGGTCCGCTCCCATTGCTCCGCCGTCGTAGGTCGCCTCGTCGACCGTGAGCAGCACTCGAACGTGTGGCCGGGGATTGGCGCGGAAGTCGTACCACTCGTCGTGCCAGATCCAGGTCGGTGGCAGGTGACTCGTCGCAGGATGACCGCGGTCTTCGACCGTCATCGTGGCCGTCTGCTCCGGCGGGTGCTTGTCGAACCGCGCCCCGGCGAGTCCGCCGAAGTAGGGCCAGCCGTATTCGGTGGTCGAGGCGCCGTGGATGCCGAACCACGCGCCACCCGCCGCCAGGTAACCCCGCAGCGCGTCCCGGCCCGCGTCGTCCAGCACATCGCCGCTGGTGGACAAGAAGGCAAGGACGGCATACCGGGACAGGCTGTCCGGAGCGAATACGGCCGGATCCTCGGTCGCGTCGACGGCATAGCCGGCCTGGTCGCCGAGCTGACGAAGCGCGTCAATCCCAGCCGGGATCGAATCGTGCCGATAGCCAGTGGTGCGCGAGTAAACCAAGAGCCGTGTCATCGCGGCCATGATTACCTACCTCACGCGCTCTTGGCCAGCGCGCCCTCGAACTCGCCGCGAGCATTGACGTTAGACCATGTGGCGGATTGGCTATGCCTCATGGCAGAGCGCGGAACGGCTCCCCTCTCGCACGGCACGCCCCGGCGGCCAGAGACGATGCTTGTGATGGGCGAGAACTGGCTGCGCACCCAGTTTGGCCAGGCGGAACTCGCCCGGCTCACCGCAGCGGCGACGCTGGGTGACCCGATGGCCGCGACCGAGCTGAGCTCGCCCGCGGCGCGCGCCCGGCTGGCCGTGGTCGAGGTCCTCATCACTTCGTGGGGGTGCCCGCCGCTCGACCGCGAAGTCCTCGTGCACGCGCCCCGGCTGCGGGCCGTCCTGCACGCGGCGGGATCCGTCCGCGCCTACGTCGGCCAGGAGGTTTTCGATCGCGGGATCCGGGTGACCACGGCAGCGAACGCCAACGCCGAGCCAGTGGCCAGGTACACCCTCGCGGCGATCTTGCAGGTGGCGAAGAAGGTGCCGTTCCTCGCGGCCGACGCGCGGGAGTACCGGGACGACTGGAGTTACCGGCGGGCACACGGCGAGCTCAGCGGCACCTCGCTCACCGTGGTCCTTGTCGGATTCTCCCGGGTGGGGCGCCGTGTCGCGCGGCTGCTGCAGCAGGTCGGTGTCACTGGGGTGCTTATCGTGGATCCGTTCGCGGACCCCGCTGCCGTCGCCGCTAGCGGTGCCGAACTGGTCAGCCTGCAGCAAGCGCTGCCGCGCGCCGACGTGCTCAGCCTGCACGCGCCCGACCTGCCCGCGACAAGGCACATGATCGGCGACGCCGAACTGGCCGCCCTGCCGCCCGGCGCCACGCTCATCAACACAGCCCGTGGCAGGCTGGTCGACCATGCGGCCCTGGAGAAGGCGTGCCGGGCAGGGCTGTACGCCATCCTCGACGTAACGGACCCGGAGCCGCTGCCACCGACGTCGGTGCTGTACGAGCTGCCCAACGTCATGATCACCCCGCACGTGGCGGGGGCGCTCGGCGTGGAGACCAGGCTGCTGGCCGCGAGCGCGCTCACCGAGCTTGAGCGGTATGCGGCCGGCCTGCCGCCGCTAGACGCGGTGACGGCGGAATCCCTGCGGCTGCAGGCCTGACGGAAGGCGTGATCGTCGTGCTGCGATTTAGCGAGTTTCCTGCGGACCCGCGCCTGTCGCCCTATACCGGGTGGACGCGGGCCCACTGGGAGACGACGGCGGACCAGTTGCTGCTCGCCGTGCGGCCGTATGCGGGCCCAGGCAATGCGCTGATCAGCATGCCCGGGCCGGCCAGCCGCGCCGGGACGTGGAGCGACGGCCTTGAGGGGTTCGCCCGCACCTTCTTGCTCGCTGCCTTCCGGCTGGCAGGCGCAGGCGGCCACGACCCGCACGGCCTGGCCGACTGGTACGCGGCTGGCCTCGCCACGGGCACCGACCCAGCCTCTCCCCAGCGCTGGCCCCGGCTTGACGAGATCGACCAGGCGAAGGTCGAGGCGGCGTCGATCGTGATCGCGCTGCACGAGACCCGCCCGTGGCTGTGGGACCAGCTCGACGACACGGTGCGGGCCCGGGTGCTCGACTGGCTCGCCCCGTTCGTCCGCGCCTGGGTCCCAGACAACAACTGGGTCTGGTTCCGTGCTGTCGCGGCGGCGTTTTCCCGGTCGGCGGACGGCGCATGGGACCAGGCGGACATCGATTACGCGATCAATCGCACCGAGGACTGGTACGCGGGCGGCGGCTGGTACAGCGACGGCGGCCCGCGGACCTTCGACCACTACAGCGGCTGGGCGATGCAGCTGTACCCGTTGTGGTACTGCCGCATCGCAGGCGACTTGGCCGAGCCAAGCCTCGCCGACCGCTACCGCGAACGGCTGCGCCGGTACCTGTCAGACGCGGCGCACCTGGTCGCCGGGAACGGGGCACCGCTGTTCCAGGGCCGGTCGCTGACCTACCGATTCGCAGCGCTTGCGCCGTTCTGGGTTGGCGCGCTGTTCGACGCCACCCCGCTGGCACCTGGTCTCACCCGCCGGATCGGCAGTGGAATGCTGCGCTACTTCCTGGACGCGGGCTGTCTGCGCCCAGACGGCACGCTGTCCATCGGCTGGCACGGTGAGTTCCCGGCCATCAGGCAGCCGTACTCAGGACCAGCCTCCCCGTACTGGGCCTCGAAGGGCTTCGCCGGCCTGCTGCTCCCGCCAGACCACCCCGTCTGGCAGGACACCGAGGCCCCGCTCCCAGTCGAACGCGCAGACTTCACCCTGGCCGCCAGCGCGCCAGGCTGGATTATCTCTGGCACCTCCGCCGACGGCATCGTCCGCGTCGCCAACCACGGCACAGACCACGCCCACGGCCACACGTCAGGAACAGACGACCCGTTCTACTCCCGCTGGTCCTACGCCACCCACACGGCCCCGGCCCTCGGCGACATTGTGGACTCCACCATCGCGCTGCTCGACCCGGCAGGCCGGCCGTCCCACCGGCGGCCACTGGAGCCGATCAGCGCCGAGGGCAGGATGGCCATCTCCCGCCACCAGGCCCACTGGCCGTCACCCGACGGCAAGTCGTCAGCCCCCGGCCCCTGGCTCACCACAGCGAGCGTCGTGAACGGCAACTGGGAAGTCCGCCTGGCCCGCATAGCCCCCGATAGCACCGCGGGCGAGTACACCCTCCGGATCGGCGGCTGGTCAGTAGCAGCAGCAGAACCGCCCGCCTCGCGCGAGGAGGAGGACACCGCCGTGGTCGCTACTGCGGACGGCCTAACCAGCCAAGTCGCCGCCCTGCACGGCACCATGGCCCCCGGGGTCCACCGCCCGGCGGAAAGGCACGCGTTCGGCCACTACGCCGCGATCCCGTACGTGCACTCCGCCGCCCAGGTACGGCCAGGCGAGATCTACGCCGCAGCGGTAGCCCTATCGGCCACCCCCACTGGCCCAGGCACCCCGCCGAGCCTGACGATCAAGCCCGCCGGGCGCGGCACGGCAGCAGTAACAATCACGTGGGCGAACGGCGAGCAGGACGAGCTGAGCCTATGAGCGCTCCTCGTCCAACGGTGACATACCGCACCGCCCAGCCAGCGCGCCGCTTAGGCCGCGCTCAGGTGACCTGCCCCTGTCCGGGATGTCCATGGCGGTAAGCTGACCTCGCCATGGCTGAGATCACTGTCGTTCACCTGCTAAGGCACGGTGAAGTGCATAACCCGAACCACGTGCTGTACGGCCGCCTCCCCGGCTATCACCTGTCGGCCAACGGCCGCATGATGGCCGCCGCCGCAGCTGACTACTTCGACGGCCGGCCTATCGCGGCCGTCTTCGCGTCACCCCTTGAACGGGCGCAGGAGACAGCCCAGCCAGTGGCTGACCGGCTGGGCCTAAAGATCACCACCGACGACCGGCTCATCGAGTCCGCGAACGTGCTTGAGGGCAAGTCGGTCAGCCTGGCCAGCCTCGCGGTTAACCCACTGAACTGGAGGTACCTGTGGAACCCGTTCACGCCGTCCTGGGGCGAGCCGTACCAGCAGGTCGTTGACCGGGTCAGGCAGGTCGTTGACCGGGCACGGGACACGGCGCGCGGCCAAGAGGCGGTGTGCGTCAGCCACCAGTTGCCGATCTGGGTCAGCCGCCTCGCCGCCGAGCACAAGCGGCTGTGGCACAACCCGAACACGCGCCAGTGCGCGCTCGGTTCCGTCACCAGCTTTAGCTTCGACGGAGACGAGCTCACCGGGGTTTCCTACGCCGTCCCGCCCCGGCGACAGGTCACTGACCCTGATAGGGCACAATAGACCGGGTACTACCCCCTGTAGGAGACCGTGAGGAACCGGCTGGTGTTCAAAGCGAAGCGCCGGACGGTCGTCACTGTGACGGCCGTAGCTGCCGCGCTGCTCGGCGGCGCGCTCGCGGCGACGCTGTTGACTTCGGGGAAGACCAACGCCAGCGACACTCCTGGCAACACCGTTGAGTACCAGGCTGGCCAGCGGCCGCTCGTGCCCAACCTCACCGGAAAGTCGCTGACCGGCGCCTCGATGAACCTGTCGAGCTACCGGGGCAAGGTCGTCGTGCTGAACTTCTGGGGCTCATGGTGCTCGCCTTGCCGGGACGAGGCAGCGTTGTTCGCCGGGGCTAGTCAGCAGTACGCCTCGAAGGGGGTCACGTTCCTCGGCGACGACGTGGGTGACACCCCGGCGAACGCGCTGGCATTCACCAGCAGCCAGGGCATCACCTACCCGAGTTTCAACGACCCTGGTTACGCGGTAGTCACGCAAATCTCCCAGGTCGTGCCGGTGCACGACACCCCGACCACCGTGGTCATCGACAAGACCGGGCACGTCGTCGGCACGATCATCGGTGCGGCCAAGTACAGCGAGCTGACCGCGCTTCTGCGAGACGCGGGGGTGACACAATGACGGACGTTCACGCTCCACAGTCCCAGCCAGAGTCCGCGGCAGCCGAGGACGAAGCCGCGCGCTCGTTCTCTCTCGACCAGACGGGAACGGCGGAAGGCGGTAGCGGCAGGACCACCCCGCCGCCGGCCGCTAACGCCGGCTGGCTGCGCTGGGGCTGGCGGCAGCTCACCTCCATGCGGACCGCGCTTGTCCTGCTGTTCTTGCTCGCGCTTGGCTCCATCCCTGGTTCGGTGCTCCCGCAGCAGGGCAGCGACGCGGGCGCGGTGCAGCAGTACTACGCCTCGCATCCCAGCCTCGCGCCCTTGCTGAACCACCTTGGGCTCTTCAACGTGTTCGCCGCGCCGTGGTTCGCGGCGATCTACCTGCTGCTGTTCGCGTCGCTTGTCGGCTGCGTCGTGCCGCGGACCTTCCGGCTGGTCGGGGCGGCCCGGACGCCGCCGCCCCGAGCGCCGAGGAACCTGGCGCGGCTGCCGCACTCGTCGACTTACAACTCCGCGCTCGCGCCCGATGCGGCGGTCGCGGGAGCGGCCGCGATACTCGGCGGGCAGCGGTTCCGGCTGCGGCGGTCGGCGAGCGACGCTAAGGACCACTGGGTGTCCGCGGAGAAGGGGTACCTGCGCGAGGTCGGTAACCTGCTGTTCCACCTGTCGCTGCTCGGCGTGCTGCTCTCGATCGCGGCTGGCGGCCTCTTCGGCTACAAGGCCGACAAGCTGCTGGTCGAGGGGCAGTCGTTCTCTGACACGGTCTCCGCGCTCGACGAGTTCCACCCGGGGCGGCTCGTCTCGGGCGACGACCTCGCGCCGTTCTCGGTGACGCTGAACAGCTTCACCGCGAACTACATCGACTCGGGAGAGTCGCGCGGGCAGCCGTCCAACTTCGACGCGGGCGTCTGGTACACGTCATCGCCTGGCGCGAAGCCGGGGACCTACCACATCCGGATCAACGACCCGCTCTCCGTCGACTCGCTGAAGGTCTACCTGATCGGGCACGGCTACGCGCCGGAGTTCAAGGTCACCGGGGCCGACGGCAAGGTGGCGTATGAAGAGGCGACCCCGTTCATCCCGGCCAACACCGGGAACTTTGAGTCGGACGGTGTCGTCAAGGCACCGGACGCCTCACTCGGCTTCATGGGCGTCTTCGAGCCGACCGTGTTCTCGGCCAACGGCACGCTGACGTCGATCTTCCCGGCCGCCGACGCCCCAGCGGTGTCGCTGATCGGCTACTACGGCAACCTCGGGATGAACAACGGGGTACCGCAGTCGGTCTACCAGCTCGACACCTCCGGGATGACCAAGCTCTCCGGATCGCCGCACCTGCTGACCCCGGGCCAGACGTGGAAGCTGCCCAACGGCAAGGGCTCGATCACGTTCGTCGGCGTCAAGCAGTGGGTGTCGCTGGCGATCACCTACGACCCTGGCCAGGTGCCAGCGCTCGTCTGCGGCATCTTGGCGCTCGCCGGACTGCTGCTGTCGTTCTTCGTGCGGCGGCGCCGGGTGTTCGTCCGGGCCGTGCCCGCCGCTTCGGGTACCGGGTCTGTCGTTACCGTCGGCGGGCTCACCAGGTCCGACGCGAGCGGCGGGTTCGAGGAAGAATTCGCGGAACTGGCCGCCGAGATCGCCTCGGCCGAGCCGGGCAATAAGTCTGAAAACTCAGGAGCGTGAGGCTCATGCCCGTCAACCTTGGCTACGCGCACGCTAGCAATGACTTCCTCATTGCGGCCCTGCTGATCTACTCGCTTGCGGTGATCGCCTTCGCGGGCGACTACGCCTTCGGGCGGCCCAAGCGGGCGGCCGCGCAGGCGAAAACCGCAGCGGTTAGCGCGAAGGCACTGGTGACCGTCGGGGCCGCCGATGGCGCTGGCACCTCAGACAGCACGGGCACGTCCGACACCTCCGATGGCGCGGGCACGTCCGGCAGTGCGGCCGCCGCCGGTGACGTGCCCGCCGAGGCACTTCGCCCGCAGCAGCCCGTTGGTGCCTTCAAGGCCATGTGGGAGGCCGGGCCGTGGGTCCGGTGGGCGGTGGCCCTTAGCGCGCTTGGCGCGCTCGCGCACCTCGTGGCGGTGATCACCAGGGGGCTCGCGGTGGACCGCGCCCCGTGGGGCAACATGTACGAGTTCATCACGGCGCTGACCTGCGTGGCCGCGATCTTCTTCGGCTACATCGTGATCCGGTACCGGGCCTGGGCGCTCGGTGTGTTCGTGATGGGCGCGGTCGTGCTCGCCCTCGGCCTCGCCGAGACGATCATCTACACGCCGGCCGGGCCGCTGGTGCCTGCCCTGCAGTCCTACTGGCTGTCCATTCACGTCACCGCGATGACCCTCGCCACTGGCATCTTCTTCGTCGCGGCGGTGCTCGGCATCATGTACCTGGTCGCGGAGCGGTACCGGAAGCGGATCGCCGCCGGCAAGACGAAGCCAGGCAACGGGCTGATCGACCGGATCCCCTCAGCGGCGCAGCTCGACAAGCTGACCTACCGCACGGTGGTCTTCGGGTTCCCCGTGTGGACCTTCGGCGTCATCGCCGGCGCCATCTGGGCGGACCAGGCTTGGGGCCGCTACTGGGGCTGGGACCCGGTTGAGACGTGGGCGTTCATCACCTGGGTGATCTACGCGGCCTACCTGCACGCCCGGGCGACGGCCGGGTGGCGCGGTGCCCGCGCGCACTACATCCAGCTGCTCGGCTTCGCCAGCCTGATCACGAACATGCTCGTCGTCCAGGTGTTCATCACCGGCATGCACTCCTACGCGGGCGTGAACTAGCCGAACCAGTGCCGCATCAGGCAACCTTGGCCCCGAGTGCTGAGCAAACCTGGTGACATCGGCGGAACCTGCGGTTCACGAGGTTGCAGCTAGCACGGACGGTGCATGAGAGGGCACTTATGGTCAGGCAGAGCCTGCGCTCAGCCGCGCGTTCTGAGCTTTGAGGACCTGCGATGAGGCTGCGTCGTTTGTCTCCGCAGGAATGAATATGTGGATAATTATCGACGTGTTCCCGGCGTCACCGAGCACTCGGGTGAAGGTATTGCCGTCCTTGTCCAGTGTCGGGTCTCCAAAGCCCATGGAATCGGCTACCCCGGCCACCGTGAACTTAGCCGTGCCCGCCGGAACCGCGGAAGCGTCGCCCTGTTCAGTAGAGAGCGTGTAGCTGCGGGCTTCCGCATGGCTGCCGAACTGGATCAGCCATACCGATACGGTGGTTCCGCCTGGCGTCAGCCAGGTCCTATGGACGGCTGTCTGGAAACACCGGGCGACGAGGCGTGCCCGTTCGGCTGAGTTGTCAGGATAGAGCTCCTGCATGTAGTCGCTGAGCGACAGGACGCCTTGCTTCAGCGTCGTGACTTGCTTGTCGGCTTTGGGTACCGGCAGCAGTCGCGCCAGCAAGGCGGTTCCGGCGGGAGATGCCGCCGACAGCGCCGTTGACGCCGTGCCCGCCGGGCATGAGCCGGACGCAACTGCGTTAAGGTTCTGCACCGCCGCGCCGATCCGGCTGTGCTGGAGGCCGAGTTCATAGCCGGCAGAGCCGGAGATGAGCGCAGCCGCCAAGGCCACGATAGCCCCCGTCACTACCGCCCGGCGGGCCCGCCTCTGCGGCGGTTGCGGCCACCCGCCCTGGTTGGGCCACGGCGGCTCCGGCGGCCAGCCCGCGGCACCTGGCGCCGGCCGAGCGGGGTCTTCGAACGGTTGCCAAGGAGTACGGGGATCGCCATACGGTGGCGGCACCTGCTCATCCGGCATTCAGCGACTCCCCTGTGCCAGTGTGTGACTCTCGAAAGTCGCATATGCCCAGGAAGCGACCGTGAAAGCACTATATCTGTGGCTCCCCCGCCTCGGTGAGCAAAGCGGGTTCCCGCATAACTCGGCTGATAACGGATCGGTCGAGCCAGCGCTTCACGCAGCGGCGAGACACCCGCGCTCTACTGCCAGGTCGCGGTGTCGGGGTCGATGCTGTGGGCGCGTGCGCTGGCGTCGATGATTCGACGGAACCACGTGGCAAGGCCGGCGCGGATGCCGTCGTAGTGGGCAGCAAATGCCGGATCGGCCTCAAGCATGCGGCCGAGACAGACCTGCATCTGCCTGGTGAGGGGAAAGTACGAGGCAAAAACTTCGCGGTGCCACTCGACGAGTTGATTCGCTTCTGGGCTACCAGGTGTGACGCCGGCGTCCATCGCATCCCCGAGGGCGCGGTCGAGGTCGGCGACGGCGTCGGCGATGGCCTGCCATTCCTCCGGACCGCGAGAGGCTGAGCGTTCGGCGTACTGCAGCCATTGCGTTGTGTGTCCGTAGCGCTGACGGGCTTGGGCGGGCCAGTCCGAGTTCCACTGGGGGCCGAAGATCGCGGCCTGCTGCTCGACGGTCAGCAGCAGGCCGCGCTCGTGGGCGTCGATCATCCGATCCAGTCCGGCGTTGAGCTGCTGGAGGCGGTCGATCCGGGCTGCAACCTCGGCGCGCTGCGCGCGCAATGCGCCGGGCACGTCTGCGGTCGAGTCGTCCAAGACGGCCCGAATCCTGTCCAGGCCGAGACCGATCTCGCGGTAGACGACGATGCGGTGCAGGCGCTCCAGATCGCCAGCGGTGTAGAGCCGGTATCCGGCGGCCGTGTGCAGCGACGGTCGCGCCAGGCCGATCTCGTCCCAGTGGTGCAGCGCGCGGACTGTCACGCCCAGACACTTCGAAACCTGACCGACGGTCAGGCCATCGGCGCCAGTGGCATCAGGCATACTCCTCATTGTCGCCGCGGCCGACGCCCGGTGAGGTGATCCCGATGGCTTCCAGGTTCCGCGCCTCCTGACTGGCC
>Ga0310811_10013237_pt1 | contig 10742 bp, 11 predicted proteins | sample YCmetagenome_FD_207642 | JGI IMG/M metagenome (GOLD analysis project Ga0310811, IMG submission 207642) | Soil microbial communities from experimental microcosm in Duke University, North Carolina, United States - YC | ecosystem: Engineered > Artificial ecosystem > Soil microcosm > Unclassified ...
CGGGGAGCGTCTGGCACCCGATGAGAGCGAGCGGGTGATGGGCCTCGCCCGCATGATGGGCCAGATGGAAGCGATGCTGGGTGGCGGGGCGCAAGGCTTCGATACCCATGCCTGGCTCGGTCGCTGGCTGATGGAACCGCTTCCCGCCCTCGGTCATCGTCGCCCGGCCGAACTCCTCGATACCATGGAAGGCCAGGCACTCGTCTCTCAGGCCCTGGCCCGCATCGAAAGCGGCGCCTACGCGTGAGTTGCAGCCTTTGGCGCATCGCCGCCGATACGCCGGCCTATGAGGCGGACGATCTTTCCGGCCGTGGTGCCGAGCGTTCTGGCGGCCGCTGGAACGAGGTGGCGCTTGCGGCCGTCTATGCCTCCGAAACCCGCGCCCTCGCCTGCCTCGAAACCATCGTGCATCTCAACGCCGGGGGCCTGCCCTTCAACCGCTACCTCGTGGAAATCCGCGTACCCGCGGATCTCTGGCAGCAGGCGCAGCGCGAGACCCCGGCGAGCCTGCCGGTCGGCTGGGATGCGCAACCCGCCGGGCGCGCCAGCCTCCGGATCGGCTCCGACTGGCTGCGTGCCAGAGACAGCGCGCTGCTGATCCTGCCCTCGGCACTTGTCGCTGAAGAATGCAACGTGCTGATGAATCCGCGGCACCCCGATGCCATCGCCATGACGGCGCAGAAGCGGCGGCGATGGCTGTACGATCCGCGGGTCACCCCGCCGTATAGGTGATGCTTTTTCCTGCTTCCGCCGCGCGCCACAAATACCAGGCGGCAGTGCTGCGATAGGGCGCCCAGATTTCTCCGGCGAGCGCCAGCGCCCTGGGTTTTGGCTGCGCATCCAGCCCGTGCAGAAGGCGGTACCCCTCGCGCACGCCAAAATCGTCAACCGGCAGGATATCAGGCCGGCCGAGGCTGAACATCAACAGCATTTCCACCGTCCACCGCCCGATCCCGCGGACTGCCGTCAGTCGCTCGATCAGTACCGCATCGCTCATCCGCGCAGCGGCCCGGCGGGTGGGGACGATGCCCTCCACCGTCTTGACACAGAGATCCTGGATCGCCGCAATCTTCGAGCCGGACCAGCCGCAGGCACGCAGCGTCGCGACATCCGTCGCCAGCACCTGCTCAGGCGCCGGAAACGCGTCGCCCGGATAGAGTGCCTCGAAGCGGCCGAGGATCGCCGCCGCCGCCCGGGCATGCAGTTGTTGATGGGCGATCGCGCGGAGGAGCGATTCGAAGGGCTCGCGCCCCTTCGTGACCGTGAGCCTGCAGCGCCCGACATGGCGGATCAGCCCGGCCATGGCGGGATCGGCCGCCGACAGATGGCGGGTCGCGGCACTCATCCCGGTCAGAGCAACGATCCCTGAGGCGGTTCCCGGCGCGGACGGCGCGGCTTTTCCACGGGTTTCGGCATGGCGCCCGCACCGGCGGTGGCGGCGATGGTGCCGTCCGCGAAGCGCAGCGCCAGCGCATCCCCTACCGAGACCCCGGCCGCGCGGGTGACGGGATGGCCGGACGTATCCGAGACGAGCGCGAACCCGCGCTCCAGCACCGCTTCATAGGAGACCGATGCCAGACGGGCGGAGAGACCTTCGAGCCGGGCCCGCGCCTCGCGCTGCCCGGCCTGGACAGGCGCGGGTGAGAGGCGTGCGGAAATCCGCACCTCCTGTTGACGAGCGACGGCGATACGGTGGCGCAGGCCGCTGGGCAGGCCCTGGGCCAGAAGCGCCAACCCATTGCGGCGGAGCGAGACCAGTTGCGGCAGGCCGAGAGCGAGGCGCCGGCCTTCCTCGGCGATACGAGTCTTCAGCCCGTCCAGCCATGCACGCGGTGCCGGCAACCGTTCGGAGGCGTGGCGCCATTCGGCGCGACGCATGGCGAGCAGGGTCTGCGGCGCATTGCGCAGACGTTCCGCCCGGTCATCCAGCCGGATGCGAGCCTGGCCGAGCAACGCGCCGATATCAGGCAGCCCTCGCCAGGCGCCCGTCACCCGCAGCCGGCCCTCGCCCATCAGACGCGAAATCGCGGCCGCAAGCCGCCCGGATTTCTGGGTGACGTCGGCCAGCAGCTCGAGCCTGGCGGGTACCGCCATTTCGGCCGCCGCCGTCGGCGTCGGCGCACGCCGGTCAGAGACGAAGTCGATCAGCGTCGTGTCCGTCTCATGTCCCACGGCGGAGATGAGCGGGATGGAGCAGGCGGCCGCCGCGCGCAGCACGACCTCCTCGTTGAAGGCCATGAGATCTTCCAGGCTGCCGCCGCCGCGCGCCACGAGCAGTACATCGGGACGTGGAATCCGCCCGCCGGCCGGCAGGTCCGAAAACCCACGAATCGCGGCGGCGATTCGTGCCGCTGCTCCCTCCCCCTGCACCGGCACCGGCCAGAGCAGGATATCGCGCGGAAAACGGCGCGCGACGGTTGTGCGGATATCGTGCAGAACGGCGCCCTGTTCCGAGGTGATGACGCCGATCAGGCGCGGCAGCAAGGGAATCGGGCGCTTCCGCGCGGCCTCGAACAGCCCTTCCGCGGCGAGTTTCAGGCGGAGCATCTCGATCTTCGCGAGCAGCGCGCCGGCACCCGCATACTCCATCCTTTCGACGATGAGCTGATAGGTCGAGCGCTCGCCATAGGCGGTGACCTTGCCCGTGGCGATGACTTCGACCCCGTTCTCCGGCACCAGACCGAGGCGAGAGGCCGCAGATTTCCAGATAATGCCCGCAATCTTTCCCTGCTCATCCTTGAGCGAGAAATAGACGTGCCCAGAGGCATAGCGCTTGAGTTCGGTGATTTCCCCGCGCACACGGACGCGGCCGAAAGCACCTTCCAGGGTGCGCTTCACCGCAGACGAAATCTCGCCGACGGAATATTCGGGGATATTGGTAGTCTGGGTGATGTCGGTCGTGGCCATGGCCGCAGACTATGCTAGAGCCGCCCGCACTTGAAGTTCAGAGCCCCGGCTGCGGGTGAAGGAGTGGCGATGCGTGTTCTGGTGATTGGCAGCGGCGGACGGGAACATGCGCTTGTGCGGGCGATCGCCAAAAGTCCCCTGGTCACAAAACTCTTCTGCGCCCCCGGCAATCCCGGCATCGCGACCGTCGCCGAACTGGTCCCGATCCCGGTGACCGAGGTGGAGGCACTGGCGAGTTTCGCCGCGTCCAACGATATCGATCTTGTGGTACCGGGGCCGGAAGCGCCGCTTGTTGCCGGCATCGCCGATCTCTTGGCCGAACGCGGCATCCGCTGCTGCGGCCCGAGCAAGGCCGCCGCCCAGCTTGAAGGCAGCAAGCAGTTCACCAAGGAGGTGGCGGACGCTGCCGGTATTCCGACCGCGCGCTGGGAAGCCTTCACCGAAGCGCATCATGCTCTTGATTTTATCAGCCGCCGCGGCGCGCCGATCGTGGTGAAGGCCGATGGCCTGGCTGCCGGCAAGGGCGTCGTAGTCGCGCAGACGGAGGCCGAGGCGGAAGCGGCGGTGATCGCCTGCCTGCGCGAAGGCACCTTCGGCGTTGCCGGCGCCCGCGTGGTGATCGAGGAATTCATGGAGGGGCCGGAGGTTTCGGTCTTCGCCCTTTGCGACGGCACGGAGGCGGTCTTCCTCGGCGCGGCGCGCGACCATAAGCGGGTGGGCGATGGCGATACCGGCCCCAATACCGGCGGCATGGGCGCAATCGCCCCGCCGCCCGGCTTCACCCACGAGACCCGGACCCAGGTGATGGAGACCATCATCCGTCCGACGCTTGTGGAAATGGAGCGGCGCGGCACACCCTTCCGCGGCATCCTCTTCGCCGGTCTCATGCTGACTGAGGAAGGACCGAAGCTCATCGAATATAACGTCCGCTTCGGCGACCCAGAGGCCGAGACCCTGCTGCCGCTGCTGGAGAGCGACCTTCTGGCAGCCCTGCTCGCCGCCTGCGAGGGCGGCCTCGCCGCGGTGCCGCTGCGCTGGCGCGCCGAGGCTTCGGTTTCCGTTGTTCTGGCGGCACAAGGATACCCGGGTGCCTATCATCGGGGCACGCGGATTGCCGGGTTGGACAAGGCGGCGGCAGAAGAGGCAGTGACGCTGTTCCATGCCGGCACCCGTGCGGAGGGCGACGCGATCCTGGCCGACGGGGGGCGCGTACTCGTCGTCAACGGCACCGGCCCGTCGCTGACCATTGCCAGAAACCGTGCCTATGCCGCAGTTGATGCGCTAGAGTGGCCCGAAGGATTTTGCCGGCGCGATATCGGCGCTCACTTCCTCTGAGACTCCTTTGGGAAATTTTCTCCCGCCCTCGGCGATCGATTTCTGGTGGCAAAGCTCTTGCATTGAGTCGCCTGGCCATGAAAACTGATCACATTCCTTAAAGGGGGACTTTTCTTGATGCCTTCCGAAGTGCTGATCGAAAACCGCCAACCGATCGCCCAAGGCGCCACCCCTCTGCCCTCCGCCCGGCATCTCATCGAAGTTGCCGGTGTCGAAAAGATCTTCGGCGATCCGGAAACCGGGCACCGCGCCCTTGAGGCGATCAATATCAATATCGAGGAGAAGGAGTTCTTCACCCTCCTCGGCCCCTCCGGCTGCGGCAAGACCACGCTTCTGCGCATGATCGCGGGCTTCGAACACCCGACCGTGGGTGAGATCCGCCTGCACGGCCGTGATGTGGCGCCGCTGCCGCCGCGGGAGCGCCCGGTCAACATGGTCTTCCAGAACTACGCGCTTTTCCCGCATCTGACCGTTTCGCAGAACGTCGCCTTCGGGCTCGAAATGCTGGGCTGGAAGAAGGCGGAGATCACCGCGCGCGTGCACGAGACCCTGTCGCTCGTGAAGCTCGCGCATTTCTCGAACCGCAAGCCGGCACAGCTTTCCGGCGGCCAGCAGCAGCGCGTCGCCCTTGCCCGTGCGCTCGCCCCGCGCCCCCAGGTGCTGCTTCTAGACGAGCCGCTGTCCGCGCTCGACCTCAAGCTTCGCAAGGAGATGCAGTTCGAACTCAAGCGCCTGCAGCGAGAGACCGGGATCACCTTCGTCCTCGTGACCCACGACCAGGAAGAGGCGCTCGCCATGTCCGACCGCATCGCGGTGATGAACACCGGCCGGGTGCAGCAGGTCGGCACGCCCGAGGAAATCTACGACGACCCGACCAACCGCTTCGTCGCGGACTTCATCGGTGAGGCGAACCTCATCCCCGGCGAAAATCTTGGCCGCTCCTCCAGCATCGTCGTCGCCGTCCGCCCCGAGCGTGTCGCCGTCTGCGCCGCCGGCGAGGCGGCATTGACGCGCGGCATTGTTGATAATGCAACATTCTTGGGCTCGGACACGCTCATGGAGATCGCGATTCCAGGCGGCAGCCGCGTGCGCGCCCGTATGCGCGGAGCCGCGAAGATCCCGAGCGGCACGGAGGTGGGCCTCACCTGGCCGAGAGAGGCAGAACGGGAGCTGGTGGACTGACCGGCCATGTCGAAGATTCGCTCCTTCCACTGGCTGCTCGCACCCGCGGTTCTTTTCATCCTCGTCTTCGGGGCCATCCCGCTTCTTATTTCCCTCGTCTATTCCTTCATGACCGCCAACCCCTACGGCGGCGTGCAGTCTCCCTTCACCTTCGCCGCCTACGTCCAGATGCTGTTCGACCAGGATTTCGACGGCAGTCTGGTCTTCATGCCGGACTACTTCTGGATCGCCTTCCGCTCGATCTATCTGGCGGTCGCGACCACGGTGCTGAGCCTCGCCATCGGCTTTCCCGTCGCCTGGTACATCGTCTGCCAGTCGCCGACGAGGCGGAAGATCCTGCTCACGCTCGTTTCTCTTCCTTTCTGGATCAATACGCTGATCCGCACCTATTGCTGGATCCTGATTCTGCGTGACGAGGGACTGGTCAACAAGTTCCTCGGCTGGCTGGGTGCCATCTCGCATCCCCTGCCGCTGCTCTACAACCAGGGGTCGGTTCTTCTCGGCCTCGTCTATACCTTTCTGCCCTTCATGGTGCTGCCGATCTACGCGACGCTGGAGCGGCTCGATCCGCGCCTTATCGAAGCGGCGTACGACCTTTATGCGAACCGCGTGCAGCTCTTTCGCCGCGTCATCTGGCCGCTCACCAAGCCCGGCATCGCGGCCGGCACCGTCCTCGTCTTCGCCCCGGCCCTCGGCTCCTTCCTGCAGCCCGACCTGCTCGGCGGCGGCAAGCAGCTTCTCATCGGCAGTCTGATCGAAATGCAGTTCACGTCATCCCGCAACTGGCCCTTCGGCGCGGCCCTGTCGATGCTCGTGACCTTCGCCGTGGTCGCCTCCCTCATCTGGCAGAGCAAACGCAACAAAGCCCGGGCGGGAGCGCAGGCATGAGTGCGACCGCAAGCGTGAAGACCACGAACATGAAGACTGCGGCACGCCGCAAAATCCGTCCCTTCGATTGGCGGCACAATCCGGGTTTCGGCAGCTTCACCGCCTTCGTGATGCTGTTCCTCTATTTTCCGCTCGCGATCCTCGTCATCTATTCCTTCAATGCCAATCGCTTCGTGACTGTCTGGACCGGTTTCAGCCTGCACTGGTTCACGCGCGTCGCCCATAATGGCGACATTCGCCACGCGGCTTGGGTCAGCGTCATCGTGGGTGTGCTGGCGACGATCTGCTCCACGGTCATCGCCATGGCCGCCGCCCTCGGCTTCGAGCGTGGCGGACGCTTCAAGGGCGAATCGGCCGCCATGAGCCTGGTCATGATGCCGCTCGTGGTGCCCGAAATCGTGACCGCGATCACGACCCTCATCTTCTTCTCGTCGATCGGCTTCCATTACGGCGTGCTCAACCTCGTGCTCGCGCACACGGTTTTCTGCATTCCCTTCGCCATGCTGCCGATCCAGGCGCGGTTGAACACCATCGGCAACGTCTATGAAGACGCCGGGCGCGACCTCTACGCGAACGAATGGCTGATTTTCCGCCGCATCACCCTGCCGCTCATGGTGCCCGGCATCATGGCTGGCGCCATTCTCGCCTTCGTCACCTCGCTCGACGACTTCCTCATCAGCTTCATGGTGAGCAGCGCGGGCAGCACGACCCTTCCCGTCTATGTCTACGGCATGATGCGCCTGGGCGTGACGCCGGAGGTGAATGCGATTTCGGCCATCCTGCTGGTCATCTCCGCGGCGCTCGCTCTCGTCGCATTCGTGATCAGCCGTCCCAACGAGGCAGGCGCCGCCGCCCAGGCAACAAACCCGGCCCAGGCCCCTGCACCGGCCACGTCCTGAACTTCAAAAAACCGGAGGAGTTTCTTCATGAAAGCGAAACACGCCCTGATGGCGTTCGGCCTGGGGCTCGCGGCCCTTGGCGCGGCGCCGCTCGCCCAGCCCGCCCATGCGGCGGATGCCGGGGTGCTGCATATCTTCAACTGGACCGACTATACCGCGCCGGACCTCCTCAAGAAGTTCACCAAGGAAACCGGCATCAAGGTCACGCTCGATACCTATGATTCGAACGAGACCCTGCTCGCCAAGCTCAAGGCCGGCACCACCGGCTACGACCTCGTCGTCGTCTCCGACGACTTCGTGAAGATCTTCGAGCAGCAGAACCTGCTCGTGAAGGTCGACGCCGCGTCGATGCCGAACTTCCACAATCTGGAGCCGCGCTGGCAGAAGCGCGACTGGGATCCGACCGCCGAATACACGGTTCCCTGGCAGTGGGGCACGACCTCCTTCACCTATGACACCAAGGTCTATCCCGGACCGGTCGACAGCCTCGGCACGCTCTTCAAGCCGCCGGCGGTCTTCAAGGGTCAGGTTGGCATGTTCGGCTCGCCCAGCGAGGTCATTAACCTGGCTCTCCTTTATCTCGGCCATCCGCCCTGCGACACCGACCCGTCCGACCTGAAGGCGACGCTGGCGCTGCTCGAGGCGCAGAAGCCCTTCGTGAAGCTCTACAACTCGGACGGCATCATCGACCGCCTGACTTCGGGTGAAGTAACGATGAGCGAGCAGTGGTCGGGTGACGCGATGCGCGCGCGCGTGGCCAAGCCCACACTGAAGTATGTCTTCGCCAAGGAAGGCGGCATCGGCTGGATGGACAATCTCGCCATCCCCAAGGGCGCGCCGGACGTCGAGAACGCGAAGAAGTTCATCAACTTCATGATGGACCCCGAGAACGCCGCGATCGAAAGCAACTTCGCGGGCTACCAGAACGCCGTTTCAGGGTCGAACAAGTATCTGCAGCCGGCGATGGCCGCTTCGCCCGAGTTCAACCCGCCGTCGGACTACAAGATCGTCTTCTCGCCGGGCTGCGACGCCAAGGCGACCAAGGATTTCGACCGTATCTGGACCTTGATCCGGAAATAACCCAGAACTCCCCCGGGGCCATCTCCGGGGGAGTTTTTCATGGACGTCATCTTTTCGCCTGACCATGCGCTGCACGCGAGCCCGGGCGAACTCAATTCCGGCGAATTCGTTCCGGCATTCGAAAAGCCGGAGCGCGCCGACATCATCCTGCGCCGCGCGCAAGAGGTGGGCCTCGGCCCCGTTCGCGCTCCCCTCTCCTTCCCGCCTGATCACCTGACCCGTATCCACGATCCGCGCATGGTGGAACTGCTGCGAAACGGTGCCGCCGAATGGAAGGCAGCCGGCCGGAAAGGGGGCGCCTTTCCGTTCACGTTCTTCACCCGCGGCTTCCGCGCCGACCGCGTGCCCGAGACCCTGGAAGGCCGCCTCGCCTGGTTCTGCTTCGATGCCGGCACGCCGCTGACCGAGACCAGTTGGCAGGCGATCGAAAGCTCGGCCCATGTCGCACTCACCGGCGCGAAAGCGATTTCCGAAGGGGCGAGAAGCATGTTCGCCCTGTGCCGGCCACCCGGCCACCACGCCGGGGCTGACCATTACGGCGGCTATTGCTTCCTCAACAACGCCGCCATCGCCGCGCAGTATTTGCTGGACCAGGGTGCCAAGCGGGTCGCCATTCTCGATGTCGATTACCACCACGGCAACGGCACGCAGCAAATATTCTACCATCGAGACGACGTGCTGCTGGTCAATATCCACGCCACCCCGGACCAGGAATATCCCTACCTGCTGGGCTTCGCCGACGAGCCCGGCGCGGGGCCCGGCGAGGGCTACAACCTGAACCTGCCGCTGCCCTGGGGCACGGAATGGGCCGCGTGGTCGGCCGCCCTCGATGCCGGATGCCAGCGCATCGCCCAATACGCGCCGGATGTGCTGCTCGTCTCGCTCGGCGTCGATACCTACCGGAACGACCCGATCTCCCAGTTCAAGCTGGACCACGAGCACTTCACCCGCATGGGGGCGAGGATCGCGGCGCTTGGCCTGCCGACACTTTTCGTGATGGAGGGCGGCTATGCCGTCGCTGAAATCGGCGTCAACGCGGTCAATGTCCTGACCGGCTTCGATGGAGGCTGAGGCGACCTTGCCACGTGGCAAGGTTTGGGTGCAGCTTGCGCCTCCGCCCGCAAGCTGGGCCTCACCGGAAGGATAGAGCGATGATGAAACGCATGATCATGGCGGCAGCGGCGCTGACCTGGATGGGACAGGGCGCGGCCTTCGCCCATGCCTATCCGCAGAAGGAGTCCCCGCCCAAGGGCGCGACCGTGACGACGGCGCCGACCGGTCTCTGGATCGAGTTCGACGACGAGTTGGAGCCGCATTTCACGGGCGTCACCGTCACGAACGCGCACGGTGCGCGCGTGGATGAGGGCCATGCCAAGGTTTCCGCCACCGATCCGCATCATCTGAGCGTCGGTCTCAAGCCGCTGGCTCCTGGGACATATACGGTCCACTGGCACGCGACGGATACCGACACGCACAAGACCCACGGCAGCTACAGCTTCACTGTGGCGAAGTAAGGCAGCGCCAGGCTGATGCCGCCCTTCGATCTCTCGGATAGCGGCGGCATCGGCCTCGTTCTGCTGCGGGGACTATCGGACCTCTGCTGCCTCGGTTTGTTCGGAACGGCAGTGCTGCGGCTATGGGTGGCGCCCGCGGGCCTCGCTTTCATGCCGCAGGCGATGGCGGCGGAGGCCCGCCGCAGGTTGCGGCGCGTGACCTGGGCGGCCGGCGGCGCGGCGCTCCTGTCCCTCGCCCTCTGGCTCGTCTTCACCGCGCGTTCACTTGCCGATGCGACGAGCCTCCATGACACGATCGCCGCCACCGGCATCGTGCTCCACGACACCAGCTTCGGCCATGTCGTAACAGCGCAATGCCTGGCCTTGCTGGTCGCGATCGTCTGCGCCTCTTCTTGGGGCATAGCGGCACAGGCCGGGCTTGTCGGCGCCTCCGCCCTCGTTGTGATGCTCCAGGCCTGTCACGGCCACGCCTTTGCCATGGGCAATGACGGGCTGCTCGCCATCGCCTGCCTGCATCTGCTGGCCGGCGGTGCCTGGCTCGGCGGACTTCCCGCCTTCCTAGGCCTCATCTCCCGTGCGCCGCCCGATGCGGCGGCGGCCCTGTGCCACCGTTTCTCGCCCATGGGCCAGGTTGCGGTGCTGCTGCTCGCCGTAAGCGCCCTGATCCAGGGTCTCGTCATGATCGAGACGCCGGCCAATCTGATCGGCACCGCCTATGGCTGGACGGCGCTGATCAAGGCAACGCTCTTCACCCTGTTGCTCACCGCCGCCAGCTTCAATCGTTTCGTGGCCACACCTCGGCTGCAGTCAGCCGAGCAGGCCGGGCACGGCCGCCGCCTGTTGCTGCGTGGCATTGCGGCAGAACTGGTCCTGGGGTTCCTGGTCATCCTCGCCGCCGGGTTGCTCGCCAGCCTGCCGCCCGTCATGAGAATGTAGA
>Ga0310811_10013241_pt1 | contig 10740 bp, 11 predicted proteins | sample YCmetagenome_FD_207642 | JGI IMG/M metagenome (GOLD analysis project Ga0310811, IMG submission 207642) | Soil microbial communities from experimental microcosm in Duke University, North Carolina, United States - YC | ecosystem: Engineered > Artificial ecosystem > Soil microcosm > Unclassified ...
GGGCCACAACCGTGAATGAGTCTGCAGCGGTCGGTTGAGCAAACCCGAACGCCATCTGATCCGCGCACGGACCTGCCGTCGCAAGTACAGGCGCTGGCCTTAAGACTAGGTGTCCAGGCTGGCAGCAACGGTCGGATCGTCCAGCTCACTCAAAGCGGCGAAATGTGACTCAAACCTGGATCGAGACCATTGTCGTTCACGGCGCAGCAGACCATTGCCATCCCAGAAGTCGCCTTTCTGTGGCGTGCGCGGTTGCCGATAAGTGTCGGGCTTCCGATGAATGTCATTGACTACGTCGTCGGGCATGAGGCCGGACTTGAGAGCTGGCTCCTCGGTGTCCTGCCAGTTGTACATACGGCCGACGGCGATACCATGTTCCGCGGCGAAGCCATGCGCTATCTCGCCGAATTGATGTGGAATCCCGATGCGCTGCTGCTGAACCGGCAGCTTGACTGGAGTGTCCTCAATACACGCACACTGGCGGTTGCGACCGGCGAAGGTACACGCCGGTGTGAAATTCGTCTGATCCTCGACGGCGCCGGCGATGTGATCAGGATAGAGGCAGACGATCGGCCGCGCCAGATCGGCCGCTTGGTGACGAATTGTCCATGGTTCGGACGTGCCGGCGACTATCGAACAATTGACGGCCGACGCATCCCGCTCCAAGCGGAGGTCGGCTGGCTACTCGATGATGTGGAATTCATTTACTGGCGTGGCCGCATCGAGTCCTGGTCGCTGAAAGCAGGAGCAGTCCTATAGTTCTCATCTTGGTCGTGGGAAAATGCGCATTGACCCAGCCCGTTGGCCCATCCTCAACAGGCGGAAAGCTGCTCGAGTGCCGCCGGCTGGAGAAGTGTAAGCGCCACACCACGGATGGAGATGAGCTTCTCCTTGCGGAAGCGGCTCAAGGTACGGGTGATGGTCTCTCGGGTTGTTGCCGTCATTGAGGCGAGCTCTTCGTGGGTCAACGCCATCGTTATGGTGGGAGTTGCGCCTTTCGCTTCTTCGGCCCAGTCCAGGAGGAGGCTCGCCAAACGGCCTGCAGGTGTTTCGGGGAGCGCAAAGCGTCGTGCCTCATCGAAGGCGACTTTGTAATCCTCGGCCAGTGCCTTCGCTGCGCAGATGCTCGCGTCGCCGAAGCGACGCAAAAGATGCTGCAATGACTTCAAGTGCAATACGCGAACACGGCTCGGCTCCAAGGCCTCCGCAGTGACTTCGAATGGCTCGTTGCCGAGCGCGGCACTCATTCCGAGAACGTCTCCGGCGTTGGCAATGCGCAAAATCATGGTTCGCCCTTCGCGCGAGCTCACCGAGACTTTTATCTTTCCGGAGCAGACAACGAAGATGGCGTCGCACTGATCGCCTTCGCGAAAGAGGACGGTGCCACGTGGGTATTCCACTCCGACCGACTCAGATTCCAAGAAGGCGCGAGCATCGTCACCGAGGCTGCAGAATGCATGCTTTCCGGCGTTTTGGCAATTCTGGCACTTGGACATTGGATTCTCCTGAGCTGGTCTTGTCCTGGTATAAGCACGCTCGGGACCAAAGCCATTGAGTTGTGTTTTCAATCACTTAAGTGTGTGACCGCGGTCTTGGTTGGGTGAGCCGGTCTGGGTTGAATCACCCAGCCTGCGCCATATGGCGCACAGAGAACCCCGCTTGCGCTTTACTTGGCTTGGTACGATCAGGTCAAACCCTCAAGGCACGCGTGAAATGGCCGAATCTGTTCCCGTCGTGATCATCGACGATAACGCTGGAAGCGTGGAGATGCTCTCGGCAGCCTTACGGCAGACGGGCGTCTCCCTCCATACGGCGCGCGACCCCACGGAGGGCGTCGAGCTTGTGCGCCAAGTGCGTCCGCGCCTGGTTATTACCGATCTTGTGATGCCGGGACTCAGCGGCCTGGACGTTCTGGAGCAGATCATGAGCTTCGATCCGTCGATCGATGTGCTTCTGATGACGGCCCACTACACCACCGAGACAGCCGTCAAAGCCATTCGCCGAGGAGCCGCTGATTACCTGCAGAAGCCGGTCAAGATCGCTACTCTGCGCACTCGCGTTGCAGAGTTGATTGCGTCCGCAGAACTGAGGAAGAGAGCCTTCTCGCGCGAGAGTTCCGAATCGTACGAGTTCGAAGGCTTCATCGCGCAAAGCCCAGTCATGTGGGAACTGCTGGGAATGGTTCAGAGAATCGCCCCCCACTATCGCTCCGTGCTGATCCAGGGGCCAACTGGTGCAGGAAAAGATCTGGTGGCGCGAGCCCTGCATCGCCGCAGCGAAGTGAAAGGACAATTCGTCGTACTGAATTGTTCCGCAGTTGTGGAGACTCTGTTCGAAAGCGAGTTGTTCGGCCATGTGAAAGGCGCCTTTACCGGTGCTGACCGCGACAAGGTAGGGCTCTTTGAAGCGGCTAACTGCGGCACTCTCTTCCTGGATGAAGTCGGCGACATGCCCCTTTCGACACAGGCGAAGCTGTTGCGCGCGGTGCAGAATCAAGAGATTCTGCCTGTCGGATCGCTACGATCTCGCAAGGTGAATGTTCGAGTCGTTGCTGCTACGCATCGCGATCTTCGGACCGCCATCACGAACTGCAGGTTTCGGGAGGATCTCTATTACCGGCTCGCAATGGTCGAGTTAAACGTTCCTTCACTCAAACAGCGGCCTGAAGATATTCCTCTGTTGGCGCGTCATTTTGTGCAGTTGTTCTCTTCCGAATATGGAAAGCAGATCAATGGTTTAACACCGCGGGCCCTGATTGTTCTTGAGCGTTATGGATGGCCGGGCAATGTCCGTGAACTCGAGCACGTTATAGGTCGAGCCTGTATGTTGGCGGAGACGCAGATGATTGATGTCCGAGACTTGCCCTCTCATCTCACAGGGTCGAATGTGCCACCCGAGTCCGAATTGCCCGGAATGTCTTCTGCACTAGATGATCAGGAAAGACGACTAGTGGTTCGCGCATTGGTAGAGTCGCAGGGAAACCAATCGGAGGCAGCGAGAAGGCTCGGAATTGGGCGTGATGCACTGCGCTACAAGATGAAAAAGCATCAAGTCCTGTCTTGGATCTCACACGCCAAGCATGTCGGTGATTATTGATCGTAGCTTCGACGGACTGATCGGTTTGGCCAAACACTGCGAGAAACCTGCTTGAGTGAGGATCGCAGGTTCCATCTGAGAGATTCCAGCGCTGAGTGCCAGAATCGGAGTGTCTTCGAAAGAGGGCATCAGGCGAAGTTTCGACGCAACACTGCACCCGTCGAGTTTCGGCATCTGCAGGTCGAGGATCACGAGATCTGGCAGGAACTTAGCAGCACACTCAAGGGCTTCCTCCCCATCCCCCGCCTCATAGATCTCATATCCATTTCGACTGAGGATGGCTCGAACAAGGTCACGGGCGCTCGCAGCGTCGTCCGCTATCAAAATGCGCTTAGATGTTGTTTGTTCGTTTGTCATCACTCAGGCTTCAACGTCTCAGCCATTCAGAAGGTTAGCTTGTATTTGGAAGCAGCCCTGTGACGGTGATCACGCGTCATGGTGTTCTTAAGGTGAAATGGAATTGGCTGCCGTGCCCAGGTTGAGACTCTGCCCAAATGCGTCCCCCATGCATCTCAATAAGCTGCTTACAAATCGCGAGGCCTAGGCCTGTCCCTTCTCGGGTTCCTCCAGGAGTGACACCAATCTGATAAAACTTTTCGAATATGTGGGCCAACTCTGCGTCAGCAATCCCAATTCCGCTATCCGATACGGTAATGCGTATGCACCGGTCATTTATTTCGGGTGAGACATTGACAGAGACTGTGCCGCCGGCAGGGGTGAACTTCACCGCGTTATTGAGGAGATTGTAGAGAACTTGCTTCAGCCGCAATTGGTCTGCTGAAACGTGCACGTTGGCATTGGACTCTGTGAGCAAGCTAATGCCTTTTGCTTTCGCGTGAGGTTGGATCGCGTTCACAACCTCGGAGATGGCGTTCTGCACCGGCAGGGACTCTGTGTGCAGGTTGAGACCGCCGGCTTCGATCCGGCTGAAATCCAGGAGGTCGTTGATCAACGCGAGTAGATGCTCCGAATCGCGTTGGATATGATTGAGAAACCGCTTTTGCTCTTCATTCAAGGCTCCTGCGCTCTCTTCTGCCAGGAGCTCCGAGAAGCCGATGATGGTATGCAACGGCGTACGCAACTCGTGACTGATGCTCGCGAGAAAGTCACTTTTGAGACGATTGAGGCGCTCCGCTTCCCGTTTCCTGTCTTCTAGCTCCTGCATGTAACCCTGTTGGACCAAGCGAACCTGCGCTTCTGCCTGCTTTCGGTCGGTAACGTCTCGGATCGCGGCGGTTATGAAGATTCCGCGGTCCGTCGTAATTGGGCTGAGGCTGATTTCCACCGGGATCTGAGTACCATCCTTACGCAGAGCGCAAAGATTCAGTCCCTCCCCCATCGGCCTGACAACACCCGCCTCAGCAAAGGCCTTGCGGTGTTCCGGATGCGCCGTACGGCTCGCCTGGGGCACCAGGCGATCGACGCAGCTTCCCAAGAGCTCTTCTCGGGTATAGCCAAACATAGATTCTGCGGTGCTGTTCGCAACGATAATCTTGCCCGCAGTGTCGACCTGCAGAATCGCGTCCGGGGCATGTTCTATCAGTTCTCGGAATCTGCGTTCCGCTATAAGATCGGCGCGAGCGCGCGCCTCCTGCCCAGACATCGTGCGGAGCCGGCGCTCGCTTGCCACTAACGCCTCGTCGGCTTCCTTTCGGTCCGTAATATCACGAGCGATCTTTGCGATGCCGATGATCATTCCTTCAGCGTTCCGAATTGGCGACAGGCTGAGTGAGACGAGGACCTTTCTGCCAGTCTTGTGCCGCCGAATGGTTTCGAAGTGTTCGACCCGTTCGCCGAGCCTCAGACGTTTCAGCAGCTCTTCAATGCGACCTTCCTCACCAGGCCATGCGAACCAGCGGACCGGCTTGCCGATTGCCTCCTCCGCGCTATAGCCAAAAATACGCGTGGCGCCGGCGTTCCAGCTGGTGATGATGCCACTCAGCGATTCGCCCAATATCGCATCGTCAGACGACTCGACAATGGCCGCGAGCCACCTCTCGGCATCCATTCCGATTGCTTCCGCCGAATCGGGCCTCTCGTCGTTCATGGATTTAAGTGGCTCTCCGTTCGCCACCTATTCTAATGTTGGCCCTACGACCTACGGCTGAGCGCAGGCAGAACACCGTTCATTGATCGCCTTTGGGCATTCGTTCCTGGATCGGGCTATGGTGAGGCAAGACGAAAGATTTTTCAGCTCGGCCTTTTCTTCTCGCACCAGCTTTGATGTTTCAGACGCTATCTCAGCTTCCCGAGCATTGACGCGTTGACGTATCTCATGGTTCTCTCCAGTGTCAGGCATTTGAAAACCCCCTCAATGTGATGTCCCGTAGTTCGAAGTAACAATCAGCGAATCTTGATAGAAAGAACGGTAGAGTTGTTCGATGGCAAGAGATCCTGGGTTTGAGCAGAGCTTTTGACGATGTCCGTTACCGTGGACCCGGACGTGCCGACGGCTCTCAGGTATACGTTGACGTAGAAAGTCTGAGCCTTTTCCAGACGGAGCTTATGGCAGGACACCGCGCCGCTCGTAGCACCCATCGATGGCTGCGAACATCCATTGCCATTCGCGGAGAACACACCTGCATAAGACATGCCTTTAGGAATCAGATTTGTGAATACGATATTGTCGCTTCCATCTGGCCCGAAATTCGTGACTTGCGCGTTGAAGGTGACAACGCCATTGCGAGGTATAGAAGCAACGTTCGATTTCAACGAGGCGCGCAAATCCCCAGCAATGACGATCTTGCTCCAAAAGGCATCAGCAGATCCGAGCAGGGTTGGCTGAAAGGCATGTGCAGTGACGGGAAAGTCGTCATTTCTGGTCGTGCCAGTGACGAAGGCATTCCAGGCAGGATCCATGGCGATGCCACTGCCAACGGAGTTTGCACTTCCGCCGAGATACGAAGAGTAGTAGAGGCTGCGCCCATCTGCTCGAAGAGCTGTCACAAATGATGTAGTGCCTTGATGAGTCAGTTGAAACGCCCCGGGCCTGAGAGGGAAGTTAGGTGAGGAAGTTGAACCTGTCAGAAACGCAATTCCAAGATTGTTGAGGACGAGATCTCGTGCGACATCCGAGCCGCTGCCGCCGAGAAATGTCGAATATTCAAGCGCATTCCCAGCCGGATTGAGCTTCGTGACAAATGCATCCGAGCCGCCACCACCAAAGGAAACTTGCGCAGCGCCGGTAGTCGTGGCAAATCCCTTGCGGGCCGAACCGGCCACGGAGGCCTGATTTGCTGCATCCACTCCGATGGCCGTGCCACTAGCACCTCGCAAGAGCGTGGAATAGAGCAATCGCCGCCCGTCTGGGCTGAGCTTGGCAACAAAAGTCGAGCCTTCAATTGGCACAAATCCGTGGTGAGCGCTCGGCCCAGTCCCAGTCCCGAAGGCGGCCCCGTGCGGAAATGTGTCGGAGTTTGTGAGTCCGACTACGTAGGCATTCCCTAAGCTGTCGAGCGCGACGCCATCTGCCTCGCTATCATTCTGACCGCCCAGGTAGGTTGCGAACACAAGAGACGCGCGTCCACTCCGATTAGGATTTATACGGGCGACAAAACCACTGGAACACGCCCCCACGGACGATACCTTACATTTGGCTTGGTAGGCCTGCGGGGTCGTCGGCAAATCTGCCGCTTGAGTCCAGCCCGCAAAGTAAACATCGCCGCCCGGACTCAAGGCCAAGCCGGTCGCAAGTGTGAACACGGTGAGGGGGAAGCCGTTACCGAAGTAGGTCGAGTACAGGAGCTGCGATCCGTCCGGGCTCAGCTTCGAGAGAAATGCGCATGTCGAATCAGTCTCGAAGGCGCATTGTGTTTGAAAGGCGGTGGAGGTGACTGGAAAGGGCGAATGTGATTCAAATCACACTCACCTACCTATCAGATCACAGACCGAAAACTCATCCCCGCCTAGCTTTTGAATGAGGGAGGTGAGCCATGACAACAGCCACCGCGCCAGCCATCAACTTTTCGGAGATCCTTATTGCCACCGACTTTTCGGATGTATCCGACAATGCGCTGGCCTATGCGAAGAGTTTGGCACGCACGTTCGAATCGGAACTACTTCTGGTCCACGTAGCAGATCCTCTCGCTCACGTCGCCATTCCGCAGGGAGGGTGGGCCGACGATCCGGCACGAATTACGAAAGAGGTGGAGACCACTCAGAGTGCTGGAGCCAGTCTTCGATCAGAGGGGTTCAAGGCACAGGAATTCTGTGCGTTCGGCGGAGTGGCGGATGAAATCGGTCACGTGGCTGGTGAACGTGACGTTGAACTAATTGTGACTGGGACTCATTGCCGGAAGGGATTAAACCGCCTGATATTCGGCTCGGATGCGGAGAGCGTCTTGCGTTCGGCGCATGTGCCCGTGCTGATTGTGGGGCCAAGGGCGAAGCCGGCGCCGATTGGGAAATGGCTGTTTCATTTCGTGCTCTGCGCAGTGCAGTTGGACCAACATGGGGCAGAGGTGGCGGTCTATTCTCGTCGGTTTGCGAATGAACAGAGTTCAAAGACCCAGACCGTCTGTCTGCCGTTCTATGACGAGTGCCAGGAAGCTGAAGGGTACTTGAATTTCAAGCGTCGGCTTCGTGAACTCCTGCCGGCAGAGGAAGCCGACAAGATATCTCCGGTCGTCCTTCCTGGACCTCCGGGGGAATGCCTGACAGAAGTTGCAATCGCACGGGACGCCGATCTGGTGATTTTCGACCAGCGGAGCAGCCTGCTGGGATGGCCACACCTGAAGAGCGGTCTTCTGGCAGATATTCTCACAACAGCTCCATGCCCAGTGCTGGCGATCCCGTACAAGAAGTGACAGAGAAAAAGATCAGGAGGTGCGAGATGCGAGATTACTCCACCAAATACGACAGGGTCATGCTGTTGACAGATCTGACTGAGAAATCCCATGCGGCCCTCGGCTACGCTCGTGCCATAGCCGAGTACTACAACTCACACTTGATCATCCTGCATGTGCGAGCAGCGGAGAAACCCGTGCCTTCTACTGATGGTTTCAGCGCCACCCATGACCACGGTATTGCGGTCGTTCGGGATCAACTGGAGGCGATTGGCAGATCCTTGCGAGCCGACGGACTCAGCGTTCAGGTACGCCTCTGTCGTGGAACAGTGGCGCGGCAAACTATTCTTAGAGACATTCGAGCCACCAAGCCTGACCTGATCGTCCAGGGGACCGGAGGAATTACGGATTTGCGACGTGCGGTCGTCGGATCGATAGCAGAAGGAGTCTTTCGATCGATCGAGACACCGGTTCTTACCGTGCCTGCCGGTCTCAAACTCCCCAATTCACCTTCGCTTCGGTTTCAACGCATCCTGCTGGCGACGGATTTCGGTACGAACTTTCGTTCCACGGCCGTCTACGCGCTTTCCCTGGCGCAGGAGTTCAGTGCGCGCGTGTATCTGTGCCATGTAGTTGCGCCAGATGCCAAGAACAGAAACAACGAGGCGGAGATTAAGGCGTCTTTCCAAGATGAGCTGGAAAGATTAGTGGCTCCATCCGCAAAGGATTGGTGCGAGCCTCGGTGCGTTGTCGAGGTAGGAAAGGCGACAGAGGCGATCCTGAAACTGGCAGATGCAGAGAAATGCGACCTGATCGTGCTAGGCGCGCATGGATTGGGCCGTCTTGGCACTCGCGGCAAGCCGGGAACGGTATTCCGTGTGGTAGCTGGCGCGAAATGTCCTGTCCTGACCATACTCAGCGCGAAACGAGAACAAGCTACAGCTGGCGTGGGAGAGTTGGAACTCATACCAGTGTGAATGAACCCGGAACTGGAGAAGATTATGAGGCAAATGCCATTGTCGCGTTGACTGGTTAGTTCGGTGACTGGCTGCACGGCGATGTCGAAGCCGAACTTCGTTGCAATCACAACCTGCTCGCGGATCGGCTGTAGTGCCTCGCCTACCAGTTCCTCATTTGCGAAAGGTCCGTAGGCTTCGGCAGTGTCGAAGAAAGTTATTCCCTTGTCGTGAGCGGAGCGAATCAATTGGATCATCTCGCTCTTGTTCGCGGGAGGACCATAAGCCGAGGTCATACTCATGCAGCCCAGTCCCAAGGCTGAGACTTCAAGGCCGCTATTTCCTATATGTTCTTTTCTCCACGATTGTTCACCCTTCCTACTGCAGTTGAGAGACGCTTTACTTGAGCATCCCGATTGTCCTTAGCCACTTGTCGACTTCCGTGCGGACTTCATCTGCCCTGGCATCTTTGATGGCAAGAAGCTGTCCATCTCTTTCCAATCCTCCCCGAGTGGAGAAGCCCTGCAGCACCGTACTTTGCGGACACAGTTCACGCACGCTCTGAAAGGTGCTCCCTGGGCCGTATCCGCCATTGGAGTTGAACGGGATGATTGTCTTTCCCCGGAAACTGTACTGGTGCAGGAAGCTCTTCATGGGCGGCGGCAGCTTCATATCCCAAGTTGGGAAGCCGACAAAAACAAAATCGTATTGATCCGGTCCGTCGATCACTGTCTTGAGAGGCGGCAGATAGCCGGTCTCATTCTCGCGGACAACTTGCTGCACAGTGGCGTGATAGTCCGCCGGGTACGTCGTCTGCAATTCAAGAGCGACCAGTTTACCGCCAACCTTTTCGTGGATGATGTCCGCGACGGCCTTGGTGTTGTTCGTTCGAGACAGATAAACGATCAGAATCTTCTTCTCCGCGGGCAGCCCTTGGCTCTTCGCTGGCCGTTGCTGAGCCAGAACGGCCCCGGACAGAAGACAAATCGTCACGAAGGCAATCCTCAATAAGACGTCTATTCGTCTCATCATCCTGAAACTCCGCCTTCTTTCGGACGTTCGTGGCTAATTCTTATTGCTATCCACTTTGACCGGCCTAAGCAGATGCGAGAACGTGAGTTGGGCAAGCTTCCACTTGCCGTTTTCCTTGCTATAAACCTCAGTCACCATAAAGGGATTGGTGACTTCGCGCGCACCGACTACTGCCTGCAAATCCATGTCTTCCAGCACGACAGCCGCGTTGCCAAATATGCGAACGTCAACTGCGTAAACGAAAGCCTTCTTGTACCAGATGCCACCGCTCTTGATGGTGGCTAGTTCCTGGGTTTTTCCCCAGGTCCCTCCCATGTGAGTGAACATGGCTTTGTCATCAAATAGTTTCTCTAACGAATCGACCTTCTTGTCAGCCATCCAATCCCATTTCATGTTCGAGAGGTTGATGATTTCTTGTTGCTCGGGTGTATGACTTGCGGCAGTCTTAATCGTTTCCGTTGGGGGGGCTGGCGATTGCTGTGCGTAGGACGATTGCACAATCAGTGTTGATAGAAATAGACCTAACATTAAGGTTTTCATGGCTCTCCCTCGATATGTGTGGTTGACCCCTGGAGGAACTTGAAGTAACGTGGCTGATCGTTCACGCTACGCGGATATAAGAAGACTCTGGTCTCAGGATTTCGGCGGTGCTTCGACGCCCCAAAGGGCGAGTACCCCGGCCGGCAGACGTTTCCCTTGAGTCTGAATACTGGATACCGACGCGTTCAGCTCCTTGAGTTCACCGTGATAGTAGGCTGCCCGAATGATGTCGATCATCTCCGGACGGTATGGCACGATCGTCTCGTACTGACGGCTCATGTTCTGGACGCCAAGGCCGATTGTCGAGACTTCGAGCGACCCCAACTTGCGTC
>Ga0310811_10013242_pt1 | contig 10740 bp, 9 predicted proteins | sample YCmetagenome_FD_207642 | JGI IMG/M metagenome (GOLD analysis project Ga0310811, IMG submission 207642) | Soil microbial communities from experimental microcosm in Duke University, North Carolina, United States - YC | ecosystem: Engineered > Artificial ecosystem > Soil microcosm > Unclassified ...
TGGCTCACTATGAAGACACCCTAGAAAGGGTGATCGGCCGACGTCAACCTTGACCTTTTCACCCGATCTTTCACCGGTAGGACATCTCACGTTCGTCCCGAAGGGATAGGAATCCACTGAAGCGGTGTCAGCGCGCGTCAGCGGGTGGCCGACGGGCGCGGAGCCGGGTAGGGGTACACCGGCACGCCGTTCCGACTCGACTACGCCAGCACGGAGGTCGACCATGTTCCACCTGTCCCGGCGCGGCATCTTCCGGGGAGCGATCGCCACGGGCGGTGCCCTCGCCCTCGGCACGGGTTCGGCCGGCGCGAGCCCCGCGCTGGTGCGATCCGGCCGGCCCACGTTGACGCACGGCCTCCAGAGCGGGGACGTCACCGAGTCCACCGCCACCGTCTGGGCCCGCGCCGACCGGCCTTCGCGCATGGTCGTCGAGGTCAGCACCGATCCGGGCTTCGCCAACCCGCGCGTGCTCCCGGGAGCGCTGCTGGTGCCCGGCAGCGACTTCACCGGCAAGACGGTGCTGTCCGGCCTGCCCGACGGCGCCGACATCTACTACCGCGTGACGCCGGTGGACCTGTCCGACCCGACGCTGACCGGGCAGCGCCTGACTGGTCACCTCCGTACGGTGCCGCGCCGCGCGCGGGACGTTTCCTTCGTGTGGTCCGGTGACCTCGCCGGGCAGGGCTGGGGTATCGACACCGCGCGGGGCGGCTACCGGATCTTCGAGACGATGCGCCGGCTCGACCCGGACTTCTACCTCTGCAATGGCGACAACATCTACGCCGATGACCCGATCGAGGCGACGCAGGCGCTGCCCGACGGCAGCCTCTGGCACAACATCATCACCGAAGAGAAGTCCAAGGTGGCCGAAACCCTGGACGAGTTTCGCGGGAACTACAAGTACAACCTGCTCGACGACAACCTGCGGCGGTTCTACGCCGAGGTCGCGCAGATCCAGCAGTGGGACGATCACGAGACGCACAACAACTGGTATCCCGGCGAAATCCTCGATGACCCCGATTACACCGAGAAGCGGGTGGACGTCCTCAAGTACCGGGCGCGCCAGGCGTTCCACGAATACGTCCCGATGAACCCGGTCTACGACAAGGAAGAGCGGATCTACCGGGTGCTGCACCACGGCCCGCTGCTGGACGTGTTCGTGCTCGACATGCGCTGGTACCGCGACGCCAACTCGCCCGACAAGCAGGCCTTCAACGACGGTGGAATCCTCGGCACCGCGCAGGCGGCCTGGCTCAAGCGGGAACTGGCCCGGTCCAGGGCGACCTGGAAGGTCATCTCCAACGACATGCCGTTGTGCGAGGTGGTCACCGACACGGGAGGCACGTTCGAAGCCGTTTCCCAGGGCGACAACGGTGCACCACTCGGCCGGGAAATCCAGATCGCGGACATCCTGGGCTTCATCAAGCGCAGCGGGATCACCAACGTGGTCTGGATTACCACGGACGTGCATTACACGGCCGCGCATTACTTCGACCCTGGCAAGGCCGCCTTCTCGGACTTCACCCCGTTCTGGCAGTTCACTTCGGGGCCGCTCAATGCCGGTGCCTACCCGCCCGACGCGGTGGACACAACCTTCGGCGCGCAGCATGTCTTCGTGAAGGCACCGTCGTACGCGAACGCCTCACCCGCGACGGAGTTCCAGTTCTTCGGCGAGGTCTCGATCTCCGCCGAGAGTCGGGTGGCCACGGTCAACCTCCGGGACGGTTCCGGCGCGGTGCTCTGGACCAAAGACCTCGATCCAGGGCACTGATCGCTGCTTTGATCGACAACCATGTCCCGGCATGTCATCGTTTCGTCCACAACGGACAGTGAGAGCGCCGCGCGCGAGCTGGCGGCCAGTGCGGTCGGGGCGAGGCTCGGCGCCTGCGCGCAGATCCTCGGCCCGATCACCAGCGTGTACCGCTGGGAAGGCGAGGTACGCACCGACACGGAGTGGCGGATCGAGATCAAGACGGCCGCAGACCGGGTGACCGAGCTGGTCGCGGCGATCAGGGCGGACCACGGCCATGACGTCCCGGAGATCATCGTGACGCCGATCGAAGGCGGCAGCGCCGAGTACCTGGACTGGCTGATTTCCGAAACGAGGGGGTGACGGGTTTCCCGGGGTGACCCAGCGTGGCCGCGCGCGCACCCGCTCCCGCGCTGGGATCGGGAACTTTTGCCTTTCGGGCATTGTTGTTCCCCATATGGGGAGAAGACTGCGATATGTGCCCTTGGCGGCGCTCGGCGCCCTGCTGTGGACGGTGCGGGAGCTCCCGGTCTCCTTCGGCGGCCGGCCGGACCCGGAGCTGATGAAGCGGTCGGTGCAGTTCGCCGACGGCCGCTTCCGTGCTCTCGCGCCCGAGGTCGCGCCCACCGCGCAGGACGCCGGCGGCCTGCTGCGGGAGATGCTGTTCGGCGGGCAGCGGCGGCGCCCACGCCGGGCGATCCCGCTGGTCCCGCCGCGACCGGACAGCCCCACCGACGGACTGCACGTCACCTGGTACGGGCATTCGTCCTCACTGGTGGAGATCGACGGTGCCCGGGTGCTGATCGATCCCGTGTGGAGCCTGCGGGTATCCCCGACGCAGGTCGTCGGGCCGCGGCGGCTGCACGCGCCGCCGCACCGGCTGGCGGAACTCCCGCGGCTGGACGCGATCATCGTCTCCCACGACCACTACGACCACCTCGACGCCGCCGCGATGCGGACGCTGACCAAGACCCAGACGGCGCCGTTCATCGTGCCCCTCGGGGTGGGTGCGCACCTGCGGCGCTGGCGGGTGCCGGATGAGCGGATCATCGAACTCGACTGGCACGAAGGCGCCGAGGCCGCCGGTCTCCGGATCACCGCCGCGCCGGGGCAGCACTTCTCCGGCCGCGCCTTCACCCGCAACAACACGCTCTGGGCGTCCTGGATCATCGCGTCCGGCACGCGTCGCGTGTTCTACACGGGCGACTCCGGCTACTTCCCCGGCTACACCGAGATAGGCGCGAAGTACGGGCCGTTCGACGCCACGCTCATACAGGTCGGTGCCTACCACCCGGCCTGGCCCACCATCCACATGACGCCGGAGGAGGGGGTCGCCGCGCACCTGGACGTGCGTGGTGGGCTGTTGATTCCGGTGCACTGGGCCACGTTCCGGCTGGCCCTGCACGCCTGGAGCGAGCCGGCCGAACGGACCTGGCAGGAGGCCAAGGCCCACGACGTGCCACTCGCCGTCCCACGCCCGGGCGAGCGGATCGACGTCGACGACCCACCGGCCTTCGACCCCTGGTGGCAGGCGCTGGGCTGAGCGCGCCCGGCGACGCACCTCGCTGAATTTCCTTGCCGCGCACCGGGATCGAGGTCCGTGGCGGCCCCTCGCGTCGAACCTCGCGAGGGGCCGCGGCGGTCATGAAAAGATCATTCCCATGATGGGACGCACGCACGCATTGTCCGGTTGGTGCGCCGGGCTCGCCCTCGCTCCGATGATCGGCGCGGGCTCACTGCACCAGTCGATCGCTTTTGCCAGTACCACGGCGGGTTTCGCGTTGCTTCCCGATCTCGATCACCCCGGTGCCCGGGCGTCGAAGCTGCTGGGGCCGATCACGAAGGTGTTCTGCTGGTTGCTGCGAAACGCGTCCGCGTGGCTGTACTCCTGGACGAAGGGGCCGCGCGACGAACGGGTCAAGGGAACGCACCGGCACCTTTCCCACACGCTGTTGTTCGCGGCGGTCATGGGTCTGGCGACGATGTGGGGCACCCGCGCGGGTGGCTGGTACGCCGTGGCGGGGGTCGTGCTGTTCGGCGTGGTACTCGCCGCGAACGCGCTGGGCGACTGGTTGCTGCTGGTCGCGGGCGCCGTGGTGGCCTGGTGGGCGTTCACCGCGAGCGCGGGCGGTGAGCTGAACCAGCTCACCGGCTGGCTGGGGATGGCGGTCGCGGCGGGCTGCGTGACGCACTGCCTCGGCGACGCGCTGACCGAGCACGGTTGTCCGTTCCTGTTCCCGCTGCCCATCGCCGGAGAGACCTGGTACGAGGTGCGGCCGCCCTCGTTCTTGCGCTTCCGCACGGGCAAGCAAGTGGAGAACCGGCTGATCTTCCCGGTCTTCGCGGTGCTCGGGGTGCTGCTCGTGCCCGGTGTGTGGGCGACCATCACCCACCTGTTCCAGCACCCCACGGTCCAGGCCGGCGGCTGACCGGGCCAACGTCAGGCGGCGTGCGCGGTGGGGAGTGACCGCATCCGCGCCAACGGGGAGAACACCATCGCGGCGGTGGCCACCGCGACGCCCGCCGCCGAAATCCACAGTGTCACCCGCAGCCCGGCGACCGTCGCCAGCACACCGCCGAGCAGGCTGCCCAGCGGAGCCACCCCGAAGATCAGGAACTTCATCGTGGCGTTGACCCGGCCGCGCAGCTGGTCCGGGGTCACGATCTGCTGGAAGCTCACCTGCAGGACGTTCATCACCGTGATGCCCGCGCTGATCAGGAACGTGCCCGCCGGGTAGCAGGCGATTCGCCAGCCCGGCACGGTCAGCGGCAACAGCGGATACCCGGCCGCGAACAGCACCGCGGCCAGCCGGATCATCCGCGCGTCGCCGGCCAAGGCGCCGAGGCGCCGTGCCGACAGGGAACCGAGCACGGCGCCCGCCAGGCCGGCCGTACCGACCAGCCCGATCGCGCCGGGTGAGAGGTGTACTTCGCGCAGCAGGAAGAGCACGCCGACCACGATCTGCACGGACTGGAACAGGCTCACGATCGTCGTGTTGAGGGCGAAGGTCGCCAGGATGGGCTGCCGCAGGACGAACCGCAGACCTTCCCCGATCTGTCGCCGGACCGGCACCGGTGCGGACCGCGGCGGACGCGGTTCCGGTGTGCGGATGCGGTTCAGCCAGGCGGCCGACCACAGGAAGCTGACCGCGTTCGCGGCGATCGCGCCCGGCGCGCCGGCGAGCTCGATGAGAAAGCCCGCCACGCTCGGGCCGGCGACCGCGGCGACCGAGATATTCGCCTGCAGCTTGGCGTTTCCGTCCGTCAGGTGACCCTGCTCGACCAGCCGGGGCAGGTAGGTCTGGTGCGCGACTTCGAAGAACACCCCCAGCACCCCGGTGACCGCGACGACCGCATAGAGCTGCCACATGCCGAGTACCCCGAACGCGGCCGCCACCGGCACCGTCCCGTAGACGACCGCCCGCCCCAGATCGGTCACGATCAGCACGGGCCGGTTGCGCATCCGGTCGCACCACGCGCCGACCTGGAGACCCAGCATCAGGTACGCCAGTGTCTGCAGGATCCGCAGCATCGACACGTCGAACGCCGAGGCATGCAGCGTGGTCGCGGCGAGCAGCGGCACGGCGAGGAAGTTGATGCGGTTGCCCAGCTGACTCAGCGCGTCGGCGATCCACAGCTGCCGGAAGTCGCGGTGACGCCGCAGCAAGCCCCCAGTATCGGTCACCCATTCATGCTAGAGATCTTGCCAACTAGATTGAGCCGGTTCGGCTCAAGTTTTCCGCATCCGACCAAAACGCGGGAGAGCCCGACCCCCGACCGGCCCGGGCTCTCCCTTGCTTGCTTTCGTCGGTTACCCGATATCGCGGCGGCGGAAACCTGCCAGTCCGCAAAAAAGCGCGATCGCCGCGATCCCGGTCAGCCACAACAACGGCGTCGCGGTCAGTGTCGCGCCCGGCAGCTTCGGGATGTGGGTGAACGGCGAGACGTCCAGCACGGCCTGCGGCAGCCGGAGGATCGGCCCGTACAGGGTCAACGCCAGCGACAGCGAGGCCACCGACCAGCCCAGCACCGAATACTTCGGCAGGAAGCCGAAAACCGCCACCGCGAGGCCGGCGACCACCCAGACCGCGGGCAGCTGAGCCATCGTCGCGCCGAGCACGGCGGCGACCTGACCCCCGACGTCGCCGCTGCGCAGCCCATGGAGCAGGCCCGCACCGGTCCCCGCCACGGCCAGCAGCAGCGCACTGCCCAGCAGCGAGAACACCAGGTGTCCGGCGGCCCACCGCAGCCTGCCGGTGCGCGTGGCCAGCAGCGGCTCCAGCCGGACGTTGGTCTCTTCGGCGCGCATCCGCAGCGTCGCCTGTACCGCGTACAGCGCGGCGATCATGCCGAACATGCCCGCCACCACCGCGAGGAAGGCGTCGACCAGTCCCGAGGCCCCACCCATGCGCTCGAAGATCTGTCTCGTCTGCTCGCTGTCGCCGACGAGGTCGCCGATCCCGTCGACCATGGAGCCCATCAGCACGCCACCCACGGCGAAGCCGGCGACCCAGCCGATCAGCATCCCGCGGTGCAGGCGCCACGCGAGCGCGAACGGCGAACGCAGCCCGGGCGCGGCCACGGCAGGCCCGGGACGCGTCGGGAAAATACCCATCCCGAGGTCGCGGCGGGGCAGCAGCCAGTAGGCCGCCCCGTAGAGCACGAACGACGCGGCCAAGAGCAAGAGCAGCACCCACCAGTGGTCGCCGGAAAACGGCCGGACCCGCGACGCCCAGCCGATCGGCGACAGCCAGGACAGCCAGCCGATGTCGGTCGCCGAGTCGCCGACGGCCCGCAGCAGGAACATCGCCCCGAGCACGGCGGAGGCGATCCCGTTGGCCGTGCGGGAGAACTCGGTGAGCTGGGCGGCGACCGCGGCGACCCCGCCGAAGATCCAGCCGGTCAGCACGGTGGCGAGGCCGAACGCGATCGATCCGGCGGCGGGCAGGTGCGCGCCGATCATGCCCACGGCCATGATCACGCCCGTGGCCAGTGCCGCGATCCCGGACACCAGGATCCCCGCGGTCAGCGGCGCGCGGCGGCCGGTGACACCGGAGGCCAGCAGTTCCAGCCGTCCGGTGTCCTCCTCCTGCCTGGTGTGCCTGGTCACGGTGAACACACAGGCCAGCCCGATGAACAGGCTGAGGAAAACGCCGTAGCGCCAGGCGGTGAACCCGCCCGCCGTGGACAGGTCGAACGCCGGCCCGTACAGCAGGCTCATCGTCGGGTTGGCCGCCATCCCGGCGGTGAGTGCCGCGCGGCCGGCGGCGTCGGGGTAGAGCTGGTCGTAGACACCGGCCGTGCTGGCGGGGATGATGCCGAGAAGCAGCACCCAGATCGGCATGACGATCCGGTCCCGGCGCAGCGCGAGCCGGACCAGCTGCCGGGTGCCCACAAGTTCGTTCATCGTGTGCTCGCCTCGGTCGTGTAATGACGCAGGAACAGCTCCTCCAGCGTCGGCGGCTGGCTGGTCAGGCTTCGCACGCCGACCTCGGTCAGCTGCCGCAGGGCCCTGTCCAGGGAATGGGTCTCGACGTCGAACCGGACCCGGTTCCCCTCGATCTTGAGATCGTGGATGTCGGGCAGGCCCGACAGGCCGTTGGGACGACCGGCGAGCTCGGCCGTGATCGAGGTGCGGGTCAGATGCCGCAGGTCGGCCAGGGTGCCGGTCTCCACGGTGCGCCCGTCACGGATGATGCTCACCCGGTCGCACAGCGCTTCGACCTCGGCCAGGATGTGGCTGGACAGCAGGACCGTGCGGCCCCGGTCGCGTTCCTCCTGGATGGCGTCCTGGAAGGTCGCCTCCATGAGCGGGTCCAGCCCGGAGGTCGGCTCGTCCATGATCAGCAGATCGACCGGCGAGGAGAGCGCGGCCACGATGGCGACCTTCTGGCGGTTGCCCTTGGAGTAGGTGCGGCCCTTCTTCGTCGGGTCCAGGTCGAAGCGTTCGACCAGGTCCGTGCGGCGGCGCTGGTCGAGCCCGCCGCGCAACCGGCCGAGCAGGTCGATCACCTCGCCGCCGGAGAGGTTGGGCCAGAGATTGACGTCCCCGGGCACATAGGCGAGCCGGCGGTGCAGGGTGGCGGCGTCGCGCCAGGGGTCACCGTCGAGCAGGCGGACGTCGCCGGAGTCCGCGCGCAGCAGGCCGAGCAGCACCCGCACGGTGGTCGACTTTCCCGCGCCGTTCGGGCCGAGGAAACCGTGTACCTCGCCGGTGGACACCTGAAGGTCGAGCCCGTCGAGCGCGATCGTCCGCCCGAAGGACTTCCGCAGGCCGGAGATGGAGATGGCGTTGTCCATGCCGCAGAAGCTACACTCATTTCAAAATATTGTGAAGGAAGAAAAACCGCCTGGAGCGGGCGAACCTCCTCGCGCGCGTAGGAGAGGATGATCCAATGTCGAGTCGACCGCAGTCCCAGCGTGATCCGGCTGGGGAGGACGCAGTCCTGCGTTTCGTGGAGAAGTTCGCCCTCTTGCTGACCGACGCCGGTATGCCGCGGATGCCCGCGCGGGTCTTCTCGGCGATCCTCGCGGCGCAGGACGGCGGCATGACCGCCGCCGACCTGGCCGAGACGCTGAAGATCAGCCCGGCCGCGGTCTCGGGCGCCGTCCGCTACCTGATCCAGGTCCGGATGGTGGAGCGCGGGCGCCGGCCCGGCGAGCGTCGCGATCACTACTTCATCGGCGACGACACCTGGTTCTCCACGGTCGGTGAGCGGGACAAGCTGTTCCAGACCCTGGCCGACGCCCTCGACGAAGGCGCCGAAGCGGTCGGTGCGGAAACCGTCAGCGGCCGGCGTCTCGCCGAGATCCGGGACTTCTACCGGTTCCTGGGCAAGGAGATACCGCAGCTGGTCCACCGCTGGATGGAGCTACGGGCGAAACGGTCCTGAGTCGCCTTCGGAGATGGCTCCGAAACGTGATGATGCGATTACCCGATGTGCGTCGTTTCGCGGGCGCCCGCTCACCCGGTAGCGGTCTCCGTCGCCAACGGTGAGATCACTTCCAAAAGTGACCGTAACAGGCAAATATCACACTTAGGGTAGTGGGCGTTGCTCTGAACGGGTGAAAGTGTTGGGGGGTGACCTGGGCTTTTAGAAAAACCCTTGCCGTTGTGTATCTGCCGGGGGTGGTGGCGCGTCATAGAGGCGTCGGCAAGTTGTACCCCCATTCGGAGGATGCACATGAGCTCCGCCTGGTCCCTGGAGGAGGAACTCGCGGCTGTCCGCGATTCCCTTGCCACCTTGGGGGATCCGTGGCAGGCGGGCGAGACGGGGCTCAGCCGGCTGAGGGGGCAGTCGCGCCTCGCGCGACTGGGGGTGCCGGCCCCGAGCGCGGAAGAGGTCGATCGCAGGGTGAACCTGCGGGGGGAGATGACCGAAGCCGCGCTCGGGACCGCCGGAACCCGGTGCACGGCGCCGAACGCGCCGACCGAGCGGCTCCCGCGGTCGTTCGATCTGCGCACCGCGCGCGGCGGCGACTACACCACCCCGATCAAGGACCAGGGCGAGTGCGGCTCCTGCAGCGCCTTCGCCGTCGCCGCGACGCTGGAAACCACCGCGGCCTACACCCGCCGAGCCCCCGGGCTCGACCTGGACCTCTCCGAGGCGCACCTGTTCTTCGGCTACGAAGGCAGGCGTGGCGGCCGGAACCAGGGCGGGTCCTGGCCGGACGAACTGCTCGGTGACTGCGCCCGCGGCGGGGTGACCTTCGAGGACTACTGGCCCTACCACGAGGACGGGTCCGGCTCGCTCAACCCGGACTGGCCCAACCGCGTGGCCCATGCGGACGGCGTCGTCGATCTCACCCGGAAGCCGGCCGAGATCAAGCACCACCTCTACGGCTACGGCCCGGTGACCGCGTGCATGACGATCTACGACGACTTCTTTCACTACCGGGGCGGGGTCTACCAGCACACCACGGAGAGCACCAGCGGCGGCCACTGCATCGCGTTGATCGGCTGGGACGACGACAACCGGTGCTGGATCGCCAAGAACTCGTGGGGAACGAACTGGGGCGAGGGGGGATTCTTCCGCATCGCCTACGGCGACGCGTACCTCGAGGACTACCCGGATCCGCGGCCGACCACCCTCGGTTGCACCGGCGTGTCCCTGCGCGCGTGGTTGCCCGCGCAGCGCGCACTGAGGTTGTTCGTGTCCGCGCAAGAGGGGAGCGGATGGGCGTACCTGGAGAACCTCGGCTGGATCCGGCTTCCTGGCGAAACCGGGAGCACGGCGAGCGAGTTCGCGCTGCTGGCCGGCGCACGGGCGGGCGGTCATCCCGTCACCCCGTTCGTCGAGCGGGACGCACTGCTCGCGGTGCAAACGACTTACTGACTTGTTCTGGAGTGGGGAGCGAAAAACGATGACGACGAGCGAAATCGAACAGCCGGCCACGCGGGTGGAGGAGCTCGCGTGGGCGAAGGGCGCCGCCGCCGTGCCGGCGGGAAACCCCGAGCCGTACACGCCGCCGCCGACGGCCGCGCCGGCCGGGAACCCCGAGCCGTACTCGCCTCCCGCGGACGTGGTCCCGAGTGGCAACCCGGAGCCGTACTCGCCTCCGGCGGACGTGGTCCCGAGCGGCAACCCCGAGCCCTACACTCCGCCGGACGGGCTGGCGCCGGCCGGGAACCCCGAGCCCTACTCGCCACCCGTGGCCGTGACGCCGAACGGGAATCCGGAGCCGTACTCGCCGCCGGTCGCCGTGGCCGGTAGCGGAAATCCGGGACCCCTTGTCCCGCCCGCCACGGCCAACGGCTCCGTCTCCGCGCGGTGGGGGCAGGGCGGTGCCTGGGTGCACAACCGTGTGATCACGCGCCTCTGGTCGTCGAGTGCTCGGCCGGGCGTGTGGGTGTGGGTGGACGGGCTCGGCTGGAAGCGGCTGGTGTCGTCGGACTCCGGGCGGAGCACGCTGACCACGCTCGCCGTACAGGCCAAGGCGAACGGCTTGGTCGTGTCGTTCCATGAGGACGACAACGCACAGATAGATCA
>Ga0310811_10013244_pt1 | contig 10739 bp, 10 predicted proteins | sample YCmetagenome_FD_207642 | JGI IMG/M metagenome (GOLD analysis project Ga0310811, IMG submission 207642) | Soil microbial communities from experimental microcosm in Duke University, North Carolina, United States - YC | ecosystem: Engineered > Artificial ecosystem > Soil microcosm > Unclassified ...
GGTGGTCATGGTCGTGCGGTTGATCGGTTGTTCTCAAAGGGCGCAGAGCGATTCTGGCTCTGATGCGCGCTCGTCCGTTAAGCACACGGCGTGCCGGACGGATTCCGCTCAGGGCACCCAGGTCGTGACGGTCGTCGCTGGCTGGCGGTTCTTGACAGGCGGCACTTCGGCCGGCTCGCCCAGGTTCACGACGGCGACGATGCGCTCATTGTCCTTGACCCCGGCGGCAAGTCGCGCGGCGGGGTCCCGCATCACGCCGCCAGTCTTGAGATGCGTGCCCAAGCCCCGGTCCACCGCGGCGAGCGCCAGGTTTTCGATGGCCATCATGGTGGCCGCGTAGTCCTCTTCGCGAATCTCCGGATTCTCGTTGTCCACCACGGCCACGACGATCATGCACGGCAACGCCCGATGCTCCTCGGCGACGGCGTCGCGCAGCGTCCGGGCGGCATCCGCGTTGGGCTGTTTCTTCGCCTTCCGCTCGCCAAGGGCGAGGCCGTAGCCGTAGCGCGCCTCGGGACCGAGGATGTAAAACCGCCACGGTTCGGTGAGCCGGTGGTTTGGGGCGAGGACCGCCAGCTCGAGCAGGGGCTCGATCTCATCGCGGCGAATTGGACGATTCGTGAAGCGCTTGACGGAGCGGCGCGCTGTAATGGCGTCGATGGTCTGCATGGTCGAAAAGCTAACCAGCGGCAACTGGGGTCAGACTTCATCGCCCGGGAGAATCTGACCCCACGGCTTTCACTGCCTCATTCGCGATGCGTACAGTTTACCGTTCGGCGCGAGTCCGCGATCTGCGTGATCTTCCACGCGTCGCCGACCTTCACGAGCATGAAGGCGTCGATCCCGCAGTGACTGAAGGTCGAGTTCAGGTGAAACGTGTAGTATGCCCACACCTGCGCGACCGGCGGGTCGACGCGCACCTCGGGATCGTAGATGCGCTCGTTCCAGACGTTGCCGGCTGGAGCGCGCACGATCGCCGCGCCGAACTGGGCCGGCGTGGTGAGCGTGACCGACGGCGAACCGCCCCGGTTCGAGACGCCAAGCAGACGCGCGCTGGTGTCGAAGGCCTGGGAGAAGAGCGACGTGTCGCGCGTTCGCATGGCGTCGAACACTTTCTGGACCGTCGCAAGGATGGCATCGCGATCCGAGGTCTGAGCAGCGGCGCCGCGCGCTGCGAGAGCGCTGGCGGCCAGCAGAACGGCACTCACGCGCAGGAATCTCATCGGGCCCTCGGTTGGAAGGTCCGATAATCTCGCATGCAGGGAGATGGAAGAACACCCCGTGGCGGGCGACCTGGACATTTCCCGGTGGCCAATCACACTTCAACACATGCCAGGGGACGTCATTCTCGTCGTCGACGACGAGCCGCAGATTCGGCGTGTGGTGCGGAACGCGCTCGCGCCGGAGAACGCCCGGGTGATCGAGGCGGCGAACGGCCGCGACGCGATCGATCTCGCCGCGGCGGAGCGGCCGGCGCTGATCGTGCTCGATCTCGGGCTGCCGGACGTCCAGGGAATCGACGTCTGCCGCGAGATCCGGTCGTGGTCGGACGCGCCCATCATCGTCCTGTCGGCGCGGCACTCCGACCAGGAGAAGGTGATGCTGCTCGACGCCGGTGCCGACGACTACATCACCAAGCCGTTCAGCCCCAGCGAGCTGCAGGCCAGGATTCGCGCGCAGCTCCGGCGTTCCCGCCTGGCGCCCGCGGCCGGTCCCGGCCAGCTGATCACGATCGGCGATCTGGTCATCGATCCGGTCAAGCCGGCACTCAAGAAGAACGGTACCTCCGTCCATCTCACGCGAACCGAATGGGAACTGCTGCGGGCGTTGCTCAAGCACACCGGAAGAACACTGACGCACCAGCAGCTGTTCCGCGCCGTGTGGGGCAACTCGTCGGGCGACATGCAGCAGTATCTTCGCGTTCACATCCGAAGCCTGCGGCGAAAGATCGAGGCTGACCCGGTACGACCGCGCCTGATCGTCACCGAGCCCGGTGTCGGATATCGATTCGAGAACGAGCCGTGAGTAGATCCGAGCGAATCTCGCCGCGTCGCGGCGTGCGGCGACGCGAGTGGGTCGCGTGGTTCGCGGTGCTCGGACTCGTCACGGTCGGGATGCTCGCGATCCGCGATCGGCTGAACGAGGCGCACATCACGCTCGCGTATCTCCTCGTCGTACAGGGTGGCAGCGCCCGCGGTGGCCGTCCGCTCGGGATTGCGCTCGCGTCGGTCGCGTTTCTCTGTTTCGATCTGATCTTCTTGCCGCCGTTCGGGACGCTGACACTTCAGGATCCTCTCAACTGGCTGGTGTTGTTGGCGTTTCTGGTGACGAGCATCCTGTCCGCGCAACTCTTGTATCGCGCGCAAGCCGAAGCCGACGCGGCGCGCGACCGGGCGGCCGAGATCGATCGGCTTGCGGCGCTCGGCGCCGAAACGCTCAACGCGGGCCGTGCCGAGGAGGCATTGACGGCGATCGTCTCGGTGATTCGGTCGTCGCTGCGGCTGGACGGCTGCGAGGTGTACACAGCCGATCCCCGAACGCAGCAGGTCCGGCTGGCGAGCGAATCCGGCGCGACCGCGGACCACGCGCCGGTGAGCGACCGGCTCCTGGACTGGGTGGTCGCCGAAGGCGCCAACGCGAGCGAGCAGTCCGACGGCACGAGCCGTGTGGATGTGGCGGCGACCGAGCTCACCGCCGCGGTCGGCGGCACAGTACGTCCGAATGCCTTCCTTCGGCCGCTGCAGGTGCGAGGCGCGACCGTCGGCGTATTACGCATCAGTTCAGCGAACGGATTGGTGTTGTCGCCGGCGCAGGTTCGCGTGCTCGACGCGCTGTCGTACTACGCGGCGCTCGGCGTCGAGCGCGTTCGGCTGGCGGCGGAAGCGGATCGTGCGACCGCGCTGCAGGAAGCGCATCGCGCGAAGGACGCGGTGCTGGCGTCCGTGTCGCACGACCTGCGCACGCCGCTCACGACGATCAAGGGATTGGCGCACGAGATCGCCGAGGGGGGAGACGAGCGCGCCGAGATCATCGAAGAAGAGACCGACCGCCTGAACCTGTTCGTGGCACAGATGCTGGATCTTTCGCGCATCGCGACCGGGGTCGCGGTGACCGACGTTCAGCCCAACGAAGCCGAGGACCTGCTGGGCGCGGCGGCGCAGCAGGTCGGTGGTCGGCTGCGCGGACGCGAGCTGCGCATCGACGTAAGCAGTCAGTCGCCGCTGCTCTTCGGTCGATTCGACTTCGCGCAGACGCTGCGGGCGCTCGTGAACCTCATCGAGAATGCCGCGAAGTACTCACCCCCCGGCGCGGCAATCGATCTGTCGGCGAGTCGCGACGGGCAGTTCCTCGCATTCTCGGTGGCGGATCGAGGTCCCGGTGTGCCGCTCGGGGAGCGCGAGCGGATCTTCGAACCGTTCTACCGTCGCTCGTCGGGGGCGCCCGACGTCGGGGGCGCGGGACTTGGCCTGTCGATCGCGCGCGGGATCGCGGAGGCCCAGGGCGGCAGCGTGACGCTGCGTGACCGCGATGGGAGTGGAAGCGTGTTCACGCTTCGGGTGCCCGCGATTGACGCCGGAGAGCTCGGGGATGGCGCGGAGCTTCTCGGCGACGATGTGCGAGAATCCTCAGATCGCCGCTGACATGCTAGTCGACGGCTCGAGAAACGGCGCACACAGCAGATCGTGATCGTCTGACGAGAGCCACGGCCGGCAAGCCTTGGCCAGCGCCGCCCACTCGGCCGCCATGCGCGCGACGGCAACTCGCGCCCGCACCCCCCGGGGCCGGCGCGTCGCCGCCAGCCGAGCAGGATACGTGGCGGTCTCGACGAAGTCACGGACCAGCCAGGCCGTAAACTCGAGCCCCTGGTCGGCGATGATTCGCTCGACGCGCCGGCACGCGTGCGTGAGCGGGAGCGGTGCCTGATGCGGGGCGCTGCAGCGATCCGCGATGCGTAGCCACGCGTCGAGCGACAGCCCCGCGAGCGCGTCGAGCCATTGCTCGACGTCGCCAGCCGCTTCCTGGGGCAAGCTATTCAACACCCAGAGCGGCCGCGACTCGTCGCCTCGACCGGTCGCGCGGCTGAACTGTGCACCGCTAGACATCGCGCTCACTCCGACATTGGACGAGGGCATGATAGACGAAATGCCATTAATGCCGGGTGAGGCTGCCGCGATCGGGCATGAAGAATCCATGAATTCTTCCAACAATGAGGGATTCCCCGACCGCGCTGTGAGCACAGCCCGGCTCTCCGCGACCGGCGGTTTTACGAACTCTTTATGCGGAGCTCCGCCGGTGCTGACGCGCCGTTTACGCACCGAGCACTAACTATCCGCCGTCGAAGGCAAGCGCGGAGTCACGTTGGCAACCGAGGGCCGCTCGATGCTGGATCTCGTCTACGTTCTGGGCACGCTCGCGTTCTTCACGCTCATGCTGGCGTACGTCCGGGCGTGCGCGGCGCTCGGCCGCGTCGAATCGCGGAACGTTGAGCGCTCGGCAGCGGATCTCCCGTGAGCGTCGAGAGCTGGAGTGCTGGACTGCTCGCCGCGGCGATTCTGGTCTACCTCGTGTACACGCTTCTCCGTCCGGAGAAGTTCTGAGGCGATGACGCCATGACGCTCAACGGTTGGCTCCAGATCCTCGTCTACTGCCTCTGCGTGCTACTCGTCGCGAAACCGCTCGGGATCTATCTCGTGCGCGTTTACGACGGCTCGCTCACCTGGCTTGGGCCAATCGAGCGTGCGGTCTATCGGGTGTGCGGCGTCGACGCGACCGAGGATCAGCACTGGACGCGCTACGCCGGCGGCATGCTGCTGTTCAGCGTCGCGTCGATGCTGCTGACGTACCTCGTGCTGCGGCTGCAAGCCGTACTGCCGCTGAACCCGCAGCATCTCGCGGCGGTGCCCGACCGGCAGGCGTTCGAGACGTCGGCCTCATTCACCACGAACACGAACTGGCAGTCGTACGGCGGCGAGTCGGTCATGTCGTATTTCTCGCAGATGACGCAGCTCGCCTTTCACAACTTTGTGTCGGCCGCCGTCGGCATCGCTGTCGCGGTGGCGTTCGTGCGCGGCATCGCCCGCAAGTCCGCGGGACGGGTCGGCAACTTCTGGGTCGATCTCACGCGCGGCACGCTCTACGTTCTGCTCCCGATGAGCATCATCCTCGCACTGATGTTCGTCCAGCAGGGCGTGATTCAGAACTTCCGGCCCTACGCGGACGTCGTGACGCTGGAGGGGGCGAAGCAGGCAATCGCGATGGGCCCCGTGGCCAGCCAGGAGGCCATCAAGCAGCTCGGCACGAACGGCGGCGGCTTCTTCAACGCCAACGCGGCGCATCCATTCGAGAACCCCACGCCGTGGTCGAACTTCTGGTCGATGTTCGCGATCTTCATGATTCCGTCGGCGCTCACGTACCTGCTCGGGCGGATGGTGAGGAACCAGAAGCACGGCTGGGCCGTGTGGACCGCGATGTTCGTCCTGTTTGTCGGCGGCGTGTCGACGGCCTACTGGGCCGAGGCGCGCGGCAATCCGATTCATGCCGCGCGCGGCGTCGATCTCGCGACGTCGGCGACGAATCCCGGCGGGAACATGGAGGGGAAGGAAGTCCGGTTCGGGATCGCCAACTCCGCGCTCTACGCGACGATCACGACCGACGCATCGTGTGGCGCGGTGAACTCGATGCACGACTCGTTCACGCCGCTCGGCGGGCTGGTCCCGCTCGCGAACATTCAGCTCGGCGAAGTCGTGTTCGGCGGCGTGGGCGCCGGGCTGTACGGCATGCTCGTGATGGTCGTGCTCACCGTATTCATCGCCGGCCTCATGGTCGGTCGTACGCCGGAGTACCTGGGCAAGAAGATCCAGGCGCGCGAGATCCAGATGGCGATGCTCTACGTGCTGATCTTCCCCGCCGCGATCCTCACGATGAGCGCGATCTCGGCGCTGCTGCCCGCGGGGCTGCAAGGCCTCAACAACGCCGGTCCGCACGGCCTGTCAGAGATCTTATACGCCTTCTCGTCGACGGCGGCGAACAACGGCAGTGCGTTCGCCGGGCTCACCGGCACGACGTATTACTACAACACGATGCTCGGGTTGAACACGCTGATTGGCCGGTTCGCGATGATGGTCCCGATGCTCGCGCTGGCCGGGTTTCTGGCCGAGAAGCGCATCGTGCCGGAGTCGGCGGGGACCTTTCCGGTCACGACGCCGTTGTTCGTGGTGCTGCTCGTGTCCGTCGTGGTGATCGTCGGCGCCCTCACCTTCTTTCCGGCGCTCGCGCTCGGCCCAGTGGTCGAGCACCTGTTGATGGGCGCCGGCAAACTGTTCTGACCATGACCGTGCCGACGCTCAGTCACCAGCCTCCCGCTTCGCCGCCCCGGGCTTCAGCACACGACGCAGCGCAGAAGCAGCGCGCGCTACGCAAGCGGCCGCTGTTCGATCCGCCGATCGTACGCCGTGCGCTTCGGGACGCGTTGGTCAAGCTGGACCCGCGCCACATGGTGCGGAACCCGGTGATGTTTGTCGTGCTCATCGGCTCCGCCTATACCGCGGTCGTGTTCTTCCGCGATGTCGCGCAGGGCAGGCCGGAATGGGGCTTCACGCTGCAGCTGGCGCTGTGGCTGTGGTTCACCGTGTTGTTCGCCAACTTCGCCGAAGCCATGGCCGAAGGGCGTGGCAAGGCTCAAGCGGACACGCTGCGCAAGTCACGCACGCAGACCAATGCGAAGCGCCTCGTTCACGACGCCAGATCGAACGGCGCGATCGACCGTTCGCGCTACAGCGAGGTCGGCGCGCAGGAGCTGCGGCGGGGCGACCTCGTTCTGTGCCTGCCCGGCGACCTGATCCCTGGCGACGGCGAGGTGATCGACGGCGTGGCATCAGTGGACGAGAGCGCGATCACGGGCGAGAGTGCGCCGGTCATTCGCGAGAGTGGCGGCGACCGCTCGGCGGTGACCGGCGGGACGAAAGTGCTGTCGGACTACATCGTCGTCCGGATCACCGCGAATCCCGGCGAGACGTTCATCGACCGCATGATCGCGCTCGTCGAGGGCGCCTCGCGGCAAAAGACGCCCAACGAGATCGCGTTGACGATCCTGTTGTCCGGCCTCACGATCGTGTTCGTGTTCGCCGTCGCGACGCTGCAGCCGTTCGCCATCTACAGCGGCGGCGCGACGACCATCCCGATCCTCATCGCCCTGCTCGTCTGCCTCATTCCGACGACGATCGGCGGATTGTTGTCGGCGATCGGCATTGCGGGCATGGACCGCATGATTCAGCAAAACGTGATCGCGATGAGCGGCCGGGCCGTCGAAGCGGCAGGCGACGTGAACACGCTGCTGCTCGACAAGACCGGCACGATCACGCTCGGCAACCGCCAGGCCTCGGAGTTTCTCCCCGCCGACGGCGTGGCCTCCGAGCTGCTCGCCGATCGCGCGCAGCTCGCGTCGCTCGCCGACGAGACGCCCGAGGGCCGCAGCATCGTCGTGCTGGCCAAGACCAGGTTCGGCCTCCGCGGTCGCGAGGTCGGAGGCGGACATGAGGGCCAGCCGGAGATGACGTTCATCCCGTTCAGCGCCGGCACGCGCATGAGCGGCGTGAACGCGGGCGACTACGAGGTTCGCAAAGGCGCCGGCGACGCCGTGTTGGCCTGGGTCCGGCAGCAGGGCGGACAGACGCCTCCGGATCTCGAGACCACGATCCAGCGCGTGGCGATGGAAGGCGGAACGCCGCTCGTCGTCGCCGAGAAGCCGATCGACAACGGCCACAACGCGCGCGTGCTCGGCGTGGTCTACCTCAAGGACATCGTGAAGGGCGGCATTCGCGAGCGGTTCGACCGTCTGCGAGCGATGGGGATTCGCACGGTGATGATCACCGGTGACAACCCCCTCACCGCGGCGGCGATCGCCCAGGAAGCGGGCGTCGACGATTTCCTCGCCGAAGCGAAGCCGGAAGACAAGATGGCGCTGATCAAGCGCGAGCAGCAGGGCGGCAAGCTTGTCGCCATGACTGGCGACGGCACGAACGACGCGCCGGCGCTTGCCCAGGCCGATGTCGGCGTGGCGATGAACACCGGAACCCAGGCGGCGAAGGAGGCGGGCAATATGATCGATCTCGACTCCAACCCGACGAAGCTCATCGAAGTGGTCGAGATCGGAAAGCAACTGTTGATGACGCGCGGCGCGCTCACGACGTTCTCGATCTCCAACGACGTGGCGAAGTATTTCGCGATCATTCCCGCGATGTTCGTCGCAACCTACCCGGCGCTGCAGGCGCTCAACATCATGCGGCTGCATTCCCCGCAATCGGCGATCCTGGCGAGCGTGATCTTCAACGCCCTGATCATCGTGGCACTGATTCCGCTGGCCTTGCGCGGCGTGACCTACCGGCCAGCAGCGGCGGCGGCGATCCTGCGCCGGAATCTGCTGGTGTACGGCTTCGGTGGCCTCGTGGTACCGTTCGTCGGGATCAAGCTCATCGACGAGCTGCTCGTGTTGGCCCGACTCACGTCGTGAGCGGGGGAAGATACGCATGCTTCGAAAGCAGATCGTTCCGGCCATCATGATGACGCTCGTGCTATGCGTCATCACCGGCGTTGCATATCCCGCGGTCGTGACCGGGCTGGCGCAGCTGCTTTTTCCGCGGCAGGCCAACGGCTCCCTCGTCACGGCGAACGGTCGCGTCGTCGGAAGCGCGTTGATCGGGCAGGCGTTCACCCGGCCCGAGTACTTCCATCCGCGTCCGTCGGCGGCGGGAAGCGGCTACGATGCGACGGCGTCGTCCGGGACGAACAGAGGGCCGACGGATCGCAAGCTTGCCGACACGTTGATCGCGCAGGCCGTGAGCGACGTCGTCACGAACGACGGCGCGCGGAAGGGTGCGATTCCGTCGGACATGGTGACGTCATCGGCGTCGGGCCTCGATCCACACATCTCACCGGCGAACGCATACCTGCAGGTGGCGCGCGTCGCGCGATCTCGTGGCGTGGATTCGGCCGCGGTCCGGCGGCTCGTCGACCGCCGCGTCGAGGGCCGGCAGTTCGGCTTGTTCGGCGAGCCTCGCGTGAACGTCCTGCTGCTCAACATCGCCGTGGATTCGGCGTTCGGCGCCGCAAGGCCGCTCGCGCCGCCAAGGTAAAGGAGCATTGAATGCGCGCACGATCTCCGGCACTGGGGGCACTTCTCCTCGTGCCCGCGATTCTTCTCGCGCAGGCCGACGTCGATTCCGCCGGGAAGCGAACGGTTACCGTCGCCAAAGCCGCTACCACGACCGCCGATACAGCGGTGTCCGTCGCGTTCAGTGGTTTCGTGGACAGCTATTACGTGTACGACTTCAATCATCCTCGAACGCTCGACCGCCCGTTCACGACACAAGCCGCGCGGCACGACGAGTTCAACATCAATCTGGCGTACATCGCGGCCACGCTTTCCGGGTCCCGCCTGCGCGGCCGCTTCGCCGCGCAGTTTGGCACGTCGGTGCAGGCGAACTACGCCGCCGAGCCGCGAGTCGGGTCGTTGAGCGGGCCGGAAGTCAGCCGATTCATTCAGGAGGCGACCGCCGGCTATCAGGTAGCGTCGACGCTCTGGATCGATGGGGGCGTGTTCTTCTCTCCGTTCGGCAGTGAGAACTGGATCAGCCGCGACAATTGGACGTACACTCGCTCGTTCATCGCCGACAACTCGCCGTATTACGAGTCGGGCGTGAAGGCGACCTGGCAGGCGACGCCGACAGTGAGCGCTCAGTTGCATCTCATCAACGGCTGGCAGAACGTCTCCGAGACCAACAGCGACAAGTCGCTCGGCGCCCGGATCGATTACACGCCACGCGCGGATGTCGACTTCGCATACGACGCCTATGTCGGCAACGACCAACCGGACAGCGTCCCGTCCCAGCTCCGGCTGTGGCAGGAAGGGATCGTCCAGCTGAAACCGACGGCCACACTTCAGCTTCGCGGCACGTTCGACTATGGTCTGCAGCACCGCGCCCCGTCGGTGGGCGGCACGGGCTACTGGAACGGTTGGGCGGTGATCGCCCGATACCAGCTCGCGCCGACTGTCGCGGCGGCCGGTCGCGTGGAGCGCTACTCCGATCCGGAGCAGATCATCGTGACGACGGGGCTGCCGTTTGGCTTGCGCGTGTCCGGCGAGTCCATCAACCTCGACGTCACGCCGGTGCCTCGCCTGCTGTGGCGTACGGAGCTGCGCATGCTGCAAGCACCTGATCCCATCTTCACGCAGGAAGGAGCGATCCTCGCCTCCGCCTCGCGGCACGATACGTTCATCGTCACATCGGTGGCGTTGACATTCTGATCGAGGTCGCCGAATCACATGTCGCGCGATACGGTTCCTCGCATCGGACGTACACCCAAGGCCGGAGACCGACGCACGTGACGCTTCCGGAACACGATCCCGTCCATGTTCGTGCGCCAGCCGATCGGCGCATCGACCCGGCACGCGTCCCCGGAACGTCGGATTTCCTCGCGCTCGTTCGCCAGCGAGAACGGGGCAAACTCAAGATCTACATCGGCTCCGCCGCCGGCACGGGCAAAACGTACCGCATGCTCCAGGAGGCGCACGACCTCCGGCGACGCGGCGTGGACGTCGTCGTCGGATTTGTCGAAACGCATAGCCGTGCAGAGACCGAGGAACAGATCGGCGACCTCGAGGTCGTGCCGCGCAAGAAGATCGAATACCGCGGCGTGACGCTCGAGGAGATGGACGTCGACGCCGTGATCGCCCGCCATCC
>Ga0310811_10013245_pt1 | contig 10737 bp, 8 predicted proteins | sample YCmetagenome_FD_207642 | JGI IMG/M metagenome (GOLD analysis project Ga0310811, IMG submission 207642) | Soil microbial communities from experimental microcosm in Duke University, North Carolina, United States - YC | ecosystem: Engineered > Artificial ecosystem > Soil microcosm > Unclassified ...
GTGAATGATTCGCCTGGCGACGGTGGCTAAAAAGCCCGGCACTCCGGGGAGAGCGCGGAATAAGCCTGTAAACCATCGCGCAGGGAATGCCGGACTGTTTCGGCGAGCCTGTGGTGACTAACTCGCGTGTTTTCTACCACCACACGCGAGGCTGCGGGTGCGCCAAGCATCCGGCATTCCCTGCGCCCTCTCTTTCTCGAGGGCGGGACCAGCGCAAGGCTCGGGCAGATCCTGCCGCGGGAACGCGAAAGCTCGCCTCAAATTTCGTCATTGCGAGCGAAGCGAAGCAATCCACAATGCGTCCGCGGGGGCAGCCTGGATTGCTTCGTTGCTTTGCTCCTCGCAATGACGAGGTAGCTATTTGACACGTTAATCGGATGTCCGACACGATGCAGCGTCGGCCACGCAGCTGTCTTTCACGCCTTCCTCACCCGCAGCGCATCAAGCAGGGCCTGGAAGGCGCGAGCATAATCGGTGCCCGCCTTTTGCACGTCGCGGCCCGAGCAGGCGATCGCGACTTCCGTGACGGCGCCGAGCAGGAGTCGCGCCAGCGGCTCGATCGGCTGCCGCGCGATCAGGCCGTCGTCCATGGCGCGCGCGAGCGCCACTGGGAAGCGTCCGCCGAAATGGCTGTTGTCGATCTCGCGCCAGCGCTCCCAGCCGAGCACCGCAGGTCCATCGTGCAGTACGATCTGGCCCGTCGTGTCCCTGGCGCAGGCGTCGAAATAGGCCTCCGTGCCTTTCGCCATCGCGTTGAGCGCGTCCTTTTCGTTGCGCGCGGCGCGGTCGACCTCGACCAGCAGTTCCTGCGAGACCTGGTCGAACACCGCCTCGAACAGCGCCTCCTTGGTCGCGAAGTGATGATAGACCGCGCCCTTGGCGACGCGCGCGGCGGCCGCGACGTCGTCGATCGTGGTTGCGGCAAAGCCGCGCTCGCCGAACAAGCGCTTTGCCGCTTTCAGGATTGCCGCCTGCGTCGCCTGCCGACGTTCCGATTGGGTCGCCATGCTCACATTGTAGCGAGGTGGAAAATCTCCGCAATTGACTTTCCGACTTTCGGTTGGTATTTACCGACTTATAGTCGGTAAATGGAGAAAGCAAGATGCCCTCACGAGACACGCTGCAGGCCTTCGCCGATACGGTCGAGACCAACGACCATGTCGGCGCCATCCTGCGGTTCTACGCGCCCGATGCCTCGACCCGCGAGAATGACAATCCGCCGCTGGTCGGCCGCGAGGAGCTCGCGGAAAAAGAGCGCAAGGTGCTGGCAAGCGTCATGAGCGTGAAGACGACGCGGCTCGGTCCGCTGTTGCTCGATGGCGACCAGAGCGCGATCCAGTGGCGCTTCGAGTTCACCGGCAAGGATGGTTCGAGCCGCGTGATGGAGGAGGTCGCCTGGCAGATCTGGCGCGGCGAAGAGCTGATCGAGGAGCGCTTCTTCTACGATCCAGCTGCGATCAAGAGGACAGCGCCCGTCCCTCTGGCAGCGACAGGTGAAAAGTCAGCGAACGCGTAGTGACTCGAAACGAGCAACGCGCTCGCACTTCACCTCGCCCCGCTTGCGGGGAGAGGTCGGCGCGAAGCGCCGGGTGAGAGGGGCATCCGCGAGTTCAGTCTTCACCGTTTACGCGGATACAGCCCCTCACCCCAACCCTCTCCCCGCGAAGAGCGGGGAGAGGGAGAAGATGCATCGTGCCAAACCTTGGTCAGCTCATGCACCGAGCTCGTGCACCCAGGGCTCGGCATGGAGCTCATAGGCGTTGCCGCGGCGGGCCAGGCGCGAGAAGGACGGGAAGTGCACGTGCATGCCGGCAATGAGGATGCCGTCCGCGGCGACGCGATCGAACATGCGTTTGCGGGCGGCGGCGGCCGCGGCAAGGTCGGTATCGAAGGCCATGCCGGCTTCGGGAATCGCAGTCTGCACTTCCGGCACATGCACCGTGTCGCCCCAGATCATCAACTGATCATTGCCGGAGGCGACGAGATAGGCGGTGTGGTCCGGCGTATGCCCAAGGCTCGGCACCGCGGTGACGCCCGGAAACACCTCACCTTGCGTGAACAGGCGCGTCCTGTCCTTGTAGGGTGCGACCTGCTCGCGGCCTGCCTGGAAATAGAGCATCTTGCCGCGCTCGTCCGCCTTCGCCATCGCGCCATCGTCGAACCAGTGCTTCGGCTCGTTCTCATGCATGACGAGCTCTGCGTTCGGAAACAGCCGCTCGCCGTTCGACATGTCGGTGAGGCCGGCGGAATGATCCGGATGCATGTGCGTGAGCAGCACCGTGTCGATCGACTTCGGATCGATGCCGGCGCGCGCAAGGTTGCGCTGAACCATGCCGGCGGTCGGCAGCAGGTAATTGCCCGAGCCGGTATCGACGATCGCAAGTCGTCCCTTGGAATGGATCAGGAAGGTGTTGACGCTGGTCCGCCGCGCCGGCCGGAACGCGTCCTTGAGGATCTTGTGCGCCGCGTCGAGATCGACATTGCGCATCACCTCGAGCGTCCCGTCGAGATAGCCGTCACTGATCGCGGTGACGACGATGTCGCCGACCTTGCGGTGATAGGCGCCGGGAATTTGTTGCGTGGGTTGGGAAGTCATGGGAAAGGGCCTTTGGCAGAGTTGATAAAGAAGAGCTCAGGCATCGACCGAGCGCAGGAAGGCGTCGATGCGTTCGAAGAGGAGGTCGGGCGTCTGTACGGCCATGTAGTGGCCGGTGCGAAGTTCGGCGAAGATGGCACCCGGAATCGAATCGGCCACCGCTTTCGCAAGGTGTGGCGGGCGGACGCGATCGAGGCTGCCGCCGATCACGAGTACGGGGCAGCGCAGTTTTGTCAGCTCGTCCTCCATGTCGGTCGCCGCCAGCATGCGATAGACGGTCGCATAGCTCGACGGATCATTGCCGAGCCATCGCGCCCGGAATTGCTCGTACCGCCTGGTGTCGCCGCGCAGCTCCTCGGGATAGCCGTTCCGCATCGATTCCTCGACAGCGAACGCCATGCCGGCGGCTTCCAGCCTGGCGACGCGTTCGAGCACCGCGGTACGGCGATCCGCCGAGATGCCGGTCGCGGGGCTGCCGACGGCAACTGCGCTGGTGCGTGCGCCGTGGCGGGCGGCGAAATGCAAGGCGATCGCGCCGCCGACGGCGACGCCTGCCAGCGCGACCTTGCCGCTGACGCCAGCGTGATCGAGCAGGGCCGCGATATCGTCGGCCATGGTGTCGATGGTAAGCGTGCCGCGCGCCTTCTGCGACAGGCCGGGGCCGCGACAGTCGTAGCGCAGCACCCGGCGCGATTCCGCAAACTGCCGCGCGACGTCCTCCCAGCTCTCGAGCGAGCCGCCCATCTCGTGCACCAGCACCAGCGTGCGATCGCCCTTGCCATCAAGCTCATAGCGCAGCCCGGCGCCGTTGATTTCAGCGAACTCCATGCCGTCGCTTCCTCGAACCGTTGGCCCATCTGACTATAGGCTCCTGCCGGGCACAACCCGCGCCGACGGCAAGGGCGAGCGGCATTTTTGCCGCCGGAGGAGGGGGCCGGCAGGCTCGCCGTCACATTTCTGCGACACGGCGATTGCCAAAACATTGCCGTCTCGGTGGCAAACTTCTGACATACGATCGCGGAGAAAGGGGCATTCCGACATGAGTCGGCGAGGGCGAATTTGCCGACGCGCCAATACAAGAAATGGGGTCTTCGTGTCGAACAAACTGTTTTCCGCGATCCTGATCGCCTGTTCCCTGTTTGCTTTCCCCGCTCTTGCCCAGGACAGTGCCGCGCCAGCGGTCCCATCCGCTAATAATGCAGGCGCGCTGACGCCGGATCAGGCGAGGCGCGCGCTGGAAACGCTGCAGGACGACACCAAGCGCACGCAGATGATCGACACACTGCGCGCCATCGCCAATGCGTCGCCGCCGGCGCAACCCGCTGCGCAACCGACCCAAGCCGCGCCGCCACAAGCCGCGCCGCTACAGGCCGCGCCGCCGCCGGCGAAGCCGCCCGCCATTCCGCTGACGGCCGACAGCCTTGGCGCGCAGTTGCTGTTGATGGTGTCCGAGCAGGTCCGCGACATTTCAAGCCAGATCGCCGAGCTTGCGCGCACGCTGACGCATTTCAAGGCGTTCTATTACTGGTTCCTGCGCACGGCGAATGATCCCTACGCCACCAATCTGCTGTTCGACACCGCATGGAAGCTGGCGCTGGTGTTCGGCTGCGCGTTTGCCGCCGAGTTTCTGGCCTTCCGCCTGATCAAGCGCCCGGTGGCGGCATTGGAGGCGCGCATGCCGCAGGCGGCGCGGGCGCCCGCGCTCGCGATGGCCGTCGATCCGCCGTCGTCGATGGCGGACGTCATCGCCGAGCCGGGGCGGCAACGGCGCCGGCTTAGCCTTGCGCGCGCATGGCAATCGGTGGTCAGGTTGCCTTTCGTGCTTGGGCGCTTGTTGCTCGAACTGTTGCCCGTCGTGGTCTTTGTCGGCGTTGCCACCGCGTTGCTTGGCACCGAGATCGGTGACCTCGCAACCACCCGGCTCGTGATCCTCGCCGTCGTCAACGCCTATGCGTTTTCGCGCGTGTTCATCAGCGTGGTGCGGGCGCTCGCCGGACCGTTCGGCCTGTTCCAGGTGCGCGCCGAGACCGCGGCTTATGTCGAGATATGGACCCGTCGCATCGTCGCCGTCGCGGTTTCCGGCATCGCGTTTGCGAATGTCGCGCTGCTGCTCGGGCTGCATCGCGGCGGCTATCTGACGGTCGTCCGTCTGGTGATGCTGGTCGTGCATCTCTTCGTCGTCGTCATCATCCTGCAGTGCCGCCGGCCGGTCGCCGATTTCATCAACGCGCCTGCGAACCGCACCGGCTTTGCCGCGCGGATGCGCAATCGCGCCGCCGGGCTCTGGCATTATCTGGCGATCGCGCTGGATCTTGCGCTCTGGGCCGTATGGGCGCTCAACATCCGCAACGGCTATTCGCTGCTCTTGCAATATTTCGTCGGCACCGTTGCCGTGGTGCTGGTGACCCGCCTTGCCATCGTCGTCGCCTTGAGCCTGATCGACCGCGGCTTCCGCATCAAGCCCGAGATATTGCAGCGCTTCCCGGGGCTTGAAACGCGCGCCAATCGTTATCTGCCGCTGCTGCGCCGGATCGTCGCTTTGGTGATCGGCTTCATGGGCTTCGTCGGTGTACTCGAAGTCTGGGGCGTCGATGCCATCGTCTGGTTCTATGGCGGCCAGATCGGCAGCCGGCTGGTCTCGGCCCTGGTGACGATCGGCATTGCCGCGATCGCGGCGGCGGCGATCTGGGAGGCCAGCAATGCGTATCTCGATCGTCAGCTCAACTCGCTGACGCGCGAAGGACATTATGCCCGCGCGGCGCGGCTGCGCACCTTCCAGCCGATGCTGCGCACCGCGCTGCTCTGCCTCATCGTCGCGGTGGTGGGACTGACGGCGCTCAGTGAAATCGGCGTCAATGTCGCGCCGCTGCTTGCGGGCGCCGGCATCGTCGGCATCGCCATCGGCTTCGGCTCGCAGAAGCTGGTGCAGGACCTCATCACCGGGCTGTTCCTGCTCCTGGAGAACACGGTGCAGGTCGGCGACGTCGTCAGCGTGTCCGGCCTGTCGGGAACGGTCGAGAACGTCTCGATCCGCACGATCCGCCTGCGCGCCGGCGACGGTTCGGTGCATATCGTTCCCTTCAGCGCCGTGACGACCATCACCAATTCCAGCCGCGGCGAGGGCAATGCGGCGGTCAGCGTCAATGTCGCCTACAAGGAGGACACCGACCGCGCCGGACAAATCCTGAAAGACATCGTCGCCGAGATGCGCCGCGAGCCGGAATACCGGCACACGATCCGCGGCGATCTCGAATTGTGGGGCGTCGACAAGGTCGACGGCTCGATGGCGTCTATCGTCGGCCAGATCCGCTGCACCGATGGCGGGCGTTGGCCGGTGCAACGCGAGTTCAACCGCCGGCTGAAGCGACGCTTCCAGGAGTGCGGGATCGAGATCGTGCCCGCGAGCCAGATGTTCCTGATGCAGATTCCCGCGCCGGCGCCCGACGGCATCGACGCTAACGCGCCACCTCGCCGCGCCGCGGGCTGAACATCACTCCAGCTTCGCGGTGTGGCGCTGGAACAAGGGCGGGAAGCCCACCACCATGGCCGCCTGCGGCGGCTTCTGCTTTTTCGCCGCGTCCTTTGCGGCCTTGGCGTTCCTCGCCTTCTCGATGCGCTTGGCCTGCGCGATGTCGGCAAAGGCGCGCTCGAATTTCTGCAAACGATAGAGCAGGATGCCGCGATCGATATAGGCGGCAGAGAATTTGGGATCGAGGTGGATCGCGTGGTCGAAATCGGCCATCGCCTCGTCGAGATCGCCGCTGCGATAGGCCGAAATGCCGCGCTCGCGATAGGTGCGCGCGTCGTGCGGCGTGATCTCGAGCGGCGGACCGATGCTCGCCATCGCGCTCTCCGGTCCGGCAGGCCGCGTGACCGCAACCGGCGTGATGGCGATCGGCGTGACCACGACCGGTACGATCACGTCGGAGGGAACGTTCGCCGCCACCTGCTGCTGCTCGGCTGGCGGATTGGGCGACGCGGATGGAACTGCGGCGTCAGGTGGCGCTGCGCTATCCGCCTTGGCTGCCATCATGGCAACTGCCTGCTGCGTGGTTTCCGCAGGCCGCGGCAGTCCGGCGAAATCCGACGGCCGCGCGGTTGCGACCTCGGCGAAATGTTTGAGCGTATCGGCAAGCGCAGGCTCGCGGAGGAACACCAGATAGCCGGTTACGCTCACGCCCGCGGCGACGACCAGCGCGATGACGCTGGTGGCAGCCTTGTGCATCACCTTGGCGGTGGCCTGCTTCTTCTGTTCTTTTTTGGCGAGGACGAGCAGATGATCATAGGCGGCGCGTTGATCCTCATCAGTGAGGATCTCATTGGCGCGCACGATCTCCCGGAATTTCTGGCCGGCGTCGGGATCATTTGGATTGAGATCGGGATGGGCTCCCTTGACGGCGCGCCGAAACGCCACCCTGAGCTCCTCTGCGTCGTCACGCGGCAGCGCGCCGAGCAAATCGTACAGCGTCTCCATAGGCGGACTCGCGCTACTCTTACCCTTACTATCCCCTCAAATTCCGCCGAATTTGTTGTGGAGAACCCTGCGCTGGTGGGCCGATCATCCCGACTCACAAAGGCAGAAAGATGACTGAATTGTGCAGCTTAGCCGTCACGACGTGGACGGGAACGGTTCGCCTTTATGGTTAACGGGCAAGGCTCGCGTTCTCGCATTTCATCGCCGCCTGAAGCTGCCGCAGCCGTTCGCGGACGGTTCTTTCCGCGCGCTGATAACATTGCCGCTCATATTCGACCTTGAGCCGCGCCCATTGCTCGGGATCGAGCGTCTTCAGATCGGGCCGGCCGAACACGCAGTCCGGCGCCCTTTGCGGCGCCAGCAGGGCGGTATCCGGCCGGCAAATCTGGGGTTTTTGCTCTTCCGCAACTGACGGCGCGACCGAAGCCTGGGCCGCCTCGGGCCCCGGTGTCGGCGCACAATCGGTGAGTGCGCCAAGCAGCGGCAACGCCAATGCGAGGCGGCGTGCGATCCGCGGGGCTATCGCAAAACTGTCATGCATCGCCTGGTCGGACCTCGTCGCTAGCGCTGCAGGATGCAGCCATGACACCTGGGTCCGCCGACCAAGCGGCGTGATCATGAACGGAAACAATGAATGGAATTCTAAGAATTAAGGTTAACCGAAACTTGCCGCATCTGCGGCGCCCGCTCCGGCATGATTGAGCGCCCAACCTGTAAACGCTCGCGACTGCGTTGGGGGTGAACCGCGACGTTCGTGAGCCTACCGCGTGATGATCGGTGCGGCGAACACCTCGATCGGCGCAGCCAGATGCTTGCGAAAGACAGGTGCGGCCCGCTATATCAGCGGCCGTCATGTCCGATTTCCACGGCGTCTTTCCCTATCTCGTCTCGCCGATCGATGCGTCCGGCCAGATCCGCGAAAGCGTGTTGGCGCGGCTCTGCGATGATCTCATCACGTCCGGTGTGCATGGGCTGACGCCGCTCGGCTCGACCGGCGAGTTCGCCTATCTCAATGCCGAGCAGCGCACCGCCGTGGTGCGTACCACGATCGCGGCCGCGCAAAGGCGCGTGCCGGTCGTTGCCGGCGTGGTCTCGACCTCGACGGCCGATGCGGTGGCGCAGGCGCGGGCCTATCAGAAGCTCGGCGCGGACGGGATTTTGGCGATCCTGGAAGCCTATTTTCCGCTGTCCGAGGCACAGGTCGAAGCCTATTTCCGCAGCATTGCGGATGCCGTCGATATTCCCGTCGTGATCTATACCAATCCGCAATTCCAGCGCTCGGACCTGACGCTGGACGTGATCGCGCGGCTCTCGACGCATCCGCGCATCGGCTACATCAAGGATGCTTCCACCAATACCGGCCGACTGCTCTCGATCATGAATCGCTGCGGGGAGGGCATCAAGGTGTTCTCGGCTTCCGCGCATATCCCGGCCGCGGTGATGCTGATCGGCGGCGTCGGCTGGATGGCCGGTCCCGCCTGCATCATCCCCAAGCAAAGCGTCGAGCTCTACAATCTCTGCCGGCGCCAGCGCTTCGAGGAGGCGATGGTGCTTCAGCGCAAGCTCTGGCGCGTCAACGAGGCCTTCGCCCGCTTCAACCTCGCCGCCTGCATCAAGGCCGGACTGTCGATCCAGGGCTACGACGTCGGCGATCCCGTCCCGCCGCAGGCGGCGCTGACGATGGAGCAGCGCAAGGTGGTCGAAGAAGTTTTGCGGGATTTGGGTTGAGTTCACCTCGCCCCGCCTGCGGGGAGAGGTCGGATTGCATGCAGCGAAGCGGAATGCAATCCGGGTGAGGGGACTCTCCCTGAGCCGAATGTGTGGAGAGAGTCCCTCACCCCGTAAGAACGGGGAGAGGGAGAAGTGTTACACCGCCCTCAAACCTTCCTGCGGCATCCCGCGGATCAGCGTTTCGAGATCGCTCTGCTCCAGCGTCTCCTTCTCGAGGAGCTTCTTCGCGGCGCGGTCCAGCACGGCGCGGCGCGCCTTGAGGATGCCCTGGGTGCGTTGGAACACGCGATCGACGATCGCGCGCACCTCGTGGTCGATGTCGGCGGCCGTCTCCTCCGCATAGTCGCGCTCCCGCACACCATAGAGCTGGTCGGCGCCGGCCAGGAGATTTCCGGGCTCGCGGTCGTAGGCGACGCTGCCGAGCTTCTCCGACATACCGTAACGGGTCACCATGCTGCGGGCGATGTCGGTAACGCGCCTGAGGTCGTCGGCCGCGCCGGTGGAGAGATGGTCGAACACGATAAGCTCCGCGGCACGTCCGCCGAGCAGCACCGCCATCTTGTTCTCCAGCTCTTCCTTGGTCATCAGGAAGCGGTCCTCGATCGGTCGCTGGATGGTGTAGCCGAGTGCGCCGACGCCGCGCGGGATGATCGACACCTTGTGCACGGGATCGACGCCCGGAAGCGACAGCGCGACCAGCGTGTGTCCCATCTCGTGAAAGGCGACGATCTCCCGCTCCTTGGGATTGAGCAGGCGGTTGCGTTTCTCGAGCCCTGCGATCATGCGGCTGATGGCATTGTTGAAATCGCCCCTGGTGGTGGCGTCGCCGCGCCGGCGGGTGGCAAGCAGCGCCGCCTCGTTGACGAGGTTGGCCAGATCGGCACCGGTAAATCCGGGCGTGAGCGCCGCCACCGCTTCCGGATCGACGTCGGCCGCGAGCCTGATCTTCTTCATGTGCACCTTCAGGATGTCGATGCGTCCCTTCTTGTCGGGACGGTCGACCAGCACCTGGCGGTCGAAGCGGCCGGCGCGCAGCAGCGCGGGGTCCAGGATTTCGGGGCGATTGGTGGCGGCGAGGATGACGAGCCCGGTACGGGAATCGAAGCCGTCGAGCTCGACCAATAGCTGGTTCAGCGTCTGCTCCTTCTCGTCATGGCCGCCGGCAAAGGGGCCGATGCCGCGGGCGCGGCCGAGCGCATCGAGCTCATCGATGAAGATGATGGCGGGCGCTTTCTCGTGTGCTTGCTGAAACAGGTCTCTCACCCGCGCGGCGCCGACGCCGACAAACATCTCCACGAATTCCGAACCCGAGATCGAGAAGAACGGCACCTTGGCTTCGCCCGCCACCGCCTTGGCAAGCAGGGTCTTGCCGGTGCCGGGTGGGCCGACCAGGAGCACGCCCTTCGGCATGCGGCCGCCTAGCCGGCCATAATCCCTCGGGTTCTTCAGGAAATCGACGACCTCGCGAAGCTCGTCCTTGGCTTCGTCGACGCCGGCGACATCGTCAAAGGTGACGCCGGTATTGGCCGCGACATAGATCTTGGCCTTGCTTTTGCCGATCGTCATCAGCCCGCCGCCAGCGGACGTGCGTCTGCCGATGTACCACCACACGCCAAAGAATATGAGCATCGGCATGATCCAGGAAAGCAGGTCGCGCAGAACGTTGCTTTCGATCTGCCCCGTGAAGCGGACATGATATTTCTCGAGCTGCTGGGCGATATCGGGGTCGACGCGTGTGGTGACGAACTCCTTCTGTCCTCCTTTCAGCGGCTCTTTCAGCGTGCCCCGGATGGTCTTGTCGGAGATGCCGACGCTGTCGACTTTGCCCTGCTGCAAGAGCTGCTGGTACTCGCTGTAGGGGATCACAGCGATCCGGCTTTGGGTCGCGATCATGTACTGGATCACGAAAACGGCAATGATCGCGAGGATACCGTAG
>Ga0310811_10013247_pt1 | contig 10736 bp, 6 predicted proteins | sample YCmetagenome_FD_207642 | JGI IMG/M metagenome (GOLD analysis project Ga0310811, IMG submission 207642) | Soil microbial communities from experimental microcosm in Duke University, North Carolina, United States - YC | ecosystem: Engineered > Artificial ecosystem > Soil microcosm > Unclassified ...
GTCTGTAGATAGTGCAGATTAGTGTTGCCGGGTGTGATTTCTAATGGCACTCGTTCAACCTGAATTCCAGCCTCGCTCAGGGCTTTGACTTTTAATGGATTATTGGTGAGTAGCCGCACATGCGTTAGATTGAGTTCGCGCAGAATAGCGATAGCTGCTGTATAGTCACGTGCATCGACCTGATAACCAAGTTGTTCGTTCGCTCTGGCTGTATTGATACCATGATCCTGTATGGCGTATGCCTGTAGTTTTGCTGCCAGACCGATGCCGCGACCCTCCTGGGGCAGGTAGAGCAGGAGTCCACGCTCTTCCTGTGCAATTGCCGCTAATGCTGTTTGTAGTTGTGCCTGACAATCACAACGTTGACAACCAAAGATATCGCCAGTTGTACAGGAGGAGTGCAAGCGTACCAGTGGCGCTGTATTGTGCAGTGTTTGCACATCTCCTAGCGAGAGCGCGAGATATTGTTTGCCTGTGGTGATCTCCTGATAATCCTGTAATTGGAAATCAGCAACAGATGTTGGCAGGTGCGTACGTGCGATAACGTTAACGGTATGTTCCTGCCGATAGCGAGCAATCGCATCAACGGTGATCATACCGATTTGCCATTCCTGTGCCATTGCGGTGAGTGTTTCACCGCGTGCCGCTTCGCCATCGCTTGCCAGCACTTCACAGATGACGGCTCCTGGCTCGACCCCGGCGATACGCATAAGATCAACAGATGCCTCGGTATGCCCCCGGCGTTCCAGCGTTCCACCGGCACAGGCACGCAGTGGGAAAATGTGTCCGGGGGACGCGAAATCATCTGGTTGTGCTGCTGGATCGATCAGCGCATGAATCGTGGTGGCACGATCACGGGCGGAGATGCCAGTGGTGACATTGTGGCGTACATCAACCGATAGCGTAAATGCTGTTCCTTGCAATGGATTATTTTTGCGTTCGGCGAGTGGTATCCGTAATGTGTCGAGCCGTTCACCAGCCAGCGCGACACAGATAAGGCCGCAAGCGGCGTGGGAGATAAAATTAATGGCCTCTGGCGTTGCAAATTGAGCAGCGATGCAAAGGTCCGCTTCATTTTCGCGTCCCTCATCATCACAAATGAGCACCATGCGTCCGGCGCGTATTTCGTTTGCTGCCTCTTCTATCGAAAGCAAGCGTAAATGTTGTTCTGTTGTAGCCATCATCTGTTCCTCCATACCCTTTTGGGGCAGATGTCCTCTTGACTGGATGAGCATGTTGTGGATGTCAGCATAAACCTTCCAGTGGGTTTTACAGTTGCTAATTGGATCTGGTCTCAAGGAGGATATGATGGGTCAGGTAAGAAGGACAGGAACGCGTAAACTTGCAGAAGGACAGATAGTACAGGCGTCAGCGCAAGTAACAGCGTAGCAAGCATAGCTCTACCAGAAAGCGCGGTGGCACAATGGTAGAACCATCTTTTGTGTCTTCTCCCATCCAGACTCTACTGTCGGCCCTGGAACTTCCCCAGGTCCACTGTTGTAAACAGGTTGCGGGCTTTACCGCCGGTCGGGAATTAGAAATATCTGTACAGATATTTCCTCACCCTGCCTCGAAGACAGATACTATTTTATTTTATTACTATAAATGGTAAAGAAAAAAAGGGGCTTTGTCAACCAGTTGGGGGTGAATATGTGTGACAAAGCCCCTTTTTGTTAGTTGCGACTGGCCCAGAGCATGCCGCGTTTCATAATTTCTAACGCTTCTGGTACGTCAAAATCTTTTACGACGTGTCCTAAAGCGGAATAGAAGACCCGTCCCTGACCCCACTGCTTTTTCCAGACTACTGGCATCACGCAGCCAGCGACCCAGGGGGCGTAGTCACCACTGAATGTTGTTGTTGCCAGCACTTCGTTTAATGGATCAATATGCATATAATACTGTTCTGAATGCATATTGAAGTCCTGCAAACCTCTGGTAATCGGGTCATCATGATCGATGATGTTGACTTCATAATCAATGATGTTGCCAGGATGGGCGACCCATTGACCACCAGTCATGAATTGATAGTTGGGATTGTTGCGGAAAGAATCGCCCATGCCACCATGCCAGCCCGCCAGACCGGTGCCATTTTGGATCGCGGTGAGCAGTCCCTTTTCCTGTTCATTTGTAATGGTGCTCTGTGTAATATTGGGGACAATAAGATCAAGTGATTGCATCTTTGCTTCATCAAGAAAAACATCCAGAGATGTTGTGATTTCTACGTCGTAACCCTGCTCGCGCAAAATAGAGCCAAAGAGATTCGCGCCCTGTTCTGGCTCATGTCCACTCCAACCCCCCCAGACGATCAACGCTGATTTCATGAATAGTTCCTTTCATTGCCCTATTACTTCACTTCTTTTAATACTACCTGCCCTTGCCGCGAGAAGCAATATTCAAAGTGTCCAATGTAGAGTATTTTCAAAATCTTTGTTTGCTTCTTGCGTAGTGATGACTGTGCGCAAAACTGATTTTATTCCTGGTAAGTCTATAGGCTGTATTTTTCCTGTAATGGCTGAACAATATAAAACGATATGATAAGATAAAAAAACACAGGCTGTTCTGATGTATCGATGATGACGAGGACACAGATATTGTGGTCCTGTCGTGATCAGGAAAGGGGAAGCAATGTTTCGCCTGGATAACAAAGTTGCTATCGTCACCGGGGCAGGGTCCGGTATTGGTCGCGAGATTGCTCTGCTGTACGCGCAGCAGGGAGCGTATGTTGTGATTGTGGATGTGCAGTTGGAGGCTGCGCACGCGGTGGTCGCGGAAATAGCCGCGCAAGATGGGCGTGCTCAAGCCATGCAAATGGATGTGTCTGTGGAACAGCAGGTACAGAACGTTTTTGCACGGGTTGTGCAGGAACATGGCCGGATAGATATTCTTGTGAACAACGCGGGTATCAGCCACGTGGGGAATATCCTTGAAACGAGCCTGGATGATTGGGAACGGGTGATGAGTGTGAATGCGCGTGGCATATTTCTTTGCACAAAACAGGCCGTGGCTTTGATGTTGAAGCAGCAGCCACAGGGGGGCGTGATCGTGAATATGGCCTCCGTTGCAGGCATGATTGGCGTGGATCGTCGCTTACCTTATAGCGCCAGCAAAGGTACTGTTATCAGCATTACCCGTTCGGTGGCTATGGATTTTGTGCAGCAGGGGATTCGAGTCAATGCTATTTGCCCTGGGACGGTGCATACACCATTTGTGGAAGGCTACCTTGAGCGTAACTTCGCGCAGACAAAGGATGCAGAGCGGCAGAAGTTACATGCTCGTCAGCCAGTTGGTCGGATGGGACGCCCGGATGAGATCGCGCATGCCGCACTCTATCTGGCTTCCGATGAGGCGTCATTTGTGACTGGATCAACGCTGGTCATTGATGGTGGCTGGACCGCGAAATAGCCTTATGGATAATTGCTCTGAAGTATATGTTATAGCATGATCTATCAGCGTAGAAAGAGAGAACTGTACAATGAGTGGAGAGCAAACGATACGGACCGTACTGGTCGGGTGTGGCAATATGAGTCGGGCCTGGTTGAAGGCTGCGACAGCGATTCCCGGCGTTGAGGTTGTTGGTCTGGTGGACATTATTGAGGATGCGGCACGAACGCGTGCGGCGGAATTTGAGTTACAGCAGGCGGTTATCAGCACCGATTTCGCGACAGTGCTCGAACAAACGCAGCCCGATGCGATTTTTAATTGCACCATTCCTGATGCGCACTATGATGTGACAATGCTGGCTTTACGTTCCGGTTGTCATGTGTTAAGTGAGAAACCGCTGGCTGATAGCTTAGAGCATGCGCAGGAGATGGTGCGAACCGCTAAGGAGCAGCAGCGAGTCTTCGCGGTCATTCAGAATCGTCGCTATGATCCCAATATCCGCCGTGTCAGGCATTTTCTGGAGCAGGAAGCAATAGGACCGCTGACTACGGTGAATAGTGATTTTTATGTTGGGGCACATTTTGGTGGTTTTCGCGATCATATGAAGCATGTGCTCCTGCTGGATATGGCTATCCATACCTTTGATGCCGCACGTTTATTGACCAATGCTGATCCTGTATCGGTTTTCTGTAAAGAGTGGAATCCTGCTGGTTCCTGGTATGATCAGGATGCTTCCGCGATGGCGATATTTGAGATGACAAATGGAATTGTCTATACTTATCGTGGTAGCTGGTGTGCGGAAGGATTGCGCACAACCTGGGAATGTGATTGGCGCTTTATCGGTCAGCAGGGGAGTGTGACCTGGGATGGTGGCACACAACAGCAGGCACAGGTTGTGGCGGAGCGCGAAGGTCTGATTGCCAATTATCGGGATGTCGCGTTTGATGAATTCTCCTCGGAGCATATTGGTGCTCATGCAGGCATTATCCGCGAGTTCTTTGCCTGTATTAAAAATGGCACTCAACCTGAAACACGGGCCGAGGATAATATCAAAAGTTTAGCGATGGTGTTGGGAGCTATCGAAAGTGCTGAGAAAGGGCTGCCTGTCCCGATTTCCTGGTAATGTGAGCGGCCCGCAAAAATGGAGGCTTTTTTGCATGAGTTCAACATGCAAAAAATGGATCGGGAGAACCAGATTAATCGGGTACGCTGCACGGAATGATTGAAACACGCGTAGAGCGTATGTATGAAATGTAAAAACGATTGATCCGCCATCATAGATGAAAGGTCCTGAACACGCGTAGAGCGCATTTTATATGCGCATGACGAAACGATACTTACAATGGTCCACTTGCCTGCATGCCAACACACAAATGAGGGCAGGGGAACCATCACCGTCCGGTTGCCGTGGGTATAAAACACGCTCTACGCGTGTTTCAGGCGTTCTCATCAAAATATCTGATCAATCGTTCTCCCGATTCTTTCATTTTTAAATTACCTAAAGAGAAAAATGGGGGGTATCATTATCTGCCCTTTGAATTACCTAAAGAAGGACATGGGTGGTTTTCTATGCTTTGGGGATGAATAGATGCCTGTTTTGGGGGAACAGGAGGTGGAGAAGGGCATGTGCATGGATATTTGCGTGCTCTATGCCTGATGCAAGCACAAGCATAGAGCACGAATGTAATTATCCCATGTGTTTTTCAAACCAATTGGCAATGGCGGGATAGGCGATCAATTGGGTTGCTTCACGCAACATGAAGTGTCCCTCGCTGGGGAAGATGATGAGTTCCGTCTGGCGTTGCAACGAACGGAGCGTTTCAACGATCTGTTTAGCCTCGTTCACAGGTACACGTGGATCATTTTCACCGTGTAGCACCAGCAGCGGGGCCGTAATGCGATCAGCTTTGAAGAGTGGCGAAATCTCACGCAGAAATTCCGCATCCTGCACCGGATCGCCATATTCGACCGCACGGAGATGACGTCGCCAGACACCTGTACGTTCAAAGAAAGTCAGGAAATTCGCGATACCGACGATATCCGCACCAGCAGCCCACAAATCGGGATACTCGGTTAATGCCGCGAGCACCATAAAGCCACCATAACTGCGGCCCATAATGCCGATACGTTTCGCATCAGCATTTCCCTGTTCGATTAGCCATTGCACAGCATATTTCAGATCAGCAACACTATCCGGTCGTAAGCGGATATCATCCAGATGGAGATACTCCTTCCCATAGCCAGAACTTCCTCGCACGTTGGGAGCAAGGACCGCAAAGCCCTGACGCAGATAGTATTGTAATGGTGGCACCGAAGGGGCGGCGTACTGTGGCCGGAATTGTGATTCTGGTCCACCATGAACAAACATGATGACAGGAATCTGTCCAGCTTCGTTCGCACGTTCCAGGTTCGTTGGGCGATAGTAGAAAGCCGGAATCTCACGACCGTCAAAGGTAGTGAAATGCACCAGTTCTGGCTCAATCATTGTTGTGGTATCAACATCGAGAGGAATATTGCTCACCTGTTGGGCACTGAGTGTCTGAGCGTCAACGATCCAGATATTGCCGTTATGGGTTGGACCGTTCAGGCTGAACGTGATGTGTGTGCCCTGTGGTGACCACCTGATACCCTCGATCACACCAGCCGGGAGATCCGGCACCGCAATGAGTTGTTTCGTCTCTTGCTTATACAAAAACAGTCTGGAGTAGCCATCTTCGTTTAAAGCCCAGGCAAAAGTATGATTGTCAGGAGTCTGAACAAAGCCCCCATCAACATCCCAATGCTCATCGATAAAGTAGTGCAGTGGTGCATGTTGATTGGTTGATAGATCGGTGAGTTGAATGCTTGCAGGCGCTTGAAATTCGCGCTGGTGATTGGTCGCGACATAGAGTGTCTTCCCATCGCTCGCAAAGCTGGGATACTGATAGGCCGCTTCTCCTGTGTGCGCAGTCAGCAGTTGCGGTTCGCTTCCATCGAGCGCGACCAGGAATAGATCATGGTCCAACCCGGTATTGGAGCGGCTGGCGAGGATTTTCGTCCCATCGGGCGACCACTGATGGGCTTTGAGTGTGGCATCTTGTTGCCAGACACAGTGGCTCTCACCAGTTTGTACATCCATTGTCCAGATATCAAAAAACGCAGGATGGCGTTGATTGCTTGCGTAAGAGATCATGCGACCGTCAGGTGACCAGCCCCCTGGATGATGGATCACCGCTGGTGCATTGGTGAGCGCTCGCACATTGCGATCCTGCAGGGAAAATACATAGAGCTGATCGTGCTCATTGCCTCCGGCATCGACAGTCACCAGCAATTGTTTCCCATCAGGTGACCAGAAGATTACATCAACCCGATCGGCGAAATTGGTGAGCTGTTCTTCCTGCCGCGTTGCCAGCGTTAGCAACCATACTTGATCTAAACCGTTTGTATCGGCGACATATGCAATCTGTTGACCGTCAGGTGACCATGCCGGACCATGAGCACGGCGGGCATGAAGGTAGCGTGAAATTTCTTGAGTCTCAGTCATTCTTTTCCTCTCTATTTTCTTATAATAGAGTCATTTATGAATTAAGTATAGTATTTATGCTTTTAAATGACCAGCTAGAGCGATTAGCTTTTTTGTGAAGCCAGAGTCTATGATTTCTGCCCCAAAACTGGATAGAATACGATTTCTTTTATTAGCTGATTGCATTGTAGATGGTAGAGATAGAAAACAGTATATTTTTTCTCTATATAAATAGAAATAATATATTCTATGTGAACATACGCTATCTGATTTTCATTTAAAAAATCACAGTTATCCCTCATAATTACTGTAGATCCGTGCCTGATGCTTATCCGAAGTTTGCTGAATAGAGTATCTATTTGTATTCATTTGAAATAAATATACTCTAGCGTTGTGCTATGAAAAGGTGTATAGTATGCGTGAACTATAATTTTCATTTCCTCCTCATCCAGACAAATAACCTCTTTAGCTTTCCTCAATTTTCTGCCGCTTTTCTTTAAAAATAGGATGCTTGCTTATTGACAAATGAAACATACTATGATAAATTTCGAATGCTGAATATCGATTTAGCATTCGAAGTAACGTTGCTTCTGATATACGGGCTAATTTCTTTGAACTCATCCTATTAAGGAAGAACTCGGTTGAGTCAACACCTGACTATAGTGATGTGAATTTCCTTTTGACAATGTTTGTCTATTATCCGTTGTATTCTCACCTTTCTATTTATGGAATTCAGTGTTGAAATAGCTTAAAGGTGTGGATTATGGAAGGAAGGTTTCAGGATGAAACTGACAAAGGGTCAGCGCGGCAAATGGGGTATTTTCGCGGCATTTTTACTCTTCACATTACTTCTCTCGGCTTGCGGTAGCGCCAACACCGGCAATAATTCTCCTAGTTCTACTTCTACAGCAAGCGGTTCTAATGGCAAAGGATGTCATAAGATTGGCATCTCTTTCCCAGAAACAAACACTTCGTATCGCTGGGATAACCAGGACAAGCCAGACCTCATAAATGCGCTGGAAACTCAGCTCAACCTCCCTGCTTCAGATGTTCTGTACCAGAACGCGAACGGTGATCCAACCTTGCAGCAGACGCAGGCGCAGTCTGAGATCGCGCAGGGTGCTTGTATCCTGGTTGTTTCTCCAAATAATACACAGTCAGCGGCAGCAATTGTGACTATGGCAAAAAGCAAAGGTGTGCCGGTTATTTCCTATGATCGCATGATTGCCAGCAAAGATATCGTTGCCTACGTTTCGTTTGATGGTGTGGCTGTTGGTAAATTACAGGGCCAGTATATCGCTGATCACTATCAGCAGTATGTCACCGAAAATGGCAATAAGAACATCGCGATTATCAATGGTGCGCAGACCGATAGTAATGCGCTTGCCTTTAAAACTGGTCTGCACGATAACATTGACCCGTTAATCCAGAGTGGAAAATTGACCAATGTATACGAGCAGTTTACGGACTGGACCGCGCCAGTTGCCCAGCAGGACATTCAGGCAGCGTTGTCAAAGACCAATAACAAGCTTGCGGTTGCTTATGTGGCGAATGACGATATGGCAAACTCCGTCATCACTGCTCTTGGTAATGCTCATCTGGCTGGTAAAGTGCTGGTCACTGGTCAGGACGCTTCTCAGACAGGTATCCAGAACATCATGCTTGGCAAGCAGACCATGACGGTCTACAAAAACTTTAAGCTCGAAGCCAATGCGACCGCTAATGTCGTGCAGGCTCTGGTCAATGGTCAGCCTGTCTCTTCTGTGGTGAAAGGCACCTACACTGATCCTGCAAGTAATATTACCGTTCCCGCTATTCTGGAGCAGCCTGAAGCTGTTGATAAGAGCAATGTGAGTAGCACAATCCTCAAAGATGGTTTCTATACAAAGGCATATATCTGTAAAGGGTTGCCTGCTGGTACTGATGGCATCTGTTAAATTGTAGGCTTTACGTCTCATGTACATCGAGAACCAATCAGGTGAGAAACATGTTCCAGCATGTTTCTCACCTGATTGGTAGGAAATATCAATAGTGAGTGGTGTGTATGGCTGAATATGAGGCAGTGCCAGAGAGCGAGGGACGCCCGACGGCACAAACGGAAGTAAAGGATGAAAGCGGGCAAGTCCCAGTCTTGCGTATGGAAGGTATTGGCAAGACCTTTGGTGCTGTCCGTGCGCTCAGGGGTGTTGGTTTAGAAGTATATGCTGGTGAGGTTGTCGCGCTGGTTGGTGATAACGGTGCGGGTAAATCCACGCTTGTCAAAACAATTTCCGGTGTTGGTCCTGCTGATGAAGGTGAGATCTATGTTGACGGCAAGCAAGTGACCATTTCCAGTCCGCAGGTAGCCTCCGAACTGGGGATCGAAACGGTCTATCAGGATCTTGCTCTGTGTGACAATCTGGATGTGATCTCTAATCTTTATCTGGGCCACGAGTTGCGCACACGTTATGGCACAATTAACGAGATCGAGATGGAGCGGCGCGGGCTGGCTGTTTTGCGCACGCTGGATGTAAAGCTACCATCGGCTCGTGCGCTTGTTTCAGCGCTCTCTGGCGGTCAGCGTCAGTCTATTGCGGTCGCCAAAACGATTCTGCGCAATGCGCGTCTGGTTATGCTTGACGAGCCGACGGCTGCTCTTGGTGTCGCGCAGACACGGCAGGTGTTGAATTTGATCCGGCGGCTGAAGACACAAGGGCTGGCGGTGCTTGTGATTTCGCACAATATGGTTGACGTATTTGAAGTTGCTGATCGCGTGATCGTGATGCGTCTGGGTCAGAGAGTTGGCAATTTTGACGTGAAAAATACCACGACCGAACGGGTTATCGCTGCGATTACTGGTGCTGAATTTGGTCCAACGAAGGAAGAAGTCAAAACCGCAGCATCATCAGAGGAGCAAACAGATGAGTGAAATAATTGACGATAATGCGTCTACCTCTACGGCAGAAGTAGCGGCAGCTGCCAGCACCGTAGAGGCTCCAAGTTATCAGAATAACCAATCCTTTGGGCAATTGCTGCGTAATGATCTGGGTTTTCTGCCAGTATTGCTAACACTGATTCTGATTGTGATTTTTTTTGATATTGTCAGTCATGGTCTGTTCCTTGGCCCGCAGAACTTTTCCAATCTGTTTGGGCAGGTGGTGCCGCTTGGTGTGTTTGCGGTAGGTATTGTGCCAGTGTTATTGCTGGGTGAAATTGATCTTTCCAGTGCTGCGGTCGGCTATCTCTGTGCGGTTATCATGGGTGTTTTAGCAGAGCGTGTTGGTTGGTCGGTTGGTTTAGCGATTGTGGCAGCTCTGCTGGTAGGTGCGATTATTGGAGCCATCAATGGCTTTTTAGTTGCTGTGCTACGCATTCCTTCATTTATCGTGACACTGGCGGCGTTTATTGCCTATAGTGGTCTGATTCTGTTCTTATTGTTTGGTCAAACAACCCTGATCATCGACAAGACGTTTATTCTGAATCTGACGAATGGTCCACTGAGCTACCTGACCAATTTCTGGGGTGTTTTTCTGCCAATATTGGGCGTCGTGTTGTATATTGCCAGCCTCATTTTTAATTACTCACGGCGTAAGAAAGCAGGCTTGCGGACGATATCAATGGGCCGCTTGATTGCGCAATCAGCAGCGGTTGCAATTGTGGTGATTGCCGCATTGACGATTTTGCAGAATTATAATGGTGTGCCTGTTGCTGTTGCATTGTTGTTCGCGTTTATTGTAATCGAATGGTTAGGGTTGACAAAGACCACTGCTGGTCGCCATATCTATGCGGTGGGTGGCAATACAGAAGCTGCCAGACGTGCCGGTATCAACGTGACGTTGATCCGTATGTCTGTCTTTATTCTCTGTTCAGTGAT
>Ga0310811_10013248_pt1 | contig 10736 bp, 10 predicted proteins | sample YCmetagenome_FD_207642 | JGI IMG/M metagenome (GOLD analysis project Ga0310811, IMG submission 207642) | Soil microbial communities from experimental microcosm in Duke University, North Carolina, United States - YC | ecosystem: Engineered > Artificial ecosystem > Soil microcosm > Unclassified ...
GAAAGGTGAGCGTCAGACAGTCGAAGGGCTGCGCCGTGCCGTACCAGAGATAGCGGTTGGTGAGCACGTCGGCGCGTGGCTGGAAGGCCGCGCGATACGTCTCGCGCACGAGGCTGTTCACGCCGTCTGCGCCGACCACCAGATCGCATTCACGAAACGCCGCCAGATCTGCGGCCCGCGTCGCGAGCGCCAGCCCGACGCCCCGCATCTGGCAATGATGCTGCAAGATTCGCAGGAGCTCGAGCCGCGCGATGCCCGAGAATCCCAGGCCGTCGATCCGCACCTGCTGGCCTCGGTGCACGATCGCCTGATCGTCCCAGGTCTCGAGCGCCGCGGTGATCTCTCGGTAGGAGTCGGGGTCGGCCGCGGCCAGGAACGACAGGGCACGATCCGAGAAGACCACGCCCCAGCCGTACGTCGCACCGGCCGGGTTCTGCTCGACGACGATGATCTCGTGCGCCGCGTTCTGCCTTTTCATGAGGAGGGCGAAGTAGAGTCCAGCCGGCCCCCCGCCGAGGACGCCGATCTTCACTCGCTGTTCGGCTCGGGAATCGGCGAGGCCGGCGGCTCGTCGTCGCCGAACGGTATGAGCTCGGCACCCATCGTGACCACGCCATGCACGCAGTGCTCGCACAACACGTTGGTGTCGGGGCCTCGGTGGAACGCCTCCCACTCGACGACGAGGCGGTAGCGGGCCGGCTCCTCGCACCGGGGACACTTCGGCGCCTCCGCTCCGTCGCGAGCCGCGGCGTCCACGCTGAGGACGCGCGCGAACCGGAAGAGATCCGCAAGCGGGATCGGCCGGGAGTCCCATGGGACGGACACGAAGGCGCTCACGATCGCTCCGCGAAGGTCGAGATCGTGGCTTCGTCGAGCCGACCGACGATCTGGATCTGCTCCATGACCCGACCGATCAGGCGATCGCGCGGGCGCTGCGCAACGATTGCAGCGTCGCGCCGTCGTAGCCGAGCAGCCGGCCCAGCACCTCGTCGGTGTGCTGACCGACCGTCGGCACCGGGCCGATGCGGGCCGGTGTCTTCGACAGCTTCACCGTCGCGCCGGGCAGGTACATCTCGCCGGCGATGGCGTCCTCGGACTTCACCAGCATCTGGCGCTCCCAGAGGTGCGGGTCCTTCGCGACCTCGGGGATGGTGCGCACCGGCGCGGCCGGGATGCCGGCCTCGTGCAGCGCCGCGCAGACCTCGTCCGTCGAGTGGGCCGCGCACCAGGCGTCGATCTTGGCGCGACGATCACCGGCCGGCGCGCTGCCGGCCAGCGGCGTGTCGTCGTCGGGGCCGCCGACGATCTTCATGAGCCGCGCCGCCATCTCCCGCCCCGCGGCGGCGATCACCACCCAGCCGTCCCTGGTCCGATAAGGCGGGCGCCCGCCCTCGCCGCCCTCGGCGCCGGTGGCCAGGTAGTACGAGGTCGGGATCTCGACCATCGTCAGCGCGGAGTCCAGCAGGCACACGTCGACGAGCTGGCCCTCACCGGTGCGCTCGCGATGGCGGAGCGCGGCCAGGGTGCCGATGGTCGCGTGCAGCGCGGTGTAGCGATCGACGACGGACGACGCCGTGCCGACCGGATGCCCCTCGGGCTGGCCGGTGAGCGCCATGAGCCCGCCCATCGCCTGGCCGAGGGAATCGAACGCCGGCCGGTCGCGATAGGGGCCGTACTGGCCGAAGCCGGAGACGGAGGTGAGGATGATGCCGGGATTCAGCACGCGCAGCCGGTCGTAATCGAAGCCCATGGCCTTCATCACGCCCGGCCGGAAGTTCTCCAGCACCACGTCGGCCTTCGGCACCAGGGCCGCGAAGACCTCCTTGCCCTGGGCGCTGCGCAGATCGAGGCAGATGCTCTTCTTGCCGCGGTTGTAAACGGAGAAGTAGACGCTCTGGCCGCGCACCATCGGCGGATGCCGGCGCGTCTCCTCGCCGCCGGGCGGCTCGATCTTGATGACCTCGGCGCCGAGGTCGGACAGCAGCATGCCGCCGCGCGGCCCGGCCTGGAACCGCGCCAGCTCGAGAACCCGGATACCGTCGAGCGCCGCCGTCATCACTTGCTCTCCCTCACGACGACGCCCGCCGCTTCCTCCTGCAGCATCCACGGCGAGGTCGAGTCCCTGTCGCCCCAGCCGCGTGCGAGCGCCTCCATCATGATCTGCTCGGCGACGGCGGCCATCGGCATCGGCACGTCGTACTCGCGGGCCAGCTCCGTCGCCAGGCCGATGTCCTTGCGGGCCAGCTTCAGCGCGAAGCGCACGGTGTCGAAGTTGCCCTTGAAGATCACGTTGGGGATCATCTCCGAGAGCATCAACCCCTGACCGAACGAGGCGCCGCGGATCGCCTCCAGCAGGGCCTCCGGCTTCACCCCGGCCTTCACGCCCAGGGTGAAGCCCTCGGCTACCAGGCTGCGCGCGGCGATCGAGATCATGTTGTGCACGAGCTTGGCGATCGTGCCGGAGCCGATCGGGCCCATGTAGCCGACCTTGTGACCGACGGCCTTCAGCACGTCCTTGACCTCGTTGTAGATCGCCTCCTCGCCGCCGACCATCACCTGCAAGCTTCCGCGACGGGCACCGCTCACGCCTCCGGAGACCGGCGCGTCCAGCACGTGCACGCCCTTGGCCTTGAACGCGGCGTGCAGCTTGCGCATGACCGTGGGCGAGCCGGTGGAGAGATCGGCGTAGATCGTGCCGGCGATCGCCCCGTGGATGATGCCACCGGGGCCGAGCGCGACGGCCTCGACCTCCTTCGGTCCGGGCAGCGAGGTGAGGATCAACTCGCTCTCGCGGGCGAGCACTTCGGGCGAATCCGACCACGTGGCACCTGCGGCGAGCTGCGGCGCGGCCGCCTCACGCCGCACGTCGTTGACGATGAGCGAGTGCCCCGCCTTGATGAGGTTGAGGGCCATGGGTCCGCCCATGTTGCCGAGCCCGATGAAGCCGATGCGCATGACGATCCTCCTGGACGCACGTGCGGGTGCCTGCCAGATCCTCCCGCCAAGGTCGCGTGCGCCGTATTATGCGCACCTGCTATTCTCTGGGCCACCGGACGATCAGGCTCGAAACCCCATGACCGAGGGTACGGCGATGGCCAATGCAGACATCTCCCACGTCTTCGTCGGTGCGGCGCAGTTGACGGGCGGTACGCTCGGCGGGCTCTTCCGCCAGCAGGTGGGCGACGACCGCTGGGAGCGGCTGACCAAGGGCCTGCCCGACCCGCCGATGATCCAGGCCGTCACCGTGCACCCGAGCGACCCCCGGGTGATCTTCGTCGGCACGCAGGACGGCCCCTATCGCAGCGACGACGGCGGCAACACCTTCAAGCGCCCGGACTTCCCGCGCGACCTGCAGGTGTGGTCGATCACCGTGCATCCCACGAAGCCGCGCGTGATCTACGCCGGCACCTCGCCGGTCGGCGTGTTCCGCAGCGAGGACGGCGGCGACACCTGGCAGCGGCTGGCGAAGGCCGTCCAGCCCGAGAAGCTGAAAATGTCGTTCGCCTGCCGGGTCATGCGCATCGGCATCGTGCCCGGCGCGCCGGATCAGGTCCATGCGGCACTGGAGGTCGGCGGCACCATGTCGAGCCTGGACGGCGGCGAGACGTGGTCCGACGGCAGCGACGACCTCGTGCGGCTCGCGGCCGACGACATCAACCTCAAGAGCATGATCCAGAGCGACAGCGAGGCCGAGGGCATGCTGGATGCGCACGCGCTGGCCGTCAGCAGCGCGGCGCCCAGCAGCGTCTTCCTGGCCGTACGCATGGGCCTGTTCCAGAGCGACGACCGGGGCAAGAGCTGGCGCGACATGAAGATCAACCGGTTCTCGCCGCTCACCTACGGGCGCGACATCCGCGTGTCGCCGCACGATCCGCGCACCTTGTTCGCCGCGCTCAGCCCGGCGGCGCGCAGCCGCGACGGCTCGCTCTACCGGAGCACCGACCTCGGCGCCACCTGGTCGCGCATCGACCACGGCGTCAAGGCCGACGCGACGATGATGGCGCTGGCGCTGCACCCGCGCGACCCGCAGCAGATCTACGGCGTCTCGCGCTGCGCCCAGGTGTTCGGCACGCAGGACGGTGGCAAGACGTGGCGCGAGTCGCGGCTGCCCGAGGGCGTGCAGGACGTCTACGCCCTGGCCTGCGCGTGAGCTTCGTCAGGCCGCAGTACCTGGTCGAGACCGACTGGCTGGCGAGCCATCTCGAGGACCCGGCGGTGCGGGTCCTCGAGTGCACGGTCTACCTGCACCCTGCGGACACGCCGAGCGGCTATCGCGTGGAGTCCGGGCGGGCGAAGTGGGGCGAGGGTCACATCCCCGGCGCCGGCTTCGTCGATCTGCCGGAGGAGCTGTCGGATCGATCGTCGAGCCTGCGCTTCATGATGCCGCCGGCCGCCCAGTTCGCCGAGGCGATGGGCAAGGCCGGCGTCGGCGACGGGGTGCGGGTCGTCCTGTACGATCGCAACGTCAACATGTGGGCGGCGCGCATCTGGTGGATGCTGCGCGCGTTCGGGTTCGACAACGCCGCGGTGCTCAACGGCGGCATCAAGAAGTGGACGCTGGAGGGTCGGCCGGCCGCGACCGACACCGGCACGCGGCCCGCGCGCACGTTCACTGCCAGGCCGCGCCCCGAGCTCATCGCCGACAGGAGCGGCGTCCTCGCCGCCCTCGGTGACTCGAACGCGTGTGTGCTCAACGCGCTGAGCGCGGAGCGCCACCGCGGAGGCGGGGAGGCGCCGTACCGCCTGGGCCGGATCGCCGGGAGCATGAACGTGCCGGCCCAGGAGCTGGTCGATCCGAAGACCCAGGCCTACCTGCCCGCGGATGTCCTGCGCGCGAAGTTCCAGGCCGCCGGCGTCCTGGACGCCAAGCGTGTCATCACGTACTGCGGGGCCGGCATCGCCGCCTCCAGCGATGCGTTCGTCCTCACCCTGCTGGGCCGCGACGACGTCGCCGTCTACGATGCCTCGCTGTCCGAGTGGGGCGCCGATCCCACCTTGCCGATGGAGAAAGGCTGAGAGCCAGACCATGAGCGTCGTCACCGCCGCGCGCTTCGCCCAGGGCCGGACGTTCGAGGACTACCTGAAGTACATCGCGACGCCCGAGAACCTGGCCCGCGAGGCCTTCGGCAGCTACTTCCCCGACGCCGGCTCCAAGGGCGCGCCGCGCAAGGACAACAGCGGCGTCATCCGCGAGCGGTACGCGCGGACCAGGCTCAGCGACCACCAGGTGGGCGCCATCAAGTGGCTCGCCGCCCAGCCCGGCGGCCCGTCGAAGATCCTCGTGATCTCCGAGGACTGGTCGTCCGACTGCCGGCGCGACCTGCCGGTGCTGGCCCGCCTGGCCGAGGCCGGTGGCCTCGAGATGCGCATCTTCAACCGCGACGGCCAGCGCATTCTCTGGACGCGCCGTCCCGACCCCGCCGCCGCGCCCGACGCCAACTACGACCTGATGCTGGAGTTCATGAACGTGAAGAACGGCGGCTACTGGGCATCGGTCCCCGCCGTCGGCGTCTACACGAGCGACTTCAAGGAGCTGGCGCGTTACCTCGAGTACCCGTCCGTCTATCACAAGGATCGCATCCGCGGCTATCAGCAGGCCGCCCGGGCCGGCGAGTCCGACACCGAAGCCTACGACCGCGGCATGCGCGAGTTCGCCGCCATGCAGGCCTCGCCCTTCTTCGACATGTGGGCGTCGGTCGCGATCGACGAGATCCTCAGCGCGATCTACGAGAAGCTGACGGTCAGGAACGAGTAGGGCTGCTACTCCCCCCGCAGGGTCGGATCCAGCAGGTCGCGCAGCCAGTCGCCCGTGCGGCTGACCACCAGCGACGTCAGCATCAGCACCAGCCCGGGGAACGTCGAGATCCACCACGCGCTGTCGAGGTACTCGCGGCCCTCGTAGATCATCCCGCCCCAGGACGGCGTCGGGGGCTGGATGCCGAGGCCCAGGAACGACAGCGTCGCTTCGAGGACGATCGCCCGGGCCAGCTCCAGCGTGGCGATGACCACGATCGTCGACAGCACGTTCGGCACGACGTGGCGCAGGATGACGCGCGTGACGGAGCCGCCGAGCGCGGTGATCGCTTCCACGAACTCGCGCGAGCGCAGCACGATCACCTGGGCGCGCAGGATGCGGGCGTAGGAGACCCAGCCCGAGAGCCCGACGACGACGATCAAGGTCGGGAAGCTCGGGCCCAGCACGGCGATGATGCCGATGGCGAGCAGGATGAACGGGAACGCGAGCTGGGCGTCGGCCAGGGTCATGATGACCGTGTCGGTCATGCCGCGCCGGAATCCCGCGGCGATGCCGAGCCCGGCGCCCACCAGCCCGCCGATCACGACCGCGGCGATGCCCACGGTCAGCGACACGCGGGCGCCGTAGATGATCCGCGAGAGGACGTCGCGCCCGAGCTGATCGGTGCCGAGCAGCCGCGCGCGCCCGTCGGCGGCCTCCAGGGTGGGCCGGCCCAGCCGGCCGCGCAGCGACTGGCGCACCGGATCGTGCGGCGCGATCCAGGGTGCCGCCGCGGCGACGACGCCCAGCAGCACCACGAAGGCCAGGCCGGCCAGGGCCAGGCGCGCGGTGCGGCGGCCGGCTGCGCCCCCGCGCACCGTGACCGCCGAGTCCATCACCGCCGGCGTCGCGCTCATGCCTTCGGCCGCACGCGGGGATCGAGCAGGCCGTAGACCAGGTCGATGGCGAAGTTGAGGACGATGAACATGATCGCGGACAGGAACACCGCGCACTGCACGACCGGATAGTCGCGGTTGTAGATCGACTGGATGGCGAGGCGGCCGATGCCGGGCCACGAGAACACCGTCTCGGTCACGACGGCACCGCCCAGCAGGGTGCCGAACTGCAGCCCGGTGATCGTCACGATGGGCAGCGCGGCGTTGCGCAGGGTGTGCTTGACGACGACGATCCACTCGGCCACCCCCTTGGCGCGGGCGGTGCGGATGTAGTCGGCGCGCAGCACCTCCAGCACGGCCGAGCGCGTGACCCGCGCGATGGAGGCCATCGCGAAGGCGCCGAGCGTCAGGGCCGGGAGCACCAGGTTCTTCCACTCGCCGCGCCCGCCCGTCGGGAACAGATCGGCCTTGAGCGAGAAGAGCAGGATGAAGAGGATGCCGAGGAAGAACGTCGGCGCGGCCTGACCGACCAGCGCCACGCCCATCGCGACGTGATCCAGCGGCGTGTTGCGACGGATCGCCGACAGCAGGCCGATCGGTACCGCGACCAGCGCGGCCAGGACGAACGCGGTGAGCCCCAGCTCGACCGTCGCGCCCAGATAGCCCTTCACCACCGAGATCGCCGGCTCGCGGAAGTGGATCGAGCGACCGAAATCACCGCGCAGGATGTTGGCGGCGAAGGTCAGGTACTGCACGGGCAGCGGTCGATCGAGCCCCAGCTCGCGGCGCACTCTCAAGATCTCGCTCGTCGGCGCGTCGGGCGGCAGCAGCAGCGGCACCGGGTCGCCGGACAGGCGCATGACGACGAAGACCACGGTCGTGACGAGCCAGATGGCGACGAGCGCCCGCAGGAGCTTGGGGCCGAGGAATCCGAGGACGCCGCGCATCGAGGGCAAGCGCGCCCGGGATCCCGGACGGGACCCCGGGCGCTCGCAACCGCTACGCGCGCTTGAACTTGAAGTTGAAGCGCCGGATCTCGAACTGCTGGTTGGGGTTCGGCGTGAACTCCACGTACTTCTGCAGCCCGTAGTCCTCGTAGGGCTGCAGGATCGGGATCCACGGGAAGTTCTCGAGGAAGATCTTCGTCATCTCCTTGTACATCTCGCCGCGGGCCTTCTCGTCGACCGAGAACCGCGCGTTGTTGCCGAGCTCGTCCCAGCGCGCGTGGCGCCAGTAATCCTGTGGGCCGCCCGGGCCGAGCAGACGCCACATCATGCCGTCGGGGTCGGCCAGGGTGGACGTCGGATCCGACCAGAAGACACCCTTGAACGACTTCTCGCGGTTCTTCTGGGCGCGCACCGAGTACTCGATGACCTCGACCTTGGCGTTGACCCCGACGTCCTTCCACATGCCCTGGATGGCCTCGGACATCTGCTTGTCGTTGGTCAGGTAGCCGACGGTGGTCTCGATGAAGATCTCCTCGCCCTTGTAGTTCGCCTTCTTGAGGAGATCGCGGGCCGCGTTCGGGTTGTAGGCGAGCGGTGGCAGCGAGGCATCGAAGTGATTGTCGCCCTTGGCGATGGGCTGGCTCGGCACGATGCCGCGGTTGCGCCAGAGCTCCTTGACGACCGCCTCGCGGTCGACGGCCAGCGAGAGCGCCTGCTTCACGAGCGGGTTGTCGAGCGGCGGCCGCTTGCTGTTGACGGCGAGCACGTAGAGCCCGGCGTAGAGCGCGCCGGCCACTCGCGTGGTGGCGTTGCCGGCCACCCGTTCGCCCTGGTCGGCCGGCAGCTGGGTGATCGCGTCGACCTCACCCTTGAGCAGCGCGGCGATGCGCGGCGCCGTCTCGGGGATGGGCCGCATCGTCAGACGATCGAAGTCCGGCTTGCCGCCCCAGTAGGCGTCGTTGGCCTCCAGCACGAGCTTGTCGTCCTTCGTCCACGAGCCGAGCTTCACGGGGCCGGTGCCGACCGGCTTGGCGTTGAAGCCCTCCGCGCCGACCGACTTCAGATACTTCTCGGGCACGATCTGGCCGCCGTAGAACGCCAGCCGGGCCGGCAGCAGCGGGTCCGGCTTCTTGGTGTGGATGACGAGGGTGCCCGCATCCGGCGTCTCGATGTGATCGATCGTCGTCAGCACGGTGGCGACCATCGTCTTGGCGTCGGGGCTGTACGTGCGCTCGATGCTGGCCTTGGCGTCGGCCGAGGTGAACGGATCGCCGTTGTGGAACTTCACGCCCGAGCGCAGCTTGAACGTCCACGTCGTGGGCGCAGTCAGCTTCCACTCCGTGGCCAGGCCCGGGTAGAGCTTGCCGTCGGGATGACGGCTCGTCAGGTTGTCGAAGAGGTTGAACGACCAGCGGATGTCGTTGGAGGAGGTGCTGAAGTGCGGGTCCAGCTTGGAGATGTCGCCGCTCTGGGCGACGATCAGCTCCTTCTTCTGCGTCGTCTGGGCCTGGGCGGTCCGGGCGAGCGCCGGGGACAGGGCGGCGGCCGTGCCCAGGGCCGCGGCAGACTTCAACAGCTCACGTCGAGTGACCTGGCTCATAGATCCTCCGCTCGGGGACTCCTCCAGCGTTGGAAGGTTCGCCTATTCTCGACGGTGCCGCCGTCCTGTCAAGTCTGCCCGTCCTCCGGGCCGGTGCTAGAATTCCCGACACCATGACCCGGACCGCAGACGTGGTCGTCGTCGGTGGTGGCGCCAACGGTACCAGCACGGCCTTTCATCTCACCCTGCTCGGGGTGCGCAACGTCGTCCTCCTGGAGCGCCGCCAGCTGGCGGCCGGCGCCACCGGCAAGTCGGGCGCGCTGGTGCGCATGCACTACACGAACGAGACCGAATCGCGCATGGCCTTGGAGAGCCTGAAGGTCTTCCGAAATTTCGGGGAGGCCGTGGGCGGTGACTGCGGCTTCGAGGGCGTGGGCTTCGTGCAGCTGGTCGGCCACCAGCACGCCGACGCGCTGGCCCGCAACGTCTCGCGCCAGCAGCGGCTCGGGATCAACACGCGGATGATCACGCCCGGCGAGGTGCGCGAGATCCTGCCCGGCTGCGAGATCGCCGACGTCGGCGCCGCCGCCTGGGAGGCCGACTCCGGCTTCGCCGATCCGGCCGCCACGGCGTTCGCCTTCGCGGAGGCCGCGAAGCACCGCGGCGCGACGATCGAGACCGGCGTCGAGGTGCAGCGGGTGATCGTCGAAGGCGGGCGCGTCACGGGGGTGGAGACGACCGCCGGCCGCATCGACACGCCGAAGGTGGTGATCGTCGCCGGCGCGTGGGCGGGCTCGCTGCTGGCGCCGCTCGGCCTGGACTACGGCCTGGCGCCCCATCGCATCCAGGTCTCCATCTTCCGCTGGCCGGCCGGCTTCACCCAGCGCCATCCGGCCGTCATCGACGCCATTCACAGGGCGTGGTGGCGGCCCGAGGGCCGCGCCTCCACGCTCATCGGCGTCGAGCTCGGCGCGCGCGACGCCGATCCCGAGAAGTTCGACGAGAGCGTCGACGAGACCTACGTCGGCGGCTGCCGGGCCGTCCTGGGCGCACGCTGGCCGAAGCTCGCCAACGCCACCATGCGGGGCGGCTGGGCCGGCATGATCATGATGAGCCAGGACGGCCGGCCGATCATCGACCGGCTCGGCCCCGAGGGGTTGTGGGGCATGCTGGGCGACTCCGGCACCTCGTTCAAGACCTCGCCGGCGATCGGCCGCTGCCTGGCCGAGTGGATCGTCACCGGCAAGCCGTCCACCGTGGATCTGACACCGTTCCGGGCCTCGCGCTTCGCCGAGGGCCGTCCGTGGGTCGACGCCGACAACTATGGCCGGGAGCGGCTGACGATCTCCCGGTAGCCGCCCCGGTGATCGACGTCGTCCGCTCGCTCTATCGCTACAACGCCTGGGCCAACGCCCGCATTCTCGATGCCGCCACCGCGCTCGAGCCGGCGCGCTTCCTCGCGGCCGCCGGCCCGGGCGGCGAGTCCATCCGCGACACGCTCGTGCACACGCTCGGCGCCCAGTGGCTCTACCTCGAGCGCTGGCAGGGGCACTCGCCGCGCAGCATGCCGGTTCCCGCCGAGTTCGACGACGTCGTCACGGTGCGCACGCGATGGGACG
>Ga0310811_10013249_pt1 | contig 10736 bp, 13 predicted proteins | sample YCmetagenome_FD_207642 | JGI IMG/M metagenome (GOLD analysis project Ga0310811, IMG submission 207642) | Soil microbial communities from experimental microcosm in Duke University, North Carolina, United States - YC | ecosystem: Engineered > Artificial ecosystem > Soil microcosm > Unclassified ...
GCAAAGCGGGATTGGTCGGCTGGAAATCGGATGGTCCGCTCATTGATGCGATCCTGAGGAAGAAAGACGACGCGAAAGGTCCAAATCTGGCTCGAGGTCCCGGACGATCCGGGACCTAGCCGATCTGGATTTTGGTATCGGAAACGAAGGTGTACGGCGGCACCTCTAGATTGGCGGGGGCGGGTCCCTGGCGGATTCGACCCGAGGAGTCGTATTGCGAGCCGTGGCAGGGGCAGAAGAAGCCGTCGTAATTGCCCTCATGGGCGATCGGGATGCAGCCAAGATGGGTGCAGATGCCGATCACGACCAGCCACTGGTCATGGCCCTGCTTGACCCGCGCCTCGTCGGTCTCCGGATCGGGCAGGCTTGCGACCGGCACCTTGCGGGCCTCGTCGATCTGCTTCTTGGTGCGATGGCTGATGTAGATCGGCTTGCCGCGCCAGAACACCTTGATGTCCTGTCCCTCGGCAATCGGCGCCAGGTCGACCTCGATCGGCGCACCGGCCGCAATCGTGGCGGCGTCCGGGTTCATCTGGAGGACGAGCGGCACCACCGTGGCAGCGGCGCCTACGGCGGCGACGGCTCCGGTTGCAACAAAGAGGAAATCACGGCGTGTCGGATGGTCCGCCGAAGACGCTGTCGTCACGATTCCAAGCCCTTTCTCATCTGCAGCCAGCGGAACCGCCCCGCAAGACGCTGAAAAGCGCCCGGAAGAGGCTGCCGGCGCCCGCGGCCCCCGCGGCGGCAGAAAGACCGCTTTTCCTCACCCAATCGGGCGGAACTAGCAGTCCAGAATCGTTCTATTGGCACCCTTGCCCCAAGAGCGCAAGCCCGCTATCGGCTCGCAAACGTGCAATGCACTAAATCCGCGCCAGGCCGTGATTATTCAGACATTTCATCAGCACTTCCCACCCCGCCCACATCATGCAGATTGCGCTTTTCCAGCCCGATATCCCCCAGAATACCGGAACGATTCTGCGCCTGTGCGCGTGCCTGGATGTGACCGCCCATATTATCGAACCGGCAGGCTTCCCGGTCTCCGACCGCCACTTCCGCCGGGCCGGCATGGACTATCTCGACCATGTCGTTATTACACGCCACGACTCGTGGTCAAAATTCGAGCAATGGCGTAACGCCGGCGGTTTCCGGCTGGTCCTGTTTACGACCAAGGCGGCCGCCTCCTATCTGGATTACCGCTACCAGCGGGACGATATCCTGCTGTTCGGGCGGGAATCGGCAGGCGTCCCCGACGAGGTCGCGACCGCCGCCGATGCGCGGCTGGTGATCCCGATCCGGCCGGATTTGCGGTCGCTCAACGTCGCGATGGCGGCCGCCATGGCGCTCGGCGAGGCGCTGCGGCAAACCGGTTCCGCGGCTTAAGGAGAGAAAAGTGAGTTACGCCGTCAAAGAGATTTTTCTGACCCTGCAGGGCGAAGGCGCGCATGCCGGCCGCGCATCGGTGTTTTGCCGTTTCGCCGGCTGCAATCTGTGGAGCGGGCGCGAACAGGACCGCGCCTCAGCGACCTGCAAATTCTGCGATACGGACTTTGTCGGCACCGACGGCACGCTCGGCGGCCGCTATGCCACGGCCGCTGAACTCGCCGACACCATCGCAGCGCAATGGACCGGCACCGACCAGAACCGCTACGTCGTGCTGACCGGCGGCGAGCCGCTGTTGCAGGTGGACGCGCCCTTCATCGATGCGCTGCATGCGCGCGGCTTCGAGATCGGCATCGAGACCAACGGCACCATCGATCCGCCCGCGGGCATGGACTGGGTTTGCGTCAGCCCGAAAGCCGGATCCGATCTCGTGGTGCGCCGGGGCCATGAGTTGAAGCTGGTCTATCCGCAGCCGGGTGCGGCACCTGAGGATTTCGAAGCGCTCGCCTTCGAGCGTTTCTCGTTGCAACCGATGGATGGGCCTGATGTCGTCGAGAACACCGCGCGGGCGATCGACTATTGCCTGCGGCATCCGAAGTGGCGGCTCAGCCTGCAGACGCACAAGACACTCGGCATCCGTTAAGACCGTAATTAGATAGGACCAGGGCTTTACGATGTGGGAATTGACGAAATCGTTTCGCTTCGAGGCCGCGCATTCGCTGCCGGGGACGACCTTTGGCGCGGACAGCGAGGAAATCCACGGCCACTCGTTTCGCGCCGAAGTGAGCCTGCGCGGCGCGCCCGATCCCGCCACCGGAATGCTGCTCGATCTCGGCCTGCTCGAACGCAGCATGGCGGAGGTGCGGAAGACGCTCGACCACAAGCTCCTCAACAAGGTCGAAGCGCTGGGGCAGCCGACGCTGGAGAACCTGTCGCGCTTCATCTTCGAGCGGCTGCAGCACGCCGGAAAAATCACCCGCGTCAGCGTTCACCGCGACAGTTGCAACGAAAGCTGCACTTATTTCGGACCGGGAGGCTGACCGTCATTGCGAGGAGCCACCGGGTCGCGCGAATGCGCGCCCGATGATAAACTCCGCAACGAAGCAATCCACACTTTCTTTGCTGCACTATGGATTGCTTCGCTTCGCTCGCAATGACGGAGGATAGACGTTAGGAATTCAATATGGACGCAAACCTGATCGAGGATCGCAAGGCGCGGGCGCGGGGCTGGTTCGAGGCGCTGCGCAACGACATCTGCGCGGCATTCGAGCGGCTGGAAGACGACGCCCCGGCTTCGCTCTATCCAGGCACCGCGGGCCGCTTCGTGCGCACGCCGTGGGATCGCACCGACCACAGCGGCAATCCCGGCGGCGGCGGCGTGATGTCGATGATGCGCGGAAGGTTGTTCGAGAAGGTCGGCGTGCATATCGTCGCGGTACATGGCGAGTTCGCGCCGGAGTTTCGCGCGCAGATGCTCGGGGCATCGGATGACCCTCGCTTCTGGGCCTCGGGCATCTCGCTGATCGCGCACATGCGCAACCCGCACATCCCCGCTGTGCACATGAATACGCGTTTCATCGTCACGACGAAAACATGGTTCGGGGGTGGCTCGGATCTCACGCCGCTGCTTGGCCGCCGCCGCACGCAGGAGGACGAGGACACGCAGGCCTTTCATGCTGCCATGAAAGCCGCCTGCGACGCACATGCCGCCATTGTGTCCTATGACAAGTACAAGAAATGGTGCGACGAATACTTCTACCTGCCGCATCGCAAGGAACCTCGCGGCATCGGCGGCATCTTCTACGATCACCACAATTCCGGCGACTGGGACGCGGACTTCGCGTTCACGCAAGACGTCGGTCGCGCGTTTCTGGGCATTTACCCCGAACTGGTTCGCTTGAATCTCAACACGCCCTGGACTCCGGCGGAACGCGAGGAACAACTGATCCAGCGCGGCCGCTATGTCGAATTCAACTTGCTGCACGATCGCGGCACCTTGTTCGGACTGAAGACGGGCGGCAACATCGACTCGATCCTGTCGTCGCTGCCTCCGGAAGTGAAATGGCCGTGAGCCCGATGACGCAACTGCCCCGCGCCATGCTGATCGACATGGACGACACCATCCTGTCGGCCTATGGCCGCCCGGAGATTGCCTGGAACAACGTCGCGGCGGAATTCGCCGGCGAGTTTGGCGGGGTCTCCCCGCAACGGGTCGCCGCCGAAATCGTGGAGTCGGGCCGGAGATTCTGGGCGTCGGCCGAGGCTGCATGGCGGCTCAAGCTCGAGGAGGCCCGGCACGTCGTGGTGCGCGGTGGATTTGACGCGCTGGCCGCCAAGGGCCATGCGCCGCTGTCGCAGGACCTGGCGACACGTCTCGCCAACCGCTTCCACGCCTATCGCGAAGAGGAGATGTTCGTCTTCCCGGGCGCGCATGACGCGATCGACGCGTTCAAGGAACTCGGCGTCAAACTGGCGCTGGTGACCAACGGCGCCGCCGGCCCGCAGCGCGCCAAGGTCGAACGCTTCGCGCTGTCGCACCGCTTCGATCATATCCAGATCGAAGGCGAGCATGGCTTTGGCAAGCCGGAGGAGCGCGCCTATCTGCACGCGATGGAAGCCCTCGGCGTCACCGCGTCCGAGACCTGGATGATCGGCGACAATCTGGAATGGGAAGTTGTAGCCCCGCAGCGTCTCGGCATCTACGCGATCTGGATCGACGTGCATGGCGATGGCCTGCCGGCGGGCTCCCCCATCAAGCCCGACCACATCATCCGGTCGCTGACGGAACTTCTTCCCGGCTAGCGACCCGCTCCGGGCGGCCCGGCGCAGGGCCTGGTCCCACAGCCAAACCAAAAACATCGAAAACAACCCCGTTGCCGGCATCAGCATTTTCGGTTATCCCGAAAACGACTTGACACGTCGGGCAAATCAGGGGCACTGACTCAGGGTGCCAACCAAGGTGCGCGGCAATTCATATTGGACCAGCCCGGCCTCCGACGTAACCGCGCGCCCCTAAATTTCCTGGCCAAATCCTAAATCAAACTGCGCGCCGCCGACGAGATCATCACGAGGCCGCCGACGACGACGGCGGCGTCGAGGATCGCGGTGTGGATATGCACCGGCATGCGCTCGACGAAGGCCTTTGCCAGGAACGTTCCGGGCAGCGCGATGGCGCCGATCAGGAACGCAAAGGCCAGCACCTGCGCGGTGATGACGCCGGCCAGGCCGAACACGGAAATCTTTATGATGGAGGTCACGATCGAGATCACGGCATCGGTCGCGATGACGGCGGCACCTTCCAGTCCGGCCGCCATCAACAGCGACAGCAGGATCACGCCGGCGCCCGAGGTGCCGCCGACCACGACGCCGTATCCCACCGCGCTGGCTCCGAGTCCGGCGTCACTGATCCTGAGATCGCGGCGCCTGGCGAGGCGGCGCAGCGGTATGCTCAGGATCAGCATGCAGCCGATCACCAGCGCCGCGCCGGCATTGGTGAGCCGCGTATAACCATAGGCTCCGAGCGCCGTCGTCAGCGCCGCCGCTGCGATCACGATCAGTGCGCGACGGCGGTCGACATAGCGGAAATAGGCCGTGGCGCGGCTGAAATTGGTGATGATCGCCGAGATCGCGATGATCGGCACCACCGGTTCGGCGCCGATCAGCGGCACCAGCACCAGCGGCATCAGCGCGCCGGTGCCATAGCCGGCAAGGCCGCCGATGACGGCGGCAAACAGCGCAACGCCGGCGACCAGCAGAAGCTGAACCAGCGAGATGTCGGCAAAGCCTGCAAGAATGTTCACGACGACATCATCACAGGCGGTGGTCTCGGGTGAAACGGGCCGCGGTCTGATCGGCAATGGCTGAAAGCGCAGATGGATCGAGCGGAAAATCCGCCGCCAGCCAGGCGTCTTCCGCCAGCGTCATCACGTGGCCGAGGCCCGGGCCTTCGGCGATGCCGCGCGCGATAAAATCCGCCGCCTTGAGCGGAAATTTGGGAGCACTCCAGCGTTGCGGCAGGCGTGCGAATTCGCGCCAATAAGTCTCACCATGGTTGCCCCCCGAGCGCGCCCACGCCAGCAGCAGCCGGTCGCGATATTGATCCTCGCCGAGCCGGTAGAGCCGCCGCCGCGCCGTCGCCTCGTCCATGCCTGCCAATCGCCACCAGCGATGACCCATGGAATCGAGCGCCTTGGCTTCGGCATTGGTAAGACGCAGCCGCGCGGCTATGCGCCTGGCGTCCTCGGTGACGGCAACCGCGAGCGCGCCCAGCCGGCGGACCGGGCTCGGCCCAAGTCCCAGCATCGCTTCGGCCGATATCATCGTCGCAAACGGCCCAATGTAGGTGACGCCGCCGAAGATCGGCAGCAACAGGCCGGCATCCGCCATCGCGGTGACCGCAACCAGCGCGCCTTCCGCGACCACGAGCTTGAGCATCTCCATGCGCACGCGCTCGGCCGACAGGTTTGCAAGGCCCATGCGCCCATCGATGCAGGCGAGATAGCCGGCACGATCGGGTTCGCCCGTGCCATACGCCGCATGGATCCGGAAAAAACGCAGGATGCGCAGATAATCCTCGGCGATGCGCTGGGTGGCATCGCCGATGAAGCGCACGCGTTTGGCAGCGATATCGGCAAGCCCGCCGACATGGTCGTGCACGACACCGTCGGCATCGACGGAGAGGCCGTTGATGGTGAAGTCGCGCCGCTCGGCATCGCGAACCCAGTCGCGGCCGAACGCGACCTTCGCCTTGCGGCCGAAGGTCTCGGTATCCTCGCGCAGCGTCGTGACCTCGAACGGGTGCGCGTCGACGACAAGCGTCACGGTGCCGTGCTCGATGCCGGTCGGCACCGATTTGATGCCGGCCGCTTTCGCACGCCGGATCACCTCATCGGGAACTGCCGTGGTCGCGATATCGATATCGCCGATCGGGATCTTCAAAAGCGCGTTGCGGACGGCGCCGCCGACCACGCGCGCTTCCTCGCCATCGCCGTTGAGCAGGCCGAGCACGCGGGCGGCCGGGCCTGACCTGAGCCATGGCGCGTCGTCGAGCCGGCGCACCACGGTCATTTCGAGACTCCCGGCTTCTCATATCCCGGCACGAACTTGCCGTTCTCGATATGGGCGGGAATATAGGTCGAATCCGGCGGCGCGCCGGTGAAATGCGCGAGCATGATGAAGCTCACGATGACGAGCAGCAGCGAGCCCAACACCAGCTTGGCGACCAGATGCGCCGGCCATGACGATTGCGCCAATACGCCGGCACGGGTGGCAATCAGGAACAGGGCATAGACCGCGAACGGGATCAGGAAAATTCCGATTTCGGTCAGTACCGGACGGATCATGCGAGATAAATCCGCTCGTACAACACCCGCAGGATGCCCGCGGTCGCGCCCCAGATATAACGCTCGGCAAACGGCATCGCGTAATAGGAGCGCTCCATGCCGCGGAATTCCTTGCTGTGGATCTGGTGGTTTTCGGGATTCATCAGGAACGCCAGCGGCACCTCGAAGGCGTCGACGACCTCGCCCTCGTTGATCTCGAGTTTGAAGCCGGGCTTGATCCGGGCCACCGTCGGCAGGATGCGAAAGCCGAACGCGGTGCCGTAGAGATCGAGGTAGCCGATCGGCTCGATGAATTCGCGCTTGAGGCCGACTTCCTCGTGCGCTTCGCGCAAGGCGGCATCCATCGGGGTAGCATCGGTCGCGTCGATCTTGCCGCCGGGAAAGGAGATCTGGCCGGCGTGGCTGCTCAGATGTTCCGAGCGCTGCGTCAGCAGCACGGTCGGCTCGGGATGATCGACCACCGGGATCAGCACCGCCGCCGGCCGCACCGGCTGTTCTTGCGCCACGATCTCGAGCATGCGGTCGTTGCCGGCATCGCCGGTCCTGGGAATGATGTTGGGATCGATCAGGGCGGGCGGCACGTCGAAGCTCAGCCGCGCCTTGCTCCGCGCAAAGAACTCCGCCGAGCTGACTTTACCCGGTTCCATTTTCTTCAGCATCGGCTCGTTCAAAGCGCGTCCCTCACCTGCTTCGCATCTGCCATGGCAAAGAATTCGCCGCCGGATTCGATCCCGAACATCTGTTGGCCATCGACCACTCGCTCTTCCCCCATGTCAACCAGATCGTAATAGAGCGCGCGGGTGACCTTGGCCCACAAATCGCTGCGGACATGAAGATAGGGCGTGAGGCCGCCGTCGGAAGCCGTCTTGAAGCGCAGGCGGTGCCCGCCGTCACAGGGCACCCAGTCGTCCACATTGGTGCGGAAATTCAACAGCCGGCCCCGCGCGTCCTGCTCGTTCGCCATCTCGACCGCCAGGAACGGCGCATCGTCGACGCGGATGCCGACCTTCTCCACCGGGGTCACGAGAAAGTGCTTGCCGTCCTCACGCTTGAGGATGGTCGAAAACAGCCGAACCAGCGCCGGCCGGCCGATTGGCGTGCCCATGTAGAACCACGTCCCATCGCCGGCGATTCGCATGTCGAGGTCGCCGCAAAACGGCGGATTCCACAGATGCACCGGCGGCAACCCCCGTCCGGCGGGGTTCGCCTTCGCAGCACTGGTGGCTGCGGCGGTCAGGCCTTCAAGACCCGTGCTTTCACGGCCCGAACCTTTAAGACCTTGGGCCTCGCGGCCTGGATCGTTGGTTTGCCCTTGGTTCGCCATTGTTTGCCTTAAAGCTTCTCTGGCTCGATTTGGCACGATTGGTGCACGTCCGAGGGACGTGAGCGGAACGTCATTCTCGCCACATCGTGATGCCGTTCATACCCCCAAATACCGATAATGTGGGGATAGTGAAATCTAGCGAATACATGGCCTTTGCACAGGTTTAGCATGGGCTTCGCGGCATGACGACGCAATCGGCGGGGTCATGGAGCGCAGTTAGGGAGACAGATATGGCTGGCGCAGACGGTGTCGAAAAGCTCGAGGACGCGATCGTCCGCTCGGCCGAACAGGTCGCCGGCCAGATCCGGGCCGCAAAGGAAGCGGTCTCCACCGTCATCTTCGGCCAGGAGCGGGTGATCGAAAACACCCTGGTGACGATCCTGTCGGGCGGCCATGCGCTCCTGATCGGTGTTCCCGGTCTCGCCAAGACCAAGCTGGTCGAAACGCTCGGCATCACGCTCGGCCTCGACGCCAAGCGCATCCAGTTCACGCCCGACCTGATGCCGTCGGATATTCTCGGCGCCGAAGTGCTGGACGAGAGCAATTCCGGCAAGCGCTCGTTCCGCTTCATCTCAGGCCCGGTGTTCGCCCAGCTGCTGATGGCCGACGAAATCAACCGCGCCAGCCCGCGCACCCAGTCGGCGTTGCTGCAGGCGATGCAGGAGCAGCACATCACCGTTGCCGGCGCCCGCCATGACCTGCCGAAGCCGTTCCACGTGCTGGCGACGCAAAACCCGCTGGAGCAGGAAGGCACCTATCCGCTGCCGGAAGCGCAGCTCGACCGCTTCCTGATGGAGATCGACGTCGACTATCCCGATCGCGACGCCGAACGCCGCATCCTGTTCGAGACCACCGGCGCGGACGAGACGCATGCCAAGGCTTCGATGAACGCCGAGATCCTGGTCGCTGCCCAACGGCTGGTGCGGCGGCTGCCGGTCGGTGACAGCGTCGTCGAGGCGATCCTGTCGCTGGTGCGCTCCGCGCGCCCCGATCCGGATGGGGACGGCGACAAGCTGATCGCCTGGGGCCCGGGTCCGCGCGCCAGCCAGTCGCTGATGCTGGCGGTCCGCGCCCGCGCGCTGCTCGACGGCCGCCTCGCGCCCTCGATCGACGACGTGCTCGACCTCGCAGAACCCATCCTCAAGCACCGCATGGCGCTGACCTTCTCGGCGCGCGCGGAAGGTCGCACCATTCCGGACGTAATCAGGCAATTGAAGACGCGGATCGGTTGATGGCCGCAGAGACCAGGCGCTCAGGCGAGGAGATCACAGCAATCCGACGTGCCGATGGCGAAAGCCGAACGCTCGCCGCATCGCTGCCCCGCCTCGTGCTTGAAGCCCGCCGCATCGCCGCCAACGTCATTCACGGCCTGCACGGCCGCCGCCGCGCCGGCTCCGGCGAGAGCTTCTGGCAGTACCGCCGCTTCGTCTCGGGCGAGCCGTCGCAGAACGTCGACTGGCGCCGCTCGGCGCGCGACGATCATCTTTATGTCCGCGAGCAGGAATGGGAGGCCGCCCATACCGTGTGGCTGTGGCCCGACCGCTCGCCCTCGATGGCCTTCGCCTCCAAAGGTGTGCGCGACAGCAAGCTGGAACGCGGACTGATCGTCACCTTCGCGCTGGCGGAACTCTTGGTGTCGGGCGGCGAGCGCGTCGGTATTCCCGGGTTGATGAACCCGACCTCCAGCCGCAACGTGATCGACAAGATGGCGCAGGCGATGCTGCATGACGATGCCGCTCGCCTCAGCCTGCCGCCGTCCTTCGTGCCGTCGGCGCTGGCCGAAATCGTGGTGCTGTCCGATTTCTGGTCGCCGATGAGCGAAATCCACCGCATGCTCGCAGGGCTGTCGGCCTCCGGCGCGCATGGCACGCTGATCCAGGTCGTCGATCCCGCCGAAGAGAGCTTCCCCTATGCCGGCCGCGTCGAGTTCGTCGAGCCGGAAGGCGGCGGCGTCATCACCGCTGGCCGCGCCGAGAGATGGGCCAGCGACTATGTCGCGCGCGTGGCGCTGCATCGCGAAGAGATCCGCAGCGAGACCAGCAAACTCGACTGGCTGTTCTCGACCCACACCACCAGCCGCTCCGCCGCCGAGTTGTTGTTGTTCCTGCACTCGGGCATGATGGTGAGCAAGGGCGCCGCGCGCACTGCGACCGTCAAAGCGGGACGAAGCGCATGATCGCGGGCTTTCCCCTTTCCTTTGCCGAACCGCTGTTGCTGACCGGCCTGCTGAGCCTGCCGGTACTGTGGTGGCTGCTGCGCGTGATGCCGCCGCGACCAAAACGGATCGAGTTTCCGCCGACGCGGCTCTTGTTCGACATCAAGCCAAAGGAAGAGACCCCGTCGCGGACGCCGTGGTGGCTGACCCTGTTGCGCCTGACCGCGGCAGCACTGGTCATCCTCGCGGCCGCGGGTCCGATCTGGAATCCGCAGACCGGAGCGGGCGGCAGCAAGGCGCCGCTGGTGATCCTGCTCGACGACGGCTGGAGTTCGGCCTCCAGCTGGGACATCCGGATCAAGGCCGCCGACGAACTGATCGCCAATGCCGACAATGACCGCCGCGGCGTGGCGCTGGTGCCGCTATCGGAGCCTGCGCGCGACATCACGCTGATGCCGGGCGGTACCGCGCGCGTCGCGCTGCGGCAGATCGCGCCAAAACCCTATTCGATCGAGCGCGTCGAAACGCTTGCCTC
>Ga0310811_10013250_pt1 | contig 10735 bp, 6 predicted proteins | sample YCmetagenome_FD_207642 | JGI IMG/M metagenome (GOLD analysis project Ga0310811, IMG submission 207642) | Soil microbial communities from experimental microcosm in Duke University, North Carolina, United States - YC | ecosystem: Engineered > Artificial ecosystem > Soil microcosm > Unclassified ...
TTTTTCCGAATCAACTAGTGCCCAGTGCCTAGTGCCTAGCGCCTATGCCCAGTGCCTAATTTCAATTAGTCTGTGGTCGAAGGATGGCGACTTCAGGCGGTAGCCGCATCGCGAAACCGGCGCGTGGTGGCGCCGGGGGCTCGGCGGTCGGATCGTCTATACGAAGATTGGCGACGAGCTTTCCGAGGCGATCCGCGGCGCCCGACAGCGTACTTGCCGCGGCGGCGATCTCTTCTGTGCTCGCGCTCTGCTCTTCGCTCGAGGCGGCGACTTCCTCCATCGCCGCGGCGAATGCCTCGGTGCCGCTGGCCAGCGAGTCGAGCTTCGACCTGAGCTCGCGCGACAGACCATTCGTCGAGACGGCTGCGCGTTGAATCGAGACCGTCCAACTGTCCGCCTCGGCGACCGCGGTCTCGATCTGCCCGAACGACCGCGATCCTTCTTCGGTCGCGCCACGAACGGCGCGGACCGTTTCGACGGTGCGTCCGCTCGACACCCGTGACTGGGTGACGGCGTTGAGCACGCCACTGACGACGCGTTCCGTGCGCTCGGCGGCGTCGGACGACATAGCCGCGAGACGACGAACCTCTTCGGCGACGACGGCGAAGCCGTGACCGTGGTCTCCGGCACGCGCCGCTTCCATCGCTGCATTGAGGGCAAGGAGCTTCGATTGGCGGGCGAGCTTCTGGACGAGCGTCACGAAGCTTCGAACCTCCTCCGAAGCCTGCGCGAGCTGGTCGATCGCCGCCGCGCTCGCCTCGACATCCGTGCTCAGCGCGGCGAGCGACTCGGAGCTCCGGTCGAGCCGCGAACGATTCTCGAGCGCGAGCGCGCGGAGATGTGCGTTCCGTTCGACCCCCTCCTGTGCGCCGGAGTCGAGGTCCGCCGCGACGCCAACCAGCCGTTCAGATGCGCCGGCAAGACCCTGAATGGTTTCCGCCATCAGGTTGGACTGTTGGCTGAGGTCCGACGCCGTATGTGCGATCTGGCCTGCCGACGCGGCCATCTCTTCGGAGCTCGCCGTGATCTCCGCGGTCATGCTCGCCGTTTCCTGGGCCGATTCGTTGAGCGCAGAGGCGAGGCGGCGAAGCTCTTGTGTCATCGCGGCGACAGCCCGGGCCAGTCGGCCGATCTCGTCTTCGGTCTCCGTCTGATTGACCCGCTTCGACAGATCTCCCGCCGCAACGGCTTCGGCGACCTGCGCAAGCTCCAAGGCCGGACCGGTGATGCGCCGGTGAATGAATCGGCCGATGATGACGAGCGATCCCATGATCAGCGCGAGCATGATGGCCACGCCGCCGAGTAGCGAATTGCGCGCGACGTTGTAGCCGCGCGACGCATCGGCTTGGCTCATGTGGGCGACGAGATGCCAGCGTCCGCCGTTCGCCAGCGCGACAGCCGCGCGCCGCCCCGTGGAATCCGTCGTAAAGTCGAACGCAGTGTTCTGTTCGCGACCGTCGATCTGAGAGAACGCCGGGAACGATTTGAATCGCGTTGCGGGTGCCGAGCTCGCGATCACCTTTCCGAGCGAGTCGATGAGATCGACGCGCATCACCGAATTGCCGGCGCTCCCCTGCACGAGCATCGAGTCCAGCGTCGATAATCCGAACTTCACCTTCACGACGCCGACCTTCGTTCCGTGATCGCGGACCACGCCCGCCAACTCGACGACCGTTCGTTGCGTGGCGGCATCGGCGGTGTCGTGCGCCGTCGTGACGCCGTTGGCCCAGGCCGTTTGCCACCACCCTTCATCGCTTTGAACGAAGTCGCCCGACCGAGACGTGGTCACGGCGTTGTAGCCGTACTCGTCGGTGAGCATCACCTCGGCGATGTCGAGCTTCGGAAGTAGATCGGTGAGATAGGCCTTCGTGTCGCCGTCCACCTGCTGAGAACGCGCAGCGTCGAACATCTCCTCGAGCTGCTTCATCGTGAGCTTGGTCAGGCCGCGATCTCGTGATGTCGCGCCGCCCTTGCGAGCCGCGGCGACCACGGTCGGCGACGTCGCGATCAATTCCACCTGTCGCGTACGTTCGGCGAGCACGCGATCGACGAGCTGCCTGGAGAGGGACGCCGCGTTGACGACTCGCGCGTCTTCGTCCCCACGCAACGTCTTCTTGAGCATCGTCACGCCGGCATAAGTGGCGGCGCCGAGGACGACCACGGCAGCAATGCCCGCGAACGTCACGAGACGTTGTCGGAGCGACTGCGCGGAGCGCATTTCGCCGGGGTTCTCGGGGAGGGCCTGCGTTGGTCTACTGGGACGGAGGTTCATCGGCCGCTAGATTCCGTTGACTACCATGACAGAATCGACTCATCGAGCGCCGGCCGCAGAAACGGACGGCTACGATCCTGCCGCCATTGAACGGAAATGGCAGGAGAGGTGGGAGAAGCGGGGAACGAACCACACCGACCTCGCCGCCGGCGCGCGCCCGTACTACGCGTTGATGATGTTCCCATACCCGTCGGCCGAGGGGCTGCATGTCGGCAACCTCTTCGCCTTCACGGGAAGCGACATATACGGACGATTCCAGCGGTTACAAGGGCACACGGTATTTGAGCCGATGGGCTTCGACGCGTTCGGAATTCACTCCGAGAACTTCGCGCTGAAGATCGGGACCCACCCCGCCGACCTCATACCCAAGAACATCGACAACTTCAGGCGGCAGCTAAAGCGCTCCGGGCTGATGATCGATTGGCGCCATGAGCTGTCGACGACCGACCGCGACTACTACAAGTGGACGCAGTGGGTCTTCCTCGAGCTGTACAAGCGCGGTCTGGCCTACAAGAAGCGCGCGGCTGTCAACTGGTGCCCGAACGACAAGACCGTCCTCGCCAACGAGCAGGTCATCGCCGGCGAGTGCGAGCGCTGTGGCGCGCGCGTCGAGCAGCGGTTTCTCGAACAGTGGTTCTTCCGCATCACTGACTATGCGGCGCGCTTGCTCGCGAACCTCGACTGGCTCGACTGGTCCGACTCGACGAAACAGGCGCAGCGTAACTGGATCGGCCGTTCCGACGGCGCCGAGATCACCTTCCGCGTGCAGGATCTGGAGGAATTGGCTGGTTCGACGACCGCCGAAAGCGGCCTGACCGGCGAGTTCACGGCGCAGACGATGGACATCACCGTCTTCACGACGCGCCCGGATACGATCTTTGGCGCCACCTATCTGGTGCTGGCGCCCGAGCACCCGTTGGTCGATGCCCTCACCACGGCCGATCAACGGCCGGACGTCGAGGCCTACCGGGCCACGACCGCGAAGCAGGACATCGTCACCCGCAAGGTGACCAAGGAAAAGACTGGTGTGTTCACCGGTGCGTTCGCGCTCAATCCGGCGACTCAGCAGCCGATCCCGATCTGGATCGCCGACTACGTGCTCATGGAGTACGGCACCGGCGCGATCATGGCTGTCCCCGGCCACGACGAACGCGACTTCGAGTTTGCGTCCGTATTCGACCTGCCGATCGTTCGCGTCGTTGCCGCGGACGGGGCAGAGTCGCACGGAGTTCTGTCCGCGGCGTACACGGAAAGCGAACGCGTTCACCTGGTGAACTCGGCCCAGTTCAACGGGTTTCCGATCGACGAGGGAACGCGCCGCATCGTGGCGTGGCTCGAGTCGAACGGTCATGCGAAGGGAGTGGTGAACTACCGGTTGCACGACTGGTGCATCTCGCGCCAGCGCTACTGGGGCCCGCCTATCCCCATCATCTATTGCGACGCGTGCGGGACGGTACCTGTTCCGGACAAGGACCTGCCGGTCGAGCTGCCGTACGTCGAGGACTTCAAGCCCGACGACACGGGCATCTCGCCGCTGGCGCGCGTCGAGTCGTGGTATCGCGTGGCCTGTCCGTCGTGCGGCGGTCGGGCGCGCCGCGAGACTGACGTGTCCGACACGTTCCTGGACAGCGCCTGGTACTTCCTGCGCTATCCAAGCACCGGCTTCGCCAACGAGCCGTTCGATCGCGAGATCACGAAGAAGTGGCTGCCGGTGCATTCGTACATCGGCGGGAACGAGCACGCGGTGCTGCATCTGCTGTATTCGCGTTTCGTGACAATGGTGCTGCACGACGCCGGACACCTGACGTTCGAGGAGCCGTTCACGCGCTTCCGTGCGCACGGAATGATCGTGCGCGAGGGCGCCAAGATGTCGAAGAGTCGCGGCAACGTCGTGAATCCGGACGAGTACGTCGATCGTTGGGGCGCCGACACCTTCCGCACGTATCTGATGTTCCTCGGACCGTACGAGGTGGGCGGCGATTTCCGCGATCAGAGTGTCGCGGGCGTGCGTCGCTTCCTCGATCGGCTGTGGGCGTCGGCTTGCGATGCGACGACGGACGGTCAGCCCGATCCGCAGGTGATGCGCAAGCTCCACCAGACGATCAAGAAGGTGTCGACGGACGTGCCGGCGTTGAGCTACAACACGGCCATCGCCGCGATGATGGAGTACATGAACGTCGTTCGCCGCGGCGAACGCACGGCGCATCGCGCCGAGATCGAACCGGTGGTGCAGCTCGCGTCACCCTTCGCGCCGCACATCGCCGAAGAATTGTGGGAGCGACTGGGCCACACGGAGAGCGTGTTCGACGCCGGCTGGCCGGCATTCGATGAAGCCCTCGCCGCCGAGGAGTTGATGACGATCGCCGTTCAAGTCGGCGGCAAGACGCGCGGGACGATTCAGTTGCCGGTCGGCAGCGGTCAGGACGAGGCGATGACCGCGGCGATGGCGGAGCCGAGCATCGCCAAGTTCGTGACGGGGACGCCACGGAAAGTCGTGTTCGTTCCGGGGCGTCTGCTGAACATTGTGGTTTAGCTGACGGCTTCGGCTGTCGGCTGATAGCGGAAGGCCGCGGCTGACGGCTTCGGCCACCGGCTGCGGCTAACAGCTGCGGCTAACAGCTGCGGCTGCCGGTTGCGGCTAACGGTTGCGGCTAGCAGCTGCGGCTAGCAGCTGCGGCTAGCAGCTGCGGCTGCCGGTTGCGGCTAACGGTTGCGGCTAACGGTTGCGGCTAACAGCTGCGGCTAACGGTCTTCAGTCGCCGTCGATGCGTTTGAGGAAGGCACCGAGTTTCCGGCGGAGCACCGTGGCGTCGGCGAGTAGGTCGTGGTGAGAAGCCGGTAGAGTGCGACGGTGCCCGAGGCGTTCGATCCCATCCTCGACTTCGTTAGCGGATCCGAGAGCGATCCGGACATGCTTCGCGAGCTGCGGGTCCGAGTTGAGGCCGCAGCCCTCGGAGATGTTCATGTGGATTGAATCGGCCGCGCGAAGAAGCTGCTCGCCCATGTTCTTCCGTTCTCGCGGTGGCAAACAGTCCACCATCACATGGATCCGGTCGGCTAGCCCGCAGGCCAGTGACCACACTTCCAGTTTTCGGTAGTCGCCCATGATCGCGTCGCGTGAGTTTGCGATCATGGTGTGCCCCGAGGGCATGCTCGCCGTCACCATGCTGTCCCGTCCATCATCAAACTCTCGCCACCGTTAGCCGAGCCGTCAGCCACGGCCGTTAGCCGAAGCCCGTTAGCCGAAGCCGTTAGCCGAAGCCGTTAGCCGAAGCCGTTAGCCGAAGCCGTTAGCCGAAGCCGTTAGCCGCGGCCTTCCGCTGTCAGCCGCCAGCCGAAGCCGCAATCCGCAAGCCGCCTCCGTCACCCAATCATCGCCGCAACCCTCTCCCCAACCAGATACCCGACCACCGCCACCCCCAGTCCCACGACGAACATGTCCAGGCCCGAGCGGAAGACGCTGCGGCCCGTGAACACCGATCGTGCGGCGCCGACGATCCAGTGCGAGGCCATCGAGATGGCGAAGGACGTCACGATGGCCGCCGTCCCGCTCCATATGAGAAATGGAAAGACGGGGATCAGCGCCCCGATGGCGGTGGCGAACCCCGTGATCCATGCCTCGCGCATCGGCGACATATGGGGATCGCCGATGCCGAGCTCCTCCTGAACCTGTTCCTCGAGCATTCGTTCCGGATTCGCCATCACCTCCGTCGCGAGCGCATGGGCTGATTCCGCCGACATGCCCTTGGCTTCGTAGATCAACGCCAATTCGTCGCGTTCCACTTCGGGCATGAGCGCGATCTCGTCGCGCTCCATCGCAATCTCGTTGGCATACACCTCCTGCTCGCTCTTCGCCGCGAGATATCCGCTCGAGCCCATCGACAGCGCGTCGGCAATGAGGCCGGCCACGCCGGCCACGATCACCGTGTGGTGCGCCGATTCCGGTGCGGCGCCGATGACACCGGCGACGAGACCGAAGTTGGCCGTGAGGCCATCGTTGAATCCGTAGACGACGTTCCGGAGAAATCCACCCGACCCGGCGCGATGCCACGGCTCGCCCGTCTTTCCAGATATCTGATTGAGCGTCGTCGCATGCTCGGCCGACTCGCGGGCCAGCGTCAGCGATTCGCTGGCGCCGGGGGTACCGCGAGCCGTCTGGCGGTGCATATCGAGGTAGCCTTTGACCTCGCGACCCTCTTCGGCGAGGAGCATCGGCAGCAGGAACTGCGGGCCGAAGATCTTGCCGAGACTCGCAAGGAGACGCGTGCGCGCGCTTGGCCGAAAACGTCCCGGGTCCCGTCCGTGATCTCGCAGCAGACCGGCCCACACATCGACGTGTCGATCCTCGACCTCCGCCAATCGCCGGTAGAGATCCTTCTTCTTCGCGTCCGGCTCCGCGTCGGCCAGCAGTCGGTACAGATACGCCGCATCGGCTTCGTCCTGCCAATGGTGGGCGAACGCGTGGAGATCCGGTGTCGACGACGTAGAAGGGGCGGGCATGGGTGAAAGGTAGGCAGGCCGTCGAGCGCCTGATAGCCGTGGCCCGCCGGAGTAAACCCTTCGCCTGGGGATCGTGACTGATCTAGCGAACCCCACACAACGCATGACGAGGACTTATGCGAATTCCTGCACTTCTACCAACCGTTTTCATCGCCAGCGCCGCGGCGTCGCTTTGCGCGCAAGAGCCCCGCGTCACGCGTATCGGCCCTGGCACGATCGTCGCGCCCGGACGCGCGTTCAGCTTCTACAGCGAGGAGCCGCGCGCGATCATCGGCATTTCGACATCGAGTGGGGCGACCGCTCGTGACACGGCTGGCGTGCTCGTGTCGAGCGTGCGACAGGGAAGCCCCGCCGAGCGTGCCGGCGTCGAAGAGGGCAACCGCATCGCGTCGATCAACGGTGTGAGCCTGAAGCTGTCGCCGACGGACGTGGGCGACGACCAGATGAGCGGCGTCATGATCCGCCGACTGTCGCGCGAGCTGGACAAACTGAAGCCGGGCGATGAAGTCGATCTTCGAGTCGTGGCGAACGGACAGACGAAATCTCTCAAGATCAAAACCGTCGCGCCGTCAGACCTCGCCGAGACGCGAGCGTCGACGTACCGCTCCGACGACCGTGCGACGCTCGGCGTCAATCTGGCCATCACGGGCAGCAGCCGCGACACGCTGGGTGTGTTCGTCATGTCCGTCGTCGATGACGGACCGGCGGCCAAGGCCGGGATCGAGGAGGGAAGTCGCATCGCGTCGATCAATGGCGTCGATGTTCGCGGTCGCCGCACGGAGGATGACGACGACTACGTCTTCCGCACGTCGAACGTCAGCCGTCTCGAGCGCGAAGTCTCGAAAGCGAAACCTGGCGACGAGCTCGACCTCCGCGTCTACTTCAACGGCCAGTATCGCAACGTGAAGGTGAAGGCCGCGCGATACAGCGATCTTCCGCGCCGGAAAAGCACGTTGACGATCGTGGGCGGCGACAACTTCGCGCTGCCGATGGCCGGCGGCCGCGGCGGCTTCGGTGTCAACAGCGTCGAAGTCGGCGATCAGGTCCGGCGCGCACTTGAGATGGCGACGACTGGAATGGGTCGGGCGTTCGGGCGGTTCGGCAATCGAATCGATTGGTAAGAATCCGACACTACGCGCTAAACACTAGGCCTAGGAACAACAAAAAAACGGGGCGCGGCAAGGCCGCGCCCCGTCTTCCTTTTCTCTAGCGCCCAGTGCCGAGCGCCTAGTGTCTAAAACTCGACTTGTGCACCCAGCTCAACGACCCGATTCGGCGGGATGCCGAAGAACTCGGTCGCCGAGCGCGCATTGCGCGACATGAGCACGAACAGCTTTTTACGCCATCGCGCCATGCGCGGCAGCACGGCGTCGTCGGGCGCGCGCCGCGTTCCGGGGCGGGCCTCTCCATCGCCGATGATGATACGCTCACGACCCAGGTAGAACGTCGTGTCGTTTGGCTTCGCCTTCAGCCCGGATTCGCGAGCCCACTGAAGGATTTCGGGAACGTTCGGCGACTCCATGAAACCGTAGCGCGCCGTGATGCGCCAGAAACCGTGCTCGAGCTTCTCGGCCGTCACGCGTTCCGATGCTTTGATTTCAGGAACCTCGCGCGTCACTACCGACATGAGGATGACCTGCTCGTGCAGCACTTTGTTGTGCTTGAGGTGGTGCAGGAGCACGACCGGCACGCCGTCGTTCGACGACGTCATGAACACGGCCGTTCCGGGAACGCGAACGGGTTTGCGACGCGCCACGTCGCCCAGAAAGAGATCCAGCGGTAGCGAGCCGGAATGCAACGCGTGGTTGAGCAGGTGACGTCCCTTCTTCCACGTGCTCATGAGCGTGAAGACCACCGCGGCGATCACGATCGGTACCCAGCCGCCGTGCTCGATCTTGATCACGTTCGCCGCGAAGAGCGTGAGGTCGATCGCGAGGAAGGCGAGCGTCAGGGGCAGTATGTGCCAGAGCGACCAGTTCCAGCGACCGCGCGCGACGACGTAGAAGAGCAGCGACGTGATCGCCATGGTACCGGTGACGGCGATGCCGTACGCCGCACCGAGTGCGTTCGAGTTCTGGAAGGCGACGACCAGCAAGATGCAACCGACTGCCAGCAGTCGGTTGATCTCGGGAATGAATATCTGCCCCGCTTCCATCGCCGAGGTGTGCACGACGGTGATGCGCGGCGAGTAGCCAAGCTGTACCGCCTGCTGCGTGAGCGAAAATGCGCCCGAGATCAATGCCTGCGAGGCGATCACCGCCGCGATCGTGGCGAGCACGACGAGGGGCAGCAGCATCGCGCGCGGCGCGAGAAGGTAGAACGGGTTCGACGTCGCGGCGGGATTGCGGAGCAGCAGCGCACCCTGCCCGAGGTAGTTCAGCACGAGTGCGGGGAGCACAAGCGAGAACCAGGCGACGCGAATCGGTCGTTTGCCGAAGTGACCCATGTCGGCGTACAGCGCCTCTGCTCCCGTGACGGCGAGGACCACGGCGCCAAGCGTCAGAAAAGCGATATGGCGGTTGGCGAGGAAGAACGCTACGCCGTGCCAGGGATTGAGCGCGCCGACAATTCTTGGCTCCTGAATGATCGAGGCCATCCCGAGCACCGCGATCGTCACGAACCACACCGCCATCACCGGGCCGAACATGACACCGACCTTCTTCGTCCCAAATCGCTGCACCGCGAACAGGACAAGCAGAATGATGACGGAGGGAACGACGGCGCTCGTGAATTGCGGCGTTACGATCTTGAGACCCTCGACAGCGCTGAGCACCGAGATGGCCGGTGTGATGATTCCATCGCCGTAGAGGAGCGCTGCACCGAAAAGCGCGAGCGAGATCAGCAGGAAGCGTCGCTTCGAGTCGCTGACGCGGCGTTCGTGCTGGAGAACGAGCGCCATCAGCGCCATGATGCCACCCTCGCCACGGTTGTCTGCGCGAAGGATGAACACGATGTACTTCACCGCCACGACAAGCACGAGCAGCCAGACAATCAACGACAGCACACCGAACACGTTCTCGGTCGTTGGGGGAACGGCGAATTCCTTCGATGTGAAACACTGCTGGAGCGCGTACAGCGGACTCGTGCCGATGTCGCCGTAGACGATGCCAAGTGCAGTCAGCGAAAGAATGCCGAGTCGCCGCCCAGTCGGATGGGCTTCGACGTGGTGTCGCTGCGGAAGTGCGGCGTGGAAACCGCTGGTGCCGGTGGCGGAGGGAGGAAGTACCCCTGGGGGGCGAGCTTCCGAGGTAGGCGGCGTCCCGTCGGGCGTTTTCTCGCCCGGCTGTTCGTTGACGCGGCGTGGCTGAGCGGTCATGTATGAGCTGCGGGCGGGCCCGCCTGATTCCTGATGGTCCCGAACCAGACGAGCGCCAGGACTATTACGCAAAAATGGGTCGCGGAACCGCCGCGACCCATCCTTGAATCTAGTGCCTTGCCCCGCGCCGTCCAGCGCCGCTCACACGGGTCGAGTGCCGCAAGTGGCGTGCGGGCAACTACTTCGGCGTCTGTTCAATCTCGTCTGCAGCGCGCTGGATGATTTCGCGTATTTTCTGAATACGCTCCTTGTCGTGAATGTGCGCCGTTGCTGTCTTGTAAGTGGCCTTTGCGAGTCGTTGAAACGAGGCATTCAGGTCCATCATTGGCGAGTCGGTAAATCCCGCCACGAAGCGCGCGATGCGGTCGAAGATGTCGTCGACCGTCGAACTGTGCTCGGCAAGATGCTTCTTTCCCTCATCCGTGATCTCGTAGATCTTCTTCCCGCCTTCCTCTGGCACGACTCGCGCAAACCCGAGGTCCTCGAGCATGGTGAGCGTCGGATAGACGGTGCCGGGACTCGGTGCGTAGGACCCGCCGAATCTGCTCTCGAGCTCCTTGATGATCTCGTAGCCGTGGCGCGGCTTCTCATCGAGAAGGCGCAGGATGACGTACTTCAGATCGCCCTGCTCGAACAGGCGTCCGGCC
>Ga0310811_10013251_pt1 | contig 10735 bp, 6 predicted proteins | sample YCmetagenome_FD_207642 | JGI IMG/M metagenome (GOLD analysis project Ga0310811, IMG submission 207642) | Soil microbial communities from experimental microcosm in Duke University, North Carolina, United States - YC | ecosystem: Engineered > Artificial ecosystem > Soil microcosm > Unclassified ...
CACCACCGCCATTCTCGAGATTGTGCCGCGAGGCGCAGCACATCCGCATCGTTGCGATCGCAAGAGGCCAAAAAGGCAAGAATTGATATTATGATGTACGAGAAAGCCGATGTCGTGGGAGAAGGGTGTATTAATCCTCACTAGCGCTACCGTCGGACTTGATAACTTTCAAGAGGTACTACCCACTACGTACGTGAATTAGTATTAATGTCCGAGGAGGTTGTGATAACCAACCTGACTGGTATTTGTGTGGGCTCGAGGGCAGAGTTGTTTCTTGTGCGCTATGCGAATGTCACAAGTGCTGTACTGATGATGAGCCATGTGCAACTTCAGGAATCAGAAGTATGAGTGTTACTCAACTCCACCCAAGTATGTTTGTCATTACCTTCCGGGTACACTCACTGTCTAAGACCCCAAGGCTATCTCATTCCAAAGATACGTTGCGGCAATATCAGATTCTTGTTCCAAGTACTAGTAAGACTGTAAGAGGGTTCCCAGGTTATCATGATGAAAAGCGCTGTAACGTTGATGCACAAGAGGCCTTAGTCAGGGAACGTGTCAGGGCCCGCTACAGTTGGTTGCAACGTTGAACTTGGGTTTGTACTAGTGTTAAATCACTCATCATGATCTTTTTCTTTAACTAACCAGGTGAATTTAGTGGGGATGTCAAGCATAGTGAGAATAGCTCGAGTATGTTCATGTCCACTTTCTTCAGGCTTCCTCAGCTGCCCAACTGCTGCGTATACCGTATCAATGAAATCTGGCGCCACTCTCGAAGAGGATTGTGCATCGATTCGATCACTCAGTTGGCTATGACTTCCACCAAAATGCATGGAATCTCCACCTGTCATATCAGAGACTGCAGTAGATTTCAACTGAGCTCCCACCTTAAGGTATGCATGTCCCCACAGGTAAATCTTATTTCGCCTGGATTGACCATCAGTTATGGCATTATCATAGTGTCCATGTTCTTACACTGGTATGGTCTATATTTTGTTACCGCCACAAATGTGCACCTAGCACATCTTCATCAGTAAAACACATGATGATGATGATTGATCTTGGAATGCGGCTAGTGATAATGTCAAAAGGATGTACGTCGCCTATCCACCCTGCATGGGACATATTGATCTATCTCAACATTACATAGCCCGCTGTCAGATAAACTCGCGACGAATCGAGAGTTATAATTGGCTTTGTACGTAGGTACATTTCATTGAGGCGTATTCGAGTAGTGTCTTACCACAGCTCATTGATACCATTGAGACTGATAATCCATATCTGTCGCGGTCGTATTATGACCGTGGTCTTATCGCATTGCCCAAAAGTCTGTTTTCAAGTTCATGATTATACCGGGGCTCAGCTCAGATTGTTCTATGCATGACAGGTATCAGAGTCCTCGCCTGTGGCGTTCTTCTATCCCGTGCGTGTGCCAAATGATGTATGTCAAAAAACTTGACCCGTGTTTCCCACCGTCATTCGTGTTCCCACCGTCATTGTATGCTGGAGGTATTTATTATCTCCATCAGTTTCTCCTTCCAAGGCCCATCGCTCCCAGAGAATTGTGGCGTAGCTTAGGATAATACCACAGGCGATGATCGCACTCAGGGACTAGGACTACAAAAGAAAGCGCTCGCCTCTATATGTCAATTTTACTGACATACGGGCGCTTCGGAACACAACTTTGCCAAGATCAGGACAATCACACATCCAAGGTGCAAATATCAAGATCATACTAACCATGCATTGTGTGAGAGCTAACGGGATGAATCGACCGCAAAGTTGAACTCTGCACTACGAACTCAAAATAGCGCTCGATTTAAATTACAAAAGCATGCCAACCACTTGGTGCGTTCCATCAACTCGCATCAATCTGCCCACTTTCACATGTACGTCACGATGCCCTGATTAGTCGACCCTGGGCGATGTCGCGGTCTATGTCGTCATAACACTCAAAGTCCAAATGCCAACTAAACTGGTATGTTGTATATTTAACTTATCAGCGCTACTCACATGTTGCAAGGTGTGCCAAATATCGATAAGATCAAGTTACTGGACTGCCTGATCAAGTCGTGGTCCACCATCAGCGATGATGGTACCGTGATTGGCGATATTAGGCAGATAGCGATCGGAAGATTCGGAATTTTGTGAGATTCGACTTATGCGGATGTTTGTTGAGAGCGATTCAGAAACGGTGTGTGAGTGATTTGCTGTCGTTCGTCATCAGTCAAGCCACGGAGAAGGAGTTATTCGTGTTTGGGACGTCTAACGCGTACAGTGTCAAGCTTTTAGATGATGGTCAGGGGTGAACTGGATTTGACTGATTACTTATGCAGGGCTTTATATAAAGGAATGACCATTGGACATTCTTCTTCCAAAAGGAGGACGTTCAAGACCATGGCCTTGGCCCTGGGGATCTTTGAATTAGTCGCTAAACTTTAAATATTCCCCGCTGTCTAATTTGATTTTATAGTCCTCACTATTCGTAACTTGTCCGCTACAGCAAAGCAACATACGCGGTGATACACCACAGCAAGCACTAGCCTGCCTACTAGCCTCACTCGATTCCACTTTAATTCACCCATTTTATTTTCTCGTGAACGTGTATATTGGCGTGGGGAACGAGCAAGTGAGAAAAAAAAAGGAATATTGGACTACTCGGTATGTTGTTTAACGCTCGTAATCGCGTAGTTTCGACAATGGCGCAGAATGTTATCTGATACTACTTGGTTCATATTCTAGCACAGACACGATCATGTGTCATAACTCATTTATGGCGACGTCTCAGACACCAGCTACTGAAGCACCATCGGTCCGCAGCTAAATAACCTGACATCCTTGTCACTGCGCAACTGATAAGAGCACACTCGGGTATGTGTTTTCGGTGGGGAATATCCACTGGAACATGTCACCCATGACTGTAGCCCCGCTAATTTGCAATGTATTTCGTCTGGTTTATTTCTTGACGAGCAATATGCCAAGTAATTGATGGGATCGAAAGGTCATTCGGTCGCAAGCATGTCCTACCGGGTGACGAGTCCTACCAGATGCATATGCTCCATTGGTGCGGCTGCCACATCACTGCAAATGTGAGTTATCCTTATTGACTGAATTTTACCGAGCCCTACCATAAACCCGTACCAAAAAAAACTCGCGGAGTGCGTCTGTCACCTCATGCGATTGCGATCGAATCATCATCATTAATTTGCACTCTAAGGTTAAAAGTAAATTATGCCACGGGGCATGAGCTGGCATCATACCGCCATACAAACACATGAAAGCATTTGGCTAACTGTGTATAAAAGCCAGTCTACTCGTCTCGGCTCAGAAAACACCATCAATAAATATTCAACCATGAAATTCACTTCACTCACCACCATTGTCATATCTGCCGCAGCGATGGCTGGTATAGCCATCGCATCGGAGGACCTGGTGATCACACCCATGAACCTACCCTGTAGCCCCGATAGTGAGCACTCTTGCGGCCTATATGCAGACCTTAGACCTCGTACTTACGGCTATCCACAGATTCAGTGCAATGCTCGACGGGCCTCAAAGGTTGGAACAACAACGACGATTTCGGGTTTTTCTGCGGACCTCGAGGCACTATCATATCATACACACCATGCTCCTGTCAAAATTGCTGTGTCGTGACTGCTGATGGGGATGACTTCACATGTTAAACATGAGTGAGCCTATCTTTCCCTGCTACCTTTCGAGTCCGAGTGTTAACGTGCTTGCTTAGCATGTTGCATGCAACAGGGTGTGAAGGAACGCTGTGACGTAGTATCGATTTGAATATAACGATGCTTTAAAGTTCTGGAGCCAATTTTTGTCACTCATCATTCGGGTGATCATGACATTCCGAACTCCGTAATGATTATATAATGTCAAATAATCTTGATTCGGACGGCTCGCAGACAATTTGCATGAACTCATGCATGCATCATTAGTACTAGTAGGTCACCGAGTCACGAAGCGCTCACGATCGATATCAACATGGTATAGGAGAAAGAAGCAAGGACGATCAGCTTGGAATCCATGGGTGCCATTCCTCACCAACCTCTACTGCATCTTCCCGTGGCACTTGTTTCGCTAGCTAGCTAGGCCTGTGGACGGCATTCAAAGAGGATCGCGTTGATATCGTTCGATTTGGTCACAACCAAGATCATGATGCCGTATGACAGTGGAAGAGAGACTCTGTTTCGCCACAGAGATAATGCAGCCTTCCACCCCATAGTATCGCATGGCTCTCGACCTCAGTAAGGTGTGTACGCTATACAAGTCTTGTTCTACCTGCATTTACCGTCAATTGTAGTGCAAGGGTAGTGCTGAATCTGGATATGCTACGATGCCACAATGTTCTTCTACCGATATGGCACGGTCTATATACTTTACCAAACGTGCAGCTGGTATATCTGGCATTCACCATACTTGATATTGGCCCTTGTAACGACAACAAGATGCACATCATTGCCTCAAACGTTGCATCGCCTACCGTAGTATAATGCTACTATCATTACGAGGCAAGTCATGATAAGCTCGTACTAGTTTATAGTTTATTGATACGTTCGATCACAGCTTATCGATACCATTAAAGCTGTCTGTTGCGAATCCTTTAAGGCCGCGATCTTGTCGTATTACCCAAATATCTGTCTCTGAGCATCATGATCAATAGTTTCCCAGATGCTGGCGTCCGCACCTGTCGTGTTACTCTATCTCGCTTGTGTCTGAGCTTCTCACCTACTTGTCACTCGCGGTCTGCGAGGCACAGACCTTTGTGCCAGTGCAACGCTTCACATATTTATAACGTCACATGTAACGCACACATTCAGAGACCGGTAGTGCAACACAACTCACAACTACCCAGGAGTACCGTTTGTTCCATATGTAGCCAGACTACTGATTTGATCCCGCGGACGCAGGCATTTCGATTTGGGACACAATTACTGCGGGACCAGGGCCATCTCGAAGTGGAGATTTTGAAGGCCATACCAAGATACCGCACGCATCGTACGAGAGCACCCTGGTGGAATCAAACGCAGTACAGTTTGATTGTCATGAACCCGTTTACCAAACAGGTTGCAGCGGTTCGGATCCGAAGTTTGAAATACTACCCGGTATGCTACACCTTTTGCAACTAATAACTACAGCTTTTCGATTGATTGCTCTTGTCCTTGTCCTTATTCAACGTGCTCCCTCATAGTAGCCGTTTATAGCACAAAGTAAATATATCTGTAGTGTCATTGAAAGATGGGATACAGATACTTTTGCTTTGTGCTCCTCAGTGACGACTTGATCGAGACATTGACAGCTGGCGCACGGATCAGTATCGCGCCGTACAGCAAGTGTAAGTCACCGATATGTCCATGTCAAGTATATGATATGTTATAATATTTGACATTCAGTGCCTACATACAAGTGTCTCGAATCACTCGCGTGCCATGGTCGTATCACGCCTCAACAGAAGGCCGCATATGTCGAATCTAACAGACTTGCGGATGCTACCAGCCACCATCACCTAATACCTTTAATCGCGATACCGCGGCCGCTGACCACGGTGACATGTCGTACAGGGAACAGGTGGTTCATCGTCGACCAAGTTCCTTTGATCTCTATTGGCCTCTCTACTAATAACTGGTCTTTACTTCAGCCAGGCAAAGCTCATCTATCACTGCTTTGCCATGGTGCGGCTAATTCTGTTTCTTGTCCCATCAATCTCTTCTCGCTTTGATCTCTCTTGAACTGCGACCAAGTTCCTTTGAACTCTGCTGGCCTCTCTACTAATAAATGGTCTTTACTTCAGCTAGGCAAAGCTCATCTATAACTGCTTTGCCATGGTGCGGCTAATTCTGTTTCTTGTCCCATCAATCTCTTCTCGCATTGATACCTCTTATACAGATAGGTGACCAAATGAATGAAACGAATCGCTGGCTTGATGGCTGCGGTGATATCATGATCATGATCTCTGCCCGAGGGAGAAGCAGCTTTTCGCTCCTTCCGGAATCATTAGCTAGCAACTACCTCTTGGTACGCTCGATTACACGACTTCTCTTGACCACCATAAGTTGATTCCATTCACAGGCCGTCACGCGCAAGTATGATCACCATACAAATGCGCAGCTCTACATGTGGCATGGCCTATATGTACGCGAGATTATGCATACAAGCTGTCATCAATACAGGCTGTACGGCCTATCACTGAGCAATGACAGGTTACACGCATTTTCATCAAAAATCACCGCTAACCTCACGTTCTTGCCTTGTGTGCGTGCTTTGTACAGCTGTGCAAGTCGGTACATGTGAGACTGATTTGCGATTCGCAACACTACGGTTAGCTACTGACATTCTTCCCTGCACAACCAGCCACATTGTCAGGCAGACCTTATCTGTTTAGCATGTTTAGCTTGAACTCACCGATTTATCCTTAGCCAAGTGGTTAGCAGATTCGATCTTTATTCGTGCAATCTCCACACCTGCTGACAACGCTTGATTGCATCTTGGGCATGAACTCATGGAGGGTCATCGAACATCGACCATAGGAGTTATGGCCAATTTGTTAACAGATTAGAAATCTGTTCCTCCCAGATGATGCAGGTTCGAAACCTGCTAACAATAATTTTTCTCCGTGATCGCACCTTGGGCATGAGCTTATGGAGAGGTCCTCAAACGTCAACCACAAGATTCTATGACCAAGTTGTTAACAGATTCGAAGTCTGTTCCTTCTGGATGGTGAAGGTTCGAAACCTGCCGACAATTTTTTCTTTAAGATCTAATGTTGCGTATCACATTACAATAACAGTATTGATTGGGGGCAATATCGAATTGCTTGTGTGGTCAAATACTCAATGCATGTGGTGATATTTACTCTTAACGTAAAAGTTCGGAAAGGAAAGCAAGTCTAGCAGGAGCTGGCAAGGAGGTATGCTACTAGTAGCTGGGTAACGTGAGTCGCGTTCAAATCCATCCATGTACTTCCCGCCATTCGTAGTGGAAGGGACGCTCGTTCTGGATTTATCTGGCAAGATTGATCACATTGTGAAAGCCCAGATGATCATTCATTGCTCATACAACTGATGATTTCGCAAATACTTGATTAAGCTTGATTGTCGAGCCCAGCTTCGAAGATCTTAAGCCGTCCAAAGTACTAGAAGTAGCTACAAAAATGACAGAATGTATCATGAACTCAGTGGTGTATCGCGCAATTTATTGTAAAGCACCTCCAAAACGTTCGGCGATAGCAATACCAAATCAGCAAAAGAAGTCGAATAAAACATGATATCAAATTAAGTATAGAACCACCATGCATCGTGAATGCGTTCATCACACAACCTATTCCGCCGTGCCATTGAGATTTTTCTATTCCCCCCAACAACTTGGTCTAGCAATTGGACGTACCGCTGGTGAGCAATACCACGACAACACGAATGCACAATTTGAATGTATAATCAGGAAATGAGTAATTACTGGGTAACTAGTGACAGGAAGCCAAGACCAGACAAGATGATGCAGACAGCACATTGACCTTAAGGAGGTAAACGAAGTGCCATACCAATAATGACATCGGCAAAAGAACCATCGTGCTTGGTGAGAACATTGACAATGAGATCGTCTACATCATTGTGACACCTGGAAAATCTTCAGCAGCTAATAGTGAGCTTGAAGAAAAGGCCGTACCAGCAACGACGGTAGCTAAATTTTCATCCCACTTTGCAAAAGATCAATGTCTGACTGGGCGAGGCTCTCCAACCTGCTAAGCTCTACGGGGAAGTCAGCATGTTTCTACACCAGCATTGGGTACATACCGGCAGCAGCCTGATCCATACCGTCATCGCGCGTAAGGACGTTGACATCTGCGTCATTCAACACGTTCTCGACATCTAAGCGAGAAAATCAGTTCATGCTGCTACACCAAGATTGGATGCATACAGGCAACAACATCGACGAGGCTCTCATCCCGCGCGAGAACATTAACAGTCGCATCGTTTCCAACGCTCCTCACATCTTTTATGAAATGTCAATTCATACTTCAACATCATGAGATTGGATACGCACAGGCAAGGCCTTCAGCCAGTTGATCGTAACGAGCCTCAAGGGGGGCAGCGAAAACAGTACTGCAGAGAACAGCAAGAGATGCAAAGAGAGTGAGCTGCATTGTAGGTAGGAGGATAGGGAGTTAGATTGGAGGAGAGCAAAGGGCGAAGAAGGAATGGAGACAAAGTGACTTGTTTTTATACCTAGAATCGAGAATGTGTAAATTATCTGTGGTCCGAATAGAGCATAATGGCGGCCGAGTTTGCAGCACCCTGTTATGACTCCGAGCTACATAACTCGGTTGCCAGACTTGCATCGAACAAAAAGTCCGAACACCTCACGGCATCCACAGGGATCAAAGTCCAGCTTCGTCGATCGCACAATCATTGAGGTCAGACAAATAGTGGTTGGGCTAGGCCCAGCGTTAGCTCGGTGCGGACGCTGGCGAGATTGCCACCGGGTGGTCGGAAAAACTCGACAAGCGGGCGGAATGAATGTCCATTATGAGTGTAGGGATACGATGCTACGAGTGTAACATTAAGTCCGGGTACGTAACGATAAAGAACGGCTGATATTAAAGGTGCAATAAACTGATCCTGGGAGTGGCGGGTGGGTGAAAATATAGTGAAATTGAGCGAGCGAGATGTATGGTGCAGTGATGAAAGGGAACCGAGGCGAGAAGGAAAGGCTTGCCGCTCTGATCTTGACATGCCGAGCTCTGTATTATGTAATGTCAAATAATTTTGATTCGGACGGCTTTCCTCAACTTTCCTAGGAGACAATTTGCATGAACCCGTGCATCATGCATCATTATCAAAATGGTATAGGAGAAAGAAGCAAGGACTGTCATATGGCATCATGATCTTGGTTGTGTCCAAATCGAACAATATCAACGCGATGGCACGGCATTGATATTATTCGATTTGTCTTTGCATGCCGTCCACAGGCTAGCTGGTAAAACAGGTGCCATGGTGCAAGACGTAGAGGTTGCCTTGAATTCCTGAAGCTGGTCGTGGACGAGAGATTCTATTTCGCCACAGAGATAATGCAGCCTTCCACCTCATAGCTCTGGACCTTAGCAAGGTGTGCACGCTGTACAAGTCTTGTTTCGCCCGCATTGACCATCAATTGTAACGCAAGGGTAGTGCTGAATATGGATATACTACGATGTCACAATTTTCTTCCGCTGGTGTGGTACGGTCTGTATACTTTTTACCTTCCTGAACGTGCAGCTGGCATATCTGGCATTCACCATACTTGATATTGGCACTTGTAACGACGACAAGATGCACATAACACTGCCTCAAGCATTGCATCGTCTACCGCAGTATAATACTACTATCATGACGAGGCAAGTTATACCTTGTGCCAGGCGCATTTTATTGATGCGTCCGATCACAGCTCATTTATACTGATCATGATGCTCAGAGACTGACATTTGGGCGATATGACAAGATCGAGGCCTTAGAGGATTCACAATGGACAGCTTGGGTGGTACTTGCTCAGATCGTTGCAGGTACTGGCGTCCGCACCTGTCGCGTTCCTTTATCTCGCTCGTGTCTAGGCTTCTCCCCTACTTGTCACTTGCGATGTGCGAGGCACAGAGCTTTGTACAAGTGCAATACTTCACATACTTATAACGCCATATGTGACTCACACATTCAAGGACTGATAGTACAACACAACTCATGACCCGTGTTTACTATTCTACCGTACGTGTTTGGCAACTAATACATTTCACGAACGCATTGAATCATGATATCGCTGGAGAGTTTCCAGCAATATCACAATCAAATACATTCGACGTGATTCCTTTCGCAAATCAAAATATTTGGGGGCGCAAGTACTACTAATGGATGTTCCCGGGAGAACATGTACTCAAGTACCGAGGAACCCATGGGCATGTCCATAATGAGATTGTGCGTTTTACGAAACCGCCCTGAGATGCAGAGATGTGGTCCGAGCTAATTGACTCAGTAGGTAACTTGGAGTTGCATATCAGGAAATCTTTACAATCTCCACGCCGTCCCGGAGTGGGACTGACACCGCGGAGTTCTCGCACTGCTAAGAGCCGTATCGCCGCGAGTGACAACAAAGGTGGCAATGCGACAATCACAGAATTAGGGCAGACGTCGTTATAGTGTTGATAACAAGGATCATGATTGAAAATTATTCAGTCAGGAGAATCACTGAGGCGAAATTAACGGGGAGTGGAATCGGCAGGGAACGAAAAGAGAACACGGTGGTGTTAAAACATGTTTGTGCGGGCGGGAAATGACGCGGTGAGTGAGAGGCAAACGAGATTTATCCGAGAACTTATCTAAAGTTCTGACGTTAAGGTACTGTTAAGGTTGAGGTAGCGAGAAATCAGATCTTACATGTAAGGTTGACATAAGGAACTGACAAAGTCCCTGTACCTGCCGCCAGACCAAATTTCAGCTTGTATTGCAAGTATTTATTTGGTAGGGGAACTTTGGGGAACTTACAGGCATATCGTCAATCCAATGGTCAGAAAAATTCTGCTTGCGTTTGATTTCCAAAGGCCTACTCACATCTAATCCACGCTCATAATTTTTGGCATCACTCGCCGTTCGCCTGATCTATATGTAGTGCCTGAGTTACATCACTGGCTGGTAGGAATGTCATTTAATAAATAGATTTGTTCGTTGTTCACCCCCTCCTCAACGTGAGAGTCGGAGAT
>Ga0310811_10013252_pt1 | contig 10735 bp, 6 predicted proteins | sample YCmetagenome_FD_207642 | JGI IMG/M metagenome (GOLD analysis project Ga0310811, IMG submission 207642) | Soil microbial communities from experimental microcosm in Duke University, North Carolina, United States - YC | ecosystem: Engineered > Artificial ecosystem > Soil microcosm > Unclassified ...
TGGGCGGTCGCGAGGTCGGGCGCCAGCGCGATCGCCTGGTCGTAGCTCGCCAGCGCCTCGTCGAGCTGTTCCCGTTCGCGCAGGGCAGCGCCGCGGTTGCTGTGCGCCGCAGCGAAGGCCGGCTGGATCGCCAGGGCGCGGCCATAGTCGTCGAGCGCGTCCTCGAAACGGCGCAGCGCCGCCAGCGTCGCGCCGCGATTGTTGTACAGCTCGGCGCGATCCGGACGAGCAGCGATCGCCTTGTCATGGCTCGCCAGGGCCTCGTCGAGGCGCCCCAGGTCGCGCAACAGGTTGCCGCGGTTGCTGAGCGACTCGCCGTCGCGCGGATCGAGCGCCACCGCCTGGTCGTAGCTGCGCAGCGCCTCGTGCGGCTGCCGCAGCTCGGCAAGCAGCATGCCGCGCAGGCGGAATAGGTCGGCGCGCGCTGGCGTGAGCGACAGGACGCGGTTCACGCCCTCGAGCGCCTCGGCCGGGCGGCCGAGCGCCTGCAAGGTCGTCACCCGGCGCGTCAACGCCTCGACATGATCGGGCTTGAGGGCGATCAGGCGATCGTAACCCGCCAGGGCGTCGGCGGCTCGCCCGAGATCGACCAGCGCATTGGCCCGTCCGAAAAGGGCATCGGCGTAACGCGCGTCGAGCGCGATCGCCTTGTCGAAATAAGTGAGCGCCTCGGCGGCGCGCCCCATGCGGCGCAGCGTGCTGCCGAGATTGAACTGGGCCGCCGCCGCGTCCGGCCGGACGCCGATCGCCGAGGCGAGCAGCTCGGCGGCGCGTGCCAGGCGCCCGGTTTGCGCATGCAGGACGCCGAGAAGATGCAGGGCATCGAACTGTTGGGGCGCGGCTTTGAGGATCGCGAGATAAAGCTCTTCTGCGCCGGCGAGGTCGCCCTGGCGATGGAGCGCGAACGCCTTTTGCAGGTCTGGCGGGGCGTTGTCGGACATGCAGGTCTTGTGAACGATCGATCTCGGCGGCCCTTCGCCGATCCGCCGCGCAGCGCACTGGCTCGGCGACCGGCCTCGGCCCTATGCTCCTAGAGCACATTCCGTTTGGCTGGAACAGCCAAACGGAATGTGCCTGCTGCAACAACCAACTCCGGTGGGCGCATTTCCGCTTGGGGCGCGCCAGCGCGCCCTTGACGGAACCGCTTGCGGTTCCGTCAAATCGGAAAGCGCTCTAGCATCGAACTGCCGATCATGCAGCACGACGAACAGCGGAAGTGGATCGCATGACCCGCGTTGTCCTTGCCAATGCCCGTGCCCTGCTCGACGGGCACGCCGACCTGCAACCAGCTACCAGTGTGCTGGTCGAGGACGGCCGTATCGCCGCGGTCTCGCGCGCGCCGATCGCGGCAACCGACGCGCGGGTCGTCGACCTCGGCGGACGCACCCTGATGCCGGGGCTGATCGACGCCCATGCCCACATCACCGGGCTGTCGCTCACGCCGAAGAACATCGCCTACCCGCAGGCCGAGATCGCCATTGCCTCGGCCAACTACCTGCGCAACTGCCTGATGGACGGCTACACGACCATCCGCGAAGCCGGCGGCGCCGACCATGCCACCGCGCGGCTGCTCGCCGAGGGGCACATCGTCGGGCCGCGGCTCTACTATTCCGGCAAGGCGCTGACCCAGACCGGCGGCGGCGCCGACTTCCGCACGCCCGACGAGGAGATCGATCCGTGCGGCCATGTCGGGCCGTTCTCGAACATGTCGGCGATCGCAGACGGCGTCGACGCCGTGCGCAAGGCGGCACGCGAGGAGCTGCGCAAGGGCGCGACCCAGATCAAGCTGTTCGCCTCGGGCGGCGTGGTGTTCCCCGCCGAGGGTCACGCCACGCGCTACGAATACTCCAACGAGGAGCTCCGGGCCGTGGTCGAGGAGGCCGAGGCGCGCGGCACCTACGTGATGGCGCATGTCTATACCGACGAAGGCGTGCGGCGCTGCCTCAAGGCCGGCGTGCGCTCGATCGAGCACGCCAACTTCGTCAACGAGGAGACGGTGGCACTGATGGCCGAGCACGGGGCGTTCTACGTGCCGACCTTCATCTCCCTGGTGCAGCGCGTCGAGAGTGCGGCCGAGACCCACCTGCCCGATGCCATCGTGCACAATCTCGAGAACACGATCGCGCGCGGCAAGCAGGTCTATCGGTGGGCGCGCAAGCACGGCGTGCCGGTCGGCCTCGGCACCGACCTGTGGGGACCCGAGGCGCAGAAATCGCAGCTGCGCGAGCTGGAATTGCGCCTGGAGCTCGACTCGCCGGCCGAGATCCTGCGCTCGGCGACGGCAGTCAATGCCGAGCTGCTGATGGAGAAAGGCCTGCTGGGCACGCTCGCCCCGGGCGCCCACGCCGACCTGCTGGTCGTCGACGGCGATCCGCTGGCCGATCTCGGCCTGCTGCTCGAGCCGCAGAGGAACCTGAAGCTGATCATGAAGGGCGGCGCGATCTGCAAGGACGAGCTGGTCAACTGACCCGTTGGAGGTGGTCTTCGCGGTCAGGCAGCGGCGGCGTTCGGCCTGTGACAAGTTCAGTGGATCTCGTCAGGATCGGCCCTGGGCGTGCTATTGAGGATCACCTCTCGGGAGCAACGGGCATGCTGCAAGCGAGCCGAAGGATGCTGTTGTCCATCCTCGGGGCTAGCGTCGGGGCTGGCGGTCTCGCGCCCCTGGCGACAGCACGCGCCCAAGCGCCGCCCTCCGAGCGGCGCATCGCGATCGGCGGCTATGACCCTGTGTCCTACTTCAGCGACGGCCAGCCCCAGAAAGGCAGTGACCGATTCTGGTTCGCTTACGACGACGCGGTATACTTGTTCAAGAGTGCCGAGCATCGCACGGCTTTCGCCGCCGATCCCGAACGCTATGCGCCGCAGTATGCCGGCTTCTGTGCCGGGGGAATCTCGAAAGGCTACAAGACCGAGCCCGATCCCGAAGCCTGGGCGATCCTGAACGGCAAGCTTTACCTGTTCCAGTTCAAGGAGCGTGTGCCGGCCTTCAAGCAGGATACGGGTTTCATCGACAAGGCGAACGCCAACTGGCCCGTCGTGAAAGACGGGCCGACCCGCTGAGTTCGGCTACATCCCCGCCTTCTGCAGGGCGTTCACGATCTTGTCGCGATGGGTCGGGTTGCGGAACAGCGTCCCGAACGTGTCGAGATCGAACATCGGATTCTCGCGCCGCACCTCGGCCACCTGACGCCCGGCCTCTTCGCTGCGGCCCGACTCGGCGCTGATCGCCGCCAGCATGGCATGGATGAAGGCGTTGCCTTCGCGCCGCGCCAGCGCACGCTCGTAGACCTGCGCAGCCTCGGTGTAGCGGCCGAGCAGGAAATACGTGGCGCCGAGATTGAACAGGTCCTGGGTCGGCAGCTTGGGATCCAGACGGACGGCGATCTCCAGCCTCTGGCACGCCTCTTCGGTCTCGCCGCTCCACAGCAACGCGTCGCCCAGCGCAGCGTGAATCTCCGGATCGCTGGGATTGAGGGCGAGCGCGCGGCGCAATTGCTCGACGGCGCGATCGTACTCGCCGAGCCGCGCGTGGATCCGACCCAGCACGGCGTGTGCCGTCGGATTGAACTCGTCGAGCCCGATCGCCCGCTTGGCCGCCGCCTCGGCCCGCCTCAGTGCGCCAGCAGGATCGGCAGTCCAGCCAATATTGACGGCAACGAGGTCGACTCGCGCCAGGCCGACATAGGCCGGCGCATAGCCGGGGTCGAGCGCGACCGCGTTCTCGAACGCGGCGCGCGCGTTGGAGGTCGCCGTGCGGGTCAACCGTGACAGCAGATCGCGACCGCGCAGCACGTGGTCATAGGCCTCCATGCTGGACGGCGGACGCGCTGCGAGGCGGGCCTGCTCGAAGTTGGTCATGCGCACCGCCAGCGCCCCGCTGATCGCGCGCGTGATGTCGTCTTGCACCGCCATGACCTGGTCGGCCGCGGTATCGTACTGTTCGGCCCAGATCAGCGCGCCGTCACGCGCATCCGCCAGCCGCATCGAGATGCGCAAGCGGTCGTTGCGGCGCCGCACGCTGCCTTCGACCAGGTAGCGCACCCTGAGATCGCGCACGATCTCCTGGCGGGCGGGTGTACGGCCGCGATAGACGGCGACCGTCGCGGGGGCCAGCACGTTGAGATCGGGAAAGCGCGCCAGGGCAGCGATGATGTCCTCGGTCAGGCCGTCTGCGAAGTACTCATCGCCCGCCGCATCGAGGGAAGCCAGCGGCAGCACGGCAACCGACAGGCGCTTGTGCGCCCGGTTGGCCTCGATGCCGCCGCCATCGCGGGCACTCCACCACCAGGTCGTTGCCCCGGCCAACAGGAGCATCAGGCCCAGCAGGCCGGCCAACAGGAGGGTACGGCCCTGGCGCCCGCGCGTCGGCAGTGCCGGCTGGGGACCGGCTGTGGCGGGGCCGCGCAACTCCGGAACGGCCGGGTCGTCGTCCGACAGAGGCACGGTCACAATGTAGCCACGCCGCGGTACCGTCTTCAGGACTGTCGAGCCCTCGTCGCCCAGCGCCGCGCGAATTTCGCTGATGCACTGGACGAGGGAATTCTCGGTCACGAAGACCTTCGGCCAGACGGCGCTCATCAGCTCGTCCTTGGAGACGATGCGGCCGTGATGGCGCACGAGATAGCAGAGCACGTCGAACGATTTCGGCCGCAGCGGCACGTCGCCCTGCGGCGAAGCCAGGCTTGCCCGGTTGGGATCCAGGCGGAAGGCGCCAAATCGCAGGATCTTCTCGGCCGAGGGAGCCATGACACCGCCCCGCTATCGCGATGAGAGCCCGCAAACGCGGTCTTTCAGAATTATTTCACCCTTCCTTCACGACGGCCAGCCGCCATCGGCGTAGGCGACGGGCACGCGGCGTCCGCCGCCTTCGCGAGAGGAGAACCCATGTCACTGACCTTGCGCTGCCTCGTCCTGCTGCTCGCAGCAGCGCCGGCCAAGGCCGACTTGACCACCGACTGGAACGCCAAGGCCGAGGCGATCGGCCTGGAGAAGCGCCTGCAGCCGCCGCCCAACGCCCGCGTGATGGCGATGATGCACGTCGCCATGTTCGAGGCGGCCAACGCGGCGACCAATCGCTATGCGCCCTATCGCCTGAACCTCGTCGCCAACCCGTCGGCCTCGCCCGAGGCGGCGGCGGCGACGGCGGCACACGCCGTGTTGAGCGGGCTCTTCCCCGACCAGCAGGCGAGCCTCGACAGCACGCTGCGGGCCTCGCTTGGCCAGATCGCCGACAACGAGGCAAAGGGCCAGGGCATCGAGCTCGGCCGCAAGGCCGCTTCCGGAATACTGTTGCTGCGCGCTGGCGACGGGATCGACCGACCCGAAACCTACCGCCCTGTCACGACGGCCGGTCTCTATGTACCGACCGTCATTCCGGTGAGCTCGACCATCGGACAGCTCACGCCGTGGGTCATGAAGTCGGGCAGCGACTTCCGCCCGGCGGCACCTCCTGCACTCGCTTCGGAGACCTGGACACGCGATCTCAACGAAATCCGCGAGATCGGTGGCCAGAAATCGACCAAGCGCAGCGCCGAGCAGACCGAGATTGCCCGCTTCTGGGTAGCAACTGGTCCGCACTGCTGGAATCCCATCGTGCGCCAGCTCGCCGCCGCCAAGAAGCTCGATGTCACGGACAGCGCCCGGCTGTTCGCCCTGGTCGCGATGGCGACCGCCGACTCCTTCGTGGCGGTGTTCGACGCCAAGTATCATTACGGCCTGTGGCGCCCAGTGACGGCGATCCGCAACGCCGACATCACCGGCAACCCGGCGACGCCGCGCGAGGCCTCGTGGCTGCCGCTGGTCGACACGCCGATGCACCCGGAGTACCCGTGCGCGCACTGCATAAGCTCCGGCGCGGCGGCGAGCGTGATGCAGCAGGTGCTCGGCAGCGATCTACCCGAATTCTCCATGACCAGCCCGGCGCTACCGGGCGTGACGCGGCACTGGACGACGCTGCAGGCCTACAGCGACGAAGTCTCCAACGCCCGCATCTACGGCGGCATCCACTACCGCTTCTCGACCGAGGTGGCGCAGGAGATGGGCCGCAGGATTGCCGAGCAGACGCTGCAGACGCTCCTGCTGCCGACCAGGAACGCCCCTGTGGCGACGCAGCGCTGAGAGGTACAACGATCGGAAGCCTCCCGGCCGACGTTGCGGAGTGGTGGTGCGCGCGCAGCGACGATAGAACGATGCAGCGGCTACACGGGCAATTGTCAACCAAGGCCGGGAGGAAACGGGATGGGTGCGCGAACGGGTTCGCAGTTCCTCGAGGGGCTGCGCAGGACAAAGCGTGAGATCTGGGTCGAAGGCGAGCGGATCGACGACGTCACCGCGCATCCGAAGCTGCGCGGCGGCGCCGAAGGCCTGGCCGCGATCTTCGACCGCCAGCACACCTACGCCGCCGACTGCCTGTTTGCCGACCCGCAGACCGGCGAGCCGACCAACGTCAGCCACATGATCCCGCGCTCCCGGGACGATCTGCGGCGGCGCCATGCCGGCATCACGCGGCTGTCCGAAGGCTCCATGGGCATCATGGGCCGCACCCCCGACTACATGAACATGAAGTTCGCGGGCTTCGCCTCGGCGCCGCATGTCTGGGCCGGCGCGGACGGCCGCAACGAGCGCGGTGCGCGCAATATCGTCGCCTTCCAGCGCTATCTTGGCCAGAAAGACATCTCGCTCACCCACACCATCATCCAGCCGACCATCGACAAGCGGACCGACGGCCGGGTGGTGGGCAACAAGGTCACCATCCGCAAGGTCGGCGAGACGGCCGACGGGATCATCGTGCGCGGTGCGCGGGTCCTGGCCACACTCGCCCCCTACGCCGACGAGCAGACCGTGTATCCCGGCCTGCCGCTGCCACCCGAGGCAACCGACTATGCCGTGGCCTTCGCCATCCCGCTCGACACGCCGGGCCTGAAATTCCTGTGTCGCGACTCGGCGGCGAGCCCCGGCGCCGATCCGTTCGACAAGCCTTTGTCGTCGCGCTTCGACGAGCAGGATGCGTTCTGCATCTTCGACGACGTGCTGGTGCCGTGGGACCGGGTGTTCATCGACGGCGACGTGCAGATCTACAATTCCCTGCGGGCGACCGGCTACGCCATCAACATGGTCAGCCAGGCGACGATCCGTGCCCTGACGAAGCTCGAATTCGCCTACGGGCTCGCCACCCGCATGGCCGAGCTGATCGGCGACCATTCGCCGGCGACGATCGAGATGCTGGGCGAGCTCGCCTGCTACGTGCGCATGACCGCCAATGCCCTCGAGCTGTCGCTGGAGCAGGCCTGGGAGCGCGACGACGGCGTGTGGTTTCCCAACGGCGCCACGCTCGAGCCGATGCGCGCCATGCTGGCGGTGTGGATGCCGCGCGTCGCCGAGATCATCACCTTGATCGGCAGCCACAACCTCCTGACGACACCCAGCCGCTCGCAGCTCGAGGATCCCCGACTGCGCCCGCTGATCGACGAGCTGCTGCACGGCGCCGACGGCGCCTCGGCCAACGAGCGCGCCGCTGTGTTCCGCCTGGCCTGGGATTTCGTCGGCTCCTCGCTCGGCGGCCGCGGCTTCCTCTACGAGCGCTTCTATCTGACGTCGGCGGCGCGCAACAAGCAGATGCTGCACCAGCGCTTCTTCGACCGCACACGCTCGCGCGCGCTGCTCGACGACATGCTGTCACGCGTCAGGGTCGGCGGCTGAGGGCCTGTCACGAAGCAATTGATCCAGTCGTGACCACACTGCTGTCAGTCCCGGCACAGAGAGCGGAGTTGCTTCACTCAGGCTGGAGCAGCCCTGAACCATAAGACTGCTTCCCATTTCTGCGGGCTTCAATGAGGCCGAGCGCCTGGGCAGCAGCCATCCCTGACAGGCCCAGGGACTCCATGACCTCGAAGCGGCCTTGGAAGAAGAGGGCCTCTGATGAAGCCACGCCGCGAAGCCGCGCCATTGGCTACCCGGCCGTCGACTGCAGCGTGCGGCGCGCCAGCAGGCGCACCACCAGGTAGCCGCCGATCACCAGCGCCGTCTGGATCAGGGCGAGCACGGAGCCCGCTTCCTGGCGGCCGGTGACGGTCCACAGGAAGATGTCGACCGACAGCATGCGCACGCCCGGGCCGGCCAGCAGGACGACGGTGTCGAGCACGCGCACGGCGATCACGAACAGCAGGATCCAGGCGCCGACCACGGCGGGACGCAGCAGCGGCAGCCAGATGCGCAGGAAGGTGCGCAGCCATGAGCCGCCGTGGACGCGCGCCGATTCCTCGAGCTCGGCACTGAGCTGCACCATGGTGCTGGTGAAGAAGCGCGAGGCGACCGGCAGGCCGCGCGCCACCAGGGCCAGGATCACCACCCACAGCGTGCCGTAGATCGGCAGCCAGACGAACGCCCACAGGAAGCCCAGGCTCATGACCAGGCCGGGGATCGCCCACGGCGCCCAGGCCAGGATGTCGAGCACCAGGCGGCCACGCCACGCCATGCGCGTCACGACATAGGACACGAACAGCGAGACGACGACGCCCAGGGTCGCCGCCACAGCGCCGACGATCAGCGTATCGGTGATCGATTTCAGCACGTCCTCGCGGCCGAGCGCGTTGGTCCAGTGGATCGTCGTGACCATCTCCCAGCTGATGAAGCCGCTCAGCTCCATGAACGAGTTCAACAGCAGGACGACGAACGGCAGGGCGCCGAAGACGACGAAGAAGGCGAGGATGGCGGCGAAGGCGATCCAGCGTCCGGTGCCGAGGTCCATCGGCTGGGCCTTGAAGCCGCGGCCCGACACCGTCGTGTAAGCGCGGCCGCGCAGCAGCCGCCACTGCACCACGATCAGGCTGCCGGTGAGCGCCAGCAGGATCAGCGCCAGCACCATGGCGGCGCCGAAATTGGCGACGTGGCCGCCATAGGCGAGATCGTAGATCCGCGTCGTCAGCACGAAGATGTTGGCCGGCGTGCCGAGCAGCTGCGGCAGCTCGAACGATTCCATCGCCACCACGAACGACAGGATGCCGGATGCCAGCAGCGCCGGCAGGAGCAGCGGGAAATTGATGCGCCACAGGGTGCGCCAGGCGCTGGCGCCGGCCATGCGCGCGGCCTCCTCCAGGGTGGCGTCCATGGCGAGCAGGGCGGGATGAATGAACAGGAACAGCACCGGCGCCGAGCGCGCCGCACCGAGCACGATCAGGCCGCCGTAGGAGTAGACGTCGATCGCAGCTTCGCCGCCGGGCACCAGCGCGCCCAGCCATTGATTGGCCATGCCGACGTTGGGTGCGCCGAGCAGCATCCAGGCGAGCACCCACGGCAGCTCGGGCAGGAAGAACATGAAGACCAGCAGGCCTTCGAGCATGCGCTTGCCCGGAATGTTGGTGCGCGCGATGCACCAGGCGAAGGCCGCGGCCAGCGCCAGCGCGAGCAAGGTGCGCGGCACGGCGATGGCCAGGCTGGTGAGCAGGACCTCGAAGGTCGCGGGATCCGACAGGACGGCGCGCCAGTTCTCGAGCGTGAACGTGCCGGGCTGGCCGGGAGCGGCGCTCCACAGCGTGCCGAACACCACCATGCCCAGCGGATAGACCACCAGGAGCGCGACCAGCACGGTGAGGCCGAACGGCAGCCACGCCTCGAGGCGTGGGCGATGGCGCGGAACGGGCGTCTTGTGCAGCCGGTCCGCCGCGGCGGCGAGCGGGCTTTCGGCGGATGCCATCGGTTATTTCTTGAGGCCGGCTGCCTTGAGGTAGGGCTCGGCCTTGGCCGACCATTCGAAGAACAGCTTCGAGCCGAACTCGTAGGTGTCGGGGTTGTTGGGAAACGGCTTGGCGGTGGCGAAATGCGCCAGCTCGGGAATCTTCGGCGTGACGTCGCGGCGGATGAAGGGTCCACCGGGATCGTCGGCATTGATCTGCTGCGCCGACTTGGTCAGCGAGTAGTTCATGAACAGGCGCGCGGCATTGGGATGCGGCGCATCCTTCAGGAGATTCATGCCGCCGAACAGCAGCATCACGCCGTCCTCGGGCACGACCAGGCGGAAGGGGTGCGGCTTGGGCAGCTTCCAGATGTCGGCGGCGCCGACCTGGGTGGGATGGATGAAGATGCCGTACTCGCCGCGCGCGATCTGCTTGGGCGCCTCGATCTCGGCCCGGGTCAGCGCCTTCACGTTGTCGATCACCTTGCGCAGGTAGTCGTCGCCGTAGGCCTTCCAGCCATAGGCCGCCCAGCGCGAGCCCGGCGACGGCCCGATCGGCTCGGACAGCACGATCAGGCCCTTGTACTTGGGATCCTCGAGCTCCTTGTAGCTGCGCGGGCCGCGCTCGGGCGGGCACAGCTTGTTGTTGACCAGGATGAAATAGCCGCCGGCGGTGGTCATCAGGGTGTGACCGTTGCCGGCCTTCACGTCGACCAGCGGATCGAGGATCCACGGCACGCCGGGCTCGACCGCCGCCGGCAGGGTGCCGAACGGCTGGTCGAGGCCGCGCGCGGCGAGGCGGCGATTCTCCGGGCTGCCCGAGGAGCGGATGTCGATGCTGGCCTTGCCGGCGGCGCGCTCGGCATTCCAGCGCGCCTCGAAGTCGCCGGTGCGGCCGGGCGCGAGCTCGACCTTGATGCCGTAGAGCTGCTCGAACTCGCGTGCCTGCCGTTCGGTCGCAGCCCCCGGCGCGCCGAAGAACGACCACACGAGCTGCCCCTCCTTCTTGGCGGCGGCGACGACCTGGTCCCATTCCTTGCTGTCGGCCTGGGCCCGTGCCGGGTT
>Ga0310811_10013253_pt1 | contig 10734 bp, 9 predicted proteins | sample YCmetagenome_FD_207642 | JGI IMG/M metagenome (GOLD analysis project Ga0310811, IMG submission 207642) | Soil microbial communities from experimental microcosm in Duke University, North Carolina, United States - YC | ecosystem: Engineered > Artificial ecosystem > Soil microcosm > Unclassified ...
GACGCCCGCGACCATGGACTCGCAGAACGTGATGCATGACGTCATGGGCTGCCGCGACGATGCAAAGGATCCCACCCGCGGCGAGGCCAATCTCGGCGATTATTGCAACAAGGAGTTCGACGCGCTGACCGACAAGATCACGGTCGAAACCGACACCGCCAAGCGCGATCAGATGATCAAGCAGGCCTACGAGATCGCGATGAAGGACTACGGCTATATCCCGCTGCACCAGCAGGCGCTCGCATGGGGGGTCTCCAACAAGGTGAAAATGACCCAGCGACCGGACAACCAGGTCCTGTTCTACTGGGCGACCAAACAGGAATGACCGATTGACGGCACGGTCCCGGAAGCGCATCGCTTTCCGGGACCTTTTGTTTTTGGGCCCGCAATGATGCGCGGCTTCTCATGTTCCAGAGAGACGTGAAGCATGCTCGCTTTCACTCTTCGCCGAGCAATCCAGGCCATCGGCGTCATGCTCGCCGTCGGGATCATCTCGTTTTCGATGTTCCGCTTCGCGGGCGACCCCGTGAACCAGATGGTGTCGATCGACACCTCCTATGCCGAGCGCGCTGCGATCCGTGAATCGCTCGGGCTGAACGATCCGATTCCGGTGCAGTTCGCGCGCTACTTCATCAACGCGGCGCAGTTCAAGTTCGGCATCTCCTACCAATTCCGCCAGCCGGTCGCCGACCTCCTCAAGGAGCGCATGCCGGCGACCCTGGAACTCGCCACTTGTGCCACCATTCTGGCGCTGGTGTTCGGCATCCTGATGGGGGTTTATTCCGCGCTGCGCCGCGACTCGGTGCTGGCGAAGGTGTTCCAGACCGTTTCGCTGATCGGCATTTCGCTGCCGACCTTCCTGATCGGCATCCTGCTGATCTACCTGTTCGCGGTGATCCTGAACTGGCTGCCGTCGTTCGGGCGCGGCGAGGTCGTGAAGCTCGGCTGGTGGAGCACGGGCCTTCTCACGGTCTCGGGGCTGAAGGCGCTGATCATGCCCTCGATCACGCTCGGCCTGTTCCAGATGACACTGATCATGCGGCTGGTGCGCGCCGAGATGCTGGAAGTGCTGCGCACCGACTATATCCGTTTTGCCCGCGCCCGCGGCCTGACGACGCGCGCGATCCATTTCGGCCACGCGCTGCGCAATACGCTGGTGCCCGTGATCACCGTGGTCGGCCTGCAATTTGGCTCGGTTATTGCATTTGCGATCATCACCGAGACCGTATTCCAGTGGCCGGGGATGGGACTGTTGTTCGTGCAGGCCGTGCAAAACGTCGATATTCCGATCATGGCGGCCTACCTGCTGATGGTGTCGCTGATCTTCGTCACCATCAATCTGATCGTCGACATCCTCTACACCGTGGTCGATCCGCGTCTGCGCTCGACCATCAGCCGGCACGCGTGATGGTATGAGCGACGCCGTCGTCCCCCATGCACCGGAAGCGAACGCGCAAGGCTCACACCCTGCTGCGAAGGGCTGGTTCAGGCGCGCGCTGGAAAGCGACGTGTTCTATTCCTTCCGCCGCTCCAGACTGACGATGGTCGCCGCGGGTGTCACTATCCTGTTTTTTCTGCTCGCGATCTTCGCGCCCCTGCTGTCGGTCCAAAACCCCTTCGATCCGGCGCAGCTGCAACTGATCAATTCGCGCATCGCGCCGCTCTGGACCGCCGACGGCCAGAGCCCCTATCTGCTCGGCACCGACGAGCAGGGCCGCGACGTGCTGTCCGCAATTCTCTATGGCCTGCGTCTCTCGCTTGCGGTGGGCGTGCTCGGCGGCAAAGTCGATAGCCTGATCATGCGCGTCGCCGACGTGCAGCTGACCTTCCCCGCCGTGCTGATCGCCCTGCTGGTCAACGGCGTCGCCAAGTCGGTGCTTGGCAACCGGCTCAACGAAAGCAGCATGCTGCTGGTGCTGGTGCTCTCGATCGGCCTGAGTTTCTGGGTGCAATATGCCCGCACCGTGCGCGGCTCGGTGCTGATCGAGAAGAACAAGGATTACGTCGCAGCCGCCCAACTGATCGGACTGCCCGCACCCGTCATCATGCTGCGCCACGTGCTGCCCAACGCCATGGGTCCCGTGCTGATCATCGCCACCATCAACCTCGCCCTCGCCATCCTCACCGAGGCGACGCTGTCGTTCCTCGGCCTCGGCATGCCCGACACCATGCCCTCGCTCGGGACCCTGATCCGGATCGGCAACAATTATCTGTTTGCCGGCGAATGGTGGATCGTCGCCTTCCCCGGCATCGCGCTGGCGGCCCTGATTCTCGCCATCAACCTGCTCGGCGACTGGCTGCGCGACGCGCTCAATCCGAAGCTCAGATGACCGAACCCGTTCTCTCTGTGCGTAACCTTCAAGTGGAGTTCGCCACCCGCCGCGCGACGCTGCGCGCGATCGACGGCGTCTCCTTCGACATCGCCAAGGGCGAGGTGCTGGGGGTGGTCGGCGAATCCGGCGCCGGCAAATCCGTGACGGGACTTGCCGTGATCGGGCTGATCGATCCGCCTGGACAGATCACCGGCGGCGAAATTCATCTGTCGGGCATGCGCATCGACCATCTCGCCCCGGAAGACATCCGCCGTATCAGGGGCAAGCGGATCGGCATGATTTTCCAGGACCCGCTGACCAGCCTCAATCCGCTCTATCGGATCGGCGACCAGATCGCCGAGACCATCAAGACCCATCTAAATCTGTCGGACAGCGCGGCGCGCAAGCGCGCCATCGATCTGCTGGCCGAGGTCGGCATCCCCGCGCCCGAGAAACGCATCGACGCCTATCCGCACGAATTTTCCGGCGGCATGCGTCAGCGCGTGGTGATCGCGCTTGCGATCTGCGCCGAGCCGGAGTTGATCATCGCCGATGAACCAACCACCGCGCTCGACGTCTCCGTGCAGGCGCAGATCATTGCGCTGATCAAGCGGCTTGGCCGCGACCACGGCACGGCCGTGATGCTCGTCACCCACGACATGGGCGTGATCGCGGAAACCTCCGACCGCGTCGCGGTGATGTATTCGGGCCGCATCGCCGAGATCGGCCCGGTGCAGGATGTCGTGCGCAATCCGCTGCATCCGTACGCCAAGGGACTGATGGGCGCGATTCCGACGCTCGCGGGCGAGGACAAGCGGCTGGTGCAGATTCCCGGCTCCATGCCGCGGCTGTCGGCCATTCCGAAAGGCTGCTCGTTCAATCCGCGTTGTTCGTTCGTGTTCGACCGCTGCCGCGTGGAGCGGCCGGAGCCGCTTCCGCAAGGATCGCAAGCGGTGGCCTGTCATCTCTATGATGCCGCGGCAAAGGATAGCGCGGCATGAGCTTCGTCGACGTCAAAAGCCTGCGTCGCGTGTTCGACGTGTCCAAGCCGTGGCTCAATCGCGTGATCGAGGGCGGCCATCTCGAATACCTCAAGGCGGTCGACGGCGTCACCTTCGATATCAGGAAGGGCGAGACTTTCGCGCTCGTCGGCGAATCCGGATCCGGCAAGACCACGGTCGCGCGCATGGTGGTTGGTCTTTTGCCGCCGACCGCGGGCGATGTCGTGATCGACGGCGTCTCGATGACCGATGCCAGGCAGGCGCAGACGCGCCGGCGGCTACGCCGTCGCATCCAGATGATTTTTCAGGACCCCTATGCCTCGCTCAATCCGCGCTTCCGGGTCGACGCCATCATTGCCGAGCCGATCCGCGCCTTCGACCTGATCCAGGGCGAGCAGCAGATCAGCGATCGTGTCGGCGAGCTTCTCAGCCTGGTCGGCCTGCATCCCGACGATGGCAGCAAGTTTCCGCATGAGTTCTCCGGTGGGCAGCGGCAGCGCATCGCGATTGCGCGGGCGCTCGCCTCCGAGGCCGAGTTCATTGTCTGCGACGAGCCGACCTCGGCGCTCGACGTTTCCGTGCAGGCACAAATCCTCAATTTGATGCGCGACCTCCAGGACAAGTTCGGCCTGACCTATCTCTTCATCAGCCACAATCTCGCCGTGGTCCGCCACATGGCGACGCGCATCGGCGTGATGTATCTCGGCCGCATCGTCGAGATCGCGCCGGCGCGCGAGCTGTTCGACGCTCCGCGTATGCCCTACACAAAAATGCTGCTCGGCGCAGTGCCGGATCTGGCGATGTCCGGCCGCCAGCGGGTTCCCGTCAAGGGCGAGATCCCCAACCCGATCGATCCGCCGCCGGGCTGCACCTTTAATCCGCGCTGCCCGATCGCCTTCGATTTGTGCCGAAAAAAGGTGCCTGAGCTGATCAACGGCGTGGCCTGCCATGCCGTCAACACGGCTCCCGCGCCGGCCTGACAGACCTGTTGGTAGTTGGCATACCAGTTGGCAGATGCGGGCCGCTGTGATCAAGTGCGCCCGCCCCAAGAAGGAGCCAAATCCCATGGCCAGCAACATCAATCCCGATCCCTTCACGACCCGCCCCGAGATCGAAGGCACGTTTGGCGTTGTGACCTCGACGCACTGGATCGCGACGGCGGTTGGGATGGCTACGCTGGAAAAAGGCGGCAACGCCTTCGATGCGGGGGTTGCGACCGCCTTCACGCTGCAGGTGGTCGAGCCACATCTCAACGGACCCGGCGGCGACGTGCCGGTCATCGTGCACGATGTGAAGCGGGGTGCTACCCAAGTGATCTGCGGCCAGGGACCCGCGCCGGCCAAAGCCACGATCGCGCATTACAAGAGCGAGGGGCTGGAGATGGTGCCCGGCACCGGGCTGCTCGCGGCCTGTGTGCCCGGCACTTTCGAGTCCTGGATGCTGCTGCTGCGCGACTATGGCACCATGAAGCTGCGCGACGTGCTGGAGCCCGCAATTGCTTATGCCCGTGACGGCTATCCGCTGGTCGAGCGCGCCTGCGCGACGATCCAGACGGTCGAGCAACTGTTTCGCAAACACTGGCCGACCTCGGCCGCCGTCTACCTGCCGAACGGCGAAGTGCCGAAGCCCGGCACCATCTTCACCAACAAGACGCTGTCGGAGACCTATACGCGCATCCTCAAAGAAGCCGAGAGCGCGGGCGGCGACCGCGTCGCGCAGATCGAGCGCGCGCGGAAAGCCTGGTCGCATGGCTTCGTGGCGGAAGCGATCGACAAGTTCTGCCGCACGCAAGCCGTGATGGACGTCTCGGGCTCGCCGCACAAGGGCGTGCTGTCGGCCGATGACATGGCGCGCTGGGTGCCGACGGTGGAAGCGCCGCTGGCTTACGACTACGGCCGCTACACCGTGCAGAAGGCCGGCGTCTGGAGCCAGGGTCCTGTCATGCTGCAGCAGCTCGCGCTGCTCAAAGGCTTCAATCTCGACGGGCTCGATCCGACCAGCGCGGAGTTCATCCACCTCCAGGTCGAATGCGCCAAGCTTGCTTACGCCGATCGCGAGAAGTTCTATGGCGATCCCGAGTTCAACGAAATCCCGATCGCGACGCTTCTCTCGGACGCCTACAACGACGAGCGCCGCAAGCTGATCACGGACAAGGCGTCGCTCGATTTCATGCCGGGCTCGGTCGAAGGTTTCGGCGCTGTGGTGAAGTTACGCCGCGCCGAAGGCCATCGCGAAGCCGTTGGCGCCATGGGCGCGGGCGAGCCGACGGTCGGCCGCTTCGGCGAGGTGCGCGGCGACACCGTGCATTTCGACATCATCGATACCGCGGGCAACATGATCTCGGCGACGCCGTCCGGCGGCTGGCTGCAGTCCTCGCCGGTCATTCCCGACATCGGGTTCTGTCTCGGCAGCCGCGCCCAGATGTTCTGGCTGGAAGAAAACCATCCCGCCTCGCTCGCGCCGGGCAAGCGTCCCCGCACCACACTGTCGCCGACCATGGCGCTGCGCGACGGCGAGCCATACCTCTCCTGGGGCTCGCCCGGCGGCGACCAGCAGGATCAGTGGATCACCCAGTTCTTCCTGCGCCACGCGCATGCGAAAATGAACCTGCAGGAGGCGATCGACGCGCCGGCCTGGCACTCCGAGCATTTCCCGATCTCGTTCTGGCCGCGCACCGCGCGGCCCGGTGTGCTCGTGATCGAGAACCGCGTCCCCAAGGCCAGCCGCGACGAACTCGCACGCCGAGGCCATGTGGTCGAGACCGGCCCGGACTGGTCGGAAGGCCGCCTCACCGCCGCCTCGCGCGTCGGCAAGCGCCGCCGCGCCGCCGCCAATCCGCGGGGCATGCAGGGTTACGCGGCAGGCCGGTAAGGCATGATCCGGAAAAGTGTGAAGCGGTTTTCCGAAAAGATCATGCCCAAAAGAGTTGAGTTGAGATGACCTGGTCGATCATCGCAAGGGACAGTACGGGCGGCCAGTTCGGCATCGCGGTCGCGACCAAATTTTTCGCGGTCGGCGCGCGGGTGCCGCATATCGCGCCCGGTAAAGGCGGCGTCGCAACCCAGGCGCTGGTCAATCCCTATTACGGCATCGACGGCGTCAGGCTGTTACAGGACGGCAAGAGCCCCGAGGCGATCGTCACTGCACTGCTTGCGACCGACGAGGGCCGCGAAAGCCGGCAGCTGCACGTGATGGATGCGCATGGCCGCATCGCCGCCCATACCGGCAAGGACTGCGTCGACTGGTGCGGGCACCTTGCGGGCGACGGCTTCTCCATTGCCGGCAACATGCTGGCAAGCCCCGCAGTACTGGACGAGACGGCGAAGGCCTATCGCGCCAACGCGACGCTGCCGTTCGCGCGGCGGCTGCTGGCGGCGATGCGCGCAGGCGAAGCTGCCGGAGGCGACAAGCGCGGCAAACAATCGGCGGCACTGCTGATCAACGACGGTGAAGAATGGTCGGCGCTCGATTTGCGGGTCGACGATCATGCCGATCCGCTTGCAGAACTAGAACGGCTCGAGCGCGTCAGCAGGGAGCGCTGGGTGCATTTCCGCAAATTCCTGCCGACGCGGGCAAATCCGGCCGGGATCACCGACCGCGCCACCATCGATGCGTCGATCGCGGCCGCGACCGCGGGCGAGAGCTGATGGCCGGTCCGCTTGTCGACATCAGGGATCTGCGCGTGCTGTTTCACGGCGACGACGGCCGCACCACGCACGCGGTCGACCGCGTCGATCTCTCCGTCGCCAATGGCGCCACGCTTGGACTCGTTGGCGAATCCGGCTGCGGCAAGAGCGTCACCTCGCTCGCGATCATGGGACTGCTGCCGAAACGGTCCGCCGAGGTCACTGGCGCGATCCGCTTCGATGGTTTCGATCTGCTGACGGCCGATGACGAGACGCTGCGTGATCTGCGCGGCAATCGCGTGGCGATGATCTTCCAGGAGCCGATGACCTCGCTCAATCCGAGCTTCACCATCGGCGATCAGATCATCGAGACCATCCTGCGCCATCGCGGCGGCTCGCGCCGCGCCGTGCGCGATCGGGCTATCGCCTTGCTGCGGCGGGTGCACATCCCCTCCCCGGAAAAGCGGATCGACGAATATCCGCACAAGCTGTCCGGCGGCATGCGCCAGCGTGTGATGATCGCGATGGCACTGGCCTGCGATCCGCGCCTGCTCATCGCGGACGAGCCGACCACCGCGCTCGACGTGACCTTGCAGGCGCAAATCCTGGAGCTGATGCGCGAGTTGAAGGCCGCGAGCAACGCCGCCATCATCCTGATCACCCACGATCTCGGCGTGGTCGCCGAGGTCTGCGATGAGGTCGCCGTCATGTATGCCGGCGAGATCGTCGAGCGCGCACCGGTCGACGAGCTGTTTGCCTCGCCACAACATCCCTACACCGTCGGCCTGCTCGGCTCGATCCCGCGGCTCGACCGCCGCGCCGAGCATCTCGCGACCATCGAGGGCATGGTGCCGAACATGACGAGCCCACCGTCCGCCTGCCGCTTCGCGGCACGCTGCCCGTTCGTGGCGGATGCCTGCCTCGCCGCGCCGCCACCACTGGTCGAGGTCAATCCCGGCCACACCTCGCGCTGCATCAAGGCGCCGCTGGAAAGGCTGGTGTCGTGACCGCGCTGCTGGAAGCCGAAAACCTGGTCAAGCATTTCCCGGCTGCGCGCAACCTGTTCGGCCGGCCGACCGCCTTCGTCAAGGCGGTCGACGGCGTCAGCTTCCATGTCAACGCCGGCGAGACGCTGGCGCTCGTCGGCGAATCCGGCTGTGGCAAGTCCACCGTGAGCCGCCTCGTGCTGCGCCTGATCGAACCGGACGCCGGCCGCATCCAGTTCGAGGGCCGCGACCTGCTCGGCTTCGACAACGAAGCCCTCCGCGCGTTCCGCCGGCAGGCGCAGATCATCTTCCAGGATCCCTATGCCTCGCTCAATCCGCGCATGACGGTGGCGCAAATCCTCGGCGAGCCCCTTGCGTTGCACAACCTTGTACCATCGGACAAACGCCGCGCACGGATCGAGGAATTGCTGCGGCTGGTCGGGCTCGAACCGCGTTTCGCACGCCGCTATCCGCACGAGTTCTCCGGCGGCCAGCGTCAGCGCATCGCGATTGCCCGCGCGCTCGCGGTTGAACCGAAGCTGATCATCTGCGACGAGCCGGTCTCCGCGCTCGATGTTTCCATTCGTTCGCAGATTCTCAATCTGCTGCGCGACTTGCAACAGCGGCTCGGCCTTGCCTATATTTTCGTCTCGCATGACCTCGCGGTGGTCAAGCACATCGCCGACCGCGTTGCGGTGATGAATCTCGGCACCATCGTCGAGACCGCGGACACGCAAGCGCTGTTCGCTTCGCCGCGCCATCCCTATAGCCGCGCGCTGCTCTCGGCGATTCCCGTACCCAAGCCGCAGGCCAAGCGCGAGCGCGTGATCCTGCAGGGCGAGATGCCGAGCGCGCTCCATCCGCCTGCGGGCTGCCGCTTCCACACCCGCTGTCCGTTTGTGGTCGAGCGCTGCCGCACCGCGGTGCCGCAGCTCCTGGCCGATGGCACGGGACATGCCGTCGCTTGTCATCGGGTCGCAGACCTGCCTCCTGCCGAGGGTGTCGTGCCGCATGATGGCGGCTTCTCGCCCGCGCTGGAGAAGCTGGTGGCCGCCTTCAGCCTTTCGGAGGAAGGACCGGCGCCCGCCGGGGTTGCTATAGTCAGGCCGTGAGAGAACAAAAGGGACGCGTGCGATGAAGATGATGCGTTTGGCTGTCGCGACGGCAGCGCTGTTGCTGTCTTTCCAGGCGGGCGCGTTGGCCCAGACCACGCTGCGCATTGGCCTCGCCGAAGACCCCGACATTCTCGATCCGACGATGGCGCGGACCTATGTCGGCCGCATCGTGTTCGCCGCGTTGTGCGACAAGCTGTTCGACATCGACGAGAAGCTCAACATCGTGCCGCAGCTCGCGCTGTCGCAGGAGACTTCGGCCGACGGCAAAGAGGTCACGATCAAGCTGAGGCCAGGCGTCAAATTCCAGGATGGCGAGCCGCTCGACGCGGAAGCCGCGAAATTCTCGCTGGAACGACACCTCACTTTCCCCGGTTCATTCCGCAAGCCGGAGCTGGCCAGCCTCGACCATGTGGATGTGGTCGATCCCCTCACCATCAAGCTGGTGCTGAAATCGCCCTACTCGCCGCTGATCGCCCAGCTCACCGACCGCGCCGGCATGATGGTGTCGCCGAAAGCCGCGAAGGCCGCCGGCGACAAGTTCGGCCTGCATCCGGTCTGTGCCGGCCCCTACAAATTCGTCGAGCGCGTGCAGCAGGACCGCATCGTTGCCGAGAAGTTCGCCGACTACTGGAACAAGGACAACGTCTTCATCGACAAGGTCGTTTTCTTGCCGATCGTCGACGCCACTGTGCGGCTTGCCAACCTGAAATCCGGCGGTCTCGACCTGATCGAACGCGTGCTCGCCACCGACATCAAGGACGTCCGCGCCGATTCCAGACTGAAACTCTCGACCGCCATCGAATTGGGCTATCAGAGCATCACGCTCAATATCGGCCAGGACAAGAACAAGGGCCCGCTCAGCCAATCAGCCAAGGTGCGGCAGGCACTGGATCTCTCGATCGACCGCGAGGCCATCAACCAGGTGGTGTTCAACGGCGAGTTCAAGCCGGGCAACCAGTGGGTCAATCCCGACCATCCCTATTACCAGAAGGCTTACCCGATCCACGGCCGCGATATCGCGAAAGCCAAGGCGCTTATGAAGGAAGCGGGTGTGACACCGCCGGTCGCGGTCGATTTCATGGTGCCGAAGGGCGCCGAGGCCGAGGCTGTCGCGCAGGTCGTGCAGGCGATGGCGAGCGAAGCCGGCTTCGACATGAAGATCCGCGTCACGGAGTTCGCGACCTCGCTCAAGCAGGCCGAGGCCGGCGAGTATCAGGCCTATCTGATCGGGTGGAGCGGCCGTATCGATCCGGACGGCAACTCCTACGTTTTCATGCATACGGGTGGCCCGCAGGCTGTCAGCCAATGGCGCAATCCGGAAGCCGACAAGCTGCTCGATGACGCGCGACTCGTCACCGACATGAAGCAGCGCATGGCCTTCTACGAGAAACTCACCAAGCTCGTGCTTGAAAATGACCCGCTCCTTTATCTCTACCACCGCCGCATTTTGATCGCGCACACGACCAAGCTCGAAGGTTACCGGCAGATGCCGGACGGCCTGGTGCGCGTGGTCGGGCTGAAGCTGAAGTGAGCATGGCTGCATTGCAGCGAGCTCGCTCAGCTCCCCTCCCCCTTGCGGGGTCGGAGGCGAGCGAAGCTCGCTCTCGAGGTCGGGGGTGGGGATATCGTCTCGCTTCGGTGCTGGTTGACCCCCCTCCCTGCCCCTCCCCCGCAAGGGGGGAGGGAACGCAAGC
>Ga0310811_10013255_pt1 | contig 10734 bp, 6 predicted proteins | sample YCmetagenome_FD_207642 | JGI IMG/M metagenome (GOLD analysis project Ga0310811, IMG submission 207642) | Soil microbial communities from experimental microcosm in Duke University, North Carolina, United States - YC | ecosystem: Engineered > Artificial ecosystem > Soil microcosm > Unclassified ...
TCGACTGCCGCGAGGCGTTGGTGGAGGAGGGGTTGGCCGCGCTGGCCTGCGGCGCGTTCCACATCCGCTCCGGCGGCCGCGTCTACTTCAACACCACGCCGCTCGGCCGTGCGGTCACCGGCACCCTGCTGGTGCGCGCGATGCTCGAAGACGATGTCCAGATCTGGGGCGACGGCTCCACCTTCAAGGGTAACGACATCGAACGGTTCTACCGTTACGGCCTGCTCGCCAACCCGTCGCTGCGGATCTACAAGCCGTGGCTGGACGCCGACTTCGTCGGTGAACTCGGCGGCCGCACGGAGATGTCGGAGTGGCTGCTCGCCCGTGACCTGCCCTATCGGGCCAGCACGGAGAAGGCGTACTCCACCGACGCGAACCTCTGGGGCGCCACGCACGAGGCCAAGGCGCTCGAGCAGCTCGACGCCAATGTCGAGCTGGTCGAACCGATCATGGGCGTGCGGTTCTGGGACCCCGCCGTGGAGATCGCCGCCGAGGACGTCTCGATCGGTTTCGAGCAGGGACGGCCGGTGACGATCAACGGCAAGGAGTTCGGCTCCGGCCTCGACCTGGTGCTGGAGGCCAACGCCATCGGCGGCCGGCACGGGATGGGCATGTCCGACCAGATCGAGAACCGGATCATCGAGGCCAAGAGCCGGGGCATCTACGAGGCACCGGGCATGGCGTTGCTGCACGCGTCCTACGAGCGGCTGGTCAACGCGATCCACAACGAGGACACCGTCGCCGCCTACCACACCGAAGGACGGAAGCTGGGCCGGCTGATGTACGAAGGCCGCTGGCTCGACCCGCAGGCGATGATGCTGCGCGAGTCGTTGCAGCGCTGGGTCGGCACCGCGGTGACCGGCGAGGTGACGCTGCGGCTGCGGCGCGGCGAGGACTATTCGATCATCGACACCTCCGGGCCTTCGTTCAGCTATCACCCCGACAAGCTGTCGATGGAACGCACCGAGGACGCGGCGTTCGGCCCGGTCGACCGCATCGGCCAGCTCACGATGCGCAACCTCGACATCGCCGACTCCCGCGCCCGGCTGGAGCAGTACGCCCGGCTCGGCCTGGTCGGCAGCGCGCACCCGGCGCTGGTCGGCGACACCCGGACGGCCTCGACCGGACTGATCGGCGCGATGTCCGAGGGTGGGGCCGAAGCGATCGCCTCCGGCGGCGCGGCCTCCGCGGACGAGGAGTTCCTGGACAACGCCGCGATGGAGTCCGGCACCGACTGATCGGGCCCCGTGCCGGGTACCCGCGCCCCCCCGCGACAGCTGGGGGTGGCCGCGGCTCGGTCAGCCGGCCGAGGCGGCGCGGTGGGCGCGGATGACCTCGGCGTAATGACGGCCACTGTCCTTGATGGTGCGGCGTTGCGTGGCGTAGTCGACGTGGACCAGGCCGAACCGCTTGTCGTAGCCGTAAGCCCATTCGAAGTTGTCCAGCAACGACCAGGCGAAGTAGCCGGTCAGCGGCGCCCCGGCGGACGCGGCGCGGGCACAGGCGGCCAGATGCTGATCCAGGTAGGCCGTCCGCTCCGGGTCGTGGACCTGCCCGTCCGGGCCGACCTCGTCGCGGTAGGCGGACCCGTTCTCGGTGACCATCAGCTCGCGCACCCCGTATTCGCGGGTGACCCGGAGCAGCAGTTCCTCCAGTCCGGCCGCGTGGACCTCCCAGTCCATGAACGTCCGCGGCCCGGGGCCCGGGACCTGCCGGGTGAAGGGGACCACGCCGCCCGGGTCGTCGGCGATGATCTGCCGGAAGTAGTAGTTCACGCCGAGCCAGTCGAGGGGCTGCGCGATCGTTTCCAGGTCGTGGTCCCGCTCCGGCAGCTCGACACCGTAGACGTCCAGCATGTCCTGGGGATAGCCGCGACCCATGATCGGATCGAGCCACCAGCGGTTGATGTGGCCATCGGCGCGGTGTGCCGCGGCCTTGTCGGCGTCGCTCGGACTCGCCGGTTCACAGGTGCTGAGATTGTTGGTGATGCCGAGGCGGACCGCCCCGGGGGAGGCGGCGCGGATCGCCTTCGCGGCGAGCCCGTGGCCGAGGTGCAGGTGGAACGAGGCGCGCACCGCCGCGGTGAGGTCGGTGAGCCCGGGGGCCATCTTTCCGTCGAGGTGGCCGATCCAGGCGCTGCACAGCGGCTCGTTGAGGGTGGCCCAGTCGGTGACGCGGTCGCCGAGCCGGGCGGCGACGACGGCGGCGTAGTCGGCGAAGGCCTCGGCGGTGTCGCGGACCGGCCAGCCGCCGCGGTCCTGCAGCGCCTGCGGCAGATCCCAGTGGTAGAGCGTGACGTTGGGGCGGATGCCCGCGTCGAGCAGGCCGTCGACGAGACGGTCGTAGAAGTCGAGTCCGGCCGGGTTGACCGCACCGGTGCCGCCGGGGACGATCCGCGGCCAGGCGATCGAGAACCGGTAGGTGGAAACGCCGAGGGTGCGCATCAGGGCGACGTCCTCGGGCCAGCGGTGGTAGTGATCGCAGGCCCGCTCGCCGGTGTCGCCGCCGTCGACGGCACCGGGGACCTGGCAGAAAGTGTCCCAGATGGACGGAGACCGGCCGTCCTCGGCGACGGCACCCTCGATCTGGTACGCCGACGTCGCCACCCCCCAGTGGAAGTCCGGGCCGAAGGCGGTTGACTCGGGTGAACGCATGGGGCTCCTCAGGTTACGGTGTCGGTGCGGGGAATTCGGCGGGCTCCGGTGACCGCCTGGGAGCGCTCCCGCGGCCGCCCGGCGCGAGCCGGACGGCCGCGGGCGGGGTCACTTGACCGAGCCGGCCGTCAGCCCGGCGACCAGATACCGCTGCAACAGCAGGAAAGCCGCCACCACGGGCAGGCTGATGACCAGGGAGGCGGCCATGATCTGGTTCCAGTACACGTCGTTCTGCGAGGCATAGTTGCGCAGGCCGACCGCCAGCGTGCGCGTCGAGTCGTCGGTCATCACGGAGGCGAAGAGCACCTCGCCCCAGGCGGTCATGAAGGAGTAGACCGCGACGGTGACGATGCCGGGCACCGCGGCCGGGAGGATGATGCGGACCAGCGCGCCGATCGGGCCGTTGCCGTCGACCCGCGCCGCCTCGTCCAGTTCGCGCGGGATCGAGTCGAAGTAGCCGACCAGCATCCAGATCGAGAACGGCAGGGTGAAGGTGAGATAGGTGATCACCAGCCCGAGCTGGGAGCCGGACAGCTGCACCCCGGTCGCGGCGCCGATGTTGACATAGATGAGAAACAGCGGCAGCAGGAAGAGGATTCCGGGAAACATCTGGGTGGACAGCACGGTGACGCTGAAGACCTGCCGCCCGGGGAACCGGTGGCGGCTGACCGCGTAGGCGGCCAGGATCGCGATGACCACGGAAACCACGGTGGAGCAACTGGAAACGACCAGGCTGTTGAGGAAATACCGTGCCAGTGGCACCGTCGTCCACATATCCGCGTAGGGCCGCAGCGTCAGATGCACCGGAATCCACTGGAACGCGGCCTGCACGTCCTGGAGCGGTTTGACCGAGCTGCTGATCATCACGTAGAGCGGGACGAAGGTGAGCAGGGCGAGCAGGCTCAGCCCGATCCGGCGGGTCCAGACGAACGAGCGCGGCGGCGCCATCGGGGACCGCCGGGGCGCGGCGGCCGGAGCCGCGATCCGCTCGGCTACGCGCTCAGGCACTGGCCCTCCTCCGGTTGGTGACGACCAGGTAGACCGCGGTGACCACGAGCAGGAACAGCAGCATCAGCACCGACATCGCCGAGCCCGAGCCGAAGTTCCAGCTGTGGAAGGAAGTGTCGTAGATCTGCACCGAGAGCAGATTGGCCTGCGGCGGCGGCACGTTTCCGAAAAGGACGTAGGGGGTGTTGAAATCGTTGAAGTTCCACAGGAAGAGCACCAGGATCAGGACCTGGTTGACCGGGCTCAGCTGGGGCATGGTCACCGAACGGATCCGCCGCCACACGCCCGCGCCGTCGAGCGCGGCGGCCTCGTAGAGATCACCCGGGATGTTCTGCAGACCGGCGGTGACGACGAGGAAGGCGAAGGGCCAGGTCCGCCAGACCGCGGTGATCACCAGTGCCCAGAAGCTGTTGCCACCGAGCAGCCAGAACGGGGGCTGCTTGAACAGGTGCAGATCGTCCACCAAGAGCCGGTTGATCAGCCCGTGGTCGCGCTGGAACATGAACTCCCAGGTGATCGCCGCGGTGTAGGCGGGCAGTGCGTAGGGCACCAGGAAGTAGGTCCGCAGCAGACCGCGGCCGCGGAAGGGGTCCTGCATCAGCAGGGCCGCTCCCGTGCCGAGCAGCCAGGAAAACGCGACCGTGAGAACGGTGAAGGCGCAGGTGATCCAGAACGAGTCGAGCAGCTGCTGGCCGACGACGTTGCTGAAGTCGAGCGCGAACCGGTAGTTGTCGAGTCCGGCGGAGGGCGCCCCGCTCCAGTTGCGGATGAAGAACTGCGTGAGCTGTTTGAAGCTCATGAAAATGCCGACCAGCATCGGCACCACGTGGACGAGCAGTTCGAAAAGGACGGCCGGCAGCAGGAGCAGGTACGGCAGGCCCGCCCGCCCCACCCGCTGCCACCTGCGGCGGGCCGGACGTGCCGGGGGCGGCGGCCCGGCCGCCCGAGTGCGGGTGGCCGCGGCGGCTACGGTCATCGGGCGTGTCCCTCCAGGCGCTGCGGTGCTTGTCCTGCTTTTGCTTGTCCCGCTTGGGTTTGTCCGGCGGTGCTTGTCCGGCTTGTGCTGGTCCGGCGCGGCGTGGGTGCGCCGCGCCGGAACCGGCCGGGGCGCTCAGCCGCCCGCGTTCACCTGCTGCTGTGCCTTGTCGAGCTCGGCGGCCACCATTTGGTCGGTGACGGCCTTGCCGCCGGCGGCGTCGGCGAACAGGTTCTTCAACGCCCCGGCGATGGCGGTCTCGAACTGGCTTTCCTCTGTGACGGCGGGCATCGGCGCGGCCGAGTCGGTCAGCACCTTCTGGTACGCCTGGACGGTGGGCGTCTGGAAGGCCGGGTCGGAGTAGGCGTCGGTGACCGAAGGCAGCGAGCTGTAGGCCTTGTTGAGATCGATCTGGGTCTGCTTGCTGGTCATGAACTTCACGAACGCCAGCGCCGCGTCCTTGTTCTTGGTACTGGCGAAGACCGACAGGTTGATGCCGGCCACGATCGAGTCGACGTGCTTGCTCCCGGGCGGCGGCGAGGCCGGGAACGGGACACCGACCACGCCGTACTGGTCGGGCTTCATGCCGTAGTTGGCCAGGGACGAGTCCGCGGTCTGCCACAGCATCATGGCGGCCTTGCCGGTGGCGAAGTCCTGGACCGCTTCGGTGCCGTTGGAGTACTCGGCGTCACTGGGGCTGGCGATCCCGTCGGCCGCCATGAAGTCGACGTACTGCTTGATCGCCGCCACGTTCTGCGGAGTGTCGAAGGTCGGTTTGCCCGCCGCGTCGAAGAAGCTGCCGCCCTGCTGCTGGCTGAAAGTGAAGGCGTGGTGGGCGTTTTCCGAGGTGCTGGCGCCCTCGATGCTGACGCCCCATTGACCGTCGTGGGTCAGCTTCTTGCCGTCGGCGACGAACTCCTCCCAGGTGGTCGGCGGGTTGGCGATGCCGGCTGCCTGGAACATCGCCTTGTTGTAGTAGAGCGCGTAGGCCAGGGAGTAGAGCGGCACGCCCACGGGGTCCTTGCCGGGCGCGCCGGTGGCGGCCAGCGCGTTGGGCAGGAATCGCCCGGTGTCACCGATCTGGTTCATCACGTCCGGGGTGATCGGCAGGAACGCGCCGGTGGCCTGCAGCGAGGTCGACCAGGTGTTGCCGATGTTGACCACATCCGCGCCCTGCCCGGAGGTGGCCGCGGCGAGGATCCGGTTGAGCAGGTCGCTCCAGCCGATGACCTCCAGGTTGACCTTGATGCCGGTCTGCTTCGTGAAGGCGTCGAGTTCGGGGGTGAGGACCTTGACGTCCTCGGAGATCGAGCTGCCCTGGTCGCTGGCCCAGTAGGTGATGGTCTGCTGCCCGCCGGAGGAGGACCCGGAGCCGCTGCTACACGCACCCGCCACCAGCGTGGCCGAAACGGTTAAGGCGAGCAGGACCGACCTGGTGTGCGACAACGAGCGCATGGGCGGGGACCTTTCGACGCGCGGTCTGGTGGGGTTCGGACAGACGTGGGCGGTGCTTCCGCGTTACGTTTCGGGGACCGACTTTTCTCACGGGTTAATTCGAGGTGTGATTTAACATCTGGGATAATCGGACGTCAACAGAGGCGTCAGCATCAGTGGCCGATCAAGCGGCCGATCAGGGGCCGCCGCCTTCGCCGCCTTCTCCGGCGGCCGGGTGGCGCGGAAGGGTGCACCAGTGACCGATGCGGGGCGCAGGAATGTCCGTGACCTGCGGCGGGGCAACCGGGCGCGGCTGTTGCGGCAGCTCTATTTTCACGGGCCGCTCAGCCGTCAGGATCTGGTCCAGGCCACTGGTCTCAGTTCGGCCTCGGTCAGCAACGTGGTCGCCGATCTGCTGGAAGCCGGTGTCGTGGTGGAGGCCGGTGCGGTCGAGTCCGACGGCGGCCGACCGCGGATCCTGCTGCGCGTGGACACCGCGCGGTTCCAGGTCATCGGCATCGACGTCGGCGAGACACGGATCCGGGTGGAACGGTTCGATCTCGGGCTGCGCGAGCAGGCGGCCAAGGACCTCCCGATGGACGGCGCGCGTCCCGATCCCCGGCAGGTGGTGGCCGCGATCGCGGCGGGGCTCGCGGAAGTGACCGCGGGTGCGGAGAAGCGGATCCTCGGGGTCGGCATCGGCGTACCCGGGATAGTTTCGCAGGAGCCCTCCGCCGTGGTGCACGGGCAGGCGGTGGGCTGGGACGCGGTGCCGCTCGGAGAGCTGTTGAGCGCGCACACGGATCTGCCGCTTTTCGTCGACAACGGTGCCACCACGATGGGTCAGGCCGAGATGTGGTTCGGCTCCGGCCGCCCCACCGACAGTGCCGTGTTCCTGCTGATCGGCTCCGGTGTCGGCGCCTCCCTCATCGCCGACGGCGCGCTGTTGCGGGGGTGGACCACCAGCGCGGGGGAGTGGGGGCACACCTGCGTCGGAGTCGGCGGGCGGCTGTGCCGGTGCGGTGCGCGCGGCTGTCTGGAGGCCTACGTCGGCGCGGAGTCGGTGATCGCCCGCTACACCGAGACCGCCGGCGCGGCCGCGCTGGATTCCACCGACGAGGAGAAAGCGCTTTCCCGCATCATGGTCCTGGCCGAGCGCGATCGCTCCGCGGCGGGCGACGCGGCCCGCGAAGTCCTTGCGGAGACGGCGCTGCACATCGGGGTCGGCATCGCCAATCTGGTCAATCTGCTCAATCCCCGTCAGGTGATCATCGGCGGCTGGGCCGGGCTGACCATGGCTTCCGCGATCCTGCCCCGCATCCTCGAGGTGGCCCGGGAGCACGCGCTGCGCCTGCCCTTCTCCCAGACCACGATCGAGCTGGGCGTACTCGGTCGCGACGCCGTCGCACTCGGTGCGGCCACCCTGCCGGTGGCGCGTTTCCTGGCCTCCGGCGGGGAAGCGCCGATGCCGCCGCACAGCGGGCCCGGTACCGGGCGCGCGGCGGCCATCTCGTGCTGATCCATCTGGTCTGAACCAAAAGTAGCGGATCGGCGAGGGTGGTCTTGACCTTTGTTGGGGTCGAAAACATACTGGGGGCGGCCGGGCCGGGTCACCGGTGCGGGAGGCGGGCCGGCGCTCGGAAGCGCCGCGACGACCATGTGAGCGAACCGGCCGGACGCGGCATCCGCCGCGCCCGTTTGTCCACCTCCGACCACACTGTGGACGGAGGTGGAAAACCGGAAGCGAGCAGAAATGGTTACAGCGCAACGAAAGACGCAAGAACACGACGTCGGTTCACGACCCCGGCGTCGTCGCGGCCGGCTCAGAGCCGTCGCGCCGGTCATCGCGGCCGTGGGCGCTCTGGTGGCCGCCGGTCTGACCGTCGCCGCGGTTCCCGCGGCCAAGGCCGTGGGGCCACAGGCGGTCACCCCGGCGGCGATCACCTCGGGCACCACGTACACGGTCACCAATGTCAACAGCGGCAAATGCGTGGACGCCCGGGCGGCCGCCACCGCGAACGGCACCGCCGTCCAGCAGTACACCTGCAACGGCACCGGCGCGCAGCAGTGGATCTTCACCGCGACCGACAGCGGTTATTTCCAGGTCGGCAACGCCACCGCCGGGGCACAGGTCTGGGACGACACCGACGTCTCCAGTGCCGACAGTTCGCCGATCCAGCTCTGGACCTATGGCGGCGGCACCAACCAGCAATGGCAGGCGGTGCCGGAGACTCCGAACACCTACCATTTCGTGAACCGCTTCAGCGGAAAGTGCCTCGACGTGCCGAGCGCTTCGACGTCGGACAGCGTGCAACTACAGCAGTACACCTGCAACGGCACCGGCGCCCAGTCGTTCACGCTCGCCTCGACCGTCGGTTCGCCGACGCCTCCGGCGGGGACCCCGGACTTCGGGCCCAACGTGCTCGTCTTCGACCCGTCGATGTCCAGCTCCGCGATTCAGAGCCAGCTCGACAACGTCTACAACCAGCAGCAGACCAACCAGTTCGGCAGTCAACGTTTCGCGTTGCTGTTCAAACCCGGCAACTACAACGTGAGTGTCCCGGTCGGCTATTACACCCAGGTTCTGGGTTTGGGGTCCTCGCCCGACAGCACGACGATCAGCGGCGGCGGGGTGTACGCGGACGCACAGTGGGATGGCGGCAACGCCACCCAGAACTTCTGGCGTTCCGTGGAGAACCTCACCGACAATCCTTCCAGCGGAACGGTGAAGTGGGCCGTCTCGCAGGCCTCGCCGATGCGCAGGACGCACATCACCGGCAACATGGTGCTCGACGACAACGGTGGCTGGTCCAGCGGCGGTTTCCTGTCGGATTCCCGAGTGGATGGTCAGGTCAACTCGGGTAGTCAGCAGCAGTGGCTGTCCCGCAACGACCAGTGGGGCAGTTGGACCGGGTCCAACTGGAACATGGTCTTCGTCGGAGACACCAACGCTCCTGCGCAGAGTTTCCCGAATCCGCCTTACACCACCGTGACGCAGACGCCGGTCGTCGCGGAGAAGCCGTACCTGTACATCGATTCCTCCGGCAACTACCAGGTGTTCGTCCCGGCGGACCGGACGAACAGCCAGGGCACCACCTGGGCGAACGGCAGCACTCCCGGCACCTCCCTGCCGATCAGCCAGTTCTACCTCGCCAAGCCCGGTGATTCCGCGGCCACCATCAACGCCGCGCTCGCCTCGGGCCTGAACCTGCTGTTCACCCCCGGTGTCTACCATCTGACCAGCACCATCCAGGTGACCCGCCCGGACACCGTGGTGCTGGGTCTCGGCCTGGCCACGCTGGAGGCCGACAACGGCGTCACGGCGATGTCCACGGCGGACGTGAACGGCATCCGGATCGCGGGGTTGCTCTTCGACGCCGGCACGACCAACTCCCCGACCCTGCTTCAGGTCGGCCCGGCGGGGTCCACCGCCGACCACTCCGCGGATCCGACGGTGCTGTCCGACGTCTTCGCACGGATCGGCGGTGCGGCCGTCGGCAAGGCCACCGTCAGCGTCGAGATCAACAGCAACAACGTGATCGGCGACGATTTCTGGCTGTGGCGGGCCGATCACGGCACCGGTGTCGGCTGGACGTCCAATACCGCCCAGAACGGACTCGTGGTCAACGGTGCGAACGTCACCGTCTACGGGCTGGCGGCCGAGCACTACCAGCAATACGCGGTGTTGTGGAACGGCAACGGCGGGCGGACATACTTCCTGCAGAACGAACTTCCCTATGATCCGCCCAACCAGGCGAGCTGGATGGACGGCAGTACGAACGGGTACGCCGCGTACAAGGTCGCCGACACCGTGACCAGTCATGAGGCGTGGGGTCTCGGCGTCTACTGTTACTTCAACGTCAATTCCTCCATTGTGGCCGACAACGCCATCGAGGTGCCCACTTCCACCGGGGTCAGGCTGCACGACCTGGTGACCGTCTCGCTGGGCGGGGTGGGCACGATCAGCCACATCGTCAACGGCACCGGAGGCCCGTCGAACTCCGGCAACAGTGTCGCCGACCTGGTCGGTTATCCCTGACCCGTCCGCACCGGTGATGCTTCTACCGGCTCGGGCCCGGCGGTAGTGCCGGACCCGAGCCGGTCGGGTGACTTGTCCGAACAGGATCGCCGGCCAGCCGAACGCCGAAGTTGCCTCAACGTTAGTTCTTTGGGGCGCATCCGATGCGACGATCGGGGGATGCCTTCCGCGCCGGGCGTCATCGCCACCGCGGCCGGGGTGTTCGCGGCGACCAACGTGGACGCCCTCGTCCTGCTGGTCATCCTGTTCGCGGCGGTCCGGGCGGGCGGTCTGCGGCCGTCCCGGGTGGTGCTCGGGCAGGGCCTGGTGTTCGCGCTGCTGATCGGCGCGAGCGCCGCGGTGGCGGCCGGGTTCGGCGCGATTCCCCTGAAATGGGTCGGGCTGCTGGGTGTTCTTCCTCTCGTGATGGGGGTTCGTGGACTGATCGCCGCGCGCGGACGTGACGAATCCGATCCCGTCCTCAGTGACCGGCTCGGCGTGATCATGGCGCTGACGCTGTCGGTGTGCGCGGACAACCTGTCCGTCTACATTGTGCTTTTCCGGGTGCAGACGGTGGCCGAGTCCGTGATCAGCGTTGCCGTGTTCGCCGTGCTGGAGGCCGTGTGGTGCGTCGCGGCCTACAG
>Ga0310811_10013257_pt1 | contig 10733 bp, 12 predicted proteins | sample YCmetagenome_FD_207642 | JGI IMG/M metagenome (GOLD analysis project Ga0310811, IMG submission 207642) | Soil microbial communities from experimental microcosm in Duke University, North Carolina, United States - YC | ecosystem: Engineered > Artificial ecosystem > Soil microcosm > Unclassified ...
GCCGAGCTTCGGGAGCTGCCCGGCATCGGCGCCTACACTTCGGCGGCCATTGCCGCGATTGCGTTCGGCAAGAAAGCGGCTGCCGTGGACACGAACGTCGAGCGCGTGATCGCCCGCATTTACGGATCGAAGCGGCCATCGCGCGGGGAGGTCGAGAAATTGACGTTCGACATGATGGGCGACCAGCGCCCCGGCGATTTCGTCCAGGCGATGATGGACCTCGGCGCCACCATCTGCCGTCCGCGCCAGCCTCGGTGCATCGAGTGCCCACTGGAAAGCGACTGCGCGGCTCGTATCAGTGGTGACCCGGGAGCCTTTCCAGAGCGGCGGCAGCGGGCGCAGCGCCCTCATCGCAGCGGTATCGCATGGTGGATCGAGCGCGACGGCTGCGTTTGGCTGATCCGCAGGCCTGCAAAGGGGCTGCTCGGAGGCATGGCTGCGCTTCCCGGCACCGAATGGACACAGGACGAACCCGATACACGCAGCGCCATCGGGAGCGTGCGCCACGTCTTCACGCATTTCTCCCTCGACCTGTGGGTGGTGCGCCGCGCTGCACCGGATGGAGAGGGCTGGTGGCAGCCGCTCGACAGCCTTGCCGAGGCCGGCTTGCCGACGCTCTATCGCCGGGCGGCGGAGATTGCTTTGACCGCACGCAATTCAGCCCGCGCCGCGGCTTGATGAAGCCCTGAGTCCTTTCTAAGAGGCGGCGCAAATCCTCCGCTTTCCGCTTCTTGCACAATCAGGGAAACTTCATGGACGATCGCTTCAACACAATCGCCGGCTGGGTATTGTTCGCGGGCATTGTCGCTTTGGCGTCGTCGATTGTCGCGGGCGAGATCTTCCATTCGGAGCGGCCGGAGAAGATGGGCTATCCGATCGCCGGCGTTCAGGAAGAAGGCGCGGGGGCTGCCGCAGCCGAACAGCCGATCGAGGCCTATCTCGCCAAGGCCGATCCGGCGAAGGGCCAGCAGATCTTCAACAAGTGCATGGCCTGCCACAACGCCGACAAGGGTGGCGCCAACCAGCTCGGCCCCAACCTGTGGGGTGTGGTCGGCGCGCCGATCGGAGAGGGAAGGGGCTTCGCCTTCTCGGACGCCCTGTCGAAGAAGGGCGGGACCTGGAATTGGGACAATCTCAGCCAATGGCTGACCAGCCCCAGGACGTTTGCCCCGGGCACCAAGATGACCTTCGCGGGCCTCAGCAACCCCGAGGACCGGGCGAACGTGATCGCTTTCCTCAACACGCATAGCGATGCGCCCAAGCCGCTGCCCACGGCTCCGGCCGCGACGACGGCGACTGCAAATGGTCCCGCAGCTGCGGGCAACGCACCTGGTACCGGACCGAACAACGGGCCTGCAAACGCCGGCAAGGAGCCCGTCCTGACCGAGCAGCAGGCGAGCGCGAACCCAAAGAACGTCGGCGGTCCGGGCGCTCCGAAGGTCGCCGGGCCGGCGGGCACCAAGACCCACTAACCCCTTGGGCTCCTGCGAAGGCAGGGGGCCCGCCCTTTTAAGAAGGCTGGATTCCTGCCTTCGCAGGAATACGCCTCATTCCGGCGGACTCGACTGGACCGGCTGCGGCGAGGGATGCTCCGCATAAAAGCGCCGGACGAAGTCCCACGCCTCTCCGGCTTCCTCGCTCCAGTGGATGAGGTCGAGGTCGTGCGGTGAAATCACGCCTTCCTCGACCATCGCTTCGAAGTTGATGACGCGGTTCCAATAATCGCGGCCGAACAGGAGGATCGGCAGCGGCCGCACCTTGCCCGTCTGGATCAGCGTCAGAAGCTCGAACAGCTCGTCGAACGTGCCGTAGCCCCCAGGGAACACCGCGACCGCCCGCGCGCGCAGCAGGAAATGCATCTTCCGAAGCGCGAAATAGTGGAACTGGAAGCTGAGATCCGGCGTGACGTAGCGGTTGGGCAGCTGTTCGTGCGGAAGGACGATGTTGAGACCGATCGTCTCCTGGCCTTCCTCCCACGCGCCGCGGTTCGCCGCCTCCATGATCGACGGCCCGCCGCCCGAGCAGACCACGAAATGCCGATAACCATCGCCATCCATCGGCACCCGACTCGCGAGCCGCGCAAGCTCGCGCGCGGCTTCGTAATAGGGAGCCTTGGCTTTCAGCCGCTCGGCAATCGCCTCCTGCTCCGGATTGGTCGCCGCCTCGACCAAGGCATCGGCCATATCCGGCGAGGGGATGCGAGCGGAGCCATAGAACACCATCGTCGAAGCAATCTTCGCTTCGTTGAGGAACAGCTCGGGCTTCAAGAGCTCGAGCTGGAAGCGCACCGGCCGCAAGTCCTCGCGCAGCAGGAACTCGGTGTCCTGGAACGCGAGCTTGTAGGCCGGGCTTTCCGTCTGTGGGATCGAGGGCACGTGCTCGGCGGCGCGTGCCTCGGTCTTGGATGATGGGAAGATGCGCTTGGGCGGTAGCGGATGCTCGGACATGCGGGCATCCGCCTAGCGCCAAACTATGACAGCGTCACGCCGCTGCGGGTACCGTCCTCCGCGCCCCCCAGTCGATCCGCCGCGTCGCGTACATCACTCCCGCCAGAGCCGCGAAGAGAAGCAGCGCGCCGATCAGCAGCGAATACGCTTCGAGGCTGAGCAGGATGTAGAGCACGGCATAAAGGCCGACGAGCAGCCCGCCGATGAAGGAGGCCCGCCGCCAGCTTGCCAGTACTGCTGCCGAATATGCCGTGTTCAGCGCCGCGACTGCGGCAGACGCAACCACGTAAGCCGGCGTGAAGCCGATCACCTCCGCAAAGGCGAGCAGGAGCACGAAGAACAGGATTAGCGCCGCGCCCATCAGCAGATATTCGACCGCCGAGACCGAAACTCCGCCGATCACGTCGAACATCAACAGCGCGAGGAAGGTGAAGCCGATGAACAGGAAGCCGTACTTGGTCGCTCGGTTGACTTGCGAATAGAGGTCGACCGGCTGGATGAGGCTGATGGAGGCAGCCTGTGCGGCATCGCTCTCGGCCGGGCGCGTTGAAGCGTCTGCCGCGGGTGTCGGGACCTTCTCGGCCAGGTTCGAAGCACCGGGATCACCCGTGCTGATGAGCGATCGCCCGAGCGCGAGATTGCCGACGCGATAGGTCGCTCGAAATCCATTCGCGCCGACCGAACGCTCCGCAGGAAGGAAATCGCCTGCGAAGCTCGGGCTCGGCCAGCTCGATTTTACCGTCCAGCGCGTGTCCCCCGCCTGCGGCGCCAGGCTCAGTGAGGCATTGCCCCGGAAATCGTAGGCGAAATCGACGACCAGCGGTTGCGAGGCGATGCCGGTCGCGTCCAGCCAGGCGAAGAAGCCGCGCCCGCCGCCGCTTCCGCCGCCGGGCAGCATCCGCAAGCTTCGCCCACCCGCAGCGACGCGCGGATTGGCGCCCAGGCCGCGCGGATCGCTGAGGCCGAAGCGCAGTTCCGCCCTGCTCAGGTCCATCTGCGCGGGGTCGACGCCACTTCGGGCGAGATCGGGCGGAAGCGCAAACCGCGCCTTGCCCGACACCGCCGCGTCATAGACCACCGCTTCGTAGATCGACCGCTTGCGCACGTCGGGCCGAAGCTCGGTCGAAAGCTCGACGACTTCCGGCGAGATTGTCAGCTCCTTCGTAACCTGATTGGTGCGGGTAACGCTTTGGCCATTCTGAACCACCGTCTCGGTCGCGTTCGCGCGATAAGGGATGACCAGCACCGGCCCGGCCATGACCTGCGGCCCGCCCCAGCCCGCCGTGATCGAGCTCGTCGCCTCCTCCTGCTGCGTCTGTCGATCGTAGACCAGCAGCCAGATCGAAAAGAGCGGGATGGTGAGGACCAACCCGACAACGATCGTGAGGAAGAGCTTGAACCCGGGGGTGCGGACGTCGTCGGTTCTGAGCACGATGCTTTCTCCCTGTTGTTGCTTTCAATCTACGGCAGGGACAGGGTGAGGGTCATGAGCGACTTGTGAGGATTTGCTGAGAGCGCCCTTCGAGGCAGGCTGTGTGCATCCGCCCCGAAGCTGGCGTCGCAGCTATGCGGGCCGAGTAACAACAACTATAGCGAAGTCCCATTGAAGAGGACTTGACCGGATGGTCGCCGTAACAGCACTCGACGCGACCTTCCCGCAGAGCGGTACGCCGCCGCCCCACCGCGAGCGGGCGAGGCAGATTCGCGCCGTGCATCCCGACGTGCGCGGGCTCTTCCAGCGCAACCGATGGTCGGCGCTATGGACCGTGCTTTTGGTCGCATTGCAGGTCTCGATCGGCATCGGGCTGGCCGTTCTCGACGCGCCGTGGTGGGCGATCATCGTCGTGGCCTATGTGTTCGGAGCCTTCGCCAACCACGCGCTCTTCGTGCTGATGCACGATTTCACGCACAACCTGGTCTTCAGGAAAACGAACGCCAACCGGCTGGGTTCGATCTTCGCCAATATCGCGATCGTCTTCCCGGCCGCGATCGGTTTTCGCAACTATCACCTCCTGCACCACAAATATCTCGGCATCCGCGGCCTCGACGCCGACATGCCCACCCCCACGGAGGCGCGCTGGGTGGGCAACAGCTGGTGGCGCAAGACGTTCTGGCTCAGCATGTTCTGGGCGGTGCAGGCCCTCCAGCGGCCGACCACAGTGAAGAAGATCCGCACCGTGGATGGCTGGGTCCTATTCAACGCCCTTGTCATGGCGGCCGCCATGGCGCCCATCGTCTGGTTCTTCGGCTGGTGGCCGGTGGCTTACCTGTTCGTCTCGACTTTATTCTCGCTCGGGGTGCACCCAGTGGGCGCCCGCTGGATCCAGGAGCATTATGTCTTCAGGGAAGGGCAGGAGACTTATTCCTACTACGGCCCGCTGAACAAGCTGTGCTTCAACATGGGCTACCACAACGAGCACCACGATTTCCCCCAGGTGCCGTGGTCGAGCCTGCCCGCCCTTCGCGCGCTGGCGCCTGAGTTCTACAACCACCTCTATTACCACCGGTCGTGGACCAAGCTGCTGTTCCACGTCCTCTTCAGCCGCAAGTTTCGGCTGCACAACCGCATCGTGCGGCCGATGCCCCCGGGCATGCGGGCGGTCCCGACGTTCGCGCGACGGTCACAACGCTGACACTTGAAGAGCGATCTCAAACCGCCACCTTTCTTCCATGATCGACGTCCGCAAATTCGATAGCCTCGGCCATGCCGACCACGGCTGGCTCAACGCCCGCCACCATTTCTCCTTCGCGAACTATCACGACCCGTCCCGCATGGGCTGGGGCCGGATCCGCGTGTGGAACGACGACCAGATCGCCGCCAAGAGCGGCTTTCCGCCCCACCCGCACCGCGACATGGAAATCGTGACCTATGTTCGTACCGGCGCGATCACCCACCAGGATTCGATGGGCAACAAGGGCCGCACCGGCGCGGGCGACGTCCAGGTGATGAGCGCCGGCACTGGCGTGATGCATGCCGAATATAATCTCGAGGACGAGGCTACGACCCTGTTCCAGATCTGGATCGAGACCGACAAGCCGAACGCGCACCCCGGCTGGGGTGCCAAGCCGTTTCCGAAAGACTCGCGCGAAGGGGCGTTCCGGGTGCTGGCGAGCGGCAACGGCGAAGACGGGGCGCTCAGCATCAACGCCGATGCGCGGGTGCTCGGCGCCACGGTGAAGGCCGGCGAATCCATTGCGATCGGTGCCGAGCCTGATCGGCACCTCTATCTCGTTCCGAGCGGCCGGGTCCGAGTGAACGGCGTCGAGGCGGGTCCGCGCGACGGGATCGCGATCACCGGCGAAAGCAAGATCGCGATCGAGGCCGAGGAGGATTCCGAGCTGGTGCTGGTCGACGCCCGCTAAGCCCTTGCGGCAGCGCGGTTTCGTGGACGTTCATCCAACCTGTGCTTGAATAGCTCGCCTTGTAGGGGCATGGGCCTGTCGCGGCGCACAAATGCTGCGATTTACGGCAAAAAGCGGGAGCGAATGAGGGCGAATTTGCGCTTGGGGCTTGCATATGCGGCGGGGGTGTTCGTGCTTTCCCCGACGGCCACGCTCGCGCAGGAAGCGCCGCCGACCACGAACACTCCAGCCGCGGACGCCGTCGGGCCTCGTGAGCTGCGAGGCTTCAGCCTCAAAGGCACGGTCACCCAGCAATCGGATCAGCCGGCGCAGGTGCCTGCGGCCACGCGGCCTTCGCGCAGCCCGGTGCAATCGAACGCCGCTTCCACTGAGCCGCGAACGGCAACGTCGGCTCCCGCGAGAGCGGCTCCTCCGCAGCCGCGACCGGCAGAAACGGCTTCCACGCAACCGGCACCGGCGCAGCCTCGGCCTGAATCACGGCAGCAGTCGGCATCCTCCGCGCCCGCCACGCCCGCGAGCTCCGACCAGAGCAACGAGACCGCGAGCAGCTCACCACTGACGTCCGCCGCAGCGACCGCGGCGCCAGGCTTCGCGCCCGAACCCGCGTCGCTCGATCTCTCGCCCGAGCACAAATTCTCCTTCTTCCCTTGGCTGCTGGCGGCGCTCGCGCTCGGAGCGGGCGGCGTCTTCCTCTTCTGGCGCAACCGCAATCGCCACGCCTTCGCCGGCGGGCCGCAGATCGACGCCTTCGTTGCGCCGGAGCCAGCACCCGCACCGCGGCCCGCTCCAGCGCCGCCAAAGGCCAAGTCGCCGCCACCCACCTTGGACGGTGCCGGCATCGTTTCGACGCGGCTTCGGCCGTGGATGGACATCGGCTTCAATCCGGCCCGGTGCATCCTCGACAATGAGAAGCTCGTGGTCGAGTTCGAGGTCGAGCTGTTCAATTCGGGAAGCGCGCCCGCACGGGCGGTGCTGGTCGAGGCCAGCCTGTTGAATGCAGGACCCACGCAGGATGAGGACATCGGGAAGTTCTTTGCCGAACCGGTCGCGGCGGGCGAACGGATCTCGGTGATCGCGCCCCTGAAGCGAATCGCGGTGAAGGCGCAAGTCGCCGTCGGCCGCGAGCAGCTCCAGGCTTATGAGGCCGCCGGTCGGCAGATGATCGTCCCGTTGATTGCCTTCAATGTTCTCTACCGCTGGAGCGGCGGCGAGGGTCAGACCTCGGCCGGCTACCTTCTTGGGCGCGAGACGAAGGGCGACAAGATGGCTCCGTTCCGCATCGATCTCGGCCCGCGGATCTTCCGCGGCGTTGCTGCCCGGCTACTTCCGGCCGGCGTCCGCAGCTAGCTTAGGCCGACCGTTCGCGGGTGAGCCGAATGAGCTGCGCGAGGAACAACAGCACGCCGAGCAGCCACAGGATCGAAGCGACGATCGCCAGGGCGGGCGCGTTACGCAGCACTGCCAGGCCGATGCCGATCGGGAGCAGGACTGAGCCCGTCGCCGAGACCACGAAGTGCAGGCCCGCGAGCCTTGTCGCGGCAAGCTGCGGATAGGCGCGGTAAGTGAGGCCGAACAAAGCAAGCGAGGCCCAGCCCGCAAGGTTGAGGTGTGCGTGGACGGGTGTCAGCTGAAAGTTCTCTTGCATGCCCATGACGATGCCTAGCACGGCGCCGCAGATAAGCAGGATCGTCGCAAGCAGCAGAAAATAGAGGTCGATACGTTTCATAGGGTCCCCTCCCTTGAAGCGCAGCCTGGCATCCGCGGCGGCTGCCGCTCAAGTCAATTTTCGGAAAAGCTAGAGTACCGTCGAATTATAGCTGTGCCAGGCCAGCACCGCGGCGGCTCCGCGATAGGGGCGCCAGGCTTCGGCAAGCTCGCGCAGCTGCTTCTCGGTCGGCTTGTCGGCAAGGCCCATCAGGCGGCCGAGCTCGACCATCACCGCGAGGTCGCCAGCGGGAAAGACATCGGCACGGCCTTCGGCGAACAGAAGGTAGATTTCGGCCGACCAACGGCCGATGCCCTTGATCTTCGTCAGGAGCGCGATGGCTTCCTCGTCATCGCTGGGAAGATTTTCAAGATCGAGTTCCCCAGACATCACGAGTTCCGCGAGGCTCCGGATATAGCCTGACTTCTGACGCGACATGCCCGCCGCGCGAAGTTCCTCGTCCCTCGCGGCCAGCAGGAGCCGGAGGTTGGGCGGCGAGCCGAACGCCGCTTCCAGCTTGGACCACATCGACCGCGCGGCGGCCACGCTGACCTGTTGGCCGACGATTGTTCGGAGCAGCGTCTGTGCGCCGCGCTCGCTGTTTCGGGGAGCGGGGATGCCGTGCTTCTCGACAACGCGAGCGAACGCCGGCTCTCGCCCGGCAAGTGCCTCGACATGTTTGCGAATGCTGTTGCTCGTCCTAACCATGAGTGCTCGCAGCATATAGTGCGACCGCGGCTGCATTGGAGACGTTGAGGCTCTCGACTACGCTGCTGATAGGAAGGCGGGCGAGCGCGTCGCAATGCTCGCGCGTGTTCGGCCTCAGGCCCGAACCCTCCGCGCCGAGCACGAGCGCGATGCGCGGCGAGCCGAGCGCCTCCTTCAAGTCCATCTCCGCATCGCCGGTGAGGCCGATGCGCCAGAAGCCAGCTTCGCCGATCTCCTCGAGGGCCCGGGCGAGATTGACCACGCGCACCCAGGGCACGCGCTCGAGCGCGCCCGACGCAGCCTTGGCGACGACCCCGCTTTCCGGCGGCGAATGGCGATCCTGGGTGACGATCCCGATCGCCCCGAACGCCGCGGCCGAGCGCAGCATCGCGCCGACATTGTGTGGGTCCGTGACTTGGTCGAGCACGAGCAGCACGGCGCGCTCCGGAGCTGCATTCAGTATTCCATCGAGCCAGGCGTCTTCGAGCGCCTCGACTTCGATCACCACGCCCTGGTGGGGCGCATCGTGCGGCACCAGGCGCGCGAGGTCCGCGACTACCGCCAAGGTCACCGGCACGTCCTTTGGGAACTGCATGAAGGCCGCCGCCTCGCGCGTCGCCCAAGCCTTGAGAAGCTTGCGATCGGGATTGTCGAGCGCGGCGGCGACGGCATGCTTGCCCCACAACCTCGGCCGGTTGGGAGTGCCATGGCTTTGGTGCGATTTCTTCCGGCGCGACATCGGGGTCCGCTTAGCGGCCGAGACGACGGAGTCTAGGTAGTGAGGGAAGCTTCGCGCTTGCTTCGGCGGTGGCCACGCCATGTGCCGACCGCGAGGATCAGGAGAATTGGGTAGCTCCAGAATTTCTCGGCGGCCGCATAAGCCTGGGGAACGAGGCCCAGATCGACGGCTTTCAGCATGTGCGACATGCTCGTCGTCAGCTGCAGCCCAGCGACCCACAGCGGCCAGAAGCGATTCGACCGCAGGGCGACGAACACGAACGCGGCCAAGGTGACGATGTCGACGAGCAACTCGCCCGTCTCGACGCCCGAATATCGTTGCCGCCACGGCGAGAGTGCAAAGGCGGTGACGACACTTGCAACGAGGCACACCGCAGCGACCAGGCGTTCGTCCGTGCGGCCGCGCGTCAATGCGTAGCCGCAGGTCAACGTCAGCAGCGTCCAGTAGAGGATTGGGCTCATGTTTGGGGGCACCGGACCACGCCGGGCGTGGTCCGGTCAACCACTTCAGGCGACGATGCGAAGTTCGGCGAGGCCCGACGGCGGCGGGCACTCCGTTCCATCGCCGAACGCGACGGTGCGCAGGCCGGGCACCTTGCCCTTCGCGTCAGCAAGCGCGGCATGGCAGGCGACCACCGCACCGCGGGATTCGACCATGCCGGCGACCGCCGCGGCGAGCTTTTCGAGGGCCGGATGGATGGTGCCGAAACCGGCGTGAGCGACGGCGTTTGCGCGCATCATGCGCGCCTGCAGCTCGGCGATTTCCGCAAGAGCCGCATCGATCGAATCTTCGACCACGCGGACCTGAGTGGCGACTTCGTGCGCCGCACTTTCGATAATCTGTTTGCGCATGACTGCTCCTTCCCCGGCGCTCCACGCGCCGGACTGGCTGTCGGTCTGGTCTGAGGTCGGTGAGCTAGCTCTTCAGCAGCCTGGCGAGGCTCTCGAGCCCGGCGAGATACATGCCCGCCGAGAACGCTGCTCCAATCGCGATCGCCACGATCCAGAACAGCCTCTGGCCGACACTCATCTCATTCCGTGGGTTGCTCCTCGTTGCGAATGGCAAAGGCAGAGGAGGCCAGAATGATGCGGGCCTCTGCTCGGTAAGGAAACCTGCTCCTCCGGCCCCCCCTGCACGGTCAGCGTGCCGAATCTGATTGCCGACCGCGGCATCTGGTTGGCCCGATCCGGTCTCGGCGGGAATGTACGGCGATTGATGTATCAATCGCTGATATGGCCCGGAATATTGGGCGACGATCCGCGCGGCATGCTTCCGCGTGTCGACGCCAAGCGTAGCGAGCGACTGGCGGATCCGCTGGTCCACGGTGTGCGGAGAGATTCCGAGCTCGGCTGAGATTTCCTTCGAGCTCAGGTGTTGGTCGACAAGACGCAGGCAATCGAGCTGGCCGGGAGTGAGGCGAGCGACCCGCTGTGCCATCGGGTCGATGGCCGCATCCTCTGGGCCTTCCTGACGATTGCCAGGCAAGTTATCCAAATCCTCCAAAGCGATCCCCACCGCGCGCACTGGCGCTACTCCCGAGCACTGAGTCAAACGCGCTTCTATGGCATCGCGGCGCATTTCGCCAGATTTTCGATGTTTTTGGTGGGATTTGACGAAAGTTGCGTCAAAACGGCCTTAACGATGTGGTGGAGAGGGCTGGATTCGAACCAGCGTACGCTTGCGCGGGCAGATTTACAGTCTGCTGCCTTTAACCACTCGGCCACCTCTCCAGGTGCAGGCAGGGGCGCCATGTGGCGGCGCGGGTCCGGTG
>Ga0310811_10013258_pt1 | contig 10733 bp, 11 predicted proteins | sample YCmetagenome_FD_207642 | JGI IMG/M metagenome (GOLD analysis project Ga0310811, IMG submission 207642) | Soil microbial communities from experimental microcosm in Duke University, North Carolina, United States - YC | ecosystem: Engineered > Artificial ecosystem > Soil microcosm > Unclassified ...
GACTCCGCCGCCAACGACCCCACCACCAACGACGCCTCCACCACCAACAACGCCTCCGCCTGCCGCCCCGCCGGTGACCTGGGGACCATGCAGCGTCACGCCGGACGGAAAAGCGGTGACGGTCAACTGGTCGACACTGCAGGAGCAGAACAGCGACTATTTTATCGTGCAGCGTTCCGTCGACGGAAATTCCTTTGCCAATATCGACACGACGGCCGCGGCCAACGTTCCGCACAACTACAGCTATATGGATCAGGTCCCGCTGTTGGGGGCCAGCTATTACCGGCTGGTGCAGGTAGCCATGGACGGTAGCACCAGCTATTCGGATACCATGAGTATAACCGTGTCCGGCGATGTACAGGTGGCGCTCGGTTTGAGGCCCAATCCGTCAACCGGTATCGTCTATCTCGAAATGACGAACGCGGACCAGGGGAAGATGGAGGTGAGTATCGCGGACGCGTCGGGAAGGCCGCTGCGAAAATGGGTTTTTGACAAGCAGGGCCTCAACTGGACGCAGCCGATCAATATCGGCGGCCTGCCCACCGGGACTTATTATATGAATATAAAGGGACCGAATACCCACGCGGTACGTCCGTTGATAAAATCTCAGGAGTAGGAGGTGGCGGGGAAGCTCAGGAATAAGAGGTTCCTCTGCTGATACTGTCCGAGAGGTGGATGAGGATCAGAACGCCGAAAAAGACGAAGAGAAAAAGGCTTAGAAAATGGATGGACCGCCAGCGCCGCTCGTCCGCCAGTCTGTTCGCCATTCTTGCCCGCACGTAGAGGAAAAAGGAGACAATCGCGACGATGCCGCAGGCGATACAAAGGATGATATACAGAGAGAACATCAAACGCGTTTGGTCGAAGTGTATCCGTTCTTCAGCAGCCACTGGGTTATCTTGTCCCGCTGGTCGCCCTGGACGATGATCTCTCCGTCCTTCACCGAGCCGCCGGTGCCGCAGTGGGTCTTCAGCTTCTTTCCCAGGTCTTCGAGGTCTTCCTTCTTTCCGGCGAAGCCGGTGACGAGGGTAACGGCCTTGCCCGCCCGCTGACGTGTATCCAGAATGACGCGCAGCCGTTGTTGTTTGGCCGGCACCGTCTCTTCCGCGGGGGCTTCCTCTTCCATCCGGAAGTCGGGGTTTGTAGAATAGATGATCCCGCCCGAACCTGTTTTCTTCTTGCTCATACTATTTGTAGATTACTGCCTTCAGACTCATGTCCAGGCCGCGGGCCTGGTGAATGAGCGCGCCGACGCTGATATAGTCTACGCCTGTGCGGGCATAGTCCTCGATATTGTTCAAATTGATGCCGCCGCTGGCTTCGGTCTCATAGCGGTCGCCGATAAGCGAAAGGGCTTCCGCCAGCAGGCGAGGGGTAAAATTATCCAGCATGATCCTGTCGACCTTGCCTATGGCCAGCACCCTTCTCACTTCGTCGAGGTTGCGGGTCTCGACCTCGATCTTCAACTGCGGCTTGTGCGACTGGCGGTATGCGCTGGCTTTTTCGATCGCCGCCTCCAGGCTGCCAGCGTAGTCGATATGGTTGTCCTTCAGCATGATCATATCGTAAAGGCCGAACCGATGGTTGATGCCTCCGCCGATGCGGACGGCGTCTTTCTCGAGCAGGCGGAAATTGGGCGTGGTCTTGCGGGTGTCCAGGACCCGGGTCTTGTATTTCTGGAGCTTGTCGACGTACTGACGGGTGAGGGTCGCGATCCCGCTCATCCGCTGCATACAGTTGAGGATAAGCCGCTCGCACTGCAGTATCGTATGGATGGTCGCCTCGGCCATGAAGGCTTCTTCGCCGTCGCGCATGACGTCGCCGTCCCGTTTGTAAGCGATAAACTTTGAGCCGGGTTCTTTCATTTTCAGGATCTTTTCGGCTATTTCCATCCCCGCGAGTATCCCGTCCTGTTTGATGTGCAGGACTGCCTTGCCACGGGCGTCGGGCGGTATACAGGCCAGCGTGGAGTGATCGCCATCGCCGACATCCTCTTTCAGCGCATTTTGAACAAGTAGCTGTAGTTGCTCGTCAAAGAAATTAGGCATGCGGCAAAGCTACGGAAAAAAAAAGGGGTCCGGCTATTCGCCCGGACCCTGCTAATAGGTGCTTCTTTATTGGTTGGTTATTCTGATCTACTGGTTGTTCTGGAACCTGAGTTCCTGGAGATACTGTTTGTCTCCCTTTTGTTTGATAAAGATAGTCGTCCGGTAGTCGCCATTTCTCGTCTGCAAGACTCCAACACAAAACTCCGATCCGCCATTGGTGCCCCTGCGTTTGACGAGGAAATTCCTAACGCCATTGGTACTGAAGAAATCGCGGATGATCATTTCGGCCTGTATCTTACTGTAGGTGTCACTTTTATCCGGAAGACATATATCTACCCTATTGTCCAGAAATTGTCCAAGCTGGCCGGCGTTACCCGCGCGCATGGCATAGGTGATTTCGTCAAGCGTATAGAGAGGGCGGAAAGAAACCAGGACCAACGATAGCGAGAGAACCGCCAACCCAAGTATGCTTTTCATGATAATAGAATATTAGTCGCCCTGCTTAATACCAATTATATGCCAAACTGTCGGAATAGCTAAAAATTCCACTAAAAGGGCAGATTAGGGCGAAGCCCCCTACCTTTGCGGCTTCAGGAAACAAGTAAAAAAGCTGTCTTTTATGCCAAACGCCAAAAAAGTTATACTGGTCATCATGGATGGATGGGGCCTCGGACAACAGAGCTCTTCCGACGCCATCCAGAACGCCAGGGTGCCCTTCGTCAGTTCGTTATACGCCCAATATCCCAATACGACCCTCGTCACCTATGGCGAAGAGGTAGGCCTTCCGGAAGGCCAGATGGGCAATTCCGAGGTCGGCCACCTGAACCTCGGTGCGGGACGCATTGTCAATCAGGAGCTGCAGCGCATCAATGTGGCTATCCGCGACGGTTCGTTCGCGAAAAACGAGACCCTGCTGGCGGCGATCCGCGGCGCCGTGAAAGACGGCAAACCGCTGCACCTCCTCGGTCTGGTCAGCGATGGCGGTGTACACTCACATACCAGCCATCTGAAGGCTATTGTGGACACCTGCGTGAAAGAAGGCCTTAAAGACGTGTATATCCATGCCTTTACCGACGGCCGGGATACCGACCCTAAAAGCGGCCTCGGCTATGTCCGGGGGCTCCAGCAGCACCTCAACGCCACCACCGGCAAGATCGCCACGGTGAGCGGCCGGTACTATGCGATGGACCGGGACAAACGGTGGGAGCGCGTAAAGCTGGCTTATGACGCCCTGGTCAATGGCGCCGGCCTGAAAGCCACCGACGCCCTTGCCGCCATCGAATCCTCCTACGCAGGAGGTATAACCGACGAATTCATCAAACCGACCGTCGTCGTGGGATCGGATCAGCTGCCTCTGGCGACCATAAAGGACGGGGACTATGCGATCTGCTTCAATTTCCGTACGGACCGCTGCCGCGAGATCACGGAGGTCCTTACCCAGAACGATCTGCCCGAACAAGGTATGAAGAAACTCTCCCTTCACTATACGACGATGACGCAGTACGACGCAAAATTCAGAGGAGTCAGCGTCGTCTTCGGGAACGACGATCTGAAGAACACGATCGGCGAGATCATCGCGGGTAAAGGGCTGAAGCAGATACGTATCGCGGAAACGGAAAAGTATCCTCACGTCAGCTTTTTCTTCAGCGGGGGCCGCGAGACGCCTTTTACCGGAGAGAACAGGATCATGGTCCCTTCGCCGAAGGTGGCTACCTATGACCTGAAACCCGAGATGAGTGCCGTCGAACTCACCGACGCGATCGTCCCGGAGATACAAAATAAAACGGCCGATTTCATCTGTCTCAACTATGCCAATGCCGATATGGTCGGTCATACGGGAGTATGGGAAGCGGCCATCAAGGCCGCCGAAACGGTCGACCAGTGTGTCCGCCGGGTCGTGGAAGCCGCGCTGGACAACGGTTATACGGTGTTTTTGACGGCGGACCATGGGAATGCCGACTATATGGTGAATGGTGACGGCAGTCCCAATACGGCCCATACGATGAACCCGGTGCCCTTCTTTATCATCGATGCGGACTACAAGGGTGGGATCCGACCGGGGAAGCTGGGAGATCTGGCGCCTACCATTCTGACAATGATGGGGTTAGAAATACCTAAGGAAATGACGGGGAATGTTCTGATCGGATAGATGGACAGGACCCCGGGACCCCGGAACAACGCGGGAAATGGGGGGATCCTGCAAAACGGGAGCAGCCCGCGAAATATAGGAGTACGGCCATTTTTTACCGGTGGCTGTACTCCTTCTTTTTTTTAGCATATGCAGCTTTACCTCGTTAAAATTGTCTAAATTACAGGGCAACCAATTACGGTTATTGTATGACCGAAGAAGCCATCCTACAAGGCTGTTTAAAAAATGAGTCGGCTGCTCAGCGCGAGCTGTACAACAGGTACAGCCCGAAGATGCTGGCCGTTTGTTACCGGTTCGCCCACAACAGGGAAGATGCTGAGGATATGCTGCAGGAGGGATTTATAAAAGTATTTTCCCAGATACACACCTTTCAGAACAAAGGTGCTTTTGAGGGCTGGATCAGGCGGATCATTGTACACACCTGTATCAACAACCTCAAAAAAAATAAACGATTCAACGAGAGCCTGGATATCGTACATGCACACGGCGTCCAGGTTCGTGAAGAAAGCGTACCGTCGATAGTACAGGCCAAGCAGGTAGTCGAATGCATCCGGCTTCTGCCGATAGGTTACCGAACCGTCCTCAACCTGTACGCGATAGAAGGCTATTCTCACAAGGAGATTGCCGACATGCTGGACATCGAAGAGAGCACCAGCCGTTCGCAATACACCCGGGCCAAACAAATGCTGGAAGATATCCTGATCAAAAAGAAAATACTACCCAAACCACGAGAGAAATCCGAATGGCTCGTCGCAATTCGCTAACCGTTTCGATAAGTATCCAAATCCATGAAAACATCCCTAAAACTGATTGACAAATGAAGGAGAGCAACTTCTATAGTGACGAATTTGAGCAGCTGATCAGGGAAAAGACAGAGCAATACAAAATGTACCCTTCTGAAAAAGTATGGAAAGGGGTTCACGGCTCACTGCACACTAAAAGAAAGTGGTTCATTGGAAGTATGGCCCTGCTGGTTGGAGGTATCCTCTTCTTCGCCGGCAGGGAGCTGATAGCCCCCTCTGCTCATCCTGTATTGGCTACGAAAGGTCTTGCCGCCAGCGATTCGGGAGCAGCCCTCTCCAGACTCGCATTGCCCGCTGTTACCCACCGTCATCCTGCACTCGCCGCTCTCCACACTCCCAATAATACGACACCCGCCGCACGACGCTACAATAGCTCCGACGCTCCCATAGACGACGAAGACAACCAGTCCCCTAAAGGAATTACTATAACGCTCAGCAACCTGGTGATCAGCCAGCCCGACCTCCCGGAGATCCTGAGCCACGCCGTTGCGCTTCCTGACCACGCCCCGGCAATACCCGTCATCGCCGCCAGGACAACCATCCCGGCCGGAGGCGGCACAGCCGACGCGGTAGCCGCACGCCTCACCCGCAGCACCTCAGAGCCTGAACAGCACAACACGGCTGCCGAAACCACGGACGACATAACAGCCCAAAGCGTCCTCGAAAGCCTCAGCGCAAGAACGGAAAAACAGACCCGCAACAGACGAGACCTGGCACATATCCGGTCGGGCAACTCCTCCCTGGCAAAAGGCAGACTCGCCGATTCAGCCTCCGTCGCCACAAAAGCTTCCGCGACCGCAATCGCAGAATCAGGGGACCGCGCACGCATCAACTGGCTGCACGACTATGCCCTGTACACGCTGGCCGTCTCCCAGCGCCAGTCCAGAACCTATTTCCAGCTGACACTGTCCCCCACGGTCAACTACCGGTCGCTGTCCGGCGGAGACTATGGCCTCAGCAAATATAGCGGCCCGGCCAACCTCGTGCATACCGGCGACGCACAACGCTACGTCGACCACTCACCCGCTCTGGGCTTCCAGGTCGGCGGCAGCATCCTCTACCGCGTGACCCGCAATCTCTCCATCAAAGGCGGACTGCAGTTCAATTTCAGCCGCTACACGATCAAGGCATACGCCACCAATGACCCCCAGCCGGCCACCATCACCCTCAGCTCCTACTACGGCTATGTCATGGACTCCCTCACCGCCTATACAAGAATGGGCAACTTCGGCGGCAGAACACAGGAGACCTTCAGCAATGACTACTACCAGCTGTCCGCTCCCGTCGGCTTCGAACTGCGCGTCCTCGGCAACGAAAGACTGCAGTTCAATATCGGCGCCACTATCCAGCCGAGCTACCTGCTCAATACCAACGCCTATATGCTCAGCTCCGACTACCAGAGCTACCTGAAAGCACCCACCCTGTTCAGACGCTGGAATATCAACGGCGGAGTGGAAGCCTTCATGACCTACAAGCTCAATGGCGTAACCCTCCAGGCGGGCCCGGAGTTCCGCTACCAGCTGCTTTCCACTTATACCAACCAGTACCCCATCACGGAAAACCTGAAAGGGTTCGGGTTTAAGCTCGGTATAGTGAAAGAACTCCCATAGTCGTACCTTTGCGGCATGAAATATCTCATCGCGTTCTCCCTGATACCGGGGCTGGCTTTTGGCTCATGCAACAACCATCAGAAGCAGACAGCCAGGACCAGCCAGGACTCCATACCAGCTAACGATACCACCAACACCTTTTTCCCCGTAGCCGAATACCTCGAAACAGAGATCCTGCACGTCGACTCCGTTCCCCTGGCCCTGAAGAAATACACCACCATCAACAACAGGACCGACTCCGCATTCATCCAGATACCGGAGTTCAACACGCTGGCCAAACGGTTCCTCCCCCTGGAGCTCCACGACGGCCGCTTCGAAAAGGACTTTACGGAAAGCTCCTTCATGGACAAGTCAACCCAGTCCATAACTTTCACCTATTCGACCCCCGTAAAGGAACTCCCGCTGCAACGCGTAGACGTGACAACGATCCCCCACAACGGGGCGCAAAAAGTAAGAAGCATCTACCTCGAAAAAAATTACAGCTCCGGCGATAGCGTCATCACCGAAAAGATGTACTGGCGCGCCGGAAAGAACTTTCAGATAGTCACCCTGACTGCCCCGAAGGGCAAGCCCTCTGTCGAGCACCTGCTCAGAGTAGTCTGGGACGAAGAAGAAGACAACTAAACATGACAGCAGAACAATTCAGCCAGATAGCCCATACCATCCCCCTAAGTCCGGGCATCTATAAATATTTTGACGAAAAGGACGAACTCGTATACGTCGGAAAAGCCAAAAGCCTCCGCAAACGGGTAAGTTCCTATTTCTCCAAAACCTTCACCAGCTATAAGACCTACGAGCTGGTGCAGCGCATCCGCCGCATCGAATTTACTATCGTGAACTCCGAACAGGACGCTTTCCTGCTGGAGAACTCGCTGATCAAACAGTTTCAGCCAAAATTCAACATCAATCTCAAAGACGACAAAAGCTATCCCTTTATCGTCATCAAGAACGAACCCTTCCCCCGCGTCTTCCTGACACGCCGGAAGATCAACGACGGATCGGAATACCTCGGCCCCTTTACATCGGTCGGACGCGTCCGCGAGCTGCTCGACCTCGTAAAAAGCAATATCCGGCTGAGGACCTGCCAGCTCAACCTCTCCGACGGCCAGATAAAAAAAGGCAAGTACAAGGTCTGTCTCGAATACCACCTCGGCAACTGCAAGGGCCCCTGCGAAGGCCTGCAGACCAATGAAGACTATCGGGAAGGACTCCTGCAGCTGAAGAACATCCTGAAAGGCAACCTCGGCCCGCTGATGCAGACATTCAAAAAAGAAATGCGCGATCTCGCCGAAAGACTCGACTTCGAAAAAGCCGAACAGATCCGGAAGAAGCTGCTGCACCTCGAAAACTACGAGGCCCGCTCCGTCATCGTCAGCAGACACCTCAGCAACGCCGACGTCTTCTCCATCGCCCGCGACGGCGACCTGGCCTACGTCAACTACCTCATGATCGAAACAGGCACCATCGTCCAGACCCACACCACACAGGTAGAGACCCACCTCGAAGAGTCCGACGAAGAAGTACTCGCCTTTACCGTAGCACAACTTCGCGAAACCTTCAATAGCCTGTCAAAAGAGCTTATACTGCCCTTCAATATCGACTTTCCGGAGGAAGGCGTCCTGCAAACTATCCCCAAAGGAGGCGACAAAAAAAAGCTGCTCGAGCTGTCGGAGAAGAACGTCAGCTATTTCCGGGAAGAACTGCGTAAGAAAAAGATCCTTCAACTGGAAGGGAAAACGCCTGACGAACGCAAACAGGTGCTCTATCAACTGATGGAAGACCTGCAGCTCGCCGAGCTGCCCGTACACATCGAATGTTTCGATAACTCCAACTTCCAGGGCAGCTATCCCGTATCGGCGATGGTCTGCTTCCGCGACGGAGTAGAGAGCAAAAAAGACTACCGCCACTTCAACGTAAAAACGGTACAGGGCATCAACGACTTTGCCACCATGAAGGAAGTCGTCCACCGCCGCTACCGGCGGCTGCTCGAAGAACAGCAGCCCCTTCCGCAACTCGTGATCATCGACGGCGGCAAAGGCCAGCTGAGCGCGGCAATGGAAAGCATAACCGATCTCGGACTGACGGGCATGATGACCGTCGTCGGACTCGCAAAGAATGAAGAAGAGATTTTCTTCCCCGGTGATACCGAGTCCATCAAGCTTCCCTACAACAGCGACAGCCTCCACCTCGTACGCCGCATCCGCGATGAAGTTCACCGCTTCGGGATCACCTTCCACCGCCAGAAAAGAAGCAAGGGAACATTCACCAACGAACTCGAAAAGATAGAAGGTATCGGCAAAAGAACAGCCGACCAGCTGTTAAAACAATTCCGCTCTGTCAATAAGATCCGCCAGCTCAGCGAGGAAGAACTCGCGGCAGCCGTAGGTCCGGCAAAGGCCAAACTGATCCACGATCATTTCGCGCCCCCGGCGCCCCCTGTCCCACCGCCTTCTGCACCACCGGTGAAGCCTTATCGTTTTTAGGACAAGGTTGATTTAGACTTTCATTCATTCTTCCTTTACAAAGATCGATTGTTTTTCCTGTGGCTGAGCGGTATTCTGCTGTTCCTGTTCAATCATCTTTGAAAAGGAAGATCCCGCCGGGGGGCAGGTTCTGGCCATTCCCGGGGTTTTGCCTTTCAAGGCCGTGTGTGGCCGGTGATTGTTATAATGATCCTGCCATTCATCGCTCAAGACCCGGACCTCTTCCAGTGTTTCAAATAGGTAGGCATCCAACACATCTTCTCGGTAAGTACGATTCAAACGTTCGATATAGGCATTCTGCATCGGTTTGCCTGGCTGGATGTACTTTATGGTAATTTGCTCGGCCTGACACCATTGAACAAATACCCTCCCGCGAAACTCCGGACCGTTATCCACTCTGATCTGCTCGGGACGGCCACGGTCATTGATAATGGTCTTCAACACCTCCACTACTTTCTCCCCTGGGATTGAATAGTCGCACCAGGCTGCCAGGCTTTCCCGGGTGCAGTCATCTATGATGTTTAATATCCGCAACCGCCTGCCACCAACTAATGCATCGCTCATGAAGTCCATGCTGTAGCTCTTATTGGCCTGCTGCTGCTGTTGCAGTGGCTCCCTGACCCGAGCCGGTAGCCGGCGCTTATGCTTCCGGCGGAGCTTTAGCTTCATCTCCCGGTAAACCCGCAATACCCGACGACGTCCCCACTGTTTGCCCTCCAAACGGATGATCTCGTAGTATTTATCGAACCCACGCGATGGCAGTTGCTCAGCCAACTCATTGAGCCGGTCGATCACCTCCGTATCGTCTTTCCTGATTTGATAATACCAAAGGCTCCGGTGAATGCCGATTACCCGGCAGACCCTAACCACGCTTGCCTCGTCTTCATCTCTACACCATCCGGCAAGCTCTCTCTGGTGGCTGGGCTTTACAACTTTTTTTCGATGATCTTTTTGGCCAGCTGGTGGTCCAGCATCAGTTCAGCATACATCTGCTTTAAGCGACGGTTTTCCTCTTGGAGCGCCTTCATCTCCTTGAGGTGAGACGCGTCCATCCCCGCATACTTCTTTCGCCAATTGTACAGGGTCGCCTTGCTGATCCCATATTCCCGGCATAGTTCCATGGGATCCCTCCCGCCGTCATACTGCTTTAAAATGGAGACAATCTGGGCCTCCGTTAATCGCTGCTTCTTCATATTGACTGTTTAAAATTAGCTCTTTCAAGTCTAATTTCAACCTGTCCTAAAATCAGCGAAGGCTACAATGCCTTTCCAGGACATAGTAGACTGCAATCTTATTAGCATGCCTGATGAAGTACTCAGAAAATTAAGTGATCGATACCTTATTCGTCCTATTTCCTATAAAGGTCTTGAACGACAGGAACCACTTGAATACCCAGAGCCCGCATTACGGGAGGCTATCCTCAACGCAATCATACACAAGGATTATTCGAGTACCTGGGTATTTTTACGAGTGTACGACGACAAAATGGAATTGTGGAACCCCGGCCGACTTCTCGAGGAACTGACAATTGAAAAGCTCAAAAGCAGGCACTCTTCCTATCCCAGAAATCCCCATATTGCAGAAGTCTTCTTTAAAGCAGGTTACATAGAAGCCTGGGGAAGAGGCACGACCAATATGAT
>Ga0310811_10013259_pt1 | contig 10731 bp, 10 predicted proteins | sample YCmetagenome_FD_207642 | JGI IMG/M metagenome (GOLD analysis project Ga0310811, IMG submission 207642) | Soil microbial communities from experimental microcosm in Duke University, North Carolina, United States - YC | ecosystem: Engineered > Artificial ecosystem > Soil microcosm > Unclassified ...
TATGTCCCCGTCCGGCAACATGGCTTTCCTTCGGCAGAGATAGGAGATGCAATATTCACTGATTGATTGATATTCCAACTATTACCACCAGCACTTGAGACTAACATCGTACCGTCTGGTACTCCTGGACCTACTACTAGATCGGTATGCTGGGGCACGATTGGGTTCCCAGACCCATCAACTGAAGTAGTATACGTCAATACTGTTCCAGAGATAGTCACACCAGACATGAATTCACGTGTCGTTTCGTTGCTTGTGAATTGTCCAGTAAGATGGAAGCCAGAAGCTGCTCCACCATAATACAATTGACTAGCACCCACGTCTTCAGACTGCTGAACGATCCCCGAGCTAAGTCCAGCGATAGAGACTGTTCCGTCAGAAGCTATAGAGCCGGTGAACATCTGTTGGTCACAATCACCACGGAATTGATGACCTCGAGAGCCGGTTACATCAGTAGCTAATCTAAGTAACTGGACATCAGGCAATGTCATGTTTTGGAAATCAATCAACGCATCGCCTGTATTTGAAGCACCGTTGCTGTTTGCAATCAGCGTCGAGTCACTGACGATGACGTGGTTGATAGTTGGCGGACCAACCGGATTACCGCCGCCTGAGATGTATATATTCGTCGTATTCCAAGGTCCCGCTGTGGACGGTACAGTATCGACGTTGCCTATGTACCGCATATAATTCATTGTCGAAAAAACGTTTAGTTTCTGCGACATCAGGAAGATCATCAATTCGCCGTGGGAGACTGAAGTAGATGCAGTCGGCCCTTGGTAGAAATTCCATTCAAAGTTCATGTCGCCCTGAACAGGACAATTAACTGACGTTGAAGCGCCGCAGCCAGCCGTTATGCGGATCGGCATCATCAGGAATGCGTTATAAAGCCAGTCCGTCTCGCCTGAGGTGTAGTTCACGACTTGGAAGTTAGGATAAGTGCAGGATAGGCCGTTGCACTCGCCATTTACCGTATTGTGGGCGAAAGTGATTGGGTAAGTCGCATTCGCCGCTGCCAGGAAAATCGCGTAGTCGTTTAAATTCGACGAGCCGTAGGTATTGGCGTCGTTGTCGAATTCGTTTTCCTCGATATCGACACATGCGGCAGATGAAATGCGTAATACTGTGGATTGATGGCCTCCAACCGCCCTGAAATCATACCCCTTGATGATCGTTCCGCCACTTGGACACACCGAATTTGTCACGGCAGTCGTTGTAGTACAGGTCAGTTTCGGCCCACCAGCGGCACTACCAGTCGCACTGTATGTACATCCGGTAGGTTGGCTCGAGGCTGGATCTATCAGGCTGACTCGACTTGCTGGTCTTCCGACTGGATAATCAACACCGGCTTGGTTTTCATTCAAACGTGTCGTATATGTCTGACCACTTCCTGGTCCGCATACCGTGTCTGTAGTGAAGCAGTTCGGATACTGGATTGTTCCTTGAAGCCCAGACGCATAAAGGGCTACACAGCCGTCCAAAGGTTGAGCCGTTCCAAAAGGACAAGTCGCTGAAACAGATGAAATACCACGAGGAAAGAAATCTTGTCGAGGAATTGCACCTACGGTAGTGCTAGACAGCACTAAAACAGCAGCAAAAATCCATGACAGAAGTCTTAGCAAGTTCCGGCACCTATCGTACCAATAGTGCATACTGGCTTTGGTGATGCACCACCAGATGCCTTGAAGGTCACGGTCGCCATGTTGGCAGGACCGGTCAAGGCAATAGACGGATTGTAAGTAACCTGTTGCGTCGAACTCAGGATCTGCGTGGCGACATGAAGGGCCGTCGCGTTTGCAATGTTGTAGGTATCACCCTGCGTCACCCAGCCTGAGGCCTCCGTGATTGTCCCGCTACCGCCATTGTCAGAAGCGATGTTGCTGAACGCGATTTCACTGGCCTGTGCCGTCGTGCCGGTCGTGGTGAACGAATAACTCGTCGTCGTAGGATGATGGAAATCTTGGACTAGATCAAGTGCCCCTGAAGTAGGTAAACCAGATACTTCTGTTGCAACGAAGGAGACGATATTGTTCGTCGCACTCGCCATGTGGAGTGTTATTGACTGGGACGAGAGCGCCAAGCAATTCAGGCAGTAATAGACGATCAGCTTTATTTTTGAAGTTGTGTCGCTGTTTTCTGTGAGCGCGGCGACAAAGGTATTTCCCGCTCCGTCCGTGACCGGCGTCGTCGCATCAAATGATGTGTCAGGTTGATATTCTGTGGCATAGATGACAAGGGCGTTTCCTGCCGTCGTCGTCATCGCCGGACCAACGAAAGTCTGTGCTGAATTGTTTAGTCGGTTGGCTGTAACAGCTTGAACGACTGCAGGTGCAGCCATTACTGGTGTTGCTAAAGCTAAGAGCCAACCGACTCCTAATACCGCTAAGATAGACTGGAATGTCTTCATTACGGTGCTTGATACCCCTGAGCGTTACAATAAGCCGTGGTTACACCCGTACCACTTGTAAAAGTGAATGCCGTGGCTGTCGCAGTCGCAATCGGAGACAAGAAATCCATGTTGTTCGCTCCGCCATTGCCAGCGGCAGGAATGATCATCTTAGTGGAATTGGCGTCGCTGAAAGTGATGACGATCGGTGATGTGCCGGTATCGGTACGCCCGCACTGAACGCCAGTGATATAGTTCTTGATGCCAGTAGCACCTGCCGCAATGATCGAATGAGCAGACGTATCCGTGCTGGTGGCTGTCCCATTCACCCGGAGGCTGGAAGGTGCAAAGGGATCGACAACGATCTTGCCTTGAGTCCCACACATAGGTCCGACTAGCTGACCATCCGTGACGGCTGTAGGCTGGGTCGTAGCTGCCCTACAGGCGACATAGATCGCGCTAGACGGAACAGATGAACCAGGACTGGCAGTGCCTGCCTGAGCTGCCGCTACCAAGGCTTTACTACAAGCCGCTATAGTTCCTGCGCTGGTGCTATTCGGACAACCTGTAGAAGGATTGTCTGTCGGAGTACCAAGGACAGAGGATATCGCAGTAGTATTCGTTGCTGTCGTAGCTGCTGAGGTATTACCGGTAGTCTGGTTGGCTGCTGTAGCAACACCAGTCGTATTAGTAGCAATCGTAGCTAATGAAGTATTACCTGTGGCTTGATTCGCAGCAGTCGAAGCTCCAGTCGGTAACGATACAGTACCAGAGATGTTATTAATGTTATTAGTCGAACCAGTCAGCTGAGTCGCAAAGGTTCCAGTACCTACGACAGTGGCATTCAACTGTGAAGCCGTAGGCTGGGTTACGACACCGCCTCCGCCACCACTAGAAGAACTACCTCCATAACCAGCAGCAAGACCAGAACCACCTTGGATATTGACTTGACCTGCGGTTGAACCAGTACCAGTACCAGTCGGGGCGATTACGCTTAGATGAGTCGCTGATCCGACATGGATGCCGATGGCAGCACCGGCTTTCAAGGTCTGATCGGTAGATACGGCTGTTCCAGCACCTGTCTGGATCCGGAAGTTGACATCTACAGAACCTTTGTTGGTGACGATGACGTCTGTACCGGCAGGAAGGGCTACGTCCTGAGACGTATTCACGACGTCAGACACGTTAGCAGTCGCACCAGCGGTAGGGGTAAATCCTGCCAGAGTAGCCGAGAAAGTACCTGAGACAGGAATAGTCGCGCCGTACTGGACGAAGCAAGGATAAGGCTGACTAGACGGACAGGTATAGCCGTTATAAGTACTGCCCTGATTCAGGAGGAAACCAGTAATGGCTTGGCCTGACGTCTGGGCAAAGGAAGCCCCCGTAGCCGAAACCAGGAGAGCTAGAGCTAAAAGGGCTTTCTTAAACATCATGATCCTTATTTCGTGACGTCAGCTACGGCTGACTTGACGGCGTTATAAGCCTGTTGGGCTAGAAGTTGGGCGTCCTGGATAGCGATAGGCTTACCGGCATTAAGAGCCGACTGGATGATAGTATTGACAGTAATCGATTGTTTCTGACCACCAGTCAGATTGGCAAATTCAGCAGCGGCAAGAGTAGTCACCATATTCACCGCAAGTGACTTGAACTGTGAAAGGACAAGGACAAGGTCGGATTCAATGGTGGGAACTAGACGTCCTTCCCACTGGATGATGGTATTCTTGAGTGACTGGACCTCATTTAGAGCCGCAGTCTTGATTTCGTCCCAGAGATCTGAGAAAGTATTAGCCATTATAGTTCCTTTTCGAGTAATATCTTAGTTAGTGCGTGTTCTTGGAAGTAAGCGGCTATCCTGTAGCCTTGTTTTGAGTATTTTTTTAGGTCTTCTGTGAGTTCTTCGACCCATTTTCCTTTTAAAACGATGTAATCACAGCCGTTTTCAGGCGTATCTTTGATATTTTCAGCCATATTTCACCCTGTCTCTTGAAAACGGGTCGTAATCGTACTGATGGATCGGTTTTACACCGAAACTTGCCCGAGTCTTCTCTATCGGAAGAGCAAAAGTAAGCATCAGGGCGTCCATATGGTCAGGAGAATGACCTAGTTTGGCCTTTAGGTCCTCTTTCGGCTCGATGAGGAGCTTCTCACCTTTGAAAGTGTACGTAGTTTGGGTGAGGGCTTGAGTGAGTTCGATGATGTCGGGAAGTGCACCACCGGCTTTGATCCATGCGACAAGCTTGAAAGCCATCTCAGCTCTTTTGTTGAAATACTGGGGGTCTGTCGCTTCTTGAGAAAAGTGTATACCAATCGGGTCTTTACCTAGTCTGACGAGGTTGTCGAGCCAAGAAGCCCCGAATCCACCTGTGTTATCGATGAAACAGGCATCGGCGTCCCAGTCGTTCCACTTCCTGAGAGTGAGTTCTGCTCCCCGAGTACCGTCAAGATTCCTGTACTGGAGAGGTGTGAAAGCCTGAAGTCCTTGTCTTGGAAATATGATGGAAGAGTCATCGCCATAACGGGCGACATCGATTCCGAGTAGTCTAGGATGTTCTGCGAAATCGACTTCACGATACTTTCTGTTGATAGAGTCTTTGATGTCTTCAGGGCCGATAAGGGCGTTGAATGAAGCAGGAGGGAACTGACCGAAGACGTTGACAAGAACCCAAGGGTTGTCTCTGCCGTATTTCTGGATCTGTTCTTTAGCCCAATCGACGTTGACCCTAGGAGATCGGTTAGGGTTGTCTGGATCAGACGTGATCTCGACGACATGCCACATCCTGCGGTCTACGGTACAAGCCCGATAGAGAGGTCCTTCTAGATGGGTCGGGTTACCGGCCTGGACTAGATGTCCTTCCTTACAGGACGAGAGAGCAGCCTCAGCAGTAGCCATGATGGCTTCAGGAATACCACCAGACTCATCCAGTACAAACATGATGTAATCAGCATGAAGACCGGCAAGAGTATTACCAAGAGTATTAGGATCAGCGGCTTTAGACCATTGTCTAGCAGCCATCCACCAAGTCTCAGGAGCGTCTTTGTAGAAGATACGTTCCTTCTGCCAGACGAAGGTGTTCTTGATGAGAGGCGAATGTTCACGCCATTTAGCCATTTCTGACCAGAGGCCGTCTCGGAGGTTGTCTCCTGAGATACTGACGGCGGCGATCTTGGGGTTAGGACGGGTTACGAGGAAATTCCAGCAGAGCCAAGCAAGGAGACAGGACTTGCCTGGACCCTTACTCGCTTTCATCGCTATCCGAGGATTGCTCGGAAAGGCCTTCAGGACCTCGTCTTGCCAAGGATCGGGAGTAGCCCCGAATACCTCACGGACGAAGATGTCTGGACGTTCCCGCCAGATCCTTAGACGATCAGATGAAGAAGTCAAGCAGTGGCTTCGTGGTTACAGAGGACGCCACACTCGATATCAGGTTCTTGGGTGTAAATACCGGTACCTTCAGGTAGCTCGTCCAAGAAGACTCTCTTACGAGTCCCTCCGATGCGAGATTTATTGATTGCGACGTCTAGGTCTCTTTCGACCTTTGCCATTTTGTTGTATATCTCTGGGAAGTCCTTACGGATCTTATTCCAGTATCCGGCTTGTCCTTTGACACAGCCGATGCAGTTGTTGTTCTTGTAACCTAGCTTATACATCGCCGGGAGTTCGATACCGGCTTGACGGATCATCCTGTGACAGTCGGCTTTAGTTAGGTTGTTATCTATCAGAGGGAATTCAGCGAAGAGTTCAGGATTTTCTTTGTAGAACCTGTCTACTCTGTGCTTCTCGTCTGCTGTGAAACCGAAGACATGGATGTCGTCAGGCTTCTGGTAGTCCTTCCGGACGTTCTTCTTGAGTTCTACGGTACACCGGGCACCTCCGACTCCTACGAGCCAACGAGTCTTCTGGAAGACGTCGTAGATGTCTGTGTAATCCGGAGACTTCAGGATCTTGATACTTCGGTTAAGCCAGGTCTCGATGTCTGAGAGGAATCTTCTGTTATCTGGGTGTTCGTAGGCGAAGGTGTCGCAGTAACAGACTTCACAGGAGTCGCCGTATTTATCTACGGCTAGTTTGGCTGCTACGGCTGAGGCATCACCACAGGAGAACCAGGCTAGGACTCTCAGTTGATAGTCTCGACCTTGAGAGGTTCGATAGGTAGTTCAATCGGCTCGTCCTTGAAGGAGGCATCGATGAGGTCTTTCAGGGTAGTCGTGTGATTCACCTCGACCTGTTCCTTGAACATACCTAGGTGTTTACCGATCTGGGTCAGGGCGGCTACCTTGTCTGCTGGCTTAACCGTCTTGACAGAGACGGACTTGCTCTTCCTGCCTCCTGAGTCAAGAAGGTTGACCTGAACTTCAGAACCGGCAGCCTTGTCTCTGGAGAGACCATTGAGATCTACCTCGGCTTCACCTTCGGAATTGACAGAAACGACGTCTCCGGGTTTGGCGAAGGCTATGAGTGCCAGTTCCTGGAGGACACGGGCTGCCGTGATGCCACAGATCTCGGCACCTTTCTTCTGGGAGTCTTTGATTAGCTTCCGGACCCGTTTGTCTTGGAGGAGACGAGAACCGATCTGGGCGGCTGTGTCGATCGAATAACCAGCCCGGATGGCGGCCTTCTTGGACGAAGACGAGTCCTTGATGAACTCTTCTGCGAACCTCTGAGCCATAGGCGAGAGTGGGCGTTTTAGATCTGGATCTTCTTCAGACATTAGCGGTAGTTATCAGGGTGAGAGAGGAAATAAACGATATATCCGGCGAATACGACTAAACCGAAGGATACGACTCCTACGACTATACCTAGATACTTAAGGATCTCAAGAACCACTGATTAGACCTCCCCAGCCTTCGGCTAAAGACAGTGGTGTGTCAAGAATGAGGGTCAGCTTTATGGGCTCCTTTGGTACGGTTATAAGAACGGTTCTTATGACGAGAACCAAGCATCCAGTTCTTAGGGGAGTTATTCAAGGCAGACCCGTCTTTGTGCATCACGTCCTTGCCGTCTCCTTTATGAGCCTTGCCTTCTTTTTCTAGCTCACGACGGGCGTGGTTACGATTCGCCCTCTTCCGCTTCTCTAAAGGAGACGCCTGATACTTGGCTTGGGCTTTACGATGGGCAGAGATCTCAGCGGCAGTCTGCCATCTCTCGAGTTTACTCATGAGGGAGGGGGTTTTCGGAACTGGGGGAGGGAGAGACACCAGAGGTGTCGAGAGCCACTTCGTGGCGGGAGACAGGGAAAGAAGAACTCTGAATATAGTTATTCATTGTTCTTACAGGATACTCGAGAAGCTTAATTATTAAGGGGAGTTTTAGAAGAGAAGTTTCTTAACGGTCTGATTAGTTAACAGTTAGCTAATAGCAGTTAGTAGCTAATTAGAGTTCTAGAAGATGTTCTAGAATTCCCTTATTGAACACTACTATTATACCATTTTAATAATTCCGTGTCAAGTACTATTTTAAGGATTCTGAAAGATTCTTTTGTTCTAGCCTCTTTAAGGCTCTTTCTAGAAGGATCTGGTCCCTGTTCTTCTTGTACCACATCTTTTTATACTGTTTGTTGTAATCCCTTCTACGGGCGTTGATGAGGGCTTTGTATCTCTCGTAGTACTTCTTATGGGACTCTGTATAAGTGCTAGGTTTGGGGTCTTCAGTAGCCATATTATTAATATGTGACTCCTCTTAAAAAATCGATTTAACTGACGGTTGATTGAGATAGAATTTATAGGGGTGTTCCCCTCAGTGTAGTATTATATCATATAATACAGTTATTGTCAAGAAATATTATATAATGGTGGGTGTATTAAATGATTTCTGGGGATTTTCTTATATGTCCCGAGGGGGTATTTCGCATCTATCACCCCTCGCTTGGGGGGCCCCTAGGGGTCGTCCTACAGCAATCCTAAGGGCATCCTATAGCGAAGCTAGTATCTGCCTAGTGTCACCCTAGAACGCCATAGGTTTAGGCTATGAGCATACTATGAGGCTAGGCCCATCCTAAGCACCCTGGTAGCTGGCCTTGAAGCATGGGCCTGTATGAGCCACCCTAGGCGGCCATCTTTAGCGGGCATACTTGGCTAGGTCGTAGTGTGAGAACCTCTGTGTATGGCCTTCCTAACGCGTCCTGTAGGATTGTAAGGCATGGGTCTAGAAAGCGCCTACACCAATCAAAGCCAATACATACACCCCTGTAATACACTAATCATTCCATACCCTTGGCCTAGTATCTGCCTATTCCTTGTCTAGCTCCGTGCTACTTTTTTATCCTCTGTTTGAGCATAATCCTGGCTAACCCCTTGGAATCACAGTGTAATAATTTGTGATTCGACTATTTCCCGGCTAGGATCATTCTCTCCGTGTTGTTTGACAGTCCCTTCGGGGCGATTAATCCGTTACCGCACGGTCTAGCATTCCGCTAGGCTGGCTGTAACATCTTTGGAGACTACCATGTCCAAGACCGCTCGCATCCTTCCCGATATTTCCACCCTTCAGGCCCAGTTAGCCGCTCTCGCGGCTGAGAACGAAAGATTGAAGGCTCAGACTTCTCGGGAAACCCGCGTAACCCTTGAGGACTACAAGGGTATTCCTGTTCTGAAGTTCGAGGGTAATTTCAAGCCCTTCCATGCCGGTATGTCGAAACTCAAGGCAATCCTTGAGATGGAAAAGACGGTCCAGAAGTTTATCAAGACTTCTGGCAAAAGCATCGATTAGGCTAGGCCCCTAGGGCCGTTACGAAACCAAGGGTTTCCAATGACATACCGGCAACTCAACGGGTTATCCTTCTCTGTCTGCCTATCAATCGCAGTCATTTGGATAATCCTTTCCCTCTAAGATCAACCCCTAGGCTAACCTTCCAAACAACCGGAGGGAATGCCCTAGGGGTTTTTCTTTGCCTATCTGTTGCGACTGATTCTTAGTTCCTGTTCTCATTATGTCCTCAACGTACAGCCGGGTTTCCCTCAGGACGTATCACCCTACCGGCCTGTCCCTGTTTGCGTCTGTACGGGGCTGTAATCGCGTCTAGCAGGCTTCTAGCGAGCCGTTGTCCCTAGCTGAACCGGGTCTTAGCTGGCCCCCAGGGCTGAGTTTAAGAATCATCCCAAAGAAGAATTAGAATCATTCCAGGAACCCCGAATTTCCCAACGATTTCAAAGGGTTATCCCTGCGGCAGAATGTCGCATTCCACCAGGTCCGGCCCCGTGAGAGGGTGAGCAACTTCGGCGGGTTTCCCTAGGTATGATACCTAAGGGCCTAGATCAAGGGATAGAACTGGTTATGAAAGCGCCTAGACATATCAGGATAGCCAAGAAAGAGGCTCTGGACAAGGCTAAACAAGCCTATCTAGACGCCAAGGCTAATGGTACGCTAGAGCGGACAGGCCATACCGCTAAAGGCTTAGAGCTATCTGGTCGCCCGGTTAATCTAGGGTTCCGTTCCTCTCCTAACCTGCTTATCGGCTATACGTTCCATCAGCCTATGAACGCCAAGGGCAGCTACGACAAACGGAAAGCCCGTAGCAACCTAACGGATCAGGAGCTGTACCTAGGCGGTCTAGACAGGGATCACAAGGAACGGGGCGAAGCTAGGATACGGGTAGGAACCACGCCTAGCAGGATGGTCCCGATCAAGGACAAGCTGACTGGTGAGGAAAAGCTAGTCCGTGTCAAGGCCAAGGCGAAATGGCAGGACGTCGGCTTGGTGTCATGCAAGCCTAAGGATGGAGGCAAGGCCGGATGAAACATTTCAGGCTAAGAGCTAAGGCGAAGTACCTAAGACGGGTAGAACGTGCCTCGGTTCGTAGTCTGTTGAGACGGAAGGGTATATCGGTAAGGCCGGAGCGCTTTACCAATGCACCTAAGACACTGAGACTGGATAGAGTGCAGATCATATAACCCGGATGGCCGGTACTGGCTTGCTAGTATTCTGCCTTAGAGAGTATCGAACGGGAACTAACTAGGCTGGGTGAAGCGCCTAGGTATTGGTTCTACAGGGCTTAGGAGCCTTGGGGGCGAGCAGGAGAAGTTACAGGGCCTAGCTGGTTAGCCAGTGATTGCCTGTAGCCAGAGTACCCACGTCAATCCCATAACCCTGTAGGTAGGTCTAGGACAGTGATGGACTAGACTAAGGCCGCTAGAAACCTACCAAGGGGTAGGCCAATAGACCCAAGAGGGTGCGATAGGTTTGTCCATGGCAAACCCGTGTAGTGCGAAGCTATGCCTGCTTAGTAGGCGATTGAGTAGCATGACAGGGATTGATAGCCCAAGGCTTGACAGCTATGGACATTAGCAGGGGAACGCTAGAGATAGCGAGACTTTGGACCTGTATGTACCCTCTAACGCATCGGACAGGA
>Ga0310811_10013263_pt1 | contig 10731 bp, 5 predicted proteins | sample YCmetagenome_FD_207642 | JGI IMG/M metagenome (GOLD analysis project Ga0310811, IMG submission 207642) | Soil microbial communities from experimental microcosm in Duke University, North Carolina, United States - YC | ecosystem: Engineered > Artificial ecosystem > Soil microcosm > Unclassified ...
AGAGAGCGTCACTCCATCAACTTCGCGCGTGCGCCCTTAGCTCAGCTGGATAGAGCGTCTGGCTACGAACCAGGAGGTCGCAGGTTCGAGTCCTGCAGGGCGCGCCACTCGTTTCAGGTCCATTCCGGACACATGGGTAACAGTTCACGCTGACCTCGTCGACCGCGGTGCGCATTGGCGGCTTGTCGTGTGCGCTGGCGCCACGCAAGACGATCGAGCAGTCGTGCGGTGCGAAGGCAGACGGCACGACATACTGACGTCGAACGGTCATCTGGCGCTACGGCCCGGGCACTAGCCCATCTTTCTCGTACACCGCCTCGGATTGCAGCGACGCTAGATAATCCACTAACGCCTTCGCCGCCTTGGCATCCCTCGCGTGCGTCGAAATAAAGGCCACGATGTTCGTCGGCGGCGCAAACTCCGCAGGCAGCGTTCCCACGACATCCACGTTGGGGTTCGCGCTCATTTCGTTGCGGTAAAAAATGCAAATCTCGGCTTCGTCCTTACCGACCAGTTCCGCGGCGGCGCCAGCGGTTCCGACTATCTTGGTCGTTCCGCTGATCTGGTCGAGCACGCCGAGTTTCTGCAATGCAGCGCGCGTCGCCGCGCCGTCGCTGCCTATGTTTGGGTCCACGTAGGCGATGGTCTTGGCCGCACGTAGCGTCCGTTTGAGGGCTTCCGCCGAGGACACGTCGGGCTTGGCCGCTCCCTTCTTCACTCCAACGGCCAGGACCAGCTTTGCCAACACCGTCGCGCTCCTCGGATCGATGTTTCCCGAAGCCAGCGCCTCGGGGTACGGCGGCAACAGGATCGAAACGTCGAACATTTCGCCCCGCGCGATCTGCTGCCGGGTGCCCATGCCACGGCCAAGAGTGATGTTCAGTTTGTAGCCGGTCTTCGGTTCGAAGCCACCCGCCACCTTGTTCAGCGTCCCGCGGAACGGATTCGGTGCCAGCAACGAAACCTCAGTCTGCGCCAGCGTGATGGGTGCGCCACCAGGCATCAATGCAGCCACCACCGCTCCCAGAAAGAAAATTCTCTTCACTTAAGCGCTCCTCGATGCCTCAGGACGTTTGAGCGCTGCAAGTACTCTCGGCGGTGTCATCGGATGCTGGCGAAGCCGCGAGCCGGTCGCGTCGAAGAACGCGTTGGCAATCGCGGCGCCGGCGGCCGCGACTACTTCCTCACCCACACCGGTCGACGGCTGGTCCTGCCGCTTGACGACGACGGGCACAACCTCCGGCGCCTCGTTGTAACGCAGAATGGGATAGCTGACCCAGTCAACGCTCGTCACATTCGTGCGTGAGAACGTGACCTCTTCCTTCAGCATCCGGCTCGTCGCCTGCACGAGCATCCCCGTGATTTGCGCTTCCACGAATCCCGGGTTCACGATTTGTCCCGCCTCGAGCGAGCCGTACATGCGTTTGGCGACGATCGCACCGGTGTCCTTGTTGACCTCGATCTCGGCGACGGCCGCGCTGTAGGACGACAGATGTGTCCCGACGGCGATGCCGCGGCCGGTCACGACACGCGCGTTCGACAACGAGGCGGCCGCCTTCCTCGGCGTCCATTTCGCGGCCTCGGCGACCGCGTTGAGCACCGCCAGCCAGCGATCGCCGTTCATGTTCTGCCGCCGGAACAGGTAGGGGTCCATGCCGCTGACGAACGCCAGTTCGTCGATCACCTGTTCGGCGCCGAAGGAAATCGCCATGTCAAGCGGCGACCGCAGCGGCGCTCCCTTGAAATAGCCGTGCAGGCCGGGCACGCGGTGATTCACGATCCGCCAGTTCGGAAGCGCGTACATCTCACCGGTATTGGTGGGGGTCAGCGACTGCGCGCGGCTATCCAGGCTCTCGCTCGCCGGTTGTCCGCCTGCAAGCTGCGCGGTCGTTTCCGTGGTGCTCCAGGTGTGCTGCCACCCGTGGTACTCGTAGGCGACCAGCTTGCCGTCGGCGTCGGCGGCGATCGTCACGTCGGCGGTGTGCGCCGGCCCGAAGTTGTCCCAGCCATGTTCGTCCCAGCGCATGAACTGCACGCGGACCGGCGCGCCGGCTTCCTGCGACATGACGGCCGCAGCCTCCGCCACATCGTCGTAGCAACTATGGCCGAAGGTCCCGGAGCCTTCGTAGTAGCGGATCGTGACGCTGCTTTCAGGCATGTTCAGCACACCGGCGACTCGTGGGCGCGTCAAATAGGGTCCCTGCGTCGAGCACATCACGAGCGCCGAATCGGCTTTGACATCCCCGATGGCGCAGTTGGGTCCGAAGCCCGCGTGAATCTGGTAGGGCGAGTCGAACCGGTGAGACACGACATGGCGCGCGCCCGGAAACGCCGCTGCCACGTTCCCGCGATCCATCACGATAGAGTCGATCGTCTTCGCCGCACGCATCCGCTCGAAGAGCTCCGCCGGCGTCGCCGGGAGGCTCTCCGGTTGATCCCACTTCACACGAAGCTGCTGCGCGGCGCGGACGGCATCCCACTCCTTCGGGGCCACGACGCCGACGAAGTCGCGGCGCCGGATCACGCGCGCGCCGGGGATGCCGCGAATGGAATCGGCGTCCACGCTCAGCACGCGGGCGCCGTCCGCATACGCACCCTGGCCGCGTGGGCGCACCACGCGTCCGTGCAACATGCCGGGGACGCGCACGTACTGCATGTAGCCGTACTTCCCACGTGCCTTGTCCGGGAGGTCGTTGCGAGGAACGCTCGCTCCGACGACCGTGTGCGCGCGGTAATCCTTGAGCGGAGCCTTGCCGGTGTACGGCACGTCGAATGGGCGATCGCCGATGAGGGCGCCATACGTGACAGATTGACCGGGATTGCCCGCGACCGACACGACGCCGCGGGTGACGGTGAGGCGGTCAACGGGCACGCCGAGCTGCGCCGAGGCGCGCGCCAGCAGCACCTGTCGCGCGTCCGCTGCCGCGAGGCGCACTCGCGGTCCGCCCCTGGCGATGGACGCGCTCGCGTTGGTCGCCCCCTGGTTCGGCGACTTGCCGGTCTCGACACGCACCGTGGACACCTGTGACATGTCGAGGTCGAGCTCCTCGGCTGCGAGCTGGAGCAGCGCCGTGCAATTGCCTTGGCCAAGCTCGACGTATCCGAAGTAGATCGTGGCCGTGTTGTCCGAGTGAATCGCCACCCACGTATCGAGCAGCTCCGGATTGGGCGAGAAGGGACCCGCGAACGCGCCGTTCGGCGGCTGCTGCGCCTGGACCCACGGCGCGAACGTGAACCCGACCAGCAGCGCGCCGCCCGCCTTGAGGAAGTCGCGCCTCGGAAACGCCGTCGACGGAGAGTCGCCGCTCATTGTCCACCTCCTGCGATCACGCGCGCGGCCCGCTGGATGGCTTTGATCATCCGGGGATACGTGCCGCACCGGCACAGGTGGCCGTTCATCGCCGTGCGGATCTGTTCGACGGTCGGCTGCGCGTTCTTCGAGAGCAGCTCGGCGCCTTTGACGATCTGTCCGTTATAGCAGTAGCCGCATTGCAGGGCCTGTTCATCGATCACGGCCTTCTGCAATGGATGCAGCTCCGGGGCGCTCGCCAGGTTCTTCTGCTTGGCGTACCAGGCAGGCAGACCCTCGAGCGTCGTAATCGATTTGCCCGCAACCTTCGAGAGTGGCGTGACGCACGACCGCGTTTCGACCCCGTCCACCAGGACCGAGCAGGAGCCGCACTGCGCGAGGCCGCACCCGAATCGCGGCCCCTGCAGGTCCAGGTCGTTCACGAGGACATACAAGAGCGGCGTGTCAGGCGACGCGTCGACGTCCCGTACCCGCTGGTTGACCGTGAGTCTTGTCGCCATCGGCAGTTCTCCTCAGAACAAGAGCTTGACCCCGAGCTGAATCTGCCGTGACGAGTTGACCGTGCGCGTCACCTTGCCGGCCGATGGCAGCGGGGCCTCGTCCTGCGTGGCGGCGGCGAACACCGCCCGCGTCGGCACGGCAAAGTTCGCGCGATTGAGCACGTTGAACACCTCGAGCCGCAACTGCAGCCGCGTGCTGCCGGCCAGCGCCTGGTTCTTGACGAGCGACAGGTCGACGTTTGCGAAACCAGGTCCACGCAGGAAGTTCCGCGGCGTGGTACCCAGGAACCCTGGCGGCTGCAGGAAGAAAGCGCTCGTGTCGAACCAGTGGTCCGGATTACCGGTGATGATTTTCTTTGGATCGGTGCCTGGCTTGACGCTGGGCCGATCCTCGGCGGTGCCCTGAATGTTGCCGCTGCGCGACCAGTTGGGCGTCGCGAGCGACGGTGTAAAGGGGTAGCCGGAGCGCAGCGACACGATGCCGTTCAATTGCCAGCCGCTCAAGCCCGCATGATGGGCGGGCGCCGGCACTTCCCACGTCGCGTTGGCGACGAAGACCTGCGGGGTGTCGAAGGAGGAGACCGCCCACTCCGACTCCAGGTCGTACGGATTGGCCGGGTAGATCGAGTTCGACTGCGTGTCGGGCGGGAGCTGGGAATCGTTGTTGTCCATCGCCTTGCTCAGCGTATAGGACACCTGAAGCTGGTGGCCGCCGTTGAAGCGCTTCATCAGCGTCGACTGGAGCGCGTTGTATGCGGAATGCCCGCTGGACGCTCGCCAATCGATCGTGCTCCAGGCCGGGTTGCGTCGTGGGGCGTTGGCGGGGAAGAACAGTGTGCCGTCGGCCAGCTTGGTCGGCACCACCGGATTTCCTTCGTAGGTCTGAATCAGGTTGTACCCGCGCGAGCCCGCGTAGCCCACCATGACCGCCCAATGCCCGGCCAGGTCGCGCTGTAGGTTGACGTTGTACGTCCACCCCCTCGGCTGCGTGACGTGATAGTCGACCGTGCGCAGCGTCCGCGCTCCGGGCGAGGGCTCGAACGAGGGGTTCGGAAACCGAATCCCGGGACCCGACACAGTGACCGCCGGCGCAAACGGCGGCGTGAACGCCGAGATACCCAGCGAGCTGTTGAACGGGTTGTCCGTGTCGTAATAGATCCCGGTGCCGCCGCGAACGGCGGTGCGGCCGTCGCCGGTGAGGTCCCAGGCAAAGCCGACGCGCGGCGCGAGGTTGCGCTTCGAGGGGTTGACGAACGGACCGCCGAGCACGGTGTCCGTCGAGGTGAGCAGGTCAGGCAGGTACGCATCCAGGCCGTTCTTTTCCTTCGGGACCGTATAGAACTCGTACCGGGCGCCGAGGTTCAACGTCAGCGACGGCGTGACGCGGTAGTCGTCCTGAACATAGACGCCAAAGAGCGTGCTGGACCGCTGGCGGTTCAGCTTCGCGCTCGGCGCTACGCCCTGGAAACGGCTCGGCACGCCCGCGAGGAACTGCGCTATGTTGGCAAAGGTATAGTTGCCGCGGTTATTGAGCGACGACAGTCTGTCCGAGTACCCGTGCTCGATGAGCACGCCGCTCTTCAGCACGTGCTTACCCCTCGCCGATGTGAGATCGTCGTTCCAGGTCGAATACTTCATTGGCTGCGTCACGGGCGAGGTGGGATCGGTACCCATGCGCGACAATCCGCCCACGTCGATCGTGCCCACCACCCCCGCTTCCGGGAAGAAGGGGAGCGGCTGGGCCAGGTTGTAGCCCGGAACCTGGCCATAAAAGAGGTCGCTCCTCGAGAATCGCACCGAGTTGAAGAGGTGCTCGCTGAAGGTCCGGGTTTCCTCCACCGTCAAGAGCTGATTGTTCGACGAACCAATCGTGAAGAACTGCGGATACAAACTCGAGGCGAGGGCGCCGGCCCCCGGAAAGACCTGGTGCGTGCGATCGGAGGTGTGCCGGACAAACAGCAGGTCCTTGTGCGACAGCTGCACGTCCACACGTCCCTGGAGGAAATTCTCGCGCGTCGTACGCGTGAACGCATAGGTGTACTGCGCGATGTCTGGACCGAGCGATGGCCCATTCGGCAGCGGGTAGAGATCGAGGTAGGGACGAACGGCCGGGTTGACGACGCCAGTGCGCACGGCCGCGGTCGGTACCGCCGTGATGACGGTCTGCCCCAGGTCTTCCTGCAGCCGCTCGTACCCGCCGAAAAAGAACACCCGGTTCTTGACGATGGGTCCTCCGACGGCGCCGCCGTACTGGTGTCGTGTGAATGGCGGCGGTTCGCCCAGGTCGAAGAAGTTGCGCGCGTCCATCCGGCTGTTGCGGAAGAACTCGAAGCCCGACCCGTGCAGCGCGTTGGTGCCCGACTTGGTCGCAATGTTGATAATGCCCCCCATCACGCGGCCGTAGTCGGCTGAGAACGCGTTGGTGACCACGCGGAACTCGCGGATCGTCTCGACGCCGAGCGTGGAATCCGCGGCCGTGACCGAGGCCACCCCGGCGAAGTTCCGCATGTTGGCGCCGTCCAGCAGATAGCTGTTCGACCGGCCGCCCATGCCGTTGATGTTCAACTGCACGCCCTTCGTGGATGAACCCGAGGGGAGCCGCTCGGTGAACTGCACCACGCCCGGCTGCAGCGTGGCGAGCGAGATGAAATTGCGACCATTCAGCGGCAGCTCCTCGATCGTCTTCTCGGGGACGACAGCCGAGAGTGCGGAGGTCCGGAGGTCGATGAGGGGAGCCTCACCCGACACCGTGATGGTTTCCGAGGCCGTGCCCACTTTCAGCACGAGGTTCAGGGCCGCCTGCTGGGCGACCTCGAGCACGATGCCGCTCTGCACCGCGGTGGCGAATCCCTGAAGGGTGGCACGCGCTTCGTACGTGCCGGGCGCCAGTCCGGGAACGGTGAAATAGCCGTTGCCATCTGTGACGACGCTTCGCTTCAAGCCGGTCTGGACATTCGAGACCGTGACGTCAACGCCCGGCAGCAGGCCGCCGGTCTCGTCTTTGATGGTGCCGGTGATGGTGGCGGACGTGATTTGCGCGAATGCAGCCGATGTCAGGGTAACCAGCGAAAAGACGAGGACGATGCACAGCCTCATGGTTCCCTCCGGTTGAACGTGCAGGAGATACGTCCGGCTCCCGGTGCGTGAGGTCGGGCAGCGTAGTGCAGCGATCAATGGCTGTCAATCTCCGCGCCACCGTAGGCGGCTGGGGATGGCTGAAGTTGTCCTGACGCCCACAACGAATGGCGTTGAACCTCTGAGATGATGCGGATGGAATGGTGAGTGCGCGACGCCGCACGACCGAGCCAGTGCCGAGCACGAATGCTGGAAGGCGTGGCTGTTTCTACAAAATCGGTGATTCCACGTGACACCCCAACCGTCACAGCTCGGACAGCGCCAACTGTAAACGTCCCAGGATTCAGCGTTCTTCAGGAATACCAGCAGGACTTTCCGGACTCTGCCGCGATACCGTCGCGTTCGTGACTCTAGCAGTGGCCAAGTTTCGACACAGAGAGGACTCAAGTGACGAATCGAATCGTGTGGCACATCGCCGCGTGCGTAACGGCACTCACACTGTTTCCGACGACCAGCGGAGCCCAATCTTCCGCGACCACCTTTGACGAACTGCGGCTCGCCGTCAAAGATGGAGACCAGGTGGTCGTCACCGACTCGGATGGCCGACGCACACGAGGAAAAATAGCGAAAGTTACTGCGTCCTCGTTGGATCTCGCCATCGAGCGATCCAAGTTCGTGATTCTTCGGGAACACTCACAACGGACTTTCACCGACACCGACGTGACGAGAGTTACGCGGATTGACTCGATGTGGCAAGGGGGAGTGATTGGTTCCTTGGTCGGATTCGTTTCGGGCGTGGTTGGCCCAATCCCGCGATGCAGTGGGACGCGCCGGAACGACATAGCGTGTGATCCGTTGTTCCGGCTCATCGTTGCGGGACCGGTGTTCGGCCTCGTGGGCGCCGCGATTGGAATCGGGATCGACGGGAGCATCAACAAGGTGGTGTATCGCGGCGACCCTCAGGTTCATCCCGTGACGATCACCGTGTCGCCTTTGCTCAAACCGAAATCCGCTGGTGCATCTCTGCGTCTTGGATTCTGAAACGTGCAGCGGAATTGTTCCGAGAACGCCGCCATTTCACGCCGAGGCTCGACGTGCGGCGTCCGACCAAGAGTGCTTGTCGCTCCACGTCAGCGGCCCCATCACTTCACCGCGACGGCGGCGCTGGCGAGCCGCCCGCGCACGCTGCAGGACCGACCGCGACACGCGACACTTGATCACGGAACAGTCGACGGCCGCGGCGGCCGCGCCTGCCAATGGTCGGCTGAATCAGCCAACAGATCGTGAAGCCGTGCGATGTCAGGTGGCTTCACGATGTGATGATCGAAGCCGGCGGCGCGCGAGCGCCGCTCGTCTTCCGCCTGTCCCCACCCCGTCAACGCAATAATCAGCAAGTTCGCATGACGCTTGTTCGAGCGGATGGCGCGCGCGACGTCATAGCCATCCAGCTCCGGCATGCCGATGTCGAGCAGGATCGCCTCGGGCTCGAACGTGTCGAGCATGTCGAGCGCAGCATGGCCGCTATGCGCCACCTGCACTGTCGCGCCGAGTGACGTCAGCAGCTCGCCAAGCGTGTCAGCCGCATCGTGGTTGTCGTCAACGATGAGAACGCGCCGCGACGGCAAGCGTTGCGGCAGAGCCCGCTTCGACGTGTGTGCCGCAGCGGCAGCGGTTGCGAGCGGCAGCGAGACGGTGAATTCGCTGCCTTTACCGACGCCATCGCTGTGTGCGGTGACGGTGCCGCCATGCATCTCGACGAGACTACGGACGAGCGTCAGGCCGATGCCGAGTCCACCCTGGCCCAGCCGGTTCGATCGATCGAGCTGCGTGAACATCTCGAATACCGACGTCAATTGATCCGGCGCGATGCCGATGCCGTTGTCGCTGACGGACACGACCGCGCGCCCGCCGTCGGCGCGCAGGCGCACGTGGATGTGGCCCCGCTCCATCGTGTACTTGGCGGCGTTCGTCACCAGGTTGGCGAATACCTGCGTCAAGCGCACGGCATCGCCGTTGACGGTCAGCGGCTCGGCGCACGTGTCGACCGTCAGTTGATGATGCGACGCATCAACAGCAGGCCTGCTTGTTTCCACCGCAGCGTTCATGATCGACATCAGATCCACGGCCGCACGATCGACGTGAATCAAGCCGCGCGTGATGCGCGACACCTCGAGCAGATCGTTGACCAGCCGCACGAGGTGGGTGATCTGCCGCTCCATGACGCCGCTGACGCGAATGACGGCGGGATCCTGAACGCCGCTTGCGCGCAGCAGTTGCAGTCCAGTGAGCAGCGGCGCGAGCGGATTGCGCAGTTCGTGACCAAGCGTGGCCAGGAACTCGTCCTTGCGGTGATCCGCCAGCCGCAGCGCCTGCTCGGCGCGGGCCCGCTCGGCAAGATGTTCACGGATCTGGTACTGGCGTTCGCGCGCGCGCAGCGCCGTGCGCACAACGCTGACAAGGGTGGCGACGCGCAGCGGCCGCTCGAGCAGCGTGACGTTGCCGAGCATCTTCACAGCATCGCCGGCTTCCGCCGAATCAGCGCCAGGCCGTGTCAGTACCAGCACCGGCAAGTCAGACCATTGCGGCTGCTTTGCGAGAGCGCGGCGCAGCGACGCGTTGTGTTGCGAGGTTCCGGCTTCTTCCGGCAGCATGACCGCTCCGGCGCCGGCGGCGATTTCCCGCAGCAGAACCTCGAAGGTCGCGCAGACCTGCACCGCGATGCCGAGCGGCGACAGCACCGCCGCAGTGGTCTCGCCGTCTTTCGCCGTCGCAGCGAGAAAGAGGACACGCCGATCGAGCGCGGTCGCGGTGATCACGACAGCTGCGGATCCGCTGGCGCGCCGGCGGGCTCATAGGTCGGAACGCCGGTAAGCACGCCGCGGAATTCCCGCAGCGCACGGCCGACGGTGATCCCTCTCTCGTCGAGCCGGAACTCGCGCAGCGTCCGTTCGTGCCGGCTGCCGCGCTTCTTCATCACCGAAATCGCCTGCCGCACTTCCCCGCGGTTCTCGAAGTAGCGCAGCAGAATCACCGCATCCGCCAGATAGCTCGCATCGACAGTAGCGATCATCTGCGCGCCGATCAGCCCCTGGTGCGCGCCGACCAGAATGGTGGCCGCACCCTTCTGCCCGAGATACATCAGCAGCTCGTGCAGTTGAATGGTCAGGTGCCGCTCTTCCGGCATCGCATTCAGATACCCGTTGAGGCTGTCGATGACGATGACCTTGGCATGGTCATGCTCGACGGCGCGTCGAATGGCGTGGATGAATTCGCCCGGCGTGAGCTCCGCGGGGTCGATCTGCTGCAGCGACAGCATCCCCGACGCCAGATGCTTCTCCACTTCAACCCCCAGTTGCGCGCAGCGGGTGATGAGGGTCGTCGGGCTTTCGTCGAAGATGAACAACGCGCCTCGCTGGCCGCGCCCGGCAGCGGCCGCGGCAAATTGAGCCGCCAGCGTCGACTTGCCGGTGCCGGCAGCGCCGACGATGAGCGTGCTGGTGCCTTCTTCGATGCCGCCGCCAAGCAGCGCGTCGAGCTCCGGGATCTGGCTTGGCATCTTCGCGCGCGACGTGCCCTGGCGGTGTTCCGCCGCGACGAGGCGCGGAAAAACCTCGATGCCGCCGCGGTTGATCAAGTAATCGTGATAGCCGCCGCGAAACTTCACGCCGCGGTATTTCACGACGCGAACCCGCCTCCGATCGGCGCCGTAGTCGGGGTTCAGCTGTTCGAGCAGGATGACGCCGTGCGCGATGCTCTGCATCTGCAGGTCGTGATCCGACGCGGTCATGTCGTCGAGCAGGATGACCGTGCACTCGCGTGTGGCGAAGAACTGCTTCAGCGCGAGAA